>Ga0105106_10003574_pt1 | contig 11091 bp, 6 predicted proteins | sample PPLLaktember2015_5_FD_79109 | JGI IMG/M metagenome (GOLD analysis project Ga0105106, IMG submission 79109) | Freshwater sediment microbial communities from Prairie Pothole Lake near Jamestown, North Dakota, USA - PPLs Lake P8 Core (1) Depth... | ecosystem: Environmental > Aquatic > Freshwater >... | reverse complement strand
CCCGCGACCGGGCCGGGCACGGCGAAGCCGGCGGCGGCCGGGGAGGCGGGAAGCAAAGCGAGCGCGACCCCGAGGCGCGCCCAACGCCGGGTCCGGCCCTCGCCTACTCCCACCACCACCTCCTGCGCGCTCGAGCCTGCCCCAGCCGGGCGCCTCCCGCGAGCGGCCAAAATGAGCCGTTCCGAGCGCGAATCGGCTTCTCCATGCCCGCTTCGGGTATAGAATGCCGCCCCATGCGGGCGCCCCGCCCGCCTGGAGGACTCCTCTGTGCCCGAAGCTCTCGATCGCGGCGACACCGCCTGGATGCTCACCGCGACCGCCCTCGTGCTGTTCATGACGATCCCGGGCCTGGCGCTCTTCTACGGCGGGCTGGTCCGCACCAAGAACGTGCTGTCGATCCTGATGCAGTGCCTGAGCCTCACGGCGGTCGTGACGCTGCTCTGGCTCGCCTTCGGCTACAGCCTCGCCTTCGACGCCACCGGCATGGAGCCGGGCGTGCTGAACTTCCACTCCGTGCTCGGCGGCGGCTCGCGACTGTTCCTCGCCGGCGTCACGGCCGAGACGATGTGGGGCTCGATCCCCGAGGTGCTCTTCTTCGCCTATCAACTCACCTTCGCGATCATCACCCCCGCGCTGATCGTCGGCGCCTTCGCGGAGCGCATGCGCTTCTCGGCCATGCTCTGGTTCTGCGTGCTGTGGCTGATGCTGGTCTACCTGCCGGTGTGTCACGCGGTCTGGGGCGGGAAGGGCTCGCTGTTCGGCGACCTGGGCGTGCTGGACTTTGCCGGAGGCATCGTCGTCCACACGACCGCCGGCGTGGCGGCGCTGGTCGCGTGCCTCGTGATCGGCCCGCGCCGCGGCTACCCCGAGACGCCCATGCCCCCGCACAACCTCACCATGACGGTGATGGGCACCGGCATGCTCTGGGTCGGCTGGTTCGGCTTCAACGGCGGCAGCGCCCTGGCCGCCAACGGGAGCGCGGCAATGGCGATGGTCGCCACGCAGATCTCGGCGTCGGCCGCGGCCGTCACCTGGATGGCGATCGAATGGTGGCTCGGCGGCAAGCCGAGCGTGCTCGGCCTCGCCACCGGCGCCGTCGCCGGCCTCGCGGCGGTGACGCCGGCCTCGGGCTTCGTGGGCCCCGTCGGCGCGCTCCTGATCGGCGCGACGTCGGGAGGCCTGTGCTGGCTGGCCGTGGCGCGGCTGAAGCAGCGCTTCGGCTACGACGACTCGCTCGACGTCTTCGGCGTGCACGGGGTGGGCGGCTTCCTCGGCACGGTGCTGGCCGGCCTGCTCTCGGCGCCGCTCTTCGGCGGGAACCAGCCGGAGCTCGGGATGGCGCGCGGAGTCACCGTGCAGTTCCTGGCCGCCTCGGCGGTGGCGCTGTACACGGCGCTGGTGTCGTACGGGATCCTGAAGGCGGTGGGGGCGTTTGTGCCGCTGCGCCTGGAGGACGAGCACGAGGCGCAGGGGATCGACCTCGCCCAGCACGGCGAGACCGGGTACAACCTGTGATCGCGCTCGCCGCGAGCGTCACGCGGCGGGCTGGATCGCCAGCAGTGAGTACATGAGCGGCACCAGGTCGCGCTGCGCCTCGGGGAGGCGCCACATCCGGTTCGACTGGTAGAGGCCCTCCGCAAGGGTCGTTCCGGGGCCGACGGGCTCCATCCAGGGCAGCGCCTGCCACGGCACCTCGCGGTGCTCGTGCACGAACTCGATGCGCAGGCCCGCCTCCACCAGCGCGCTCACGATCTCGCCGAGGCCGTGGTTCCACTCGTAGGTGCGGCGATGCGTGAGCTTCGGACCGTCGACGTAGGTGGTGTCGGTCTCCCAGACGCCGGGCTCGCTCCGCTCGAAGTACGGCGCGTTCACCACGAGCTGGCGGTCGTCGCGCTGGTTGTCGAGCGACCAGAGCATCGGGTGCCCTTCGTAGACGTAGAGCAGGCCGCCGGGCCGCACGCAGCCAGCGGCCACGCGCGCCCAGGCGCGCACGTCGGGCAGCCAGTTGAGCGCGCCGATCCCGGTGTAGACGACGTCGAACTCCTCGCGAAGGACGTCCGGCGCGTCGTACAGGTTGGCGTGCAGGAAGCGGCCGGGGATGCCGCTGTCCTCGGAGAGCCGGCGCGCCGCCTCGATCGCCGGCAGCGAGAAGTCGACGCCCGTGACGGCGGCGCCGAGCCGCGCCCAGTTCAGCGTGTCGATGCCGAAGTGACACTGGAGGTGGAGCAGGCTCTTGCCCCGCACCCGCGGGCCGAGCTCGGCCAGCTCCACCGGACAGAGCGGCTTCTCTCCGCGCAGGAAGCCCGCGCGGTCGTAGCCGCGCGACGCCTCGTGGATCGGCACGACGCCGTCCCACCAGAGCCGATTGGTCTCGTAGTAGGGCTCGTGCTTGGGGTCTCGGGCCATCGCGGCGCGGAGCATACTGCGCGGGCGGCAGGTTCGGAACGACGCCGGCGGTCTGCTCAGGGAGCCGACGCGTCGAAGAGCGTGGGCTCGGCCTTCTTCACGCGCGTTGCGGCGAGCTCGAAGCAGTCGCCGTCGCTGGCAACGACCTGGAGCGTCGCGCCGGTTCCGTCGGCGAGGGCTGCGGCGAGGCCGGTCGGGAGGAAGGTTCGCCCCTTCGCGGCCTGGTTGCCGGCCTTGAGCGAGAGCCTGCCCTTGCCCGCAGCGCCGCCCCGCGCCGCGAGCCTCACCACGCCGCTCGCCGACGCTGAAGGGTCGGAGTACTGGAGGCCGCCTCGCGTCGCCTTCCAGCACGGCTTCGCGCCGCAGGCCTCGCCGGCGCGCTCGACGGCCAGGGCTCCGGCGAGCGCATCGTCGTCGTCATAGAGGCACGCGTCGAAGCGCGTCGCGCCACCCACGGGGTCGCCGAAAGCCGCTGCGTCGCTGGCCGCGGGGAACTTGGCGAGGGCGAGCGAGAGCTTCTCCCGGCCCGTCTTGCGCTCGTCGATACGGAGCCGGCCTTTGCCCGCGACGATGCAGCCGGGCAGCGGCGCCGCCGGACAAGCGCACTCGGCGCAGGTCTCGCCGTAGAGGACGAACACCTTGCCGATGTCCTGGAAATCCCCGTCCGGGAGGCTCGGGTCGGACTGCTGCCAGGAGCCGGCGACGAGGTCGTCTCGACCGTCCCCATCGAGATCGCCCGCAGCGACGTCCCAGCCCAGATTGCGGGCCCCGGCGAAGGGGCCGGTCAGCACGAGGGGCGCCACCTCGCCGACGGGCACCTCGCCCGGCCCGTAGGGCCCCGGTGGCACGACGTGGATCCGGCGTGCCGCCGGGTCGCCCAGCAGCAGCTCGGGGCGCAGATCGCGCAGCAGGTCGCCCGCGGCGAGGGACCGCGGGCTCGAGCCCGTGAGCGTGAAGGCCGCCGCGGTCGACCCGTCCAGGCTCTGGCCCGCGGCGAGCGGGCCCGCGATCACGTGCACGTCGCCGCCCGAGTCGAGCAGCAGGTCCGGGACGCGGTCGCCGGTCGCGTCCATGATCAGGATGCCGCCTTCGTCGAGGCCTTCGATGGTGACGTCGGCGGGCGTGGTCGCGAGGTGGTGCTCGCCGGGCGCGATCGGCCCGAGCAGAACGTGCGCGCTCTCGGCGCCGCGCGCGGCGAGGTCGAGGGCGCCGTCGCCGTCGAGGTCGCCGAGGGCGATGCCCCCCTTGTAGTCGCCCGCGCCGAAGGTGCCGTCGTTCGCCGTCGGGCCGAAGAGCGTGAAGTCGGCGGGCGTGGCCGCGAGGTCGCGCACGCCCGCCAGCCCCGCGCCCCCGAAGAGCACGAACACCGCGCCGGTGTCGGCGAGCCCGCCGTCGTCGGCGACGAGGTCGCCGGCCACGAGGTCGTCGACGCCGTCCCCGCTCAGGTCACCGGCCGCGAGGCCGTGCTCGGTGGCGAAGGTCAGCATCACCTTCTCGGGGGCGACCACCGCGAAGTCGCCGAGGGCGCCGGCCTCGATGCTGGCACCGTCCGCCGCGAGCGCGGCTCCTCCGAGCACGGAGAACGCCATGGGCGACACCGCCGGGTCGTCGTGGTTCTGGGCCGCGCCGACCAGCAGATCGGCGGTGCCGTCCGCGTTCAGGTCGCCCGCAGCGAGGCACTCGCCGATGTGCTGGTTCTGGATGCGGCTCACGACCTCGAAGTCGGGCGGCGTCGAGGCGAGGTCGATCGTGCCGGTGCGGCGGCTCCCGAAGTGCCGAAGGCCGAAGACGCGACCCGTGGCGTTCAACGTGTCGAAGTCCTCGGCCCAGTCCTGGGCCGAGAAAAGGAGGTCCGCGGCGCCGTCGCCGCTCACGTCGTGGGCGAGGACGGAGTAGCCGATCCAGTCGTTGGGGCCGATGGAGGCCGGGTTCTCGGGTGGGTTGCCGGGGCCGCGAATCGCGAGGTCCGCGTCTTCGCTCGCCAGGTCGACCACGCGCTGGGCCTCGCCGCCGACCTCGTCGGCGCCGATGTCGAAGCGGAAGCGCGGCGAGAGCGCCGCCGTCGGGCGCAGCTCGCCGTCGAAGTCTCGAAAGGGCCCCTCGGTGCGGGAGCCCGCGTCGATCAGGGGAGAGCCGGCCATCAGGTGGTGCGTGGCGTCGAGGAGCGGATCCACCGCGAGGTTGGTGGCGTCCAGCGTGAAGCCGGCGGCGTCGACGACGTTGTCGATGAAGTCGTTGGTCGTGGCGGTGACCGTCGCTGCCGGGCCGACCTCCACGCCGGTGGCCCAGCCGGTGACGACGTCGTTTACGAGGGTCAGGTCTGCATTGCTCACGATCCCCGTCTTGCTTCCGGCTCCGCGCAGCGTGCAGTTCGCGATCGTGGACGGGCCCCCGACCGCGATCGCATCGAGGGAGCTGTCGTGCAGGGCGAAGCTCGAGTTCGTGATCGCCACCGGTGTCGGGTCGACGACGTAGACGGCGTCTCCGTGACCCGTCGGCTGGGCGGCGTTCCCCTCGAAGCGCACGCCGTCGATCGCGAGCGACGGGATGCCGAAGGCGTAGATCCCGCCGCCGTAGAAGGGCGTCCGGTTGCCCTCGATGCGGCCCCCGCGGATCGCGATCGGCCCGCCGCCCTGGATCCCGACGCCGGCTCCGAGCGCGTCGAGCTCCTCGACCTCGTTCAGCGAGATCGCGTTGTCGACCAGCACCGCCTGGCTGTTCTCGAGGCTTACCCCGCCTCCAATGGCGCCGCTGCCGGTCACCACGTTCTGCTCGATGCGGTTGTTCTCGAGGCGAGGCGCTCCCCGCTGCACCCAGATCCCGCCACCGAAGAGCGCCGCGCGGTTGTCCGCGACGACGTTGCCGCGCACGAGCGCGTGGGTGTCTCGAAGCCGCAGGCCGCCCCCGTGGTTCCCGCCCAGGTCGGCGCGCCCCGAAGTCACCGTGAAGCCCTCGAAGGTCGGGGTGGACGAGGCGGGGTCCAGCATGTCGCCCTGGATCGAGACGACGGATTCCGTCTGGACGGCAGGGATGATCCGGCTGACGTGGGTGGCGGGATCGCGTTCCGAGAAGGCGGCGTCCCAGCCGCCCTCGAGCGTCACGTTCTCCGCGATCGACACGTTCTCCGCGTACTCCCCCTCGGCGACCCGCACCACGTCGCCCTCCGCCGCCGCGGCGAGCGCCTCACCGATCGTCTCGAAGCACCCGGCGCCGCCTCCGGGCCTCACGCAGAGGACATCGGCCGCAGCGGGCCGCTGCAGCATCAGGACCACCGCAGCGCTCAGAAGTACCAATCGGAGAGAGCGCATCATCGTCTCCCCATCCTATACCCACCCGCTCCGCCGCACTCTGATCTTTCTCCGAGTAGCAATTTAGAAAGGGGACGGACTTAAGAATTTAGAATCGTCCTCCCGGGGAACCTCGGGGGGCCGCGCGCGGTCAGAAAGGGACGAATCACCCGCCCGGCCCGGACGGATGGATGTACGGCACGCCAACCCCGATCCGACGCCCCCGGCACGGTCCACCATGCGTGGACGCGCGGCCTCGAGCGCCGGGCGATCTTCCTCGATGACACCGACCGTCACGATCTGATCGGGCGCCTCGCAAGCGTGCTTCCCGCGTGCGGAGCGCGCTGTTTCGCATGGGCGTTGCTCTCGAACCACGTGCACCTCGTGCTGCAATCCGGCGAGGTGCCGATCGGCGCCGTGCTGAAGCGTGTGCTGACCGGCTTCGCACTGCGCTTCAACCTCCGCCACGACCGGGTGGGCTACGTCCTCCAGGGTCGCTTCGGGTCGCGCCTCGTCTCCAGCAACGCAGATCTGATGAACCTGATCCGGTACGTCCACCTGAACCCCATAAGGGCAGGGCTGGCGCGTGACCTCGGAGAGCTCGGATCCTACGCGTGGAGTGGCCACGGGGCATTGATCGGCGAACGACCTGCTTGGCCGTTCGAGTCGGTCCCCGATGCGCTGGCGCTGTTCGGCCCGGAACCCACTCGCGCACGGAGACGACTGGAGGACTGGATGGCGCGAGGGATGGTCGAGCCTCCGCCCTCGGACGCGCCCGCCTTCTCCCGAGCCGAGAGGGATCTGGGCGAGCTGGTCCGATCGATCTGCGCGCAGGCGGGCGTCTCCGAGGAGTCCCTGCTCAGCGGCTCCCGCGATCGATCGGTTTGCCGTGCCCGCTCGCTGATCTGCTACCTGGCGGTCGGCGAGCTGGGTATCGAGGGACGTATCGTGGCGTCCGCCCTGCGCGTCACGCCCGGCGCCGTTACCCAGTTGGTTCGGCGCGGAGAGGAGCTGGCACGCCGGGTCGGGCCCCAAGTCTGGAAGAGCGGCGCCCCAGGGGAATTCTAAATTCTTAAGTCCGTCCCCTTTCTAAACCTTCCTCGCCCAGCACCTCGAGGTAGCGGGCGCGGATCTCCTCGATCCGATCGTCGAGCGTCTCGCGGGTCCAATCGCGGGTGTCGATGGGCGGCAACACCACGACTTCGACGGTCGCCGCGCGCAGCACCAGCGCGCCGCGGGGGAGGACGTCGAGGGCGTTGCGGAACACGATCGGGACGATCGGCACGCCCGCCTGCATCGCGATGTGGAAGGCGCCCTTCTTGAAGCGCCCCAGCGTCGCGGTGCGCGAGCGGGTGCCCTCGGGCGCGATGGCGATCGAGCGGCCCTGGCGCAGCGCCTCCACGGCGGGCTTCAGCGCCTCGATCGCCTTGCCGCTGTCCGAGCGATCGATGAACACCACGCCCGCGAAGGCGAACAGCGGGCCGAACAGCGGGTTCATGCGCAGCTCCTGCTTGCCGACGCCGGTGAAGTCGCGGCGCAGGAGCTTGGCGACGAGCAGCGTGTCGACGCCGCTCTGGTGATTGAAGATGAAGACGGCCGGCCGGCTCGACCAGAGGTGCTCTTCGCCCTCGACGCGGAGGTCGATACCCGCGAGGGCGCTGGCGAGATCGCCCCACGCGGAGGCGGCCAGGTTCACGCCGTCGCGCCGCGAGCGATTGAGGAGCGAGATGCCGACCCCCGCGAGCGCCGCGGGCACCGCGCTGGCGTAGGCGAGGGCGCTGCGCGCGAGCGGCTCGAAGCCGGGCGCACCGCGGCTGCGGAAGCGGCGCACCGGCCAGCCGCGGTCTCGCGCGAGGCCCGTCAGCTTGCGGTCCGGGTTCAGGGGACGCGGGCGGCCGACGGCCTCGAGCAGCGGCAGGTCGTCGATGGAGTCGGTGTAGAACCAGCTCTGCGCGAGGTCCACGCCCTCGCGCTCGGCGAGCTCACGCGCGTAGTGGAGCTTTCCCTCGCCCCAGCAGGTGGGACGCAGCACGCGGCCCGTCAGCATGCCGTGCTTCACCTGGAGCCGCGTGCAGAGCACGTGCGGAATGCCGAGCTCCCGCGCCAGCGGATCCGCCTGGTAGCGCGTCGCCGACGACACGATCGCGAGGGTGTGCCCGCGCTCGCGGTGCGCGCGCACCAGCGCGCGCGATTCGGGGAAGATCCGTCCCGCCAGGTACTTGTCGAAGACCGCCTCGCCGATCTCCTCGAATACCGACTCGCTGATCCCGCGGTAGGCGGCCGTCGACGCCGCGAGCATCCCCGAGAAGCCCGTCCGCCCCAGCGTGTAGGCCAGCGCGCCGCGCGTGGAGTCGAACAGCTCGCGCGGCGACACCCGGCCGGCCAGCACCCGCTCCTGGAGGAAGGCGAACGCCGAGAAGCCGGCCAGCAGCGAGCGGTCGAGGTCGAAGAAGGCGCCGATCTCGGGACCCTTGGGCCCCTCCCGGATCTCGCGGACGAGCTCCTCGTGCACGCCCGCCATTCTACGCCGGGTTTAGAAAGGGGACGGACTTAAGAATTTAGAATCCCGCGGGGCAGTTTCTAAATTCTTAAGTCCGTCCCCTTTCTAAACTCAGGAGGCTTCGCTGACGGCGAGGAGGAAGGAGTCGAGGTCCATCTTGTCGTAGCCGCCGCTCAGCAGCACGATCAGACGCTCGCGCAGCCAGGGGATCTCCCGGGAGCGGCGCAGCAGGTCGTTCGGGCGGCCGCTCTCGAGCATCGCGTACCAGTGGCGGATGAGCTGGAAGATGCCGTCCATCGGCTGGCGGATCCGGCTCTCGTAGGGCCGCAGGCGCGCGGCGCTGAAGTCGCGACGCTGGAAGGCGTCGAGGATGCAGTCGGCGGCGTAGACGCCGCTGCGCACCGCGAGGGTGACGCCGGCCGAGAAGATGGGATCGACGAACATCGAGGCGTCGCCCACCAGCACGAAGCCGTCCCCGACGAAGGATTCGTTGATGTACGAGATCCCGGAGACGGTGTGCACGGGCAGGATCTGCTGGGCGCCCTCGAGCTGCGCGCGCACCCGCGGGCAGCCCGCGAGCGCGCGCTCGAAGACCGCCTGCGGATCCCCGCCCTCGACCCCGGCGCGGTGCGCGTCGAGCACCACGCCCACGCTCGTCACCCCGCCCTGCAGCGGGATGTACCAGAGCCAGCCGCCTTCGACGGTGTGGATGTCGGTGGTCGTCGCGCCCGGCATCCGATCGGCCGGCGAGAGCAGGTGGCCGACCTCGCTGGGGCGGCCGCCGGCGAACTGGGTGAAGTGGGCCACCTTGTTGAGCGTGGGGTCCGGCCGCCGCCAGCCCATGCGGCGCGCGACCAGGCAGTCGCGACCGGTGGCGTCGACCACCACGTCGGCGGCGATCGGCCGCGGCGCCTCGCCGTTCGGGCCGGCGAGAACCCCCTTCACCGCGCCGTCGTCGCCGACGATCACGTCGCTCGCCGCCCAGCCCTCCCGCAGCTCGGCGCCGCGCTTGCGGGCGTTGTCGAGCAGCAGGGCGTCGAAGCGGGCGCGGTCGACGTGGTAGGTGTAGGGGCGCGGGAAGTACTCCGGGTACTCGGCGCTCAGCAGCACCACGTCCTCGGCGTCGCCGAACATTCCGAAGCGGATGCCCTGCTTCACCACGAAGCCCGCCGCTTCGATCGCCTGGGTGACACCGAGGCGATCCCAGAGCTCCCACAGGGCGGGCAGCAGCGACTCGCCGACGTGGTAGCGGGGGAAGGGCTCGCGCTCGAGCACCAGCACGCGCAGGCCGTCGCCCGCGAGGATCGTCGCGGCGCTCGCCCCGGCCGGCCCCCCACCGACCACCACCACGTCGAAGCGCTCGCCTCCGGGCGCCGGCGCGGCATCCGTCGCCGCAGGTGGCTCCGGGCGGCGCAGCCCCCGCGGACGCGGGGCGGGAACGCGACGGAGCGGAGCTTCCTGGGCGGGCGCGGTGTCGCGCTCGATGTCGCTCCCGCTGAGCCCGAGCTCGCGCAGCACGCGCTCCTTCAGCGCGACGAGCCCGGGGCTCGAGAGCACGCGCGGATGCGGCGCATCGACCTCGAGGATGCACTGGATGCGCCCGGGCCGCGGCGACATCACCAGCACGCGATCCGAGAGGTGCAGCGCCTCCTCCACGTCGTGGGTGACGAGCAGACAGGTGTGCCGGTCCCGCGCCAGGATGCTGCGCAGCTCGGCGCGCAGGCGCAGGCGCGTGAAGGCGTCGAGGGCGCCGAAGGGCTCGTCCATGAAGAGGAGATCGGGTCGCGCCATCAGCGCGCGGGCGATCTCCACCCGCTGGAGCATCCCGCCCGAGAGCTGCCAGGGGTAGCTGTCCTCGAAGCCGGCCAGGCCGACCAGGTCGATGTAGCGGCGCACCAGCTCCGCGCGCTCCGCCTCCGGGCGGCGCGACGCCCCGAACAGCAGGTTGCGCCGCACCGTCATCCAGGGAAAGACCGAGCCGCGTTGGGTGATCAGGATGCCACGCGGGCTCGGCCCCTCGATGGGCAGGCCGTCCACCAGCGCCTCCCCGCGGTCCGGCCGCTCGAAGCCGGCCAGGAGGTTCAGGAGGGTGGACTTCCCGCAGCCCGAGGGCCCGACGATCGCGACGAACTCGCCCTCGGCCAGCTCGAAGCTGACGTCCTCGAGGGCGGAAAGCCGCCCCTGGCCCGAGGGGTACGACTTCCAGACGTTCCGGATCGTGATCTTGTCGGGCATTCCTGGTCGCCGGCGGAAGCTCTCGCGGGGGATCATCCTAGGCAATCTTCCCCCGGACGGCCGCCCCCGGATCCACCCTCCCATGGGCTACGGTGCGCCCGGGGGCACGGGAGGCACGATGGCGTACGACGGCTACGCGTGTCTGCGAATCGAAGTGCGGGAGGGCGTCGCCCGGGTCACGATCGACCACCCGCCGATCAACCTCCTGGACCGCGCCCTGATCGGCGACGTGCTTCGCGCGGGCGAGGAGCTCGAGCGCGACGCCGGCGTGCGCGTCGTCGTGCTCCAGAGCGCCAACCCCGACTTCTTCATCGCCCACGCCGACGTCGAGCTGATCCAGATGCTGCCGGCGAAGGCGCCGCCGAAGCCCGCGACGCTCGGCATCTTCCACGCGATGGTCGAGCGCCTGCGCCGCATGCCGAAGGCCACGATCGCCAAGATCGAGGGGATCGCGCGCGGCGGCGGCAGCGAGCTCGCGCTGTCCTGCGACATGCGTTTCGGCGCCCTGGGCCGCTGCGTGCTCGCGCAGCCCGAGGTCGCGCTCGGCATCATCCCGGGCGGCAGCGGCACGCAGCGGCTGCCGCGGCTCGTGGGGCGGGCGCGGGCGCTCGAGATCATCCTCGGCTGCGACGACGTGCCCGCGGACCTCGCGGAGCGTTGGGG
>Ga0105106_10003573_pt1 | contig 11093 bp, 6 predicted proteins | sample PPLLaktember2015_5_FD_79109 | JGI IMG/M metagenome (GOLD analysis project Ga0105106, IMG submission 79109) | Freshwater sediment microbial communities from Prairie Pothole Lake near Jamestown, North Dakota, USA - PPLs Lake P8 Core (1) Depth... | ecosystem: Environmental > Aquatic > Freshwater >... | reverse complement strand
CTCTCGACCATGTCCACGATAAACGATTGCCGCACCGGCACGTCCAGGGCATTGATCGCTCCGAGAAACAGGCTCAGCACGATTACTTCCCAGATTGTGACCCATCCGGTCAGGACTAGCGCGGCCAGGATTAAGGCCTGAATCATGGACAAGGTCTGGGTAACCACCAGGGTGCGATGCCGGTTGCAGCGGTCGGCAAGAACTCCGGCAAAAGGAGCGAGAACGAACGCCGGGATTCGGGTTGAAAACCCTACCACCCCCAACCAGACGGCCGAATCGGTCAAACGATACGCCAGCCAACTGACCGCGATCTGCTGCATCCAGGTACCGATCAGAGAAATACTCTGCCCGCCAAAAAAAAGACGATAATTTCGATGAGATAAGGCGCGGAAGATAAACCTCCAGCCTTTTTGATCATCTAAATCAGAATTCACACGTTCCATTTTTTATTCAGCCGCATAAAACTCCAGACTCCTGTCTGGAGATGTAGCGGCAGCCCGTAGGGCCCAGCCACGTTTGTGCTTGGAGCCCAAAGATGCCCCCGGCTCCTGCCGGGTGAGTGTTACATGATTTCTTTTAAGGGATGCTAACCACAAAGAATATTTGTCGGCAACAATCTAAGTTAATAGGAATATCTCTATTTCTTCACGCGCAAGAACCAAGCATCTCCGTCTCTGGTACGTCAAATCCAGGTCACCAGCCCGAAGAACCAAAGCGCAGCCCACATACACCGAGCCCTGGGGCGATCATTCAGACTCGCAGATTCTCTCTTCCGATAACGGCCTTTATTACACCACCTTAATTTGAAACAGCCAACGAATTCTTGAGGCTGGGTGGTGTATTGCACCGCCTTTTCTGCTTTAAGGGATGTTATGACTTGAGTTCCCAGCCTATTGCCTCCTGCGATTTCTCAGGCTTATGACTTCGATACGTTGTCGCTTTGGTGTCCCAAAGGAATTTTGTTGACTTCGTTGAGAATGGGGCTCAGTATTATTTTCAAGTTGTCCTTCCGACCTAGGTTCACTCACACCTTTTTTCGGGGTTGTTATGAAGTGGGCCTATCTAAAAATGCCACACCGTTGCCTCCCTAAGGCTAATGCCTGAGGGGAGGCGCACAAGATTTTTACCATTTTTCAATAATGCCGAAGCATTAAAAGATGGGGCGGAAAGCGACAGTTCTCAGAGCGCTTCGTTGATTTCTGCTCCTAGTATTCTTCGCTTCCTCAAGATCTCGGTTCATGGTGAAACAGTCATAATCTGTACCGTTTCAAGCTTTCCAATTTGGAGATGGGGCGCGTAGCGGAAAGAACCGCTTCGGGTAAATATCGGGACACAGAGTGCCCAAAACCTCAGGTGATGGGACTCCTTGTGGATAGACTGACCACTATCCGCCTTTTCCCCTCCGCTATCCCGACGGTAAGCCAACCGCCCCAAGAGCCCTTGGTCTGAGTTCTTGAGCCTTAGAAGGAGCTTTTATGAGAGTTGATCACTTTACCACCTCACCCGAGGATGATGAGTCTCTGAAGCAGCGGTTGAAAGACCAAAATGAGGAACTGGCCAATTCCAAAAAGGTCCTCAAAGAGGAGATTTTCAAACGCTGGAGGGCTGAGGAAGCTCTCCGGGAGAGCGAAGAAAAGAACAAGAGGTTGCTCGAGAGTTTCGAGGACGGTTACTTTGAGGTGGATCTCGCTGGGAATCTGACCTTTTTCAATGAGTCTCTTTGCAACATGGTGGGGTACTCCCATCAGGAGATGATGGGAATGAACAACAGGCAGTACATGACCGCGGAGACTTCGAAAAAGGTGTATGAAACGTTCAATGAGGTCTTCCGAACAGGCAAGGCCACAAAAGCTTTTGGCTGGGAGCTGATGAGGAAGGATGGGCAGGTCAGGCATGTCGAGACCTCAGTTTCTCCGGTCTATGGGCCCGAAGGGGAGAAGATCGGGTTTCGAGGCATCGCGAGGGATGTGACTGAACGCTGGATGGCTGAGCAAGCCTGCCGAGAGAGTGAGGAGAAGTACAGAGAGATCATCGAAACCATTGAAGATGGATATTACGAAGTTGATCTTAAAGGAAACCTGGTGTTTTTCAACGAAGCTCTTAAAAAGATTCTCGGTTATTCCTCTGAGGAAATGATGGGTATGAATAACCGGCAATACATGAGCGAGAAGACCGCGAAGACCGTATATGAGACCTTCAATGAAGTGTATTGCTCAGGCAAGCCAACGAAAGCGTTTGACTGGGAACTAATCAGAAAAGATGGAGAGAAAAGATACCTGGAGACTACCGTATCTCCTGTCTGGGATTCTTCAGGTCGACCCATAGGGTTTAGTGGAATTGGACGGGATGTGACAGAGCGTCGTTTGGCCAGAAAAGCCCTTGAGGAAAGTGAACAGAAGTACCGGACGATCCTTGAGAGCATTGAAGACGGTTATTATGAAGTCGACCTTGAAGGCAGCCTGATCTTCTTCAATCCCGCTTTGTGCAAAATCACGGGGTATTCCCCTGAAGATCTCCACGGAATGAACAATAGGGATTACACGGAGCCTGAGACAGCAAAGAAGATGTTCGAGATATTCAACAGGATATATCGCACAGGAGAACCTTCAAGAATAGATGATTACGAGGTGATCAAGAAAGATGGGAGTAAAGCCGTGGTAGAGCTATCCACCGCTTTAATGCGAAATCCCGCGGGTGAACCGATTGGATTTCGGGGTATCGCCAGAGATGTTACCGAGCGGGAGAGGATCAAGCAAGAGCTAAAAGAAAGTGAGGAGAAGTACAAGACAATTATTGAAACAATCGATGACGGGTATTTCGAGGTAGATTTAAGAGGTAACATGGTCTTTTTTAATGAAGGAATGGTAAAAATGTTCGGTTATTCACCGGAAGAAATGATGGGGATGAACAACCGGAAATATCAGAGTGAAGAAACGGCGGGGAAAGTATATGAGATTTTCAACGAAGTCTACCGGACCGGCAAACCTGCCAAACCTTTTGATTGGGAATTGATCAGGAAAGATGGGGAAAAGAGATATGTCGACACATCGATAGCCCTCATAAGGGATTCAGCAGGTCGCGGCATTGGATTCAGGGGTGTAGGACGTGATCGAACAGAGGCTCTTTTGACCAGAAAAGCCTTAGAGGAGAGTGAAAACAAATACCGGACGATCCTTGAGAGTATTGAAGAAGGGTACTTCGAAGTGGACATCAAGGGAAACTTTGCTTTCTTCAATGAGTCCATGTGCACAATTCTAGGTTTTTCGAGTCAAGAATTGAAGGGCATGAACAACAGACACTTTATGAGTGAGGAGACGTCCAAAAGGGTTTTTCAAACATTTAACCAGGTTTATCGAACCGGAGAACCCACCAAGGCTTTAGGCTGGGAACTGATCAGGAAAGACGGAGAGAGAAGGTATGTGGAGACATCCGTCTCCCTAATACAAACTCCAACGGGCGAACCTGCAGGATTTAGGGGCATCGCCAGAGACATCACTGGAATCAAGCGTTTGGAAAAAGCAAAGGAAAGAGCCATAAACCATTTATCTCATGAGCTGGGGACACCGCTTGCAGTTATTGACGCGGTAATGAAAAGAATTCCGGATCTACTGAAAACAAGAAACACCGAAAAAGTTCTTGAATTGGCCGAAAGGGTGGAGCGAAATATCAAAAGGTTAAGAGACCTTCAATCGAAAATTGACGACATTCTTAATGAGAAGCCTGTGCTGGAAAAAGAAAGAATGCTTAACCTCGTGGAGGCAGCAATAGCATTCCTCGATGAAATGGAAGATGAACCCTTACAAAAAGGTGCGGAAACCATACGACAAAACATTATCAAACGGCTGGACTCTCTTCACAAAGTCGAAGAGGTTCGAAAAGAAACCATTGTCCTCGACGCCTTTATCCGTCAGGTGTGTGAGGAAGCACGGCTGTCCATGAAAGCAAGACGGTTGGAAATAGTTGAAAAGGTTGAAAAGGAAACCTGTGTAGAAATGGATCCAAAGGTTTTGAAAAAAGTGTGTGAGGGATTTCTGAAGAATGCCATTGAAAACACCCCGGACGAGGGAAGAATTGAAATAGAGCTGAAAGCTGAGGATAGTCTAGCGAAGTTGTATTTCCATGATTTCGGAATGGGGATCACGCCTGAGAATCAAAAACTGATTTTCGGTGGCTTCTTTCACACCCAGGATACGCATCGCTACGCTTCGAAAAAGCCATATTTATTCAACGCCGGGGGGGCCGGTTCTGATTTGCTCCGGGCAAAACTGTTTTCCGAGAGGTACGGTTTTTCTGTGGACTTCTCCAGCACAAGGTGCAGGCATCTGCCCTCGGATAGCGATGAGTGTCCGGGCAGCATCTCCTTGTGCCCTTTTATAAAAGGAAAAGAAGATTGTTTTACTTCAGGAGGAAGTACCTTTTCTCTCTGTTTGTCTCTCAAAAGGCCTTAGGTTCCTCTTACTCAGCTGGCCACTTGATTCCGGCAATTCCCCCAAGCTTCACCTTCTTGTCTCGCAAACCGGGATGTAACTGAGCATCGAGAACATTCCACAGCTAACCTGGCACATGGTCGACGCATCTGTACTGCTGCCGTGCCTCTGATTTGAAATAGTAATCTATCGGTTCGGCGAGTATCGCGGATTCAAGGTTACGATACGCTGTCTATCGCCCTAGAGGCAGATTTGAAGAGACTTCTGAAGTCAGCCTCTCGCTCCTTTCGGAGTCATTTGACAGTCGCAACCTGATGATTTGCTGCCCCGACAATAGGCTTCTGAAACTAATCAGAACACTGGAGCCATGATACAGTCTTTTTCTTCAGGAAATACAGTATCCACCCTATTCATTCTGAACCTTTCGCCACTTACCTTATAATGTAATGCAAAAGCCGGAGCGATGGGAGAGGTTCTAAATTTTCGCAGGAGATAGACTATGACATATCTTTCGACCATTCTCATGACAGAATTTGTGACTCATGACGTCAAGCGTTTTATCCTTACCAGGCCGCGACATCTTGATTACAAGCCAGGCCAGGGTGTGGAAATCGTGATCGACGAGCCGAAATGGAGGGCTGAAGAAGGCCGGCCGTTCACACCGACCTCATTCAGAGATGACAAAGTACTGGAATTTACCATCAAGCGATATCCAGCCCATAAGGGTGTAACAGACAAGCTGCACAGCCTGAAAGCCGGTGCCAAGCTCCTGTTATCGGAACCGTTCGGAACCATAACCTATAAAGGTCCTGGCGTTTTCATCGCTGCCGGTGCGGGAGTTACGCCGTTTATCGCAATAACCCGGCAGTTGGCCCGCAGGGGCAAACTCGATTCGAATTCTCTTATCTACTCCAACAAGACACCGGGAGATGTGATTTGTGAGAAGGAGTTTCGTCATTACTTCGGGGAGCGTTGCATCCTGACCTGCACCCGGGAGGGTGCCCCCGGTTACGAGAACCGTCGAATCACCCCGGAGTTCTTGGAAGAGAAGATCCGGGATTTCAGCCAGCACTTCTATGTATGCGGTCCGGATGAATTTGTGGAGGGGGTCAAATCCATCCTGAAGCAGCTTGGTGCAACCCCTGATTCCGTGGTCTTCGAGAAGTAAATCAGCCCTTCAGGAGGCCCCCAAGATGTTGAGGAACCGGAAGCGGATCTACCTGAGGGAAGAAGAGTTCCTGGAGGAATTCTCTGACGTGGCAAGACTCGCGGATGGAGAGCTCAATTGCGGATGGCGACCCAACAACGTGTGTGATGAGGCTGAGAAAAAGAACCAGAACTACTCCAGATCTACCGGTGAGCTCAGCCAAGTAATGTTCAAGTCGGCAACCGTTTATTATGGCCCCCATGGCCTTTTTTCGTCGGTTGAGATCGCGCTAGAATCGTCGAAGCGTTGTGTGAACGTCCACGTAACCATGGTGGGAGGGAAACTGGTTGCAGAGAAGATACTCGACAGACCGTGTTAGGGCGGCGATTTTCTGAGATACGGAGTCGTTAGCCTAGGTCCCTCCCGGTCTGGTTCCGCCCCCACCGGTCCTTAATGGCTTTCTGAAATTCTTTGACCAAACCCTTATCCCCGAAAACCTGCCTTTGGCCGAAAATCATGCTGGAGGCTTGCTACCATTTTGCTACCATACTGAGAGAAAACACCAAAAAAGAAGAGAGGCCAGGATATAAAATCCGGCCTCCCCGTATTTGATAATACTTCACTTTCTTGTATGCAATTATTTGTTATTACTACATTTTATCACTCTACGAATCCGTAGGTCGGGTGTTCGAATCACCCTGGGCGCACCAGTCATTTCGAGCACTTAACCGCCTCTGTTAAGTCTCTTGGCTCTGTAAGTCTCCAACAACCACGATTCATTCATGTATTAGACTTTCGGTTCTTTCCACCAGGGGTAAAAGTCGGGCATGTCGCTGGAGACTCTCATCGCGAACTTCGGCTGTCTTTTCTCCAAGAAGCTTTCAACTCCCTCATGTGAATCGCTTTGCCGGCCCATCCAGTAGAAACAGCGGGAGTCGATGAGATGAACCGATTGTGGATCACCTTCTGCAAGGCCATGCCACAAGAGCGCCTTGCTGAGTGCAACGGATACCGCGGACGTGTTCTCCGCAATTTCTCTTGCGATCGTCATCGCTTTGTCCAACACCTTATCCTGGGGCACCACGTAACTGAAAAGACCGGATGTTGCCTCTTCCGAGGCTCGGAACACACGTCCCGTATAGATCCATTCAGCCGCCTTGGAAACTCCTACTATTCGCGGCAAGAACCACGAGGAGCATGCCTCCGGAACAACACCGCGCCTGGTAAAGACAAACCCGATCCTGGCGTCCTCTGAGACGATTCGGATGTCCATGGGCAGGGTCATGGTAATCCCCACGCCGACGGCATGCCCGTTGATCGCAGCAATCACGGGTTTTCGGCATCTGAAAATGGCGAGCGCAACCTGGCCGCCGCCGTCTCGATGTTCACGGATGGCCACTTTTCGGCTCTCTTGGACGGTCCGATTAAAAGCGGAACCCCCAGCGGAAAGATCGGCTCCTGCGCAGAACGCCTTGCCCGCACCCTTCACCACGACCACACGGACCGAGTCATCCTGATCGGCGGCCGCAAAGATCTCGACCAACTCCTTTCGCATGGTGTGCGTGAAAGCGTTCAACTGCTCCGGTCGATAAAGCGTAACGGTTGCAACACCTTTTTCAACTTCGTAGCGTGTCTCGGTCAGGTCCATGAATGGTCCTCTCCCCTAAGTGTTTGGTGTCAGAATCAATCAATTCTGAAAAACGATTCGTCGAATTCCGGCTTCTCCCGGTATTTCTTCATATGGACTCCCATGACCCTGTCCATGTGCTCGAAGAGGTCCGGATCCGCTTCGATCCCGGCATGACGAAGAGCTCTGAAAATGGATTCATGAGAGGGCGGGCAACCTTTGATCGCAATCATTTCCTGGATGTTAGGGTTGTTCTTGTTGGCCTCGTAAATGCACTTCCCGAGCAAAAGGGTTTTCTTTTTGCCGGGAGAAGCCTGCATGAGTTTCCCCGTCAGGATTTCCACGTCATCAAAGGGGGTGCCCTTCCAGGCCCGCGCGAGGGCTATCAGCATCACCCTCGTCAGTCCCGCGCAATAGGTGCAAATGCTGGGATCATATTTAGGGTAGGACAAACCCTTGATACCCATCTTTTCCATGGCCAAGGGTAAGGTGCCGCCCTCATTGTAGGGGAAAATCCACTCATGGGGGGAGGCCACATCTTCAATTTTCTCTCCCACCACCTCCACATCCGACAAGTCCACAGGCCGGTTCAGGGCTTGAGCGGCATGAACCAGATAGGGGACCTTCTCCGGTTCAAAGCCTAGGATCTTAGCACCAACCCTGTCCGCTGACAAAACGTCGGAGGAGGCCACAAGGAGATTACTCCTCCTGGCCTGTCCGTCTACATTTGGGCCACGCTCCTGCGAATAGATGCCGTCTATAAGCGTAACCATGGGTGGCATGGGGAGAAAAAGTTTCGAGACCATTCGGTGAAGATCCAGCCCGGGCTTCTCGTTGTGGCACTTCTTCCTTGAAGATATGTCAATGGTCCCCTTGAGATTCTTAATGCCGAGGCTCACCATGGTTTGGGTGTGGGTCTTCAAGACGGGCAGGTTGACGACAAAGTCGCTTTCCAAAATGTCCCGGTTGAAGTTCAGCGTGATGCCCTCACCGAGAGGCACTTTCTTGAAAGGCCTTTCGAAGGTGTTGAAATATGTTACACCATATCTTTTTTTGAGAACCTCATAGCCGAGGGTTTTGAACGCGTGAGCAGGGGTTTCCAGATCCTTTGCTTTGGCGATGACCGTGCCTTCCCCGATGGTGATGTCGTCGATCCCTCTGTCCTTCAGAAGAACCACCATATCCTCCACAACGCGAGAAGTTGTAACGACCCCCCACTTGGGAAAAGGAACAGCCTTGGTCCAGAAGACAATGTTGGGTTTTATGAAAACCTTGGCTCGACTGGGCATAGGGTCCAGGCCTTTCGAGAGAGTCACGGCTTTTGCGACAGACTCCAAGGGTCTCTCATATCTCACGATGGAAACGATGGGTTTGTTCATAACATCAATAATTCCTTGTCTAATTCGCTAGACACGATGTGAGTTCTGAACGCTGATCTTTCTCGACAACCAAAATGGAATCCCCAAGCCAAAATGTCGAATGTCGAACAAGAAATTTCGAATGATGAAGTTAAAGAACTTCGTTTTTTCCTTCGACGTTCATTATTCGTTATTCGACATTCTGCGGTTCGCCTTTCACCTTCCCATGGGTTGTGGAGCACTCCTGGGGTCCTGCGTTAACGTTGCATATTTTCCCATATCATGGAATAACCTTGTCCCCGGCCGACACACATGGTCGTCAGACCGTACCGTGCATCCGCCTTCTCCCTGAAAAGGTTCATCAGGGAAGAGACCAACCTCGGGCCTGAAGCGGCCAGGGGATGCCCGAAGGCCAAGGACCCTCCCCATATGTTGACTCGGGGGTCATCCGCTTTCAAACCCAGTCTGTCCAGACAGTAAAGGGCCTGGACTGCAAAGGCCTCGTTGATTTCGATGATGTCCAAATCGCTCATGGCCAGTCCGGCCTTGCCCAATGCTTTCAACGTCGCAGGGACCGGTGCGGTTCCCATAATGGTGGGATCCACCGCTGCCACAGCGGACGCGGCCCAGCGCATCTTAGGTTCCAGACCCAATGCCTCGGCCTTTTTCTCACTCATCAACACTACGGCTCCTGCACCGTCATTGAGGCCCGAGGCATTGCCGGCCGTGACCCGCCCGTTTTCTCTGAAAGCCGGCTTAAGCGCGGCCAGAGATTCCATGCTGGTCTCCGGCCTGGGTTGCTGATCTTTGTCGACCACCACCCTCGTACCGTCACTGCCTTCGACCTCGATGGGAACGATCATCGGTTTCATCTTGCCTGACTGAATGGCTCGATTCGCCTTCTGCTGGGACAAGAAGGCGTATCGGTCAGCCATTTCTCTGGTGAATTCCGGGAACCGGTCGTGGATGTTCTCTGCGGTCATGCCCATGTTGAAAGCCGATGGCCCTCCCATCACCTCCTGGAGACGGGGGTGGGGATCACGCATGAACCCCATGGGCACGTGACCCATGTGTTCCACACCACCGGTCAGCAGACAGTCGGCCATTCCTGTAGCGATGGTGCCCACACCAAAGCCGATCGCCGTGAGTCCGCTGGCGCACATGCGGTCGATGGAACACCCCGGCACGTTCCACCCCCAGTCGGCCAGCATGGGAACCGCCCTGCCTATCGTTCCTCCTTGCTCTTTGACTTGATTGGTGACTCCCCAGATGCTGTCTTCGATCATGTCCGGCTGGACCTTGGGGTTTCTTTGGATCAGCGCCCTGAGAAGGGCAACCGCAAGGTCGTCGGCCCTGGTTTTCCAGAACATGCCCTTTTCTCCGGCCTTTCCAAAGGCTGTCCTCACACCGTCTATCACGACGACCTCGTTCAGCTTCTTATCCATTTTTCAAACTCCTCTGAAATCTCACACACGAACTTCTACTTAAGTTGCCGAGAAGTATTCGAGCCCGAAGCAGGGGGTGTGGCCTCTGGCGAGTCCGCTACCATAATTACGCATAGAGACCAGAACCCAGCACTTCAAAATGCTTCATTCGGCATTTCTGCAATCTCGCGCCCACTTCGGATGCAAGTATCGAGGCGGGCCATGGTCAGCGGCAGCATCGTTCCCACAAAATAGCACGCCTGCATGACCTTTCCTGCATAAAACGGGTTTCCCCTGCCTTCATTCGTCATCTGCTCAGCGATGATGGCCAAGTCCAGCAGACGCCAGGCCACGGTGACATCGCCGAAACACATTAGGGCCGGAAAGGTATAGGACGACCACTGTAGAGGATCTGAGTTCATTCTTTCCGCCAGTTGCAGCGCCACCTCCGTCAGCTTCTTTAACGCCTTGTGCAAGGTCTGCACTTCTCCACCGAGTCTGGGATGGTCTTGATGGGTGACGCAGAACCTATCGATCTCCTCCCTATAAGCGTTGAAGAGCGCTCCGTGGCCCGTCCTCATCTTGCGCCCCATCAGGTCCAAGGACTGGATCCCATTGGTCCCCTCGTAGAGGGACATGATCTTGGCGTCCCTCAGATACTGCTCGATAGGATAGTCCTTTGTGTACCCATAGCCCCCAAGACACTGCAGAGCTGTCTCACACACCCGGAACCCCATGTGTGAGCAATACGCCTTGATAATGGGAGTGATAAAATCCAAAAGGTTCTGGTAGTGACATTGCTCTTCACTGCCCTCAGGAAGCTCCCAGGCGAGATCCGACCAGAAAGCCCCTGCATAAATCATGGACCTCATGCCGTCCACCATGCCTTTCATCCAGAGCAACATACGGCGCACGTCGGGATGATCGATAATAGGAACGGAGCCAGGCTTTCGACCGGCCACATCCTGTCCCTGAATGCGGGCCTTGGCGTAAGCAAGGGAGTTGAGATAGGCCGTACTGGCCAGAGTCATGCCGCTGACACCGGTGTTGATGCGAGCCGCGTTCATCATCTGAAACATGTGGGAAAGCCCCTGATTCACCTCCCCGCAT
>Ga0105106_10003571_pt1 | contig 11096 bp, 11 predicted proteins | sample PPLLaktember2015_5_FD_79109 | JGI IMG/M metagenome (GOLD analysis project Ga0105106, IMG submission 79109) | Freshwater sediment microbial communities from Prairie Pothole Lake near Jamestown, North Dakota, USA - PPLs Lake P8 Core (1) Depth... | ecosystem: Environmental > Aquatic > Freshwater >... | reverse complement strand
TTGCCGTCTTTCACGTAGACGAACACGGGACCGCCGGTCGATGAATTCGTCAAGCGCACTGTTTCGCCCATTCCTTCTTTCTCCTTGTTCCGTGCGGGCACCGACTCATGCTGTCAGACAGACTGAGGACAGACTAACAGCGACTGCCCTCGATAGGGAATACCGACCTCCGGTCCTCCCAGTGACCACGACCGGATAGATGCTAAGACTACTACTCCTCGCACTCTACGCAACCCTGGACCGGCCCGCTATTCCTCCGACGTCGTCGACCAGTCGCGGCGACTAGCCTCGTCGACCCATGCCGGGCGCGGCCCACAACGTCCCAGCGTGGATACGGCCTATTTGTATCATACCTGGAAAGCTGTATCAAGTCGCATATCATGCCGTCACGGGCTGCATCAGCGGTCGCACCTTGGCGCGGCCGGGTGATGTCGTAACGGTCCGCTGGCGCCGCTCAGAACGGCGGCCTCGCCGTCGCTTCGGCTTCCACCTAGATCCTCTCCAGCATCACCAGCCCCATGGTGAGGCTCTCCTCCAGCGTGACCGTGGCCGAATGGGCCTGGTAGCCGGGAGCGGTGATGGTGACCTGGTAGGTGGCGCCCGGTTCCAGCTTCTCGACCGTGAACTCGCCGTAGTTGTTGACCAGGGCTTCGCCGGCCAAGAGGCCGTCGCGCGTCACGGTCACGGTGGCCCCTTCCGCGCACTCGTCGGTGTCGGTGAAGGCCACCCGGCCGGCCAGGAAGACCTGCTCCCATTTGTAGAGGTTCTTGTAGTAGACCCGGGGCGTGGTGCCCAGGTCGGCTCGGTAGGCTTCCAGGTGTTCGGCCGTGATGCGGGCGGCCATGGTCTTCTCGTCGGTCATGACCAGGGTGATGGCCCCGGTGGGACAGACCTGGGAGCAGCGGGTCTCGGTCCAGCCCTCTTCCAGGAGATGCACACAGCCGGTGCACTTCTGGGGGAGTTCTAGCTCCTCGTTCCAGTAGATGGCCCCGTAGGGGCAGGTGTCAACGATCTCGGGACGACCTTGGGCCTTCTTGGGGTCGATGATGACCAAGCCGTCGGCGCGCTTGTAGACCGCCCCGTCCGGGGTGAGGCAGGGGGCGGAGTCGCAGTGCATGCAGGGCACCGGCAGGTAGGCCACCTGCACCAGGGGGAACTGGCCCTTCTCTTTTCTCTCGATGTTCATCCAGCGGTGTCCGGACCAGGGCTGGGGAGCGGAGTAGGGGGGGAAGTCGTTGCCGACGAACTCGTCCTTGTCGGCCAAGAAGCAGTCGTTGCAGTCGTGGCAGAGGGCCACGTCGATGATCAGGTGCCAGGTGTTCATGTGAGTCGTTCCTCTCCCCTATCAACGGAATAGCAATCCCGCATGACGGAATCGCCGTGCCGCAAAGGCTACCACAGAGGTCCTCTCAAGAAGAAACCCCCCGCCGGCGTTTGCCGGCGGGGGGCTCGATGCGACATCCCGTAATGGGTCGATCCCCTCGCCGAGCGACGAGCAAGATCGGATCGCGTGTCGGCAGACGTCCGGTCGGGCTACTACAGCGGATAGATGTCGTAGCGCGGCTTGTCCGCGACCGGGCCGTAGCCGGTGCCGCAGTAGGTGTAGGTGCGATCCGGAACGTCCTTGTGGACCTTCTCTTCGTCGATCTCGGCCACGCAGCGGACCATGGAGCCGTCGCCCATGTACCAGCGGATCGGGAAGCAGTAGAAGCGGAAGCGCTCGCCGGCGACCTTGTCCAGGTCTCCACCGATGTTCTCGACACCCACGATGCCGTGACCCAGCATGTACTTGTTGCAGTGTTCCCAGGTGCCTTCCTGGCCGAGGGCTTCGAGCTCGCCGAACTTCTTGTCGTAGGCCTCTTTGCCGTGGACCTGGATGTAGACCTCTTTGTCGAACTCCGCGTAGGCCTCGATGCCGAACTTGTCGATGTACTCATCGGTGATCGGCTTGCCGGTGGCGCCGCGCAGGTTCATCATGGGCGGGCCGTTCTTGCCCATGGCGGTGTGGAGCGGGTGGTCGAGGGCCTGGGAGTCCATGGCCACGCACTTGACCTTCTGCTTCACGAACCACTTACCGGCCTCGATGCCCGTGCCGCAAGCGTAGTGATAGTACTCTTTGGAGTCGTCGAAGAGACGGTGCATGCCGGTGTTCAGGCAGACGACCATGCCCTTGAGCTCGGCCGGCTTGATGTTCGCCCTTGCGCAGGCATCCTCGAGATGCTCGGGCAGGATCAGACCCCACGGATGGATCTTGACCTCGAGGCAGACCGCGTCGCCCGTATAAGCGTCAACAGGCATCTCGTGGGTGTAGCGAGCCCTCTTGCCGTTGAATTCGCGTTCCATGACGTGCCGGGGAGCGTCGGCGTGCGTGCCGGTGTGCTGAACACAGTCGACGCGCTGCGTGAGGACGCCGCCCTTGGCCATGGTGTGCATCGAATCGATGACCGGCTTCACGAAGTACGGCCAACGAGGGATCTCCGCACTGAACGGATGTGTCAGATCAACCCATACTTTCCCCATGATCGTTCTTCTTCTCCTTCTTTCGTTGCCATTGTGACTAACGGGCGTTTCGCACCCGGCTCGTCCATAGTCGCGGAAACCCGCGCCGGTATTATACCTACTTCGCTTCTTTCTCTTTCATCTCCCGGATGGCCTTGCAGAGGTAGTCGAGCAGATTGGCGCGAAGGGCCTTCTGCTCGTCGGGGGTCCAGTTCTGGAGACCGACTCCTCCGGCCTTGAAGCCCAGCTCGCCCTTCGCCACCTTCTCCTTGAGGAGAGGCGAAGGCTCGTGGGAATCCTCAAGATGTTTCAGCACGTAGCTGTGTATGGACAGGGTGAGGTCGAGACCGACCATGTCGGCGTTCTCGCATGGCGCCAGAACCGGCAGACGCAGGCCCGGGCCGTACTTGAGGCTCTCGTCCACGGTGCGGGCGTCGGCGATGCCGCGCTCGACGATGGAGATGGCCTCACGCCACAGAGCGTGCTGCAGTCGGTTGGCGATGAACCCGGGGACGTCCTTCTTGGCCCACACTGGCTTCTTGCCGATGCCGCGGTGGAGGTCCATGGTAAGGTCGATGACCCACTGCGGGTTCTCCGGGGTCTGCACCACCTCGACCAGAGGGATGAGGAACGGCGGGTTCCACCAGTGGGTGCCCAGGATCCTCTCCCGGTGTTGCGAGGTGCTGGCGATCTCGGTAGGGCTCATGACCGATGTGTTGGTGGCCAGGACGACGTCCGGGTCGCACATCTGGTCCAGCTTCTGGAAGGTGTCCTGTTTGAGCGCCATGTCCTCAGCCACGCACTCGAGGACGAAGTCGGCGCCGGCCACCGCTTCTTCCATGTCCTGGGTGGTCGATACAAGGGCTACGGTCGGCTCGACGTCTTCGAGCTTGCCAAGCCCGCGTTCGGCCAGGAAGGTCAGGTCGTTGCGCATGCCCACGACCGCCTTCTCCAACGTCTCCGCCCTGCGGCTGTACAGCCCGACCGGGTATCCGGCACCGGCGAACACCATGGAGCAGCCGTGCCCCATGGCGCCTCCGCCGATGACGGCGATCTTCTTGACGTCTTCCAGCTTTTTCATCCGGCCACCGCACCGCCATCGACGGAGAGGATGACACCGGTCACGTAGTCGGACGCAGGGGAGGCGAGGTACACGCATGCACCCACGAAGTCGTCCAACTCGGCGGCCCGGCCCATCGGGATGCGGGCCATGAAGATCTTGACCATCTCGGGATTGTCACGGACCTGCTGCGTGAGCGGGGTCCAGAAGATGGAGGGCGCGATGGCATTGACGTTGATCTTGTACTTCGCCCACTCGGTCGCCAGCTGCTTGGTGAGCAGATGCACGGCGCCCTTGGAGGTGCCGTAGGCCGCGTATCCACCGGGATGGCCCAGGAATCCGCGCACCGAGCCGATGGTGATGACCTTGCCGCCGCCACCCTGGGCGACGTACTGAGCACCCGCGTGCTTCGCGCAAAGCATGGTGCCGCGGACGTTGACGTTCATGACCTTCTGCCACTCGTCGATGTCGAAGGTCTCGGCGGGCTGACGGTTGCCGGCGGTACCGGCCACCGTCACCATGATGTTGCACTGGCCGAAGTCCTTGACCACCTGCTCCATGGCGGCCTTGACACTATCGTCGCTGGTCACGTCGACGGCGGTGGCGGTCGCTTTGACGCCTATGCCCTCGACCTCCGCGACCATGTCGGCCATGATGTCGGTCTTGATGTCCCAGCCGGCGATATTGGCGCCGTAGGCCGCGAGGCCTTTGCAGAGGGCGTGGCCGAGCGTTCCGCCCGCGCCGGTGACCACCGCCGTCTTACCGGTGAGATCGAAGAGCTTCCTGAGTTCCTCGACAGTCTTGCGTGGTGTTTCTTCAGCCATTTCAAACCTCCTGATCGATGTTTGCGCTCAACAGGGTGCGGTCTCGTCCGCTCAGGCCACGCCCAGGATGACGAGCATGCTGGCCGGGTACTGGGTCTTGTTCTTGATCGAACGGCCTTCGTTCGGAGCAATGTAGATGGAATCGTGCGGCTTCAGAGTGATCTCGTTGCCATCTTTGTCGATGATGGTCACTTCACCCTCGATGCACATATAGATCGTGTCGAACGGCCGCTCGGGGCTGAAATCGGCTCCCCCGCCGGGCAGAAAATGCGTGCAGCCCAGCGAGAACTGGGTGGTGCCCGTCGCGTCCTTGCCCTGGAGCCTGAAGCAGGCGCAATCGTTGTGGGCCGGAGGGAAGTACTGCACCGCGTTGCTGATCGAGACCTTCTTCATTCTTTCACTCCCTATGTCCGGCGACTTCGGGTCGCCTTGTCTATTGGACGGCCGGGCGTAGAGGTTGCGGCCGGGGTGACGACGTGCCGCGGCCGCACTACGCGCGGCCGGTATCGAGCGGCCGGGCGGCATCGCCGCCCGGCCGCCTCGCACCTCAGTTCTTGGGCGGCAGGCTCAGGATCTGGCGCGCTTCCGCCGGGCTCGCGATCGGCCGCTTGAATATCTCGGCCAGCTTCACGACCTTCTCGACGAACTGGTAGTTGTGCTCCGCCAGCACACCCTTGCTCAGATAGACGTTGTCTTCCATGCCGACCCGGATATGGCCGCCCATGGTCATGGCCATGGCCATGATGAGGTCGGCCGTGGGGCCGCAGCCGAAAGCCGACCAGGTGGAGCCTTCGGGCAGTGACTCGACCAGGTGGACCAGGTTGCGCGGGGTGCCCTCCATGCCACCGTGGACGTGCATGCAGCACTGCCAGTGGATGGGAGCCTTCAGGAACCCGTCTTTGAGGAGGCGCTTGGCGTTCCACACCATGCCCGCGTCGAAGATCTCGACCTCAGGCTTTATGCCATGCTCGATGTAGGCCGCGCCCAGCTTCTCGAGGAAGGTGGGGCTGTTCGTGAACACGCCTTTGTAGAAGTTCATGGTGCCGGCGTCGAAGGTGCCCATGTCGGGCTTGAGTATCGTGTGCGGTAGGATCCGCTCCTCGTCGCCGAAGCCGAGGCCGCCCGACGAGGTCATGTTGACGATGATGTCCGGGCACTTCTCGCGGACGAGACCGACGGTCTGCTCGAACCTGTCCAGGGCCATGGTGGCCTTGTGGTCTACGGTGCGGACGTGGATGTGGGCGATGGACGCGCCGGCCTCATGGGCCATCCGGACCTCTTCGGCGATCTCCTCGGGCTGCGTGGGTAGGTACGGGGTGTTCTCCTTGGTGGTCATGGCCCCCGTACACGCAACTGTGATGATGAGTTTATCCATTCGACTACCTCCACGTCCGTTGTCCGTCTGGTCCGACCGAGCCGCGACAGGCGCGTACCGGCGCCGATGTCTGTGGTGGGCGGTACAAAAGCGATCCGGCAGCGCGGACCGCGACTCCACTATAGATAAGCCCGGAGTCTATGACTACTCTACACCATTACGCGGCCAAACACGAATGGACGCCCCCGCCCGAGACCATCCGGACGCGGCGTTCTCAGCCGACGAAAACGAGCCCTAACAGCGCGCCCGAGGGGACGCGCTCGGCGGTCGCCGAGCTGCCGATCGGGTAGAGGTCCCAGCCCAGCGAAGCCGCCAACGCGAAGCAGTCGATGCCCACAGCTTCCATCGAGGGACGGGCGATGAGGTTGTGCCGGCATTTCTGCCCGGCCAGCACCGCACAGTCGACATCGTGGCAGAAGGTGCTCTTGCAGCTCCCCGCCGCTAGACCCAGGGCGAGGTGGTGCCCGTCGTAGAACGCGGCACTCTCAACTGCGCTGACGATGGAGAAGACCTTCTTGTAAGCGGCCACCCGTTCCATGATCGTGGCCCGATCGCGCACGATGGCCTCGGGGGCCACATCCAGCCGGAGAGCGACGGCGGTCGAATACCGCGAGACCGCGGCCCGCATCTGCTCCGGCGCGGGGGCGTGAGGAGGGCAGTTGCCGCACGTACCGTATCCGAAGCACTTGGGCACCGCGCACTTGAGGGTCACCCGTTCGTCTATGTGCACCGTCGAGGCTTGGACCACCTGCGCGGCGTCGGCCCCCAGTCCCGCGGCTAGAAGCGCGTACTGCTCCGCGTCGGAACGAAGATAAGCCTCGACCCGGCAAGGATCGAATCTGGCGATGTGTTCGGGCATGCATCGATTATAATGGCCGGAGTCTAGGATCGTGCCGAAGTGGCGGAATTGGCAGACGCGCTGGACTCAAACTCCAGTGAGGCTCACACCTCGTGCGGGTTCGACCCCCGCCTTCGGCACCATGTTTCACTCCCGCAAGGAGGTGCATCAGTCCAGCCAGGTGCTTGCTCGGAGGAGGAATCCTCAAGGGCCTCCCGAATCCCCAAGCTGATATATCCGTGTGCGATGTGCTGTGACAGTAGATTTTGCACTTTCAAGGAGTTACACTTCATCCATGGAAGAGAGACAGGAAGACCGAGAGAAGCGTTACGCGGAACTGGTGGGCGAAAAGCTGCGCCGCATCCGTCAGGAGCGCGGCCTAAGCCTTCAGGAGGTGTGCTCCCGGTCGGGAGATTCCTTCGTCGTTTCCACTCTCAGTGCATATGAGCGCGGCAAGAGGAGCCTCAGCCTCGAACGACTCTGCGAGCTGGCCGCGATCTACGGCCAGTCCCCCATGTCGATCTTAGACATCGAGGATGAGCCCGAGTTCCAGCGGACGCTCACCAGCAACACCCCTCTCCGCATCCGCTTGGAGAGCCTGGAAAGGCTGGCGCCCGAGGAGAGGCGGCCTCTGGAGACGTACCTCGCGTTCCTGCGTCAGCTGCGCAACGACCCGGCCCGAGACATGCTCACCATCCGCAGGGAGGACCTGACCTACCTGTCCGGGCTCTACGGCGTGCGTCCGCAGGCGCTCAAGGACTACCTGGAGAGAGAGGGCATCCTCCTCACCCGGTAGAGGGTCCGGCCGATCTCGGCCAGCGCGTCCTCCAGCCGTTTGTTACGAGCGACGACGTCCACCAGGGCGCTGCCGATGATGACCCCGTCGGCGTAACCGGCCACTTGCTCCGCTTGGTCCGGCGTGCTCACCCCGAACCCCACCGCCAGGGGAAGATCGGTGTGCCGTCTGATCCTGGCCACGAACTCGGGAAGGTCGGCGCGAAGTGAAGCCCTGGCCCCCGTCACGCCGGTGGTCGATACGCAGTAGATGAAGCCGGACGCGGCCGCCGCGATACGGGCCAAGCGCGCGTCGGTGCTGGTGGGCGCCGCAAGCAGGATGACGTCCACGTTTCGGGCCCGCGCGGTCGCCTGCAAGCCGCCGGCTTCCTCCACCGGGACGTCGGGGACCACCACGCCGAGCACCCCTGCCTCGCGGCAACGCTCGAAGAACCTCTCCGGCCCGAAGGCCAGGATGACGTTGAGATAGCTGAGTAGCACCATCCGGGCCCCTTCGGCGGCGGCCTCAGCCGCGATATCGAGCACATCGCCGGGACGCACCCCCTGCCGCAGCGCCACCTGGGAGGCCGCCTGGATGACCGGCCCGTCGGCCAGAGGGTCGGAGAACGGTATACCGACCTCGATCAGGTCGGCCCCGCTCTCGCGATAGACCCGGAGGATCTCCAGGCACGAACGGGGGTCGGGGTAGCCCCCGACGGCGTACGGCATCAGCAGGGGACGCCCGGTCGCGCGGAAGAGCCGGGTCAGGGCGCTGCCGCCGGAGAGGCTCATGACCTCATCCCCAGGGCGTCGGCCACGCTGTAGACATCTTTGTCGCCCCGGCCGGACAGGCAAACCACTACCACATCCTGCCGGGAAAAACCGTGACCGCCCTCGCCTTCCCGGAGGAGGTAGGCGAGCGCGTGGGCGCTCTCCAGAGCGGGGATGATCCCCTCAAGGCGGGCGAGTGCCTGGAACGCCTCCAGAGCCTCGGCGTCGGTGGCGCTGGTGTACTCCACCCGGCCCAGGTCTTTGAGATACGAGTGCTCCGGCCCCACGGACGGATAGTCCAGGCCGGCTGCGATCGAATGGGCCTCCTGGATCTGTCCGTCTGCGTCCTGGAGGACGTAGGAGAACGAACCATGGAGGATCCCCCCGGTGCCCCGGGCGAGAGACGCCCCATGCTTGCCGCTGTCCAGCCCGAGCCCAGCCGCCTCCACCCCTACCAGCCGCACCGAAGGCTCGTCCACGAACTCGTGGAACATGCCGATGGCGTTGCTGCCCGCACCCACGCAGGCGACCAGTCCGTCGGGGAGCCTCCCCTCCTTGGCCAGGATCTGCGCGCGCGTCTCGCTGCCGATCACCGACTGGAAGTCGCGCACCAGCGTGGGGTACGGCGCCGGACCGACCACCGACCCGATGATGTAATGGGTGGTCTCCACGGTCGCCACCCAGTCGCGGATGGCTTCGTTGGTGGCGTCCTTGAGAGTGCCGCTCCCCGAGGTAACCGGTAGCACCTCGGCGCCCAGCAGTCTCATCCGGAACACGTTCAGTTCCTGGCGGCGGATGTCCTCCTCCCCCATGTAGACGTGGCACTCCAGACCGAACAGGGCGGCCACAGTAGCGGTGGCGACCCCGTGCTGGCCGGCCCCCGTTTCGGCGATGATGCGCTTCTTGCCCATCCGCACTGCCAGGAGGATCTGGCCGAGGGTGTTGTTGATCTTGTGGGCGCCCGTGTGGGCGAGATCCTCGCGCTTGAGATAGACGCGGCATCCCACCCGGTCGGAGAGCCGCCCGGCGAGGTAGAGCGGTGTAGGCCGGCCGGCATAGTCGGTCTGGAGCACGCGCAGTTCGGCCAAGAAGTCCGGGTCGTCGCGGTAGGTCTCGTAGGCCGCCTCCAGCTCTTCGAGGGCAGCGACCAGGGTCTCGGGTACGTAGCGGCCGCCGTAGGGGCCGAAGCGTTGCGGTAGAGTCACCTGCGTGGTCCTTCCTGTCGTTCGTCGGTCGTGGCCTGGCGGCGCGCCCCTGCGATGCCCGCCCGGGCGGACCCGGCCTCCGGTTCGACCTCAGCGTGCCGGCCGAAGGGCGCGATGCCGCGCGCGAGATGCACCTCAGTGAAGAGCCCTGCTAGAAGCCCGGCGTCCTTGATGCCGGGAGTGAGTTCCACCCCGCTGGAGACGTCAACGCCCCAGGCCCCTGACTCGCCGAGCGCCTCCCGCACGTTGCCCGGGCCGATGCCTCCTGCTACCAGTAGCGGGACATCTTCGGCGGCTTCCCGGGCGAGCCTCCAAGGAAAGGCCGTACCGCTGCCCCCGAAGCGGCCGGCCGTCTTCGTGTCGAGTAGTACGACGTCGGCTTCTTCGCCGGCCGCGGCCGCCGCCGCCGCGAGATCGTCGAGCCTCGTCGCGTCGGGCGCTACCGGCAGCGCCTTGATGATCAGGAGCGGGTCGTCCCGCCGGCCGACGGCCGCCCGCACCTCCTCGGCCGGCGGTCCGGCGAGGCCGTGCAGTTGCACCCCATCAAGGCCTGCTTCACCCACGATCAGGGCGATCTCTTCCGCGGGCTCATCACCGAACACGCCTATGGCGAGCGGAGGGAGCCGGCTCTCGGGGGCCTCCCGTGCGGCCCTGATCAGTTCGCGGGCCGCCGCCGGCGTCAGCCGGCGCGGGCTCGGGGCGAACACGAAGCCCAGGGCCCACGCTCCAAGGTCTCTGGCCAGGCGGACGTCCTCCGCCCGGGTGAGCCCGCAGATCTTCACCACCGGGCCGGGAGGCAGTCCCGGTCCATGATCATCCGGCAACGCGCGCCGTCCTGGCCCTCGGCCGCCCGCTCCGTCCCCGCGATCGTGTGTCCCGAAGCCGCCGCTGATGGCTCAGGTCCTCCGGCGCGTGTAAACCAGCATGATGACCACCGAGATGAAGAGCAGCACGAACATGACCACGAACCACGCGAAGCTGCCGAACGGCATGTCGACGAAGTTGGTGCCGAACAGACCCACGATGAACGAGAGGGGCATGAAGGCCGTGGCCACGATGGTCAGCTGCTTCATGACCCGGTTCAGGCGGTTGGAGACGCTGGAGAGATGAAGATCGAGGGCCGACGACAGGATGTCACGGTAGGTGTCGAGCAACTCGATCACTCGCATGACATCGTCGTGCACATCGCGGAAGTACACCTCGGTCTCGGGTTCCACGTAGAGGACTCCGTGCGAGCCCAGGCGCTGCATGACGTCGCGCAGCGGCGCCACCCGCCGACGCAGATCGACCATGTCGCGCTTCAGGCCGAACAACTCCTGCATGGGAGCCTCCCCGATGGCGAGGACCACCTGGTCTTCCAGGGCGTCGATGCGGTCGTCCAGTTCATCGAGGGCGGGCTGCAGGGTCTCCACCAGCCACTCGCAGATGTGGTAGGCGATGAAGCTGGGCCCCCGCCCACGCGAGAACACCTGCCGTCTCATCCGGTCGGCGAGGACCTCGTAGTCGGAGTCGTGGATCCACCCCACGGAGATGACCCAGCGCGGTCCGAGGAAAAGCCGCAGTTCGTGAAGCCGGGGCACCTCGCCCGCGAGTCTATCTCCCGGCCCGGCCGTCTCGCCGTCGTCTTCCCGCTTGCCACCGGCGTTCTCGGCGGAGAACAACGAGATGTAGAGGTGGTCGGCGAACTCCTCCACCCGCGGGCGCTCAGGCCCGTCGCGCAGGCTCTTCACGGCGATCTCGTTGAGGCCCA
>Ga0105106_10003569_pt1 | contig 11098 bp, 7 predicted proteins | sample PPLLaktember2015_5_FD_79109 | JGI IMG/M metagenome (GOLD analysis project Ga0105106, IMG submission 79109) | Freshwater sediment microbial communities from Prairie Pothole Lake near Jamestown, North Dakota, USA - PPLs Lake P8 Core (1) Depth... | ecosystem: Environmental > Aquatic > Freshwater >... | reverse complement strand
GTCCGTTGCAGGGTTTGCGGGTTTATGCCATACTCGGGTCATGATGTTCCCCCTTTGCATGACAGAGCGGGGCCTTGCGTGCGAGGCCGGCGGCTTCCACATCGACCCCTGGGGCCCCGTGGACCGCGCCGTCATCACCCACGCGCATGCCGACCACACCTGCAAGGGGTGCGGGCACTACCTGGCGTCCCGCGAGGGCAGCCACGTCCTGAGGACACGCCTGGGAAACGATGCCTCGATCCAACTGCTGGAATACGGGGAGGCCATCGACCTCAACGGCTATCGCCTGTCGCTGCACCCTGCCGGCCACATCCTGGGCTCGGCCCAGGTGCGGATCGAGCACCGGGGGCACGTGACGGTCTTCAGCGGCGATTACAAGCGCCAGCCCGACCCCACCTGCACGCCCTTCGAGCTTCTTCGCTGCCAGAGCTTCATCACCGAGTCGACCTTCGGGTTACCCGTTTATCGCTGGGACGAGCCGGCGCGTGTCTTCGAAGAGATCCATGCCTGGTGGAAATCGAACCAGGAAGCGGGCCGCGCCAGCGTGATCCTGGCCTACGTCCTCGGCAAGGCGCAGAGCGTCCTCATGGGGCTCGATCCGTCCATGGGTCCCGTGTACACGCACAGCCTGGTGGAGGAGATGAACCGGCGCTACCGGATGAGCGGCGTGGCGCTGCCGAACACGCTCCCCATGGAGAGAGCGACCCGGGAAAGTGATTTCAACCGGGCGATCATCCTCGCGCCGCCCTCTGCCCGCGGCACGACCTGGATGAGGCAGCTCGGCGAGTGTTCGACGGCCCTGGCCTCGGGCTGGATGCGCATCCGCGGGATGAGGCGCCGCCGCGGCGTCGACCGCGGCTTCGTTCTCTCGGACCACGTGGACTGGCCCGGCCTGATGGAGACGATTGAGGCAACGGGGGCCGAAGAGGTCCATGTCACACACGGTTTTGTCTCCCCCGTCGTACGCATGCTCCGTGAGAAAGGCATCGACGCCAAACCGCTGAAGGCCAGGTTTGCAGCGGATGAGACGACGGAAGATTAAAAAAGAATGGAATACTGGAATATTGGAGTGATGGAATAATGGGTGATAAAAACAATCCCGTATCCTTGCCCCATCATTCCACAATTTCAGTACTCCATTAACCCGGTATCTTATGAAATGCTTTACCGACCTTTATTTCACCCTCGACGAGACGACGAAGACCGCGGGCAAGGTCGAGACGCTGAAGCGCTACTTTGCCGAGGCGCCGCCCGACGATGCGGCCTGGGCCCTCTGTTTTCTTATCGGCGAGAAGATCAAACGCACCATTCCCGTTGCGAGGCTCAGGGAATGGGCCTCCTCGGAGGCAGGCGTCCCGGATTGGCTTTTCGACGAATGCAATGAGGCGGTGGGCGATGTGGCAGAAACGATCGCGCTGCTGCTCCCGGCGGCAAGGGGGTCGAGCCCTTCGGGGCTGCGGGTCATAGTGGAGGAGAGGCTCCTTCCCCTGCGGGACGAAAAGGAGGCATCCCGCAGGGATTTCATTATCCGCACCTGGCAGGAGATGGATGACCGCCAGCGGTTTGTCTGGAACAAGATGCTGACAGGCGAGCTTCGTCCCGGTGCCTCACGGCAAACGGTCATCCGGGCCCTCGGCGAGCTCGCCGGTCTGGAAGCCACCGTCATCGCACACCGGCTCATGAGTGCCTGGGAGCCCACAGGAGAGTTCTTCCGCTGGCTCCTCTCGCCGGACCGGGGAGACACGGATGTGAGCCGCCCTTACCCGCTCCAGCTCGCCTTCCCGCTCGACGCGCTGCCCGAGACCCTCGGGGCAAGGCGTGAGTGGTGCGCCGAATGGAAACGGGACGGGATCCGGGCCCAGATCGTCAAGCGTGGCGGGATGGCCTTCATCTGGTCCCGGGGCGGGGAGCTGCTTGGACGGACATTTCCGGAGCTTGCGGACGCCGCGGCAACTCTGCCGGACGGCACGGTCATCGACGGGGAGATCCTCCCCTGGAAAGACGCAAGCCCCCTGCCCTTCAGCCTGCTGCAGAAACGGATCGGGCGCCAGTCCCCAACCCGGAAGGTCCTTGAGGAGAATCCCGTGATCTTCATGGCCTTCGACCTTCTCGAGTCGCAGGGCAGGGACATCCGGACGGAGCCACTGCTGAGGCGCCGGGCCGATTTGGAGGGGATTCTCGGACAACGCGGCTTCGAGGAGCGGTTTCGCCTGTCGGAGATCCTGGGAGATGCAAGCTGGGAGGATCTGACGGCGAGGCGCCGGGAGTGTCGCGGCACGGAAGCCGAGGGGCTCATGCTCAAGCGCCTCGATTCGCCCTACGAGGCGGGGCGGCGCCGCGGCAGCTGGCGGAAATGGAAGATCGAGCCTCACACGATCGACGCGATCCTCATCTACGCCCGGCCCGGACAGGTCGGGAGGGAAACTCTTTTTGCCGACTACACCTTCGGGGTTTGGCGCCGGGGCGACCTCGTTCCCGTGTCCAGGGCCTGCTCGGGGCTCACCGATGAGGAGATCGGGCGCATCGACGCCTTCGTCCGACAGAACACCCTCGAGAAATTCGGCCCCGTGCGCTCCGTGAGGCCGCAGCTCGTCTTCGAGATCGCCTTCGACGGCATCGAGACATCCTCGCGACACAAATCGGGCCTGACCGTCCTCGCGCCCCGCATCGTGAAGCGGAAAGACATGCCGCCCGAGGAGGCAGACACGCTGGAGGAGCTCAAAATGCTTCTGCCAAAAGACAATATTTAAACCCATCGTTTATCGTCAACTGCAGTCTCTTACCTGCATATTATCCAGCTTCTCTTTCCTTAAGCCACAAAGTTTGTAGGATTAATTCGAATCAGGGATCTTTTTCCATGTTCGTCATAGATTTATTTGCAATTAAATTAAATATTTACATGTTTTTTCTTCACAGTATCTGAAACACAGAATACGAGGAAAGTATTCAATATCACTATTTGAATAATGATAGCGATGAGTTACACGATGCATCACGGCGGATAGAACCAAATAATAGCTTGATTTTTATACGATTTTAGGGAAAATAGGGGGCGCAATTATTGCATGAGAAACGCGATGGAGTATACATCAATCGACAGGGCGTAAAAACGCGAAGAATAAATATTATTTATTGAAGGAAGCTTTTTGCCTATGCGTGAACAACCGGAAAAAATAGACGCCAAATTTGTCAAAGGGTTCATCCGAAGACGTAAAAGGATTTTCATCGCCGTTTCGTCACTTATGCTCATCGCTACGGTCATGGTCGCACTTTTGCTGCCAAAGATCTATGTATCCACTGCGACGATTTTAATCGAAGGACAGATAGCCGGCGAACTTCTGAAAAGCGTTTCCATGGGATTTGTCGAGGAGCGCCTGCAAGTGATTACCCAGCAGATTTTGACACAGGACAAGTTGCTTCAAATCTCCAAGAAACTCAATCTGATTCCAAATCCGGACGATCCGCGTGCCATTGACACTGCCCTGAATACAATGCGCAAAAATATAGAACTGAAAACGATCAAGTCCGGAGATATCGACCCCCGGTCCTATAGTCCCAGCCAGACGGTTGCCTTTAGACTTTCTTATTCAGCTGACGATCCGTTGACGGCGCATAAAGTTGCGACTGAGCTCTCTTCACTCTATATTGAAAAAAATCTTCAAAGAAGGGATCAGATCACCAAGCAGGCCACAGCGGTATTACAGGAGAAACTCAATCAATTAAAAGAACAAACAAATGCCGTTGAAAAAAGACTCAACGATTATAAGAGAGCTCATGCCGGCGAGTTTCCCGAGAACATGGCTTTCAATCTCGAGCAGGCCTATCGCCTGAACCAGCAGCTCGATGAGGTCAACGCCAGAATCAAGCAACTGGAAGAACTGAAAGCCGCACCGCCCGGATCTCAACTGGCTTCCAATGTCCCTGCCGGTGGAGGATTGTCAAGCGCACAACCGACGAACGATCCGCTGGTTCGCCTGACGCAATTGCGCGCACAACTCCTGAGCCTGCAGTCCAGATATTCGGACAAGCATCCCGATGTCCGAAAAACGAGAGCCGAAATTCAGAGGCTTGAAAACCAGTTGGGCGTTTCGGATGAGCTGAGCAAGAAAGAAAGCGAGCTCGAGGCACTCAGAAAGCGACATGCCGAGCTGACAAGGAATGCGGGAGCCGACGACCCGGCGGTGAAGCAGCTTTCAGAAGAGATCTCCGTTTTGTCGAAGCAGGTCGAAGAGCAGAGACGAATCCGGCGCCAGGCGAGAACGAATTCCGCGGAAGACGAGCTGAACCGGCAGATCAGGAAGCGGGACGACATCCAGAGAAAGATCAACGAATACTCGAGAAAGAGCCAGATGTCCCCGCTGGTGCAGAGTGAATACGGCAAAATGGCCCAGGACTTCGAAAACGCCTCCAGGCAGTACAATGAGACACTGGCAAAGCTGACCGATGCAAAAGTCGCGAAAGAGATCGAGGATACCCAGCTTGGAGAACGATTCCTGGTCATCGAGGAGCCCCGGGTGCCCCTGAAACCGGAAAAGCCGAACCGATTGAAAATCATGCTGGCCGGACTTTTTCTGTCCCTGTTTGCCGGGCTGTTCGTTTCCATCGTGATGGAAAACCTCGATCAATCCATCAAGTCCCCCGAGCAACTGCGCAAAATTACGAAGGTCCCCGTATTGACCATAATGCCTTATGTGATTACCGACGAGGAAAAGAAGGCCAGATCGGAAAAGAATTTCCTTTCAGAGGTATTCGAGGATTTGCGCCGGGGAGCATCGAATCTGGTGAGGAAGGAAAAGTAAAGGAGAAGCAGGCAAGATGAGAGTCATTTTCCGGCAGAAAATGACGAAACCTGAATAGAGGACAATCAAGCATGAGCAAATTGAGACAGGCCCTTGAGAAAGCAAAAAAAGACAGAGAAAAGATTGAGACGGGGGAAGGACGAAGCATCGAACTGGCGGTCTCACAGACCGAGCAAGCAGCCCGGGCTCAATACAAACCGCTGAAACCTGTCTACTCGAGCACGAAAGTTATCGAGTGCGATGAGGATCTCCTGCACAGGAACCGGGTGATTTCCGTCTGTACCCGGGATGAAGCGGATCGACTCAAGATTCTGCGGACGCAGATCCTGAACACCATGAGCGAAGAGGGGAAAAACACTCTCATGATCACGAGCGCCAATCCCGGCGAGGGAAAGACCCTTACAGCGATCAACCTTGCGATCAGCTTTTCGCATCAATTCAATAAGACGGTCCTGCTGGTCGACGGCGATATCAAGAAACCGACCATTCACAAATACATGGGGCTGGATGATGGGCCCGGGTTTGCGGACTGTCTGGTCGACAAAAAACCGATGACCGACGGTCTCGTGAATCCGGGAATGGATCGGATTGTCATACTCCGCGGAGGTAGCCCGCACACCAATTCGGCGGAACTGCTCGGCTCGGAAAAGATGAAAGCTCTGCTGAAAGAGATGAAAGAACGGTATCCGGAGCGTTTTATCATTTTTGACACCTCCCCCGTACTGACATCGGCCGATCCGCTCGTTCTTGCCAATTTGGTGGACGGGATTCTTCTCGTCGTGGAGGCCGAGAAGACAAAGAAGGAAGATGTTCTGAAAGTACTGGAGCTGATGAAAAACAAGCCCATCATCGGAACGATTTTCAACAAATCGCTGGATTAAGAAGGCAACGAGCGAATGTACGAATCTTTTTATGGATTTAAGGAAAAACCCTTTAACCTGACCCCGGATCCCGACTACCTGTACATGAGCCCGGGTCACGAGAATGTATACTCCCATCTCGAGTATGCCATTCAGGAGAGCAAGGGATTTGTCGTCGTGACCGGCGAAATCGGGTCCGGCAAGACGACCCTGATCAACTATCTCCTGCGCAAGATCCCCCAGGCCATTCGCGTCGGCATCATCAACAACACCTTCGTCCAGCCCCCGGAGCTGCTGAAGATGATCTGTCGGGAATTCGACGTGGAGGCGGACCATGCGGACAAGACAGTTCTGCTGACCCGCTTTTATGACTATCTGCTCGAACAATACGCAAAACGGGAGCGAGTCATCCTCATCATCGACGAGGCGCAGAACCTCCCGGAGAGGTCACTGGAGGAGATCCGCATGCTCTCCAACCTGGAGTCCGAAAAGCACCATCTCATCCAGATGATTCTCGTCGGCCAGCCCCAGCTGAAGGAGAAGCTTCAGCAAAAGCGGCTGGAGCAGTTCGTCCAGCGGGTTACCGTGTACTGTCATTTGGATGCCTTGGACAAGGCAGACGTTGAAAACTACATCCATCACCGTCTCCGGGTTGCGGGGGCCGAGAACCTCGGCATATTGAACCCGGAGGCCCTCAAGGCCATTTACAAGCACTCCCAGGGCATCCCCCGGCTGATCAACACGCTGTGCGACGCCGCTTTCGTGTACGGCTACGCCGATGACGTGAAGGTCATCGGCCCGGATCTGATCGAGGCGGTTGCCCAGGCAAGGAACCTTGGTGCGAAGGGCGATGGGCAGGACACCTTTCCCGATGAGGAGGAGAAGATCGGGGAGGCGGTTGCGGAACCCGCATCGGGTCTTCTTCATGAGCTGCAGGCGAGAATCGGCACGCTGGAAGATAAGCTGATCGCCCAGGAAATCGCGATCCAGAAGCTCGGCCAGGGTCTGGAGTCCCTGAACGGGAACAAAGACGCGCGGGACAAGATCATCATCATGCTCTTCAAAATGTTGAGGAAAAGCATGGATCGCCGCGCCAATCTCGTGATGAAGATGGTCGAAATGAGAGAGAACGGGACGGACCGAAAAAGAAAAAAAGGTTCGGCCAGGGAAACCAGCCCCAAACCGATCACCCTGCCGGCCCCTCCCAATGAAGAAGGCGGGATTTTGTCCCGCCCTCAATCTGACACCGACTGACCGATGGTCCCGGTAAAACGGCAAGCCGAACATCGGCCGACCCGTCCTGCACGATGCGTCGTCACAGAGCGCTGCCGCGTCTCATCGGAGGATGGTGCGCATGCCGGTTTCCGCCCCTTCCCATCAGGGGGCTCCGATCTTCAATGAAAGCATCTCCTTCAGTCCGGCCAGGAGTATCATATAGATCCCCGCCAACTCGAGCACCCAATTCATTTTGATCCCGTGGAGATCGTACTGGATCACCTCGTCGAAATGATGGAATGCCGCAGCCCGGATGACGACAAAACCGATCAGGAGCAATACTCCGCAGGATGCAATCCGGTATCGCTTGAAGAGATCGCGATACGTCCTCGCGAACCACAGGAAAGCTCCGATCAACGTTGTTGCAAAGATGACAATGAAGGGAAATTGCACCATGCGCCGCTGAGGATACCAACCCTGCGCGAGGGCGATTTGTCTTCCCATCTCTGCAAATAACGATTGAAGATCGAGTTGCTTGTTGATCCCGAGAAAGACCATCAGCAACGCGATCAGAAACCAGAATGTACAGTCGCGTTGTTCCTCCATCTGCTTCAGGAAGGTGGCCAGCAATGCCGCCATGACGGCACAGACCATATACGAGCCCGCCGTAAACCAACCCATGAAGTGGGGGTCTCCGATACCCGGCCTCCAGCTTCCCGCCAGATATTCAATCGACCACATCGACGTATCCGTTACCCCTAAGGATGCACGGCTCTGCGCGCTTCATCCGATTCACGTTCGACTCTTCAACCTCATGCCGCCTGAATCGTAAACATCGCCCCGCTAGGCCGGTCCAGTGCGGCATGCTCGCGGACCCGTCTTCCACGTATTCGGTCGACTGATCACTCCGCTCCGGCTCTCAGTAAATCCATTTTGTTGCAGCACATCTCCCAGAGCTCCATGAAGGCCTCCAACCGAAACAATCGGCACAAGGTTACGTAAACAACAACCCCTGTGATGGTCTGTGAAAACAGCATCGACCAATGGTTGGGAAACGGCAGCAATCCTAAGGCAAATATCGCAATACCCATCAGCCCGGACATGATGAAATAGGGTAATGCGTCGCACAACTGCTCCCGGATCGTGTAGCCGATTAAAACCCCCGTGTAATAGCTGTTCAGAAAAAAGCTGATCACCGAACAGATGACCAGGCCATAGATCATCCCGGATATACCCCACCGCCAGGTAATTGCGATGCTGATGACGACCAATGCCTTCTTGGCGATTTCCAGCCGGAGATACAACTCGGGACGTCCCAGCGCCAGAAGTAAATTGTGGTTAATGAGGATCATGGCATGCAGCAATCCGTAAAGACACAACAACTCCAGATATGGAATGCATTCAGCCCATTTTTCCGTCAACAGCACTAGTATCAAGGGGCGGGAGACAGCCGCCAACCCGATCATCATCGGAACATTGATCATTACGAGAAGCTTCAACGCCTTCTTCATGCCTCTTTTCAACAGGGCAGAATCGTTCTGCAGCATGGAAAACAGGGGAAACGTGACCCGGGCGACCACTCCCGATACCATATTGGACGGCAGTTCCTGAACGGACCTGGCGCGTGTAAAATAACCGAGATCGGCCGCCGAAAACAGCTTCCCGATCACCAGGAGGTAAATATTGGAAAAGATCTGGTCGATCAAACCCGACGCCAACATCCGTGATCCGAAACCGAACATCTGCTTCAACGATCGCAGCTTAAAGATCAGCGCCGGACGCCAGGAACTCATGAACCAGAGAGACAGGGTCCGGAAAAATGCTCCGGATACCTGCTGCGCAACCAGGCTCCATACCCCAAAACCCGCGACGGCCATCGCAACCCCGATCATGCCCGACAGGATGACTTCGCTCATGCTGACCTTGGTCAGTGATTTGAAATTCATCTGCTTGTGCAGCAGATTGGAGTGAACGATGCCGAAGGAATTAATGAGGATGATCAGCGACATTGCGCGCGTCAGAGACGTGAGAACCGGTTGGTTATAGAATGCGGCGATCCAGGGTGCCACCAGGTACATCATCCCGATCGCCAGCAGACCGACCGCAATGTTGAAGTAGAAGACCGAACTGATATCGGTACGGGTGACGTCCTGCTTCTGGATCAAGGCGAGCCCATACCCGCTGTCCGTGAGTGACTGCGCCACGGCGATGAACACCCACAACATCCCGATCAGACCGAACTGCTCCGGGAACAGCAGGCGCGCCAGCAGGATCCCGACGCAGAAGCGCATCCCCTGCACCCCCAGGGACTCCAGCATGCCCCAGGAAAGAGCCAGTATCGTTTTCGCTTTAAGGCCGGTCAGATCCATGATTCGATTCCGTCATGATCCAGTCCTATCCACTCGTTCAGGAAATGCGCGATTTGCGGTGTCCGGGAGAGCCGTTTTTCCGCCTCCCTCCTCCGCCAGCGCCTATTTATGGCCGTGCGGTACCGATTCGCCGGTTGCCGATTTGTTCCGCCATTCTCTTCAATTGCACCTCGCGGCGCCGCATCCCTTCGGTCTCGTCCAGACCGACGATCTCGTAAATCCTCTTCCATCGATAAAGCCAATCGTGGCGCAGGAGGGCCTCTGCCGCGTTTCGGCGGCTGATCCCGTCAAGTCGTTTCGGGTCCGCGGCAAGGCCGGAAAGCACCTCCGGCACGTCACGACCGTCTTCCCGAATGGGAATGACGGCATCCGGCCAATCGAACGTCGAATGAAACGCCTCGCAGTCCGGTACCTGCCCCACCAGGATCGATCCCGCCGCCGTCGCTTCATAATACCGGAACCCCACTTCGACCTGCGCAGGGCCGCCCGCCTGGACGTCCATCTTCGCCGGCATGACATAATAGTATCGGCTGCGCTTTGCCATGTTGGCGTGCATTTGCCTGTGCTGCCGGTGATCTTTCACGTGTGCATGGCTCGCGAGGAACGTGTCGTGGACATAAAACAGTCCCTTGTTCGCGGCGAAAGCCAGGAACACATCATGCACGTCTTCCCATATTCGCCCGACGCTGTAAATATCGATGACCCTGGTCGGGTTGTCCGGATAGGGGCTGTAGCGAATGGCGTCGACGGCGCCCGGCACGTAGTGACACGTGCGGCGGATCGCTTTCCCGAAGTCATGGACGGTTCCGCTCAGCCCGACGGCAATATGATCGAACGCCTCCAGGGCGGAGTACCAGTTTCTGTATGCGTCTACATTCGCTGCGTATTCTTCGTCGATCCAGCAGATGCTTCTCTTGCAGTGATCCCTCCATCCGCGTATGGCGGATAGTTGAATCAGGTCCTGCGTCAGGGGAAGGTAGGCAATGAATAAATCGTATTCCCCCGAAAGCCGGACAGGCTCGAAGACCATATTGAAAGAGACGGCTCTCCCTGTAAAATCCCGCCATATCAGGTGCTTCTGCAACGGATACCGGATGTCGTACGCACGCCTGGGTTGAAGGCAGATCAAATCGACTTCATCGACATCGCACAATACGTCCTGTGCCTCGTAAAAAGCGCACCGGAATGCATTCAGAGCATAATTTCGACCGGTCAACATGCAAATTCGAGATTTTCCGCGACTGCGAGGCTTTTTGTCCATCGAAAACTCCCCTCACCCCCTTTTTCTTCCGAGCCGGATTCATTGCGTCGAAGCCTGCGATTCTTCCCGGAGGCGGGCGAAGGCATATTCGCATTGCGCATCCGCTACTTTTCGGAATTCCTCGGTCTTTTCCAGCAGGCGCGGCATGTGATCGGAGGCAGACTTTCTGAGTTCAATGAATTGTTCGATCAGACGAGACACATCCAAAGATTCAATTTTCTGACAATAGTTCCCGAATCCGTATTCTCTCATGATGGCATCATTCTTTACGTTGTATGAAATCGATATGGCCGGCCGATTCTGCATCAAGGACAGGAGAATATTGTGAAATCGCGACGCAACGACCATGTCGGTCTTCGAGAGTTGATCCAGCAGGTCGGATACGGAATGAATCGGCTCATCGATGATTCGTTTTTTGTCGTATGCAATCCCTCTCCGTTCGATGCATTCTTTCATGTCGCGCCGGACCCGATTGTCGTATGTCATATCCCCGATGAGGATCCGGACGACATGGTTGTGCTCGATCAACCAGACAATGAAATCCGCTATCTTTTGGATGTACTCGGCGTAGGCCGTTTCGCCTGTCCCCTTCTG
>Ga0105106_10003568_pt1 | contig 11098 bp, 13 predicted proteins | sample PPLLaktember2015_5_FD_79109 | JGI IMG/M metagenome (GOLD analysis project Ga0105106, IMG submission 79109) | Freshwater sediment microbial communities from Prairie Pothole Lake near Jamestown, North Dakota, USA - PPLs Lake P8 Core (1) Depth... | ecosystem: Environmental > Aquatic > Freshwater >... | reverse complement strand
CCGTAGTCGCCGCGGGCAACCCCGATTACCAGGCCGAACCCGCCTTGCGCCCCGGCTTCGACACCGGCGATCGCATCCTCGAACACCGCAGTGCGTCCGGGCGCAGCGCCCAGCCGCCGGGCCGCCTCCAGGAGCATCGCCGGGTCGGGCTTGCCGGGAAGACCGAGCTGCGCCAGGTCGTCGCCGTCGACCCTGGCATCGAACAGCTCGATCAGGCCGGCGTTGCGCAGCACCGCCTCGGCGTTGCGGCTCGCGGAGAACACCGCGATCTTCACGCCGGCGGCGCGCAAGTCGTCGATCAACTTGAGCGTTCCCGGATACGAGCGCACCTGGTTTTCTTCCAGCCAGGTATTGAAGTACCGGTCCTTGCGGTTGCCGAGGCCGCACACCGTCTCGCGGTCGGGGCCGTCGTCCTCCTCGCCGAACGGCAGCTCGATGCCGCGCGACTCGAGAAAGCTCCGGACACCGTCCATGCGCGGCTTGCCGTCCACATACTGGCGGTAGTCGAGCCGGGGATCGAAAGGCCGGAACGCCTCGCCGCGGCGCCCAGCACGCTCCTTCAGATACTCGTCGAACAGGCGCCGCCAGGCGGCAGCGTGCGCCTGCGCCGTATCGGTGATCACGCCGTCCATGTCGAACAGCACGGCGTGCAATGCCGATTCTCTCACCGGCAGGTGTAGCCGCCGTCGACCGCAATCTGCGCGCCGGTGACGAACTTCGCCTCGTCGCTCGCGAGCCAGACGCAGGCCCAGCCGATGTCGTCGGGCTCGCCCATGTGCCCGAGCGGATGCGCCTCCGCGGTGGCCTTCTTCGCCGCCGCCGGGTCGGGCATGCCCTGCAAGTGCTTCTCGACCATCGGCGTCCAGATGAAGCCCGGATGCACGCTGTTCACGCGGATACGGTCGGCGGCGTACAGAAGGGCGTCGGTCTTCGACATCAACGTCACCGCGCCCTTGCTTGCATGGTACGGCGGCACGTCGGGCGCGCCCACCAGCCCGTAGATGCTCGACAGGTTGACGATGCTGCCGCCGCCGGCCTTCTTCATCTGCGGAACGACATGCTTGGTGCAGAAGAACACGCCCTTCACATTGACGTCCTGCACGCGGTCCCATTCCTCCTCGGTGAGCTCGTGGGTGGGCTTGTTGGCGCCGCTGATCCCGGCGTTGGCGACGAGTGCCGTAATCGGCCCGAAGCGCTTCTCGACCTCGCCGAACACCTTGCGCACCTCGGCCTCGTTCGCGACGTCCAGGCGCCAGAAGGCCGCTTCGCCGCCTTGCCCGCGGATCTCCTCCACCACGCTCGCGCCCTGCGCCTCTTCAAGGTCGGTGACCGCGACCTTCGCGCCTTCGCGCGCCATGAGCAGGCATGCGGATTTCCCGATGCCCATCGCGCCGCCGGTGACGAGCGCGACCTTGCCTTTGAGCCGGTCCATGCAGATTCCTTTCGTTGACCGTTCCGAACGTACCCCACGCGGAGAGCGCGCTTTTTGATCCCGGTCAAGCAATGAGCGCGCAGCATCAGCGCGCCCCCGGTCTTGCGAAGAGCGCGTGCACGTCGCCGAGCGCGCGTTCGGCGAACCCGGCCTCGCAGTAGGCGAGATAGAACTCCCACATGCGGATGAACTCTTCGCTATAGCCGAGGGCGCGCACCTCGCCGGTGTTGCGCAGCAGGTTCTCCCGCCAGCGGCGCAGCGTGGTCGCATAGTGCGGCCCGATGTCGTCCAGGTGCACGAGCCGCAGATCGCTCGAGCGCGTCGCCGCGCTGACGAGCGCGGTGACCGAGGGAATGCAGCAGCCCGGAAAGATGTAGCGCTTGATGAAGTCGACGCCTTTGCGCGCCGCCTGGTAGCGCTGGTCGGCGATGGTGATCGCCTGCAGCAGCATGCGGCCGTGGGGCTCGAGGAGCGCGGCGCATCGTCCGAAGAAGGTGCCGAAGTACTGGTGCCCCACCGCCTCGATCATCTCGATGGAGACGAGCTTGTCGAAGCGGCCTTCGAGGTCGCGATAGTCGCGCTTCAGGAGCGTGATGCGCTCTTCCAGGCCGGCGGCCCGGATACGCTCCCGGGCGAGCGCGTATTGCGCCTCCGAAATCGTGGTGGTGGTGACATGGCATCCGTAGCGGCTCGCCGCATGCAGCGCGAAGCCGCCCCAGCCCGTGCCGATCTCGAGCACGCGCTCGCCGGGCTTCAGCTCGAGCCGCCTGCAGATGCGCTCGAGCTTCGCCACCTGCGCTTCTTCCAGCGTCATCGCCGGGTACTCGAACACCGCGCTCGAATACATCATGCTGGGGTCGAGGAAGAGCGCGAAGAACTCGTTGCCGAGATCGTAGTGCGCGGCGATGTTGCGGCGGCTTCCGCTTCGCGTATTGCGCGCCGCCCAGTCCAGCAGCTTGCGAAGCGGCACGGAGAGCGCGGCGAGCCCCGTATCCATGCCGTCCATCACCTCGCGATTCGCAGCGAGGATCCGCAGCGCCGCGGCGAGGTCGTCCGCGCTCCAGTGCCCCGCCATGTACGATTCCCCCGCCCCGACCGAGCCGCCGAAAGCCGCGTCGGGCCAGAAGCTCGCGTCGTGCACGCGCACCGCGGCGCTGAGCGGGCAGCGCTCGGTGCGCTTGCCGTAGGTCTGTCCCTCGACCGTCAGCACGCCGTGCTCCAGGGAAGCGAGCTGCTGCCGCACCAGGCGCTCCGCGAACCGCGGCTTTTTGCTCCGGGAGGCTGTTTCGGTCAGGACCCTGGTATTCATGCTGGCACCTTTGCGGGATGGGTGTGGAACGGAACGCGCTTCAGCCAGAGCTTCAGCGCCTCCCAGTGGATGGCGGCGATCACCTTCGCCGTCATGAGGGGAAAGCGGGCAAGCACGCCGTTGCCGATCGGTTCCTGCTTGAGCGCGAGCGTGGCGTCGAAGACGGTCTCGTCCCCACGCGTCAGCCGCATGTGCACGCCGAGGCGAGCGGCGGGCGCGGTGAAGCGCCATGCGTAGCGCAGGTCCATGGGCATGAACGGCGACACATGCATGGCCTTCTCCGTCTCGGCCCGCAGGCCGTCGAGGACGTAACAGCAGCGCTCGCCCCACGGCGTGTTGTTCACCTCCGCGACGACCGTTTCCACCCTCTCGCCCGCGGCGTCGAAGCAGTAATAGAAGCTCACCGGATTGAACCCGTAGCCGAGGTAGCGCAGGTGCGTGAGCAGCCGGATCGGTCCGCCCGGGCGGCGGCCGCGCTTCGCCGCGACGAGCTCGCGCACCGCCTCTTCGAGCGGCATGCCCGCATCGCCGAGATGGTCTTCGCGCGCGAAGCGGGCGAGCGCCGGGCGATGCGCCGACCAGAGCGCGCGCCCCTTGAAGACCTCGCCGAGCTCGCCGAGGTCGAGGTACGCCATGAACAGCGGATAGCGGAACGCGTGCGCGCGGGGCACGTAGCGGCGGTGTCGGACCCAGCCGACGTAAAGACAGCTCTTCACCGGGGCGCCACGCGGACGGCCACTTCGTTTCGCCGCAGGAAAGGCAGCGTGAACGGCGGGTCGTAGCCGAGAAGGACCGGCGTGCCGGTCGGCCGCCAAGAACTTCCCCCCAGGGCTTCAAGGAGCGTCGTGGTGTGGCGCTCGACGCGCTCCGCCGTCGTGCGGCCGGAGAAGCGCACCACGGCAAGCCGCTCCTCAGGCAGGGGGACGATTCGAATGCGCGGATCGATCGGCCTGGGCGCGTTCTCAGCGGTGTAGCGCGCGGGCAGAAAGAACTGCATGCGAAGGCGGCCCGCGCCCGCTTCGGTCGCCACCGGCGCGGTCATCGCGATCTTCTCCTCGCCGGAGATGTAGCGAAAGAGCGCGCCGAAAGCTTCTCCGCCCGCATCTTCGCCGACAACGCTCGCTTCGGCGGCGACGCGCGGCGCGTAGCGGCGGATCTCGACGCCGTGGAGAAGCCTCTCGAGCACCGCGTAATGCGGCTGCTCGTACGGGCGTACGCCGAACACCGAAACCGCGCTCTCAAGCACTAGCTGCGCGTAGTACAGGAGGTCTTTCATCGGTTCTCCGGGAATGGAAGTCGCGCAGCGCGGCGAGCGCGCTCATCACGCCGTCTTCGTGGAAGCCGAAGCGCCAGTACGCGCCGCAGTAGTACGTGCGCCGTACGCCGTTCAGCTCCGAATGGCGCTTCTGCGCCGCCACGGCCGCGGGCGTGAAGAGCGGATGGTGGTAGACGAGGCGCTTGAGGATGCGCCCGGGATCGATGTCCTGCGTGCGGTTCAGCGTCACGCAGTAGGTCTCGCGCGCATCGAGGCTCTGCAGGATGTTCATGTTGTAGGTGAGCGCGACCGGCCCGCGGTGCTCGGGCAGCACGTGGTAGTTCCACGCCGCCCACGCGCGGCGCCGGCGCGGCAGGAGCGCGGTGTCGGTGTGCAGCACCGCCTCGTTCTCCTGATAGCGGATGGCGCCGAGCACTTCGCGCTCGAGCGGCGAGGGATCGGCGAGCATGCCCAGCGCCTGATCCGAGTGGCAGGCGACGAAGGCGTAGTCGAAGCGCTCGCCGTCCACCCTCACCTCGCCCGGGAGCCGCCGCACCGAGCGCACGCGCGCATTCAGCCGGATGCGCTCGCGGAAAGGCGCGGTCAGCTTCTCCACATAGCGCGCCGAGCCGCCGCGGATCGCGCGCCACTGCGGGCGGTCGTTGATCGTGAGCATGCCGTGGTTGGCGAGAAAGCGGACGAAGAAGCGCGCCGGAAAGCCGAGCATGCGCCCGGGATCGGTCGACCAGATCGCTGCGCCCATCGGCACGAGGTAGTCGCCGATGAATTCTGGCGAATACTGGTTTTCCTCCAGATACTCGCCCAGGGAAGGCGAACCGATGTCCGTCAAAAGGCGAGGCGCTTCGCGGTTGAAGCGCACGATGTCGGCGAGCATGCGGTAGAACGAAGGCCGCACGAGGTTTCGCCGCTGGGCGAAGAGCGTGGCAAGGCGCGTGCCGTTGTACTCCAGGCCGCTACCCTCGTTCCTCACGCTGAAGCTCATGCTCGAGGACTGCGAGGCCACGCCGAGCTCCTCCAGAAGCGCGACGAAGTTCGGATAGGTGCGGTCGTTGAAGACGATGAAGCCCGTGTCGATGGCGAGGCCGTCGATGTCATGCGTATGCGTGTGGCCGCCGACGTGCGAGCCGGCCTCGAATACCGTGATGTCATGCCCCGCGCGGTGCAGGTGCCACGCGGCGACGTTGCCGGCGATGCCGGCGCCGATGACGGCGATCCTCATTTGCACAATGCGCGCGCGTCCCGGACTTCCGCGGGAACCGGGCGCAGGTCCCAGATGACTCCGAGCGCGGCGAGGAGCCTGAGCCCGTACCAGGTGAGATCGATCTCCCACCAGTAAAACCCCTGGCGCGCGGCGCGCGGATAGTGGTGATGGTTGTTGTGCCAGCCCTCGCCGAAGGTGACGAGCGCGAGCCAGAAGTTGTTGCGCGAATCGTCGCGCGTGGCGTAGCGCCGGCTGCCGAAGCGATGCGCGAGCGAGTTGATGGTGAAGGTGGCGTGGTAGAGGGCGACGGTGGAAACGCAGAAGCCCCACACGAAGACTTGAAGATCAATCAGAAAAAGCATGGCGCCCAGAAGGATCGGCACGACGATGTCGAACCGGTCGAGGAACCGAAGCTCCGGGAAGCGCGTGAAATCGAGCACCCGCTCCGTCCGGGTGCCGAAGCTTGCCGGCGCGAGGAACCAGCCGGCGTGGCTCCACAGGAAGCCGTGGCGGCGCGCCGAGTGGGCGTCTTCCGGCTGGTCGGCATGCGCGTGATGGTGGCGGTGGTGCGAAGCCCACCACAGCGGGCCGCGCTGGATCGCCGTGGTTCCGAGGAGCGCGAACACGAACTGCGCCGCGCGCGAAGTGCGGAAGGCGCGGTGCGAGAAGTAGCGGTGGTAGAAGCCGGTGATGGCGAACATGCGCAGCGCGAAGAGCACCGCCGCCACGGCGAGCGCCGTGGCGCTCACGCCCACCCAGAAGACCGAGAGGCAGGCGAGGTGCATCGCCACGAAGGGCGTGACGCGCAGCCAGTCGATGCGCTTTCCCTCGGCTGCGAAGTTCGGCGTGGCGCTGCTGTCGAACCAGCCCCAGAGCGAGCGGGCGACGGCGCGGGTCAGTTCCATCGCTGGGGCACCTTTCGCACCTTGGAGATGTCGTAGCCCTGCTCGGCGAGCATGCCCACGAGGCGCCGGTACTCGGCCTCGGGGATCGAGGGCTTGCGCGCCATGATCCAGGCGTAGTCGCGCTTCTTACGGCCGATGATGGTGCTGGAGTAGTCATCGGCGACGTACACGATGCGGTAGTCGGCCTTGATCGGCCACAGGAACTGCATGCCCCACACCGCGCTCGACTCGCGGTCGATCACGTATCCGGTGGGCGTGTAGCGCTTCGGCTCGCCGTCGAAGCCGCCCTCGCGGAACGTGAACGTCGTAGGGATGGTGGTGCCGTCGGCCTCGAGGCGATAGGACTCGACCGCGTTGTGCGCGCCCTTCTCGATGAAGGTGGGAATGCTGGCGATCACGTACCAGTCGCCCATGAAGCGCTTCAAGTCCACCTTCTCGGCGAGCCGCAGCGGCGGATGGTCGTTCACGCTCTGGCATCCGCCCAGCGCGAGGAGCGCGGCGGTGATCAAGGGAAGCTTCATGGTTGCGGCTCCAGTCGGTAGCGCAGGCGGCGGTTGTCGCGATCGTTTCGAGCGCGATCCACTCCGTGCCTTCGGCGTACCAGAGGTCGATCGCGAGCTTGCGTCCGGCGATGCGGTAGCGCCCCCGCCAGGAGGGCGACGAAAAGCAGGGCTTTCATGCGTGCCTCTTCGGCCCGGGGAGGAAAGCGTTCGTGCGCTGCACGTACTCCCGGTACGCGGGGCGCCGCTCGCCGATGTCCTTCTCGAGGAGCGCCACGCCCGAGACGCGCAGCAGCAGGAACGTCATGACGATCGGCGCGAACACGGTCCACGCGCCGCCCGCCGCCAGCGCGATCACCCAGAAGCCCCACCACACGCAGCACTCGCCGAAGTAGTTGGGATGCCGCGTGTAGCGCCACAGGCCGAGGTCCATGACCTTCCCGGCGTTGGCGGGGCTCGCCTTGAAGCGCGCGAGCTGCCAGTCGGCGATGGTTTCGAACGCGAAGCCGAAGAGCACCAGGCCGGTTCCCACAAGGTCCAACACCTTCAGGTCGGGAGAACCGTGTAAAGCGGCGAAAAGAGGCGCGCTGATCACCCACGCGAGCACGGCCTGGAGGCCGAACACGAGGTAGAGGCTCTTCACCGCGAAGTTCGGCTCGTTGCGCTCGCGGATCTCGCGGTAGCGGCGGTCTTCCTCGGCGTTCCAGTTGCGCCACGCGAGGTAGCCCGCGAGCCGGCCGGCCCACAGCGCGACGAGGACGAGCACCGCGATGCCGCGCGCATCGATGCCGTCGCCTGCGTACACCGCCGCGGCGACGAGGAAGAAGAGCGACCAGAAGATGTCGACGAGGCCGACGTTCCTGCGCGCAGTGGCGATGGCCCAGGCGACGAGCGCCAGAATGAGCATCGCGGGCAGCGCCGCTGCCCAGGAGACGATCGTTTCCATCACGGGACGTCGAGGCGGCGGGCGAGCGAGAGGAGAAGCGGCGTGGCCACGGCCCAGCCGACGGCGAGCGCGGCAAGCAGCGCCACGGGCTGCACGAAGTCGAGCGCACCCATGCGCGCGCCGGCGTAGTAGGCGAGCGGCCCGCCCACCGCGCCGAAGAGCGCGGCGATCCACGGCCGCGTCTGCAGCATGCGCATCGACTCGTTGAGCGTGGTGGCGAAGAGCGCCCACAGCGCGACCATCCAGTACGGCGCCGCGCCTTCGAGCACCACGCCGGCCTCGAAGCGCACCCATCCCGCCTGCACCAGTACGCTTTCGAACCCGAAGCCGAGCACCGCGGCCGCGACGGCGAGCATTGCCTCGCGCTTCGGCCGGGCGGCGCGCGCGATGTGAAGCGCGACGATCAGCGCCGCGGCGATGGCGCCTTCGCGCGCCCAGCCGTTGGCGGCGCCCAGCACGCAGGCGAACCAGCCGAGCTGAAAGAGCACGATGTTCAGGACCAATGAACGCTGCGTGTTCATGACCAGCTTCGCTCGAACAGGTAATGGCCCACCCACCACTCCTGGCCCGTGCGGTAGCCGAAGAGCTCGGCGCACGCCATGAAGAAGATGCGCCAGCGGTTCCACCACAGCTCGGCATCCTGCGCGCCGTACGTGCGCTCGAGGATCGCCCAGAGCGCGGCGCGGTTCGCGTCCATGTTGGCGAGCCAGGCGTTGGCGGTACGCTCATAGTGCGTCCCGTCCCAGCGCCAGCGCGAGACGAGGCGAAGCTCCCGCTGGAAGCGCGCGGCGAGCTCGTCGCTCGGCATCATCCCGCCGGAGAAGAAATGGCGGCTCATCCAGTCGGAGGCGTCGAGGTCCTGGAAGGCATAAGGCACCGAGCGGTGGCAGAAGACATGCAGGAAGAAGCGCCCGTGCGGCTTCAGCCACGCGCCGACGCGCCCGAGCATCGAGCGCCAGTTGCGCAGGTGCTCGAACATCTCCACCGACACCACGCGGTCGAACTTGCCTTGCGGCCGGAACGTGTTCATGTCGTCAGTGATCACGCGCACGTTGGCGAGGCGGCGCCGCCGGGCCTCTTCCTCGATGTAGGCGCGCTGCGATACCGAGTTGGAAACGGCGCTGATGCGGCTTTTCGGATAGCGGGCGGCCATGAAAAGCGTGAGCGAGCCCCAGCCGCAGCCGAGCTCGAGGATCTCCTGCCCGTCTTCCAGGCCGGCGCGCGCGCAGGTGGCCTCGAGCGCCGCCGCCTCCGCCGCGGCGAGATCCGTCACCCCGGACGGCCACCAGGCGCTCGAATACTTGCGATGCGGCCCGAGCACATGGGCGAAGAACTCCGCCGGGACTTCGTAGTGCTGCGCGTTGGCGAGCTCGGGCACCAGCGCGATCGGCGAGCTGTCCATGAGGCGCACGAAGTCCTCGGTGCGCCGCGCGGCGGCCTCGACGTCGAAGGCTTCCACGTCCTTCAGGCGCTGCTCGCAAAGGCGGCGGATACCGCGGCGCACGACCGCGTCGGGCACGTAGCCCTGCTCGACCCAGGAGAGGGCAAGACTCATCAATGTTCCTTTCCGGAATGCAGTTCCGCGCCGAGGCGGCGCACGGCGGATTCGATGGTGGTGGCGAGCGCCACCGCGCCCGCGGCTTCGATCTTCTTCCCGTGGGCCGCGGCGGTGACGCCGCCGATGTAGACCGGCCGCTTCACGCCCGCGACAAGCGCGGCGAGCCCCCGGTAGAACTCGGCCGATCCCGGATCGATGGAGCTCGAGAGCACCACTGCGTCGCACTGTGCGCGGCGCGCCGCGGCGCCCGCCTCGGCGAACGGCACGTTCGCTCCCAGGAGCACCACGCGCATACCGGCTTCGTGCGCGGAGAGGGCGAAGATGAGCAGGCCGATCTCGTGGTGCTCGCCCGGGACGCAGGCGACGAGCAGCTTCGGCCCGGTGTCGAGCACGCGCCGGTGATGGAAACGCGCGCCGAGCTTGTTGCGCAGATAGGCGGAGAAGAAGTGCTCCTCCGAGATCCCCCCCGCGACCTTGCTCCAGCGCGCGCCGAGCTCCTCGAGGAGCGGCATGAGAAGCATGCGGTTCACGCGGTCGATGGAGTGAAGCGAGAGCGCCTCCTCGTACACCGCCTCGAGCGCGGGCTCGTCGAAGGCCGCTATGGCCGCGCTCATGCGCCGGCGATAGCCGCCCCAGGCCCCCCCGCCGGGCTTTTCCTCGGCCGGGGCTTCGGCGGCGAGCGCCTCGCGCACCTGCCCGATGGCTACGCCGGTGCGCATCAGCGCGAGGACGCGCTGGATTTCCTCGACCTGGGCCTGGCTGTAGAGGCGGTGGCCTTTCGGCGTGCGCAGCGGGCGCACCAGACCGTAGCGGCGCTCCCAGGCGCGCAGGGTGATCGCGTTCACCCCCGTCAGGGCGGACACGGTGCGGATCGGCATGCGCGCTTCGCGGCTGTTGGGCATATATTGTACATTTATTGTACATTGATTCCATTCCTATGTACAACATTCGTTAAATTAATATGTGACGATTATTATACATAGCGGAGCGCGCGAGGAACCTGCCCTGCGAAAGAGCGGTCGAGGAAGCGCTCTGCTACGGCGGGATGGACAGCCGGCCGCGCGCGCTCGACGCCGAGCGCACCATGCTGGTCGCGGGCTAGCGGGGTTTTGAATCGCGCGGTTGCGCTCATTTCACGAGCAGCACCGGCACGCTCGAAAGATGCAGCACCTTGACGGCGGCGATCGTGCTCGCCCAGCTCGCGCTGTACACGTTCGGGCAGCCCGGCTCGATCCTCTTCTGGGCCGCCGCCCTGCTCTATCCGCCGCCGCTCGCGACGCTGATCCTCACCGCCGGCGGCACCGGCGGCCCGTCCGACTTTCTTCGCCTTGAGGTGCTCGGCCCGCTCTTCGCCATCGCCCTTCTCCTCGGCCGGCTCGCAACTCTCTTTAGAGCGGCCGAGGAAGAGGTTCCTTGGCCTGCGCCTTCGCAAGCTCTGCGATGAAAGCCGCAAAAGGCGCGACGTTGGCAAAGGAACTCGCCTGCTCGAGAGCGTTCATGTACTCCTTGCGCCGCTCGACTGGGATCACGGTCCAGACGTAGCTCGCGGGAACGAACATCAGGTTCATCAAGAATCTCGCCAGACGCCCATTGCCATCCATGTAGGGATGGATGTAGACGAAGAAGAAGTGTCCCAGCACGGCGCGCACCTGGGGCTCGGCTTCGGCTTGGAGCACGAAAAGGACCGGCATGCATTCCCGCACTGCTTCCCTGGAGAGCGGAACGTGCAGGGCGCCACGAATAAACACCGGGTCGTTGCGATAGCCCGCGAGGTCGGACGCTTTGAGAATGCCGGCCTGCACGCCTGGGCTGAACAGCGCCTGGTACCACCGCGGCAGCGCCTGGCGGAACGCGGTGCCGGCGTTTTCGCCCCGCGTTCACCTTGACCGAGACGTTGTCGCGCGAGATCACGTCCTGCGCCGGCACGTCCATGGTGACCACGCGCAGGTCCACGCGCACCATCTGCATGAT
>Ga0105106_10003567_pt1 | contig 11100 bp, 10 predicted proteins | sample PPLLaktember2015_5_FD_79109 | JGI IMG/M metagenome (GOLD analysis project Ga0105106, IMG submission 79109) | Freshwater sediment microbial communities from Prairie Pothole Lake near Jamestown, North Dakota, USA - PPLs Lake P8 Core (1) Depth... | ecosystem: Environmental > Aquatic > Freshwater >... | reverse complement strand
TATCACGACTGTTGTTGATTTGAAAATAGATAATCAAAAGGTAATTGCAGAACGCGAAATTGAAGGAGCCCGGGAAGTTGTTGAATCCGAGCTACCAATAGTTATTACTGCTCAAAAAGGATTGAATGAACCAAGATATGCCTCGTTGAAAGGAATAATGGCATCAAAGAAAAAAGTCATAGTGGAGAAACCAGCGTCATCCGTTGATAATGTTTCTAAAATAATAAAGATGTACAATCCTCCGGCAAAAAATCCCGGTAAAATTTTAGGAACTGATTCTTCTGCAGTTCCTGAACTCGTAAGACTATTAAGAGAAGAAGCAAAAGTAATCTAAGGAAAAATTATATGTCTAAAAAAATATTAGCGTTTATAGAACAACGTGAAGGAAAAATTAAAAAATCATCATTTGAAGCTGTAAGCTTGGCATCTAAGTTAGCTGCCGAAAATGGTTTTGAAAAAGAAATTGCAACCATCGGAAATGAAATAGAAAATCTTTCAGAAGCTGCAAAGTATGGAGTTGAAAAGATTATTCATTTTAAGAATAAAAACTTAGCAGATTATTCACCTTCAGCTTATACCGAAATCCTTTCTAATTACATCAAAGAAAATTCTGTTGATATTATCTTATTTTCCAACACATCGCTCGGGAGAGATTTAGCTCCAAGGGTCAGTATCCAGGTTGAAAGCGGAGTAATAGTCGATTGTACTAAACTTATTTTTGTAGATGGAGATTTTATTGCTACCCGCCCGGTCTATGCCGGTAAAGCATTTGTTGAAGTAAAATTAAACACACCACGAAAGATATTTACTCTTCGTCCAAATATTTTTAAAGCAGTACTTGATCAAAATGCTGCGAATGCAAATATCAAGATCGTGGAAGTTAATTCCCCAAACGTAAAAACACGGGTAGTTAGTTTCAAGAAATCAGAGGGTAAACTTGATGTTGCTGAGGCGGAAATAATTGTATCCGGTGGACGTGGAATGAAAGGTCCCGAAAATTTTAAGCTGATTGAAGAATTAGCTGAAACACTAAATGCTGCAGTTGGAGCATCTCGTGCAGTTGTTGATGCTGGATGGAGACCTCACAGCGACCAGGTTGGACAGACTGGCAAGACTGTTTCTCCTTCTCTTTATATTGCTTGCGGAATTTCGGGAGCAATCCAACACATGGCGGGAATGTCTTCTGCTAAATATATTGTAGCAATTAATAAGGATAAGGAAGCACCGATTTTCAGTATTGCTGATTATGGAATCGCCGGAGATTTATTTGAAGTATTACCAAAATTAATTACTGAGATCAAAAAGCTTAAATCATAGAGACCTCTGAAAAATTATTTGGAAGCAGTCATTGCGAAGAATCCGCTAGCTAACGGATGACGAAGTAATGTCAATTTTAACTTACAAAATTACTTAAGTTTACTTCTCCGCCTGAGCCGGATCGCAATGACACATTTTAGAATTTTTCAGAAGTTTCTCATAATAGGTTAGGAGATATGCGTTGCAAAAAGTTCAATGTGAAATATTAGGGCTTTCATCAAGTCCGGCAACTGGCGGAGCGTACGCTATATTGCTTAAAGAGATTGAAGGCGTGAGACGTTTACCGATTATTATTGGCGCTTTCGAAGCTCAGGCAATTGCATTAGAAATTGAAGGTATAAAACCACCAAGACCATTAACACACGATCTCCTGAAACAAATCATTGATAATCTTGGAGGTTCAGTTATCGAAATTATTATTAATGAACTTAGAGAAAATACTTTTTATGCTAAAATTGTTCTAGATGTTTCCGGATTAACAAATGAAATTGATGCCCGTCCAAGCGATGCAATTGCTTTATCAGTAAGGACACAAACACCTATCTATGTAGCGGAAACCGTTTTAGAAGCCGCCGGATTCATTCCATCAGAAGAAAGTGAAAAAGAAACTGTTAAAAAAACAGATGCCGATGACAAATCATCTTTGCCCAAATCAAGAGATGCCAAAATTGCATCACTTCAGAATAAGTTAAGAGAGGCATTAGAAGCTGAAGAATACGAGCGTGCAGCTAAAATCAGAGATGATATTAAAAAATTAACCAGCAATAATTAAACAAATACTTTTTTCCCGATATTACATTCTAAGCATTTTTCTTTCGAACAATATTCCTTAAATAGCTCAATCATTCCCTGATTAAACACAGTTCTTTTTGCTGCATCGTCCAATGCCAAAGTATTTGTAACTTCTATAACGATGCTATTATCTCCAATTTGATAATAATTCAAGTATAGTTTTAAGACTTTTCTTGTGAGATCATGCTTATTAAAGATTTCAAAATAGATAGATATGATTGGTAGAATTATATTTATTATTATCTCATCAACACGAGACATTCCAATAAAATATTTTAATTCCGCATTGGATGGCTGATCAAATACAAAATGCTTCTTCCAAAATCCTTGAGCTTTAACTAAAAAAAGTGTCCTCAATTCCGAGGCAAGTCTTCGAGGGTTATTAGTCATTTTAAATAATGCGATTATATTCTCAATCAAATTTTCCTTTAGCATTCTGTTAAGTAACCTTGCCCCACCAGCTAATCTAATGGTAGGAAAGTTTTGCGGTCGAAGCTTAAAAAAATGCCAATTGGCAGCATGAAAAGTCCGCCCGTCGTACTTACTTCCGATTTTTTTCCACTGCTCAAAAATCTTTCTTGTATATTCAGTCGTTTCTTCATCGGGCAACGATTCAACATCTGGAACTAATCCAGCTACATTGTAAAGAACAGTCTCAGCAATAAAAACAAATTCTTCCTCACTTATGAATTCATTGAAAAACCGAATGTCGGCGGCTTCTGCCAGTCTTCGCATAATATCTTTGTTATTTGTATAGCCAAGAGCTTCAAATATTGATTCGTAAATTAATTGATGCCAAATAACTTTATTCGAAAAATCTTTGCTTATAAATTTTCGATTATTAAAATTTTCATCAAGATCATAGCTAATTATGGGTTCTTTCAAATTCAATTCTGAGAGATAGGTTATCTCTTTCAGTCTCTGCCTCATTTTTTCGCGTTTATTTCTGAATCTTGCAAAACCAAGATCAAATATATATGCAAGCTTTTCTTTCTTACTAACGGCCGAATTCAACTGACTGCAAGGCATTTTGTTGTTAATTCTTTTTTCTCTTTCAGAAAGTATTGCCTGCTGAATGTCTGTTCGCAAATCTTTCTTAAGGAATGATTCGAGAAGGATTGATTGAACTTTCCTTCCGTCTTGCGTAAGAACAAAATGTTCATTGGAGTTATTATTCAGGATAACATGCAAAACTACTTTATTATATTTTTTGTTTAGAAAATGTCCATGACCCTTCCAATCGGAATGAGACATATCAATTTCAACATCACCTTGATATGTGATGTTACCAATTTTAATTCTTGCATTTTTAAAATCCGGTCCGCCTAATTCAGTATTTTCTGTTCCGGCATCAACTACAGTGATTTTCTCATTCTCCTGGCTAAGAAGCACTTTCTCAAAGTCCTGCTTCTTCCAAATTTCGTACAAAAACTTTTCGTTTATCTTAATATTTTCCATTAATAATAAAATTATTTACTTGCGAATGTATTAAAAGCCGAAGGTGATTTACAATCATTAACCAAATAAAATATTTCGACAACATTTTTTCCCTTTTTAGAAAAAAATTTGAAAGAATACCTGCCCGACGGGATTGAATAATACATATCAAGTTTACGTCCATTCAAATACAAAAATACATCGGCTGTTAAATTTGTAACCTGAAGGTTAAAAGAAATTTGAAACTTCTTTACTGATGATACTTTGTTAATTATAGGAGAAATAACCTCAACGGGTTCTAAATTTTTATCAACAGGTAAATTTTCAATGTCGTAAATTTTGGGAAAGATAATTTTCTTTATCTCTGGTTGAAAAATAGAATCTTGAGATTGCATTTTGACTTTTACCCTCTTTGCTGCCAACTTATCATACCCACAAACAAAATCGTGCTAATAATTAATTGAAATTAAATAATCTTTTAATGATTGTAAAATAATCCGAAGATATTAATTACTCATGATTGAAGCGATAATTTCATTCATTGCCTCAAGCTCCACTCTTGCTTGATCGGCAAAATCCTCTTCGGAACTTCTATAGATGATTCCCCTGCTGATATTAATAAGGAATTCAGATGATCCATTTTGCTTGAAAATATTTACAACGTCTTCAATGCTTCCGCCCTGAGCACCTACTCCGGGGAGAAGAACAGGTAAATCTCCAAATAATTTGATGTCACTAAGTAATTCTTCCTTTTTAGTAGCCCCAAAGACCAGACCGCAATTATTATTTACATTCCATAATTTAATTTTTTTAATTACTTCCTGGTAGAGGAACGAATTGTCAGCAAGTTTAACTTTTTCAAAATCATTTGATCCTGGATTTGAAGTCAAGGTAAGTATAAAATTTAACTTTGATTTATATGCCAGAAATGGATCCAGAGAATCTTTTCCCATATACGGATTAAGTGTTGCTGAATCAAACTTGAATTCATCGTAAAGCATCTCGGCATATTTTTGAGAAGTATTACCAATATCGCCTCTCTTACCATCTCCAATAATTAAAACATCATCGGGAATAAATTGGATTGATTCATACAATATTTCTATTCCTTTCAATCCCTCCTTTTCATAAAAAGCCAAATTAAATTTATACGCTGCGGCAAGATCGGAAGTCGCTTCGATTATTTTTTTGTTGAATTCTAATAGAGGATTATCGTGCGATTTTAACGAAACAGGTATTTTATTTAAATCAGAATCTAATCCAACACAAATGAACTTTAACTTACTATTTTGCTTTTTTAGTTTTTCTTGTGCAGTCATGTAAATTTAAAAAATGGATCTAAAATCATTAAGTATAATTCTTTCGTGTCCTGTAAATGTTTGCAGCAATACCAAGTAGAAACATATTTACAACAAGAGAACTTCCACCATAACTAACAAATGGCAAAGGAATTCCAATGATTGGCATTATTCCAACAACCATTCCGATATTTATGATTAAGTGAACGAAATAGATAACGAGTATTCCAATTAACACCAAACTAAGAAATTCGTCTTTTGCTGATGTTGCAATTTTTAATATTCGCAATATTACAGTCATAAATAATCCCAGAACCAGCACACTTCCAATAAATCCGAACTCTTCACCAATTACACAAAAAATAAAGTCAGTCCATTGTTCGGGTATAAACTGTAACTGCGTTTGATTACCAGATAGAAATCCTTTTCCAAATAGACCGCCTGAACCAATTGCTACCTTCGCTTGAATAGCATTATATCCTGCACCAAGAGGATCTGCCCCAGGATCAATGAACGATTGAATTCTTGTTTGCTGATGTGGACTGAGAGCTCTGAAAGCAATATCGGTAAGAAAACCTGCTCCTAAATTCAGCGCAAGTATTGAACCGCTTGTGAGAAGATCTTTCCTAAAGAATAATAAAACAATCAGAACAATAACTAGAGCTACAATGAAATAATAAATTCCAAATAACGAGGATAATGCAACAAATCCCGGAGACAAGACAACAAATAATCCAAAAAGACTTATTCCCTTCCAGAAAAGAAGAATTAAAATTAATCCAAGGAATGTTAATGCTGTACCCATATCAGGTTCAAGCAAAATCAATCCAACGGGTAAAAGACCAATTATTAATGCAATTGCAATATCTTTGATTGAATCAATATTTGAATTGCTTCGGCTTAAAAAAGCTGCGACAGCAAAGATAGTCCCGATCTTCGCAAATTCAGACGGCTGAAATCCAATACCGCTAAAGTATAACCAGCTTTTTGCGCCTGATACTTTTCTACCTATTACCAATACTGCCATAAGCAATAAGATCGAAAAAATGTAAGTGGAGATACCGATGTATCTAAATGAATTGGTCGGTAATGAATATGTTATAAAAAAAACAATGAGACTGACTATTCCCCAAGTTAATTGACGTTGAAAATTGCTATGAACTGCCGGATGATTAATTGTAGAACTATAGATTGCTGCAAGTCCAATACAAATAAGCATTGCAGCAGGAATGATTAACCATAAATCAAATTTATCCTGAAGCTTATAATCAATTCTCAAGTTTAGCTCCGATAATATTTGGTTTTATTTCTGGAATAAACCTTTGCTCCATTTTTTTAGTTTTATCTTTTAATAAATATGCTTGAATCATTTTCTGAGCGATTGGAGCAGCCCATGTAGATCCAAAACCGGCATTTTCAACAACAATGGCAAAGGCAATTTTTGGATCTTCATAAGGAGCAAAACCAATAAAGAACGCATGATCTTTTCCATGTGGGTTTTGAGCAGTACCGGTTTTACCTGCAATATTTATTTCTTTCATTCTAATTCTTGTTGCAGTGCCGGCTCCATTTACTACTAAGAACATTCCTTCTTTCACAATACCAAATACTTTGGGATCTATCCCCGTTTTTACTTCTTTAAATTTAGATGACATTAAATTGTTGGTTCTGTCATCAATATATCCTTTAACCACATGAGGAACAAAAGAATTACCATTGTTCGCAATTAAAGCAACATATTGCGCTAACTGGATTGGTGTTACACTCACCTCACCTTGACCAATTGCGAGACTTGCCATGATACTTCTTGGCCAATTCGGACCATAAATCTTTTCATAGTATTTTGAATTGGGAATGAAGCCAGGTACTTCTTCACCAATATCAACTCCGGTCATCGTGCTAAATCCTAATTTTTTTGCGTACTCAGCCCAGCGATCTAAACCAATTTTGTAAATAAGATTGTAGAAAAAAGTATTGCATGATTTTTCTATTGCATGAATAACATTTAGAGAACCATGAGGTCCACCATGACATTTGAAAAATCTTCCGAATGTAAAACCTCCGCCGCAGTATATAGTTGTTGATGTAGTTATCACACCCAAATCAAGCGCAGCAATTGCTGAAATAAGTTTAAAGGTCGATCCCGATGGTTTGACAGACATTGTTGCCCGATTAAAAGATGGACGAAGAGGATTAGTGTAAAGGTCCTGTAAAAACTCTCTGCTTGTTACGTATGAAAACTGGTTAAGATCATAATCAGGTGCACTAACAAGAGCGAGTATTTCGCCAGTCTTCGGTTCAATTGCGACAACAGCACCACTTTTGCCTTTTAACTCTTGCTCAGCAACTCTTTGTACATCGGTATCAATCGAAAGCAAAAGATCATGTCCTTTTGTCGAGGTCAAATCTTCTAAGCCATCTTTGTACTTAGCAATTTCTTTTCTCTTAGAATCAACAAGTATATAATTTAATCCTTTAATGCCGCGAACAAATTTTTCATATTGTTTCTCGATTCCATTATGACCAACATAATCACCCGGAGCATAATAATCTTTTTCACGTTTCAATTGATCGGGGGAAACCTCCTTGGTGTAGCCGAATAAATGTGAGCCAATAATACCGGCAGGGTAGCCTCGCTGCATTTCTACCATGTAACTTACTCCTGGAAGATATTCCGAATTTTCTTCAAGCCATGCAACTGCTTTAAAGTCTATCCCTCTTTTGATGCGCAGCGGAATATATTTAGAGTATATCCGGTTATTGCGCAGAACTTTTGAAATGAACCCCGGATCCACATCAATTACAGTTTCTAAGATACTGTTTAAGCTTGTATCATAATCTGCTGGAACAACACGCAGCGTATAAGCTGGAACATTGCTCACAAGCACTTCTCCATTTCGGTCAAGAAAAACTCCACGCAATGGAATTTGTTCGATTCCCTTAATACTGTTGTCAGCAGATTTTTCGTCATAAGCTTCTTGTTGAACTATCTGCATTAAAAACAATCGAGTTACCAGCATGAAGAACGATGCAAGGATAACAAAATAAATTACTGTGCTTCTTTGGATCGAACCGATGTTAGGAATTTTCAAAAGGGATTTCTCCTTGGATGAAACATTACTAAAATTAAGCTAATTACCGCTGTATAAATTCCTGGAAACATACCTTGTTCAAAAAATCTAAGTAAAATACTTTTCTCCAATTCAACTGATGAGAAAAAAGAAAAAATAAATGAGTCAATCGTAGCACTTAACAAAACGATAAGAGAAAAAACCACTGATTTAAAGTAGATGTCGAGCTTATTCTCATTGTAAAAATATCCTGTAACAAAACCACTCATAGTTTTTGCTATCATTGCACTTCCTAATATATTACCTGTTATCATATCTAAAAGAAATCCATAAATGAAACCTAAGACAGTTCCATGAATTTGCCCCATCCTTAATGTAAAATAAACCAATAGGATTAGAATTAAATCTGGAATGACACTGACAATTGATATTAGAGGCACAAGTGTCGATTGCAGAAGGAGCAAGGGAAAAAACAGAATTATGGCAAAAATATATAATGCGCGTATCAAGCTTATCTCTTAAAAAAATTTAATTCTAAATCGTTCTTTTGCTTACTTTCGATAACGCCAATTATAAAAACATTTTCAATTCGCGAGAAATCCGCATAGGGTTTTATCTTTACAGAATTAAAAATACCAGTCTCTACATTTTGTAATCCAACAACAACACCAATTGGAATTGGTAACGAGACAATTGAGCTTAACTCTGAACAAATAATTCGATCACCTGGTTCTAAATCATATGTTTTAGGAATGTTTACTATAACTAAATCTTCTCCATTCCATTTTAGAACTCCATCAACTCTGCTTCTTTCATCCTTTACGACTAATTTTAATTCAAAGTTTTTTAATGTTTTTGCGATAGAAAAATCTTTTGATGTTGCATATACAATTCCGACTAATCCTTTTTCATTAATAACAGGCATGCCGGGTTTAACACCATTATCAGCGCCGGCATTTAGTGTAACTGTTCCTTGAGCAATTGTAAATGACTTTGAAACTGTAAGAGCAGGAATCAAAGGATAATTTAGCGTGTCTTTTAGTCCAATCATTTTTCGCAAGTTTTCGTTAACAACACCGTACTCACGTAATTTATTTACTTGCAGCATCAGTTCAGCATTAATTTCGCGAAGCCGTTCATTTTCGCTTTTTACTTTAGCAATGTTAACTATATCAGATAGTATAGCGGTTGAAGCAGCAAAACTTCCAAATGCAATGGCTCTTACTTTTTTGATTGCCGGGTTTTGATTTAAGGAAAGACTAATGAAACTAATAACAAGAAGAAGAATGAGGATTAAATATTCTTTAAAATTCCCCCAGACACTTGAAATAAAACGAAGCATTAATATCTTCTATTTCGAATTAAAACCTTTGAATAGTGATTTAAGTTTTCAATCACTTTACCGGCACCGCGAACAACTGCAGTTAATGGATCTTCTGCAACATGAACAGGTAAATTTGTTTCCATGCGAATTCGTTCATCCAATCCTTTAAGCAAAGCTCCGCCGCCTGTAATCATAACACCTCGATCAAGAATGTCTGCAGAAAGTTCAGGTGGAGTGCGTTCAAGTGATTGCTTAACCGCATCAACAATCTGAATTACTGCTTCATTCAAAGCTTCTCTAATTTCAACAGAACTTACTTCAATAGTTTTAGGAACGCCGCCTACTAAATCGCGTCCCTTCACTTGAATAGTAATTTCTTCTTTTAAAGGTACTGCTGAACCGACTTCACATTTAATTGCTTCGGCTGTCCTTTCACCAATAAGTATGTTATGATTTTTCTTGAAGAATTGCATAATAGCATAATTCATTTCATCACCGGCAATACGAATGGATTCTTCATTAACAATTCCTGAAAGAGCAATCACAGCTATTTCAGTTGTTCCACCGCCGATATCAATTATCATATTACCGACGGGGGCATCAACATCAATTCCGATTCCTATTGCGGCTGACATTGGCTCTGCTACGAGATGAACTTCTTTTGCACCAGCATGTTCTGCACTATCTCTTACCGCTCTTTTTTCAACTTCGGTGCAACCACTGGGTACTGCAATCACAACTCTTCTTATTGAAATTGCATTCGCTCTGACCTTTTTAATGAATGCTCTGATCATCCCTTCGGCAATTTCAAAATCCGCGATAACACCATCACGCATGGGACGACTGACACGAATATCTTTATGTTCTCTGCCTTGCATTTCTTTAGCTTTTGTTCCAAGTGCTATAATCTTTTTGGTATTTTTATCGAAGGCAACAATTGAAGGTTCATTTAGAACTATGCCTTTACCCCTCACGTAAATTAAGGTATTTGCAGTGCCTAAATCTATTGCCAGATCAGTTGAAAAAAAGTCAAATAAACCCATTGTTCCTCTTAATGTTTAAAATGTCTGATTCCGGTAAATACCATTGAAATTTTATTTTGATTAGCTGCTTGAATTACTTCGCTGTCGCGAACCGAACCGCCCGGCTGAATTACCGAAGTTGCACCGCAATTAATGATTTCCATTAACCCATCAGCAAAAGGAAAAAATGCATCGGATGCAGCAACTGAATCTTTAAGATCTAATCCTTGCTGACGCGCCTTTTGAGCAGCTATTCTTGATGAATCTAATCGTGACATCTGACCGGCACCAATACCTAATGTTGACTTATTCTTAGCAAATATGATTGCATTTGATTTGGTATGTTTTGCAACGCTCCATGCAAATAGTAAATCATCTAACTGGCTTTGATTAGGCTTAGTGTCGGTAACAAAATTCATTTTATCTTTTTCAAGTGTAACTCTATCAGCGTCTTGTACTAAAATACCGCCAGGAATATTTCTATAGGAAATTTTTTCATGCGAGATGGACTTTTTTTGCCTTACCAATCGTCTATCTCTCTTTTTAGTTAAGATTTTGATTGATTCTGGCATAAAGTCAGTTGCACAAACGATTTCAAGAAATATCTCATTCAATTTCTCTGCCAAATCTACATCTATTCTACCATTTATAGCAACTATTCCTCCAAATGCCGAAACCGGGTCGCACCTTAGCGCATGGATATACGAATCCAGTGGGTTTTTCAAAGCCGAGGCACCGGCTGGATTCATATGCTTAACGATTGAGCATGAATTGGGACCTAGATCTTCAACAAGATTTACCGCAGCAACTAAATCTAAAATATTATTGTGGGAAATTTC
>Ga0105106_10003566_pt1 | contig 11101 bp, 6 predicted proteins | sample PPLLaktember2015_5_FD_79109 | JGI IMG/M metagenome (GOLD analysis project Ga0105106, IMG submission 79109) | Freshwater sediment microbial communities from Prairie Pothole Lake near Jamestown, North Dakota, USA - PPLs Lake P8 Core (1) Depth... | ecosystem: Environmental > Aquatic > Freshwater >... | reverse complement strand
CTTGCCGAACATCTTCGCGCGCGCGCCCATGGACTCGTGGACGAGCTCGGTGTCGACGTGCCAGGGCCGGATCGCGTTGACGGTGATGCCGAGCTTGGCGGTCTCGCGCGCGAGCGAGCGCGTGAAGCCGTCGACGGCAGCCTTGCTGGACGCGTACGCGCTGTTGAAGGCGGCGCCCATCTCGGCGGACACCGAGGAGATGTTGATGACGCGGCCCCACTTGTGCCGGATCATGTGGCGAAGTGCGGCCTTCGTGCAGCGCATCAGCGCGAACACGTTGAGGTCGTAGACGCGGTGCCACTCCTCTTCCTTGGCCATGATCAGCCCGGCGATGGAGTTCGTCGCGGCGTTGTTCACGATGACGTCGATGCGGCCGAACTTCTCGACGGCCTCGGCGAATGCGGCCTTCACCGCATCGGCGTCCGTGATGTCGCAGGGCAGCGGCAGCGCGCGACCGCCCTTGCGCTCGATTTCCTCGGCAGCCTCACCGATCTGCCCCGCCGTGCGGGCGACGAGGACCACCGCCGCACCGGCGCCCGCGGCGACCATCGCGATCTCGCGGCCGATGCCCCGACCCGCACCGGTCACCATGACGATTCGTTCGCTGAGATCGACGTGCACTGCGACGTGGAAGGGGACACGAGCAGGTCCCCTGCTGTCAACGTGAGACAAGTCAAGGCGATGTCGACCCCGTGTTCGTACGACGTCGGCAACGGGCGCTCAGGCGCCGACGAGCAGGGACGCCGGCGCAGCGTACACTTTCCGACGCGACGTCCGCCGCTCTCGGCGAGGAGCTCCCCATGCACAAGCCTCTGTTCAAGACCGCGCCCCACGAAGTCCACGACGTGCTCCGGCGCTGGATCCTCGCCGACGGTTTCCCGATCGTCTACGACCGCTACCGCAGCCACGACGCGTACCTCGTCGACGGCGCCACCGGCATCGAGTACCTCGATCTGTTCTCGTTCTTCGCGAGCATGCCGCTGTCGCACGCGCATGCGAAGCTGGCTGATCCGGACTTCGTCGCGCGGCTGGCCGCGGCGGCGGTGAACAAGCCGTCGAACTCCGACGTGTACACGCCGGCGATGGCCGACTTCGTCACCGCGATCGGCTCGACCATGCCCAAGGGCTTCGAGCGCATGTTCTTCATCGAGGGCGGCGCCCTGGCGGTGGAGAACGCGCTCAAGGTCGCGTTCGACTGGAAGGTCCGCAAGAACATCGAGCGCGGGCTCACCAAGGGCACCGACGACGACCTCGTCGGCACCCAGGTCATCCACTTCCGCAACGCGTTCCACGGCCGCTCCGGCTACACGCTGTCGCTGACGAACGGGTTCGCGAAGGAGAAGACCCAGTACTTCCCGAAGTTCAAGTGGCCGCGCATCTCGACGCCGGCGCTGCACTTCCCCGTCGACGAGCAGTCGCTGAAGGACGTGAGCGCGGCGGAGAACCAGTCGATCGCGGAGATCCGCGACGCGATCGCTCGGCACGGCCACGACATCGCCTGCCTGCTCGTCGAGACGATCCAGGGCGAGGGCGGCGACAATCACTTCCGCCGCGAATTCCTGCAGGCGCTGCGCGACCTGGCCGACGAGCACGAGTTCCTGCTGATCTTCGACGAGATCCAGTGCGGCATGGGCATGACCGGCAAGTGGTGGGCGTTCGAGCACCACGGCGTGTTCCCCGACGTGTTCTCGTTCGGCAAGAAGAGCCAGGTGTGCGGCATCGCGGCGACCGAGCGCGTGAACGAGGTCGACTCGGTGTTCAAGGTGCCGAGCCGGATCAACTCGACGTGGGGCGGCAACCTCGTCGACATGGTGCGGTGCACGAAGTACATCGAGGTGATCGAGGACGATCATCTCCTCGAGAACGCGGCCGAGGTCGGCGGCTACCTGCAGAGCCGGCTGCGCGCGCTGTCCGAGCGGCACCCGGTGATCACGAACGTGCGCGGCGCCGGACTGATGTGCGCGTTCGACCTGCCGACGCCCGGCGCGCGCAAGCAGGCGATCGACCTCGCGATGGAGGTCGAGCGGATGATCGTGCTGCCGTGCGGCCCGCGGAGCATCCGCTTCCGGCCGGTGCTCGACCTGCGCAAGGACGACGTCGACGAGGCCATCGCGCGGCTCGATCGCGTGCTGGCGAAGCTCGATTGATCAGCGCCGACGCTCGCCGAGCACTTCGGCGAGCGCCGCCATGGCGTGGCGCGGCTCGATGCCCACGAGCGGGGCGACGCGCTCGCGCAGGCGCAGCGCCTCGGCGCGGAGCCCCTCGTTGCCGCCCTCGGTGCGCGCCCGCAGTCGCAGCTTCTGGACCGCGAGCAGCACGGTGTCCGTACCATCGCTGCCCTGACGCGCCGTCGCCAGCTCCAGGCCACGCTGCAGCCGTCGCTCTGCGCTCGGGAAATCGCCGCGATCGATCGCCTCTCGCCCGGTGCGGAGCAGGCTGGCGATGTGATTCCCGCCGCCCGCGTTCGTGCTCTCGTACAGCTCGAGGGCGCGGCGCTCGAGGGCGTCGGCCCGCGCGGCGTCGCCCTGCTTGCGCGTGAGACGGGCGGAGACCCCGAGCGCCGAGGCGAGATCGGCGTGCCGCGTGCCGTGCACCTCCTCGAGGATCGCCACGGCCCGCTCCGCGTGGGCGAGCGCCTCGTCGGCGCGGCCGTTCTGGTCGAGCGCCGACGCCATCCGCACCTGCGCGCGCGCGTACGCAGGGCTGCGTTCGCCCATGCGTGCGCCCTTCTCGGCGCAGCGTTCCGCATACCGCAGGGTGAGCGGAGAGTTCTCGAGCTCGCGCAACGCGTCCTCGATCAGGCAGACGACGGTGTCCGCGGTGTCCGTCGCGAGCTCGCCGTCTGCGGCGAGGCGAGCCGAGGTGACGAGCAGCTGCTCGAGCGCGCGATCGGCTCGGCGGCGCATGAGCTGCAGCCGCGCCATCGTGGCCTCGAGCGCCCGCGGATCGCCGGCGCGGCCCGGCAACAGGGCGGCATTCGCCTGGGCGCGCCGCAGCTCCGCCTCCGCCTCGTCGAACCGCCCCGCCGTCATCATCGTGCCGGCGAGGTCGACGTGCACCTGCACAGAGCCGTAGTCGACCACCGGCTGCGCGTCGATCCGCTCGACCGCGCGGCGTCCGTACACCAGTGCGGTCGGTATGTCGCCGGTGAGCCGGTGGCCTACGGACAGCATCACGTCGAGACTCATCGGCCACTCGGATCGATCGCTCGTGTCGCGCGCGGCCTGGACCTCGGCCCGCCGTGCGCACAACAGCAGGGCTGGGCCGTCCTCGCGCACGTGGGCCAGCGTCGCCTGGATCTGGATCGCAGCCATCGTCGTCACCGCGTCGTCCGCGGCCACCGCCTCGGAGTACGCACGCTCGACGAGGGTCTCGGCCTCCTGCAGCCGTCCGTTCTGGATCGCGATGCTCGCCTGCAGGTTCGCGGCGCGGACCCACGTCCTGGTCGACGGATAGGCCTCCGCGCGCGCCAGCACGTCGGCGGCGATCGGCGCGGCGGTCTCGATCATCCCCAGGATCCACAACGCGTGCGCGCGCGCGAGATCGGCGTCGATCGCCTCGAGCTCCGCGATCGCCTCGGCAGGCATTCGCGTGGTGTCCTCCAGACAGCTGGGCGGTCGGGGCAGCCCGTGCACGAGCAGGGCCGCGCCCGCATCGGAGTCGGCGTGCTCGGCCGCGACCTCGATCGTCGCACGCGTCGACCCGAGCTGCTGCTTCAGACAGGCAGTGCGGCGGTCGAGCGCGTCCGCATCCTCGCTCGACTGCCTGGCCCGCTCACAGCTCTCGCGGTGCGTGCGAGTCCACGCCTCGGTCCATGCATCGAGCTCGTCGCCGACGTCGGGCCACCGCGACTGTAGCCGGGTCCGCGCCCCGTCGAGCTCGCGCAGATGCGACCCGCCTCCGTCGCAGCCGGGATCGCGCGCGACGAGCAGCGCCGTCGACGCCAGCACTCCGCCGGCCGCCCCGAGCCACGCCAGCGTGCGGGCGCGACCGCGTCGTGCGCGATGGAGCCGACGCACGAGGGTGTCCATGTCGACGTGCCGGTCGTCGGGCCGCGTCGCGAGTGCGCGCAGGACCGCCTGCTGGACCGGCGACGGAACGGGTCCTCGCGGCGGTCGCACGAGGCGACCGTCGCAGATGGACGCGACGACCTCGGGCACCGATTCCCCTGCAAACGGTCGCACGCCCCACAGAGCCTCGAACGCGGTGACACCGAACGAGAACTGATCGCTCCTCGTATCGCCGCGCTCGCCCGCGTGCCGCTCGGGAGCCATGTACGCGGGCGATCCGAGCCAGCGCGTCGTGGTCGTGCCTCCGCCCGAGGCGGGACCGCTCGGGATCCCCGGTGACTCCACGGCGGTGGCGATGCCGAAGTCGACGACCTTCACGCATCCCTGCCGATCCACCAGCACGTTGTCGGGCTTGAAGTCGCGGTGGACGATGCCGGCCCCGTGTGCCGCCGCCAGGGCGCGGCCGGCCTGCACGAGCACGTCCAGCACGACGCGCCACGATCGCGGCGTCGCCAGCCATTGCGCGAGGCTCTCGCCGTCGACGTACTCCATCGCGACGAACACGCGCCCGTTCGCGGTGCCGACGTCGTAGATCGTCACGACGTTCGGATGCACGACTGCCGCGGCCGCACGCGCCTCGTGCTGGATGCGGTCGAGCTCGCCGGGGGTCTCGACGTCGCGCAGGTGCTTGAGCGCCACGGGCCGATCGAGCGCGGGATCGTGGGCGAGCCACACGATGCCCATGGCGCCCGCACCGATGCGGCGATCGATCCGATAGCGTCCGATCGACGTGGGCGCGCCCGGGCTCGCGTCTTCACCGTCGATGCCCGGCATCGTGGCGAGCGTCGGATCGGTCGACGAGTCCACCCCATGCGAGGGTAACGCGGCCCCCGACCGCGCGCACGACGAGGCTCCGCGTCGCTACGTCCGGACCGTCTGCAGCCACGCGGCCAACCGCGGGTGCGCCGCGTCGATGTGGCACTCCGGCAGCCGATCGACCGCCACGTCGAGCAGCGTCGCGGCGAGCTCGGTCTCGCCGCGCAGCGTCTGCGCCCACGCGAGCAGCACGAGCGTGCTGCCGAAGCGATTCGTGCGGAGCACCATCGCCACCCACTCGTCGAGGTCGTCGGGCAGCACGGACGCGTCGCCGCCCTCGAATGCGAGGACGAGATCGGTGTCGATCCGCTGCATCTGCACGAGGTCGCCGGCCGGCAAGCCGTCGCGGTCGAGCTCGGCCAGGCGAGCGCGCGCGGCCGCGAGATCGCCGGTGATCGCGAGCAGCTGGATCTCGTTGAGCCTTGCGAGCGCCCCGATCGCCCGGCGGGTGCCGGTGGGTGGATAGCCCGACTGCTCGATCGCACGGCGCGTGAATCCGATCGCCGTCGCGAGCTCACCGCGCAGCCAGGCAGCCGAGCCCGCGATGAGCCACGCGTTGCCGCGCACCATCCGGCTCGCGAAGCGGCTGCTCGCCAACGCGACGCCGGTCCGCTCCGCCTCGACGAGGTCGTCGGCAGCGACGCTGCGCAGCGCATGGGCGAGCCGCCGGGCCGGCCACGTGAACGCGAGGAGACCGAGGAGGGTCGCGACGAGCGCGACGGGTCCCGCGATGCGCCCGAAGACCGCCGCCGCCGCGAGCATGAACACGCTGCCTGCCGCGTACACCCCCAGGATCCGCAGCGAGGCGAGCCGCATCGCCTTGCTGTCGTGGCCGACGACGTTGCCCTTCTCATCGACGGCGAACGCCTGCCCCGGCCGCGCCTGCTCGAGGCTGTTCGCGAGGCCCCGCGCCCGCGGCAGCGCGGGCAAACCCGCGTCGGAGGGATCGGACGGCATCGGATCGGAGTATCGCCCGTCTCGTCCGCGCGCGTCGGACCCACGCGCGCGATTTCCGGACCCATGAAAATCAGAGCATAGACATCTAATTTTCAAGGGAGCGCCCGGCGCCGCGGCAGGCTTCGCGCGCCCTCACCCCTCCGGTGCGCACGCGACCGATCCCAGCGCGTTGCCGGTCATGTCCGAATACGTGTACGGATCGCCGATCCCCGGATACACCCCCGCGGTCGTCATCGTCGCGACGTCGATCTTGTACGCCGCGGCCATCGACTTCGGATCCTTCTCGTCGTGGTACGTCACGGCCCACAAGAAGCCCATCCCGTCGAAGCTCACGCCCTTGACCGCCTCCATCTGCTCGTCCCACACGAGGCCCTGCTCGAGCGAGTCGACGCCGATCGCCCGCACGGTGTTGCCGGCCGACACGTACATCCAGTCGTCGGGGCCCTCCGCGAGCCCCGAGCCACCCCAGAAGCCCGGCACCAGGTCCCACGTCTCGCTCACCGGATCGAAGCGCGCCGCACCGTTGCCGAGCGTGCTCGCCAGCCACACGCGGCCAGTGTGGTCGACCGTGATGCCGTAGCTGCTCACGCCCTGCGGGATGTCCCAGATCTGCGGTGCGAGCGAGTCGAAGTCGACGCGCGCGAGCTTGCCGGGCGAGAACGTGCCGAGCGGGCTGAACCAGAGGTTGTTGCCGCCGTCGACCGCACCGCCGTAGGCGCCGAACATGCTGCCGTCGAAGCCCGCGATCGTCACCTGATCCTCGATCGCGCCGGTGTCGCCGTCGACGACGTACGCGATCACGCCGCCGGCCGCACCGAGGCCGGGGAACAGCCCGGGATTCTCCGACGTCACCGTCCACACCTTCGCGCCGGTCGCATCGCACGCCTCCTTCGGGTTCGTGCCGCGCGTCCACGCGACCGGGCGCTGGTTCGTCGATCCGAAGTCGGTGTACCAGGCGCGGCACTCCTCCTGGTCCCACGGCAGCACGTCGTCGGGCCCGGTCGACGTCTGGATGCCGGGGATGCCGTTGCTCTCGACGCAGTCGTCGATCTCGCCCCAGAACTTCACGAGCCCGCCGTGGCGGTTCGCGACCGCGACGTCACCCGCGAGGTTCACCGACGTGCGCGACGGGTTGCCCGCCGCGTCCGCGCGCGTCAGGTAGCGCGCCTCCTCGACCAGCGTGATCGTGTTGATCTTCGAGACCGTCGACAGCTGGTAGTCGGCCACCCACAGGTAGTCGAGCTCGCAGCCGCACGATCCGAATCCGCCCTCGGGCACGCCGACGTCGAGGTTCACCCCGTCGTCGGACGCGTCGGCGGGATCGTCGTCGGACGCCGTGTCGAGCGAGCCTCCCGTGGTGTCCGCGCTGGCCGACCCCTGCGTCGCCGACGTCGACGCGGACGCACTCGAGCTCGTCTCCGCTCCGTCCTCGCCGGTCTCCGGGTGGAACGGATTGCTCCCGTCCGAGGACCCGCATGCGACGGTGAGCGCGACGATCCAGGCAGGGCGATGCGACGGCATGGTGGGCACGTTCGCATCCTCGCCGGAAAGTTCCCCTTCGCGGCATGAAACGACACCGCGCGCGCGTGCAAGTCCTCCGATTGGAAGCTCACACGCGCGCGAGACCCCGCGCGAGCCCTCCTACCGCGCGTGTCCGCCGGGAATCGCCCAGCGTGGCCACCACGGCGGATGGTTCGCGGCCCGCTCGGCCGGCGGCGCCGGGACGGCCGGCCGACCGAGGCCCAGCGGTGCGATCGCGCGCTCGAGCGCGAACTCGAAGCGCTCCGCGGCACGCTCGGCCGTGTGGGCCGACGCGGTCGCATACGCCCGGTCCGACAGATCGCGCCACACCGCGTCGTCGGCAGACACGATCTCGACGATCGCCTGGGCCATCGCCTCCGGATCGTCGGGCGGCACGAGCCGACCACCGCCGCCCGCGAGCAGGCTCGGCGCGGCCCCGGCCGGCGTCGCGATCACGGGAGTGCGGCACGCCATCGCTTCGAGCAACGGCAGGCCGAAGCCCTCGACGCGGCTGCCCCACAACCATGCATCGCACGACGCGTACAGCGACGGGATGCGCGACTGCGGCGGACGCAGCGTGAAGCGCACCCAGCTCGGCAGCGGACACGCGGGATCGGACGGCTGGGCCCCGAACGCGCGCACGTCGAGCTCGTCGACGCGGCGCCGCGCGATCTCGAGGGCGCGCAGGATCACGTCGCAACCCTTGATCCGCAGCGGCTGGTAGACGAACCCGACCGTCGGGCGCCGCTGCTTGCCGCGCGTCGGCGCCTGGAACTGCCCCGCGTCGACACCGTTGAGCACGAGCGACACGTCGTCGCCCGACTCGTCCCGGATGCGATCGACCAGCCACGGCGCGACGGCGATCTTGTGCATTCCCATTCGCCACGTCGCGCGGACGCGATCGTACGGCTGCCCCGGCGTCTCCGCGTCGTCGCCCTGGATGAAGTAGCACTTGGTGCCCTTGCGCGGCGCCAGCCCGGCGACCCACTCGGCGGTCTCCCACCACGTCGCCACCACCACGTCCGCGTCGGGCACATCGGCGTCGACGAGGGGCGCGTGCTCGACGATGCGCAGATCCACGGGCGAGCCCTCGAAGTGGCTCTTGCGCGCCAGCCGGAACGGTGCGCGCCGACGGATCACGTCCTTCACGCGGCGAAGCAGCGAGCGCCGATCGTTCGGGCCCGCGACCACGACCACACGGTGACCACGACGCGCGAGTCGTTCCGCATGGCTCACCACCACGCGGATGCCACCGCCGAGATTCACCTCGGGCAACACGAATGTGACTCGCATGTGAGGACCCTAGCAACCGCCACCACCTGCAACAGTGGCGCCAGAGGGCTCCGCGGCGCCGGTTCATCGGCGCGCTCGCCGATTGCGGTGCGGATCGCGACTGCTAGCATGGGCGCGCGGACCTCCGTCTTTGTGAAGGACGCCCAAGACAACCCGAATGGCCCGCGCGGCAGCGTTCGCGGCCCCAATGCCGTGGGTGCGCTGGCCGCCCGCGGTGCGCTCTGGGCGATCCTCGGATACGTGGCCGCGATGGCGTTGCGCCTGGGCGGCAACGTGATCCTCACGCGGATGCTCGTCGAAGAGGCGTTCGGCCTCATGGCGATCGTCAACGTCGTGCTGGTCGGGCTCGCGCTGTTCTCCGACATCGGAATCGGGCCGAGCATCATCCAGAACCATCGCGACGACGCGCGCTTCCTCAACACCGCGTGGACGCTGCAAGTCGGCCGCGGTGTGGTGTTGTGCCTCGTGGCGGCCGCGCTCGGCGTCCCGCTCGCCCGCGCCTACGACCAGCCGATCCTGGCGCAGCTCATGCCCGCGGCGGGGGTGAGCGCCCTGCTCGCGGGCTTCAACTCGTCGAAGCTGTTCACGCTCAACCGGCAGCTGTCGGTGGGCTGGTTGACGATCATCGAGATCGCGGCACAAGCGGCCGGTCTCGTCGTGATGGTGACGTGGGCCCTGCTGGCGCCGTCGGTGTGGGCGCTGGTCGCCGGCGGCATCGTCGTCTACTCGACGAAGATGCTGCTGTCGCACGTGCTCCTGCCGGGCATCCGCAACCGCTTCGCGTGGGATCACGACGCCGCGTGCTCGGTGATCCGCTTCGGGCGCTGGATCTTCGTGAGCACCGTCCTCACGTTCCTCGTCGGCCACGCCGACCGCCTCATCTTCGGTGCGCTCATCCCGATCGCGCTGCTCGGCGTCTACAGCATCGCGCAGCTGATCGCGTCGTTCCCGTCGCAGGCGCTCATGAACCTGGCGCAGACGATCACGTTCCCGCTCTACAGCCGCACGTGGCGCGAGGGCGGCGATCTCGTGCGGGTATTCCGCAAGGCGCGCATGAAGCTGCTGCTGCTCGGCGGTTGGGCGCTCGCCGGGCTCGTCGCCGGCGGGCCGACGGCGATCGATCTGCTGTACGACGAGCGCTACCGCGACGCCGGATGGATCGTGCAGATGCTCGCCGCCGGCGGCTGGTTCGGCGTGCTCGAGGCGACGACCGGCGCGGCCCTCCTGGCCCGCGAGCAGCCGCACTGGGTCGCGGCGGGCAGCGCCGGCAAGCTCGTCGGCATGGTCGCCTTCATCCCGCTCGGCTTCCTGTACGCGGGCTTCACCGGTGCGCTCGTCGGCTACGCCGCATCCGAGCTGCTGCGCTACGCCGTGTCGGTCACGGCCGCCACGAGGGGTGGGCTCCGCTCGTGGCCGCAGGACATCGCGCTGAGCGGTGTCGTGGCGATCTCCGCCCTGTGCGGCTGGATCGGCGCCCAGGCGGTGTCCGCGTTCCACGGCCCGGTGATCGTCGAGGCGCTCGCCGTGTTCGTCGTCGTCTCGATCGTGTGGACGCCGCTCTTTGTCCGCCAGCTGCGGCGATGATCCGTCGCGTCACGCGAGCAACGCGGCCGCGGACCCGATGCCCAGCGCCGCGGCGGCGTGCACGAGCATCGTCGGTCGCGACAGCCCCGGTCGCAGCGCCGTGACACCGACGAACGCGGCCACGACGAGGGCGATACCGATCGCCAGCGGTCCCGGTCCGAGCGCCTGCGCGAGGGCCCACGTCGTCACGGCGGCGATCAGGCCGACGATCGCGAGCACGGCCCACAGCACGATCAATGCGGACGCCGACCACCAGCAGCCGCCGAGGTACAGGTACCCGCGCGGCTGCGGCTCGGCGAGCGCCCGCGCGACGTCGGGCACCGGTCGGTAGCGCTCCGGGCCGCCGAACAGACGCACGAGCAGCTCGCCGTGCTCCGATGCGAACGCGCGCAGCAGATCGCGGCGTCGCGCCGCGCGGGCGCGATCGGGCGGCAGCTCCCACGGGGGCGCTCCGGCGCCGAATCCAGGCCACGGCGCCATCTGGCGCTGCAGCCACGGGCCGAGCCCCGGCACGGCGGCGAGGGCCTGCCGCACCGCTCGCCGGGGCGCCTGCACGAACGACACGTAGCCGTTGTAAGCGGCGCACTCGTACACCGCGAGATCGCGGCGGCCCGTCGCGCGCAGTGCTTCGAGCGCGAGGCGACGCAGCAGGCGGTGATCGACGTGCTCCTCGGTGGCCGCGGGCACGAACACCGCAGCACCCCACGGCAGCGCGCGCAGCTGCTGCTCGAGCTGTCCACGGCCGTGATCGAGCTCGTCACGGCTGCGTGCCTCGGTGTCGGCCGGTCCCTGCTCGGGCAGCTCGCCGAACACGAGCGCCTCGGGCGGGACGCCGGCCATGCGCCACGCGGCGATCGCCT
>Ga0105106_10003565_pt1 | contig 11101 bp, 12 predicted proteins | sample PPLLaktember2015_5_FD_79109 | JGI IMG/M metagenome (GOLD analysis project Ga0105106, IMG submission 79109) | Freshwater sediment microbial communities from Prairie Pothole Lake near Jamestown, North Dakota, USA - PPLs Lake P8 Core (1) Depth... | ecosystem: Environmental > Aquatic > Freshwater >... | reverse complement strand
GTTTGATACGGCAGCATGAACTGCGGCCCGATCTCGGCGAGCGCGCGCGCCTGGCCGGAACCGACGCGCCCGGCGCGCAGCACATAGGAGCGGATACGCGGGTGCGCGCCTGCGTCAGTTGTCATGCCTATTTGCTGCCGGTAATGAGGCCGCTGGTGGGTGAACTGGGGCTGGCCTGGTAGATCTTCTTCGGCATGCGGCCGGCGAGGAAAGCCTCGCGGCCGGCTTCCACCGCCTTTTTCATCGCCGAGGCCATCAGCACCGGGTTGCCGGCGCCGGCAATCGCGGTGTTCATCAGCACCGCGTCGCAGCCGAGCTCCATCGCGATGGTGGCGTCGCTGGCGGTACCGACACCGGCGTCGACGATCACCGGCACGCTCAAGCGATCGATAATGATCTGCAGGTTCCACGGATTGAGGATGCCCATGCCGGAGCCGATCAGGCTGGCCAGCGGCATCACCGCGACGCAGCCGATGTCCTCCAGCTGCTTGGCGGCGATGGGATCGTCGGACGTGTAGACCATCACCTGAAAGCCGTCCTTCACCAGCACCTCGGCAGCCTTCATCGTTTCGGCCACATTGGGATACAGCGATTCGGCGTCGCCCAGCACCTCGAGCTTGACCAGAGAATGACCATCCAGCAGTTCGCGCGCCAGGCGCAGGGTGCGGATCGCGTCGTCGGCTGTGTAGCAGCCTGCCGTGTTGGGCAGGTAGGTGTATTTCGACGGCGGCAGCGCGTCGAGCAGGCTCGGCTGGCTGGCATCCTGGCCGATATTGGTGCGGCGGATGGCGACGGTGATGATTTCCGCGCCCGAGGCTTCGACCGCGAGGCGGGTTTGTTCGAAATCCTTGTATTTGCCGGTGCCGACCAATAGGCGCGAAGCATAGGATTGTCCGGCGATGACGAGTGGTTCCATAAATTCAGGGTAATAGAGCTAGAAAAACAAAAACGCTTCAGCCGCCGCCCACGGCGACGACGATTTCCAGGCGGTCGCCATTAGCCAGCGGCGTATCGGCATGCTGGCTGCGCGGGACGATTTCACCATTTTTCTCGATGGCGATGCGTTTTCCCGCCAGATCCAGCAGCTCGATCAGCCGGGCGAGGGTCAGCGGTGCAGGGAAGCTACGGGGTTCGCCATTGATGGCCAGTTCAATCACAACTTTTATCCGGGCGTGAGTTTCAGTATCATTCCAGATTCTACCCTGAAGCACCCTGCAGGGCATGAAGGCGGGCGTCGTATAGTGGCATTACCTGAGCTTCCCAAGCTCATGAGGAGGGTTCGATTCCCTTCGCCCGCTCCAATCATTGCAAGTCAACCCCATTCTTGCCGACCCCCCGCTCCCTGTAAGCAGTCACTCACTTGCAAAGTGTTGCCAAAACTTGCGTCCCCCATTTCGGATGATCCTGCGAGATTTTTTTGCCCGATCAACTAAAGTTTTTTACTGACAATACCGTAAGTCCAGTTGTGCGGTTGTGTGTCAATTTTCTGACGCAATCGCCGACTACCGAACAGGGCAAACCCGCCGCGAGACGGGGACGCAAAGTTACCGGTCTCGTTATTCCTCACGAATAGACGAGACAGCGGGACCGCCGGCAATTCTCCGGTCATGCACCTTCCTCCCGTTCTCATGTCGGCCGACCGCCCAACCCGCGAGGTGAGCCAAATGGAGCATGAGATGCCTGACAATTCAGTCGTTGTTAACCTCAACGAATTCGAGCGTTCGCGCCGTGCGCAGGTCTCTGCCGAGACCCTGACCATTCTTCATGGCAGCCGCGACCTGCTGATCGAAGGTGCGACCCGTGTCCTGACCCGGCAAACCGAAGCGATGGAAAACACCCTGCTGGCGATGGCCGATCGCTCGCCCCTGCTGGAAACCCGCAACACCTATTACGGTGCCCAGGGCATCCTCAACAAACAGGCCAACGAATTGCTCAGTGCCTGCAAGGACAGGTATTGCCAGGTCTTCAACGATTTTATCCATAACCGGCGCGAGAAAATTGCTGCGCCCGATTCGCTTGAACTGTCATTGATCGGCGACCAGGATTACGAGATCACCCTGGCGGTCGACAAGGCCACCTCACGCCTGCGCTACAACTGCGCGGAGGAAATGGTTGCGCTGGATGCCCGCATCGCCAAACTGATGGGGCGCTCGGACTTGTCCGAGAACGACAATCCGCTGGGGCCGCGTACGCTGTGCGAAGCCTTGCTTGATGGCATCGGCAGCCTGCAGCTGGAACAACATGTGAAGATCGTGCTGCTGAACCAGTTCGATCTGGTGCTGACCACCGAACTTGCGCACATCTACCAGACCATCAACCGCTACCTGATCGACCATGGCATCCTGCCTGACCTCAAGGTCGGCCGAAACAATCGTGCACGACCTACAACTGGCACCTTGAGTCCTGCACCTGCGCAGGTTTCGACTGTGGCAGCGCCCGCACAAACAGGCGGCGACATTTTCAATCTGTTCGAGCAACTGGCTGGACTGGGTGGTCATACCACGGGAAGCTCAGGTGGCCAGACCGCTGGCGGTTTGGGCGGCTATGCTGCTGGAGGATTGGGTGGATATGCCGCTGGAGGTTCTGGCGAGCATGCCGCGGCGGGTTCGGGCGGATATGCCGGGGGAGGGGCTCAGGCAGGTTTTGGCGGGTTCAGCCTGCTCGATTCGCTCAGCCAACTGCAGGCAGGCGCCATAACGTTGCCGGGTGGGACCCGTTTTGAACTGCCCATGCTGGAAGCAGCCAGCATTCAGAATGTGCTGCGCAGCCTGCAGCAAAGCCCGGTCATGCAGGCGGTCAGCCCTCTTGACGCAGTGCTGGTGGATGCCGTGGCGATGCTGTTCGATGTGGTATTCGACGAGGCGGCCATTCCTGATCGGCTCAAGGCACAGATCGCACGCCTGCAAATTCCCGTGCTGAAGGCAGCCATGCTGGATCGCAAGTTCTTCTCTCAACCGAATCACCCTGTACGCCGCATGCTGGACGCGATTGCCACGCTGGCCGTCCACCTGCCTGAAACCGAGGCGGGGAACGCTCGCCTGGATGCCATTTCACAAGTGGTCAGCGGGGTGCTGGAGAACTTCGAAGACGATTTCGACGTCTTCGAATCGGCAGCGACAGAGCTCGAGGCGATGGGCACCTTGCTGGAAGAATCGCTGGAGGAAACAGCGGACGTCAGCCTGCAGCAGGACATTGACCATATCAAGCAGGCCGAGCGTGCTGAACTCGCTCCCGTCATCGTGCATGACTTCATCAATCGTGCGATGCATGACCAGCCGGTGGCGGAAGCCGTGCGCGAATTCCTGCGCCGCGACTGGGCGCAACTCCTGATGACCGATTACATCAACGAAGGCGAGGAAGGTGCGCATTTCAACAGCCACGTCGAGACCATGCGCGAACTGGTGTGGAGCGTGCAATCCAAGGCCGATATGGACGCCCGTCTGATGCTGGTACGCATTCTGCCGGGGCTGCTGAAGCGCCTGCGTGAAGGATCGGCTGAAATCGAACTGCCTTCCAAGCTGGCGGATCGATTCTTTGCAAACCTGGTCATCCTGCATGCCAATGCGGTGCGGCCCAACGCGCAGCCGGTACCACTGCCCGAAATCAGCCCCGAGGAAATCGAGGAAATGGCCACTCAGGAAGTGGTCACGGTAGCCGCTGCCGAGGCCGCTATCGAGGCTGCCGCCAAAATCGAAATCCCTGCGCCGGCTGAAGTCGTCGTGCCGGAAGTCGAGGACGATTTCACCCTGCGTGCACGCGCCCTCAACAAGGGCGACTGGGTGGAATTCCACTACGACGACGGCACTTTCCGCTGGGCGCGTCTGGGCTGGGTAAGTGGCGTCAAGAACACCTACCTGTTCTCGGATCAGGACGGCATGAACAGCTTCTCCATCGGGCTGCACCGCCTGGCAGACAAGCTGCGGCGCGGCGAAGCCGTGCTGGTCGAGCGGAAGTCGATTACCGAATCGGCGTTCGGCAAGCTGATGAACCTGTTCCGTCAGAAACTCAGCCACGCCTGAGAGCAAGACTGCGGCAAATTTAGCCGAAGACGTATTCGCTGGGACAGTGGAGACAGATTCGTGTTGGGTGCCGATTCATTGGCATTATTGATCCGGCACGAATTGAACATGAGTACCGTTCGCCCTGATCGTGAGCCTGTCGAACGATCGAAGCCTGTCCTGAGCGAAGTCGAAGGGCTCAGCACGAACGAACTCGCGAATAAATCTGGCCGGATCAATAGCGCCACGGCCGCCTCCCAGCGAAAACAAGTCTGGCCCACCCGATGATGGGCCCTCCCCTTTCCGCCATTGATTAGCGACCTCGCCCCGGCTACCCTGCCGGGGTGAAATCTTTCGCATCCCGCATCATCCGCTGGCAACAAAGCCACGGCCGCCACACCCTGCCCTGGCAGAGCGTGGTTGTTGACGCTTCAGCGCCTTTACAACAACGGCCTACCCCTTGCGGGCAAGCCAGCCGCGACCCTTACCGAATCTGGCTGTCCGAGATCATGCTGCAGCAGACCCAGGTTGCAACGGTCATCCCTTATTTCGAGCGTTTTGTTGCGCGCTTTCCCGATCTGCCCGCACTGGCAGCAGCACACGAGGATGAAGTGCTCGCCCTGTGGAGCGGGCTGGGGTATTACAGCCGTGCCCGCAATCTGCACGCTGCCGCACACCTCATCGCCGGCCTGCATGAGGGCAAATTTCCCGACCAGCCCGATGCCATCGAACGGCTGCCGGGTATCGGCCGCTCGACGGCGGCTGCAGTGGCGGCGCTCGCATTCGGCCAGCGCTGTGCCATTCTCGACGGCAACGTCAAGCGCGTGCTGGCACGCCACGGCGGAGTGAAAGGCTGGACGGGCGACAGGAAAGTCGAAACCGAACTGTGGCAACGGGCGGAATCCCTCCTGCCCAAGCGGGATATCGAGGCCTATACACAAGGCATGATGGATCTGGGCGCGCTCGTCTGCACCCGCAGCCAGCCGGCCTGCGCGAAATGTCCGGTCAACGCCGACTGCATCGCCCGCATCGAGTGCCGTACAGCCGAATTACCGACCCCGCGCCCGCGACGCGTTTTGCCCGAAAGGCAGGTGCAGATGCTGCTGCTGCTGGACCGGGGAGAACTGATGCTGGAAAAGCGACCGGCACGCGGCATCTGGGGCGGTCTGTGGAGCCTGCCCGAGCTTCCCACCGATATCGACCCGGCCGGACATTGTCTTGAAGATTTGGGCTACACGGTCCATTCACAACGTGTCATGCCTCGATTAAGCCACAGCTTCACGCACTTCAAACTGCACATCCAGCCAGTGCAGCTGCAGCTTGCCCCACGTCGCAGCAGTCCACCCGGCCGGGTCTGGTTGCACCCCGCCGACGCACTGGACGCCGCCCTGCCAGCGCCTGTACGCAAACTGATCACGCAGCTTGCGGGAAACTGAACTTCTCCTGAGTTGATTGCCTTATATGAACAGCATGTGGCAGGCGTGATGCTATAAATAGATTCATGAAAGCAGTGTCAGGAGGTTTCATGGATACGTCGAACCGTACGCCCAGCCCGGCCATCTTTGACGAGGATGGGTTTTTGATCGACCCGGACATGTGGAGCGAGAGTCTCGCCGACCGCATCGCGCAGAACGACGGTCTGGGAGAACTCAGCGAATTGCAGGTCGGACTGTTGCACGCGTTGCGGCGCGAGTTTGCCAAACATGGAACAGTGATGGCACTGAGCCATGTCTGTCACCTCACCGGACAGAGCGCCGATTGCATGCAACATCTGTTTCCCAACCCGCGCGAGGCCTGGCGCGTGGCCGGCTTGCCGAACCCGGGTGAGGAAGCCAAAGCCTACCTGTAGTTCATTCGGCAGTACTTCCATAGCCAGGGTTCGCCTGCTGGTATTCCCCGAACAATCGATTGAACAAGCCCTGCTTCAGCAGGCTTCATCCTGCCCGTTGTCCAGCCTGATCAAAAACGCGACAGCTCTTCCCGCGTAGCGTTGCCCTCGGCAACCGCGCCAGCCAGGTCATAGGTGCGCGCAGCCAGCGCCAGCCAGCGCCCTGCCAGCGCCCAGTCGCGCTGGTCACGCGCCAGCCAGCCGCGATAGCGTGCAGCAACGGCCAGCCAGTACTGGTCGCCCGCGCGCTCGATCAATGCCGAGCCTTCGTCGAGCATGGCCTCGGCTTCATCGAACCTTCCGGCTTCGCGATACAGGTTGCCCAGGTTCATCAGATGCTTGCCCAGATGGTGGAAATGGCCTTCAGCGCGATTCAGCGCGATGGCCTCCAGCAGCCATTTTTCGGCTGCAGTAAGGTCGCCCTGCGCCTGCAGGATCAGCCCCAGATTGTTGAGGCTGGCCGAACGCTCGGACAGGTCAGGATTGAGAGGGATGGACTCCAGGTAGAGTGCCTGTGCCATGGCCACGTTTCCCTGCGCATAGGCCAGCCCGGCCAGATTGTGCAGTGCGGTCGCCAGATTCTGCCGGCTGGTCTCGCGACGCGCCCATGCCAGCGCCGCCTGGCCGTATTGCATGGCCTCGGTTTCGCGTCCCAGCCTGCGCAGCGTGACCGTCAGCCAGTTATAGGCGTAGGTCCGCAATTCCCCCTGTGGGTGCTGTTGTTCGACCGCCCGCAAGGACTGCAGCGCCTTGCCGAAGTGCCCGGTTTCGTAAGCTGCGCGGGCGGCGCATATGAGCGCCATGGAATCGGCGGGAGCCGCCGCCAATTGCGCCTGCGCAATCTGCTCGGCGCGGGTGTAGTCAAAAGCGGCGAGTGCATTGTGACAATCATCTGCACGTGCCAGCGTGCCCCCCAGCAGCAGCACCAGAACTGTCCATTTCAGTTTCATTTCAATTTTCTCCAGGGGCGAATCGTGCCATAGACCGTGCCATAGAGTTGGCGAACACAAAGACGACACGACTTTCGTCCATGCTCGGCCAAAGATCATTTTTGGCACATCGCAGCGCCCGGATTCCGGTAAAATTGCCGTTTCCAAATGCAAAGAGATTTTTCACCATGTCCATGGCCGACCGCGACGGCGTCATCTGGTACGACGGCAAGCTCGTACCCTGGCGCGACGCCACCACCCACGTTCTGACCCACACCCTGCATTACGGCATGGGCGTCTTCGAGGGGGTACGTGCCTACAAGGCCGAACAGGGCACGGCGATATTCCGCCTGCAGGAACACACCGACCGGCTGTTCCGCTCCGCCCACATCCTCGGCATGAATATGCCCTTCGACAAGGCCACGATTTCCGAAGCGCAGCGCACCGTGGTGCGGGAAAACAAGCTCGAATCCGGCTACCTGCGTCCGATGGCATTTTACGGTTCCGAAGCCATGGGCATCTCGGCAAAGAACCTGTCGGTGCATGTCATCGTCGCCGCCTGGCCGTGGGGCACGTATCTCGGACAGGAGGCACTGGATCGCGGCATCCGCGTGAAAACCTCGTCGTTCGCACGCCACCATGTCAACATCACCATGTGCAAGGCCAAGGCCAACGGCAACTACATGAATTCCATCCTCGCCCACAGGGAAGCCGAAATGGACGGCTATGACGAGGCGCTGCTGCTCGACGTCGACGGCTTCGTTGCCGAAGGCTCGGGTGAAAACGTCTTCATCATCCGCAACGGCAAGCTCTATACGCCGGACCTGACCAGCGCCCTGGAGGGCATCACGCGCGATACCATCATCCAGCTGGCAGCCGAAATCGGCCTCCAACTGGTTGAAAAGCGCATCACCCGTGACGAGGTGTATTCCGCCGACGAAGCCTTCTTCACCGGCACCGCCGCCGAAGTCACGCCGATCCGCGAGCTCGACAACCGTACGATAGGCGAAGGCACACGCGGTCCGCTCACTGCCAGGCTGCAGGCGATGTATTTCGACTGCGTGCACGGCCGGGCAGCCGCCCACACCGACTGGCTCACCCCGGTCAAATAAGCGAGCACCGCATGAGCGAACGGCACGACAGCCCCCCCAAGCAGACAGATGGGAATAAGGGCATCAATTCCCAGCGCCTCATCGAGGTCACGGAAAGCGACCTGCCGCTGCATTGTCCGATGCCGCAGCACATGGACTGGAACGCCCATCCCCGCGTATATCTTCCGATCGAATCGAGCGGCAGTGCGCTTTGCCCCTATTGCGGCACGCTCTATCGTCTGAAAGGCAAACCCAGCGGCGGCTCGCACTGAGCGCCAGTCCCTCATACAAGGAGATTTTCATGAAGCGTATCGTCACCCTCGCCGCACTTTTCATGCTGTCCAGCCACAGCGTCTGGGCAGCCGGCACCCAGCAGGACAAGCAGGCGGAAATGCAAAGAATGCAGGAAGCGCAGGCCAAGCTGATAGCCGCAATGATGGTGGACAAGCGCAGCCGCTTCGGATTCAACGAAACCGTCACTGCCCTGCAGGACGCCGCCAAGAAGCGGGGCTGGGAAATCGGCCCGGTCATGGACATGCAGGAAGCCATGATCAAGGCTGGCCACAAGACTGCCAAGCCTTTCAAAATGCTGGTGATGTGCAACAAGGACCTTGCCGAGAACCTGATCAAGGCCCAGGTCGCTCAAAAAGCCATGCCCTTCGCACCCTGCCGACTGAGTGTTTTCGAGGGGAACGACGGCAAGGTCTATATTGCCAAGCCCAACACTGAGCTGATGGCCCAGATGGCGACGCCCGCTTTCGCGCCCCTGCTGAAGAAATTCGCCGAGGAAGAGAACGCCGTGCTGGCGAATATCACCGAATAGACCCGCTGCCCCATTTGCGCGGTCACAGCATTCCCGGCAAGCAGGGTCCGCAAATTGCCCCGCCCTCCTCTTGCGTCATCGAGCAATGATCTTTTCCACGCCAGAAGCCGCTGAAGCCGCTTTCTATGCCGCCTTCGAGACCCGGAATCTCGATGCCATGATGGCGGTCTGGGCCGACGACGACAGCATCGCCTGCATCCATCCCCTGTCGGCACCGCTCGACGGACGCGCTGCCGTATCGGCGGGCTGGCGCAGCATGTTCGAGGCCGCCGGCCAGTTCCGGATCCAGGTCGAAATCGCACACGAAATTCGCGAAGCAACCCTGGCCGTCCGCATCGTGCGTGAATATCTGGTTATTGGACAGGAAGCCGGACCGCGCCCTCCGATACTGGCGACCAACCTGTTCCGCAAGGAAGGCGAAGGCTGGAACCTGGTGCTGCATCATGCCTCGCCGCTCCAGGTCGGCGATATCCCGCCTACCCACTCGCCATCGATCGTGTTGCACTAGAGCGCCGCAAGCCGCACGCTTGCCAGTACCGACACCATGCATTCCCGGGACAACACGGACTATCGCGCGCCTGCCTGGTTGCCGGGCGGCCACCTGCAAACCATCTATTCCAGCCTGTTCATTCATGCCCGGCCTATTGCCTACCGGCGCGAGCGACTGGAGTTGCCGGATGGCGACTTCATCGATTTCGACCAGGTAGACGGCCCGCAGGACGCTCCCAAGGTGGTGCTGTTTCACGGACTGGAAGGCAGTGCCGACAGTCACTATGCGCGCGGCCTGATGGACACGGTACAGGCACGCGGATGGCAGGGCGTAGTGGCTCATTTCCGCGGCTGCTCGGGCGAGGACAACCGATTGCCGCGCGCCTATTTTGCCGGCGACAGCCAAGACATCGAACACATCCTGCAGCATCTCAAGTCTCAGCATCCCGAGGTGCCGCTTCACGCCGTCGGCGTCTCGCTCGGCGGCAACGCGCTGCTGAAATGGCTCGGCGAACAGGGCGACGCCGCGCTTGCGCTGGTCGAACGTGCTGCAGCCATCTCGGCGCCGGTCGACCTGACCGCCGCCGGGCTAACTCTCGATCGCGGCTTCAATCGGCGCGTCTACACAGCGCGCTTTCTAACCACCCTGAAAGCCAAGGCCTTGCGCAAGGCCGCGCTTTTTCCCGGGCTGCTGGATGCCCCTGCCATCGCCGCCGCCACCACCTTCCGCGAGTTCGATACTCTGGTCACGGCGCGCCTGCATGGATTTCGCGATGCCGAAGACTACTGGTTGCGGGTGTCATCCAAGCCCCTGCTCAAATCCATCCGCGTTCCCACGCTCGTCATCAACGCCCGGAACGACCCCTTCCTGCCGGCCTGGGCACTGCCGACAGCCGATGAAGTCGCACCGCAAGTCACCCTCGAACAACCCGCAAGCGGCGGGCATGTGGCTTTCCCGTCCGGCCCCTTCCCCGGCAATCTCAGCTGGCTGCCACGGCGTCTGATGCAGTATTTCGACCAGCACAGGTAAAATCTGCGCATCACTTGTCAGAGAGCACGTTGTGGAATATCCCAAGGAAATCTTCAAGGCCTACGACATTCGCGGCATCGTCGGCAAAACCTTCACTGCGGAAATCGTCGAGGCCATCGGGCACGCCATCGGCAGCGAGGCCGTGGCACGCGGCCAGAAGGAAATCTGCATCGGCCGCGACGGCCGCCTGTCCGGCCCCGACATGGCGGCCGCCCTGTCGCGCGGCATCCGCAAGGCCGGCATCGGCGTCGTCGATTTGGGCATGGTCGCCACGCCGATGACCTATTTTGCGGCGTATCAATTGGGAACGGACAGCGCCGTCATGGTCACCGGCAGCCATAACCCGCCGGACTACAACGGCCTGAAGATGGTGCTCGGTGGCGAAACCCTGTCCGGCGACACCATCCAGAAGCTGCGCGAGCGACTGCTGAACAACGACCTTGCCCACGGCGACGGCAGCTACCGCGAGTACGACATCGCCGGCGAATATCTCACGCGCATCGTCTCCGACGTCAAGCTCGCGCGGCCGATGAAAATCATCATCGACTGCGGTAACGGCGTGCCCGGTGCGTTCGCGCCCAGGCTCTATCGCGACATGGGCTGCCAGGTGGAAGAACTGTTCTGTGAGGTCGACGGCAATTTCCCCAACCACCACCCCGACCCTTCTCAGCCGAAAAACCTGCAGGACCTGATCGCGGCGCTGAAAACCAGCGACGCCGAAATCGGGCTGGCCTTCGACGGCGACGGCGACCGCCTCGGCGTGGTCACCAAGGATGGCAGCATCATATTCCCCGACCGCCAGCTGATGCTGTTCGCCGACGACGTGCTCAGTCGAAACCCAGGCGCCGAAATC
>Ga0105106_10003564_pt1 | contig 11105 bp, 8 predicted proteins | sample PPLLaktember2015_5_FD_79109 | JGI IMG/M metagenome (GOLD analysis project Ga0105106, IMG submission 79109) | Freshwater sediment microbial communities from Prairie Pothole Lake near Jamestown, North Dakota, USA - PPLs Lake P8 Core (1) Depth... | ecosystem: Environmental > Aquatic > Freshwater >... | reverse complement strand
TGGACGGACCTCTAGTGTATCGGTTGTCGCGCCAGCGGCAGTGCCGAGTAGCTACGTCCGGAAGGGAGAAACGCTGAAGGCATCTAAGCGTGAAACCCTCCACAAGATGAGATGTCCCGAGCCATAAGGCTCCTAAAGACTCCTGGAAGATGACCAGGTCGATAGGCCAGATGTGTAAGCGTAGCGATACGTTTAGCTGACTGGTACTAATAAGTCGTGCGGCTTGACCATATTTTTTCTTCGCTGTCAGGGCAGAGGGATGAGCAGAGGGCAGAGCCCGATGTGTCACCCGCTGCTCGAGAGCGAAATGCAACGTGCAATGTGGTTTGGAAAAAGCGATCCGTTTGCAGAATATTGAGTTGTCAAGGATCAGTGTGATCTTTGAGATCGTCGCGCGAGCGCGCGGCAACAAGTTCCCGGTGGTCATAGGAGCAGGGCCACACCCGTTCCCATTCCGAACACGGAAGTTAAGCCTGCTACCGTCGATGGTACTGTAGGGGAAACTCTATGGGAGAGTAGATCGCTGCCGGGAGTATTCGTGGAAAAAGCCCGACTTGAGAAATCAGGTCGGGCTTTTTTGTTGTCAGGGCTGAGGGCTTCCCCCATACAGTTTCCCCGCCGAGCCATCGACGGCTTGCCGTCGCGCGAGCCGCGCAGCGGCGAGCATTGAACAAAGCTCTGTAGGGGAAACTGACGTTCCCCCCATAACGAGACAGATCACAACGAGAGCCGGTCGCCTTTTTCGGTCCTGGTGATCTGACGTTGTGCAACGAACTCGTTGGGTGTCAGCTGTCCCAGCGAGCTGTGTGGGCGGTGCTGATTGTAGTCGAGCCGCCACGCTTCGATCTTCGCCTGCGCATCCACGACGGATGTGAACTGATGGACGTTCAAACATTCATCGCGCAGCCGGCCGTTAAACGATTCAATGAACGCGTTTTCCACCGGCTTGCCTGGTCGAATGAAGTCCAGCTGGACACCGCGACGATACGCCCAATCTTCGAGTGCCCGCGACATAAACTCGGTCCCGTGATCGACGGTGATCGATCGCGGCCCGTGCGGGCCCGCGAGCGCGCGATCCAACGCGTCCCCGACCGCCTGGCCCGACATGCTCGATGCGACCTCCAGGATCGGACTCTGACGACTCCACTGATCGACAACGGTTAGCACGCGAAAGGGCCGGCCGTCCGCCAACGCATCGTGAACGAAATCCATACTCCATCGCTCCGTCGGCCCCACTGGCACGGGTGCTGGTCCCCGATGCAACGCCATGTGCTTGCGCCGGCGCACGCGCATCCGCACCTGCAGGCCCTCGAGACGATACAACCGATGCACGCGCTTGCGATTGATGGCCCAGCCTTCTCGGCGCAACACGCAGGCAAGCCGGCCCTCCGCCGCGGGAACACGCGACCTACGACTACTCCGTCAAAGATCTCATCGTCGACGCCATGCTAAAGGTCGGTCTCGATCCGAAGCAGATCAAGTATGTCGTGGTGACCCACGGCCACGGAGACCATTCGGCGGGCGTGAAATATCTGCAGGATAACTTTGGGGCGCGCGTGTTGATGTCGGAGGCGGATTGGAACCTGCTCGCGCAACCTGCCCGTGGCGCGTTCGCGAACGCGCCGGTGCCGAAGAAGGATATCGTCGTCACCGACGGGCAGAGACTGACGCTGGGCGATACGACGATCACGATGCACGTGACGCCCGGCCACACGCTCGGCACGATCTCTCTGCTGATTCCTGCAAAAGACAAAGGGGTCGCGCACACCGCCGCGTTCTAGGGTGGTACGTCGGTCGGCATCAACTCACCGGTCGACAACGTCGTCGCCTATTCGGCGTCCGCGCGGCGCTTTAGCGATATCGCCGCCAAGGCCAACGCCAACATCCTCCTGTCGAACCACGGCCGAGTCATCGATTTCGCCAAACGGACCGGGGCGAACCGCGCGAATCCAGCGGGTCCGAATGCGTTCATCCTGAATTCCACCCGCGTAAGGAACTACCTGGCCGTCGCCGACCACTGCGCGCAGGCCATCGCGTTGGCGCAGCAAGCCAAGAAGTGAACGCCAAACGCCGGCAGCGTGGCGCCCAGGCGGGACGAACTAGAAGGCGCACAACCTGCTACACCATCCTCGCAATCGTCAGCATGTTCTCTGATCGCCCGCCGACCCGATCCGTACAGCTAAGGCGGTGCCGATTGAAAGCGACAACCATGCGGCAGGTTTCCACTTATACTTTCTACGTTCCACTTTCACTTTCTACTTCTCACATTCCGCTTCCTGCGTGACTGCGCAAGTCCGAGTGACTCAACCATCTATGGCTTCGACAATCACACACCTTCAGTGTTCGCGTGAGACGTGCGGCAAAGTGGTGTCGCATTCGTCTCTGCAGAATCTCTGCCCGGCCTGTAAATCTCCACTGCTCGCACGATACGACCTGGCTGTCGCGCAACGAACGCTCAGTCTTGCCGCGCTGCCCACGCGCGAGCGCACGATGTGGCGGTACGAGGAAGTCCTTCCCGGCGCACCACCGGTGACGCTGGGAGAGGGCATGACGCCGCTGATTCACGCGCAGCGTCTCGGCGACCGTGTGGATCTTGAGCGCCTTTACATCAAGGATGAAGGACTCAATCCGACGGCCTCGTTCAAAGCGCGGGGGCTCTCTGCGGCAGTGACGATGGCGAAAGCGCTGGGGGCGAAGACCCTGGCGCTTCCGACAGCGGGCAACGCGGGCGGGGCCGCCGCAGCTTACGCCGCGAAGGCCGGGTTGGGTTGCGTGATCGCAATGCCGGCAGATACGCCGAGGGCGAACATCATCGAATCGCGTGCGTTCGGTGCAGACGTGCGTCTTATCGATGGCCTGATCTCGGATTGCGGGAAGTTCATCGCAGAAAACCAGGCCAAAGAGGGCTGGTTCGAAGTCTCGACATTGAAAGAGCCTTATCGCATCGAGGGAAAGAAGACGATGGGCTACGAGCTGTGGGAGGAATTCGGCGGCAAGCTGCCGGACGTGATCGTTTATCCCACCGGCGGCGGTGTGGGTTTGATCGGCATGTGGAAAGCTTTCGAAGAGCTCGAGACCATGGGCCTCATCGGCCGCGAGCGCCCGCGGATGATCGCCGCGCAGGCAGCCGGCTGTGCGCCCATCGTGAAGGCCTTCGAAGCCCGGGGCGACGCGTCAGACTTCTTCACCAACGCGGCCACGCTCGCCTCCGGCCTGCGCGTTCCCAAGCCGCTCGGCGATTTCCTGATCCTCGCGGATCTCTATGCCAGCCAGGGCGACGCGGTGGCTGCCACCGATGATGAAATGCTGGCCGCCTGCCGCGCGATGGCCGCGCTTGAAGGCATTTTCGCGGCGCCTGAAGGTGGCGCCGGGCTGGTCGCCATCGAAAAGCTCGTTGAGCAGAAGAAGATTCAGCGCGACGAGACCGTGGTGCTGTTCAACACGGGCAGCGGGTACAAATACCTCGAGGCCTGGCAGGCCGCATTGGAAAGCTGAACGCGGTGAGCCGCGATCGGAGAACGCTTCACGTTCTGGGTGGACCGCTGGTTTTTCTGCTGCTGGTCCTGTTTCCCGTATGGTCGATGACCTACCCGGTACGCGCCAGCGTGGGCCTGCTGCTGTGGATGTCGTGGTGGTGGATCTTCGAACCGGTCAATCTCGCCGTCACGGGCTTTCTCCCGCTGGTCGTGCTTGCGGTCTTCAACTTCCTGCCGGTAGCGAGGATCCTCCCTTCCTATTCACAGGAGCTGATCTTCCTGTTGCTCGGCGCCAACATCCTCTCGACGGCGTGGACGCGTTGGGGATTGGATCGTCGCATTGCGCTGGTGTCGCTCGTCGGCGTAGGAACCGGCACGCGGCGGCAAATCGTCGTGTGGTTTGCCATCGCGATGATCTTGAGCGCATTCCTGCCCAACACAGTTGTGGCGGCCGCGATGATGCCGATCGTTCTGGCGCTGCTTCGCTTCATTGGTGTGCAGGAGGTTGGAAAAAGCGCGTTTGGCTCGGCCGTGCTCATTGCCATCGCATGGGGAACGAGCGTTGGCGGATCCTGGACGCCGCTCGGAGGCGCACCCAATCTCCTCACGATCAGGCTGCTGCAGGAGACGGTGATTGACCACGAGTTCCTGTTCATGACCTGGGTGACACACCTGTTCCCCTTCAGCATCGCGATCGCTGCGGTTTCGTTCATGTTCATCCGCGTGGCGCTCAGGCCGGAACTGGAGCGCGTCGAAGGCACGCGCGCGTATTTTTCCGGCGAGCTCGATTCGCTGGGAAAGCTGACGGTGCCAGAGAAATGGGGCTTGTCGTTCTTTCTGGCTGCGACGGCTCTGGCGTTCACCCGTCAGTTCTATGCGTCGCTCGTGCCGGGGCTCAACCCGGCGTATTCGTTTCTCGCCTTCGGCGTGCTGTGTTTCGTGATTCGTCACAACGGCGAGCCGCTGCTGAAATGGGATTACGCCCAGAGTCACATGACCTGGGGATTGTTCTACCTGTTCGCCGGTGGTGCTGCGCTCGGCGACATCCTCAGCGAGACCGGCACCGCAAGATTCGTGGCCGACACGCTCGTTCCCTTTGCGGGCTCTGGAGGGTTTCGTGCGGTGCTGGTGTTCTCGCTGATGACGATGGTCATCACGCAGATTACGAACAACACCGCCGCGATAGCCATCATGGTGCCGATCACAATCAGTACCTTTCAGAGCATGGGCCTGAACCCGGTGCCGTTCGTGTATGTAGTCGCCGTGACCGGCAACTGTGGGTTGATGCTCCCCTCGTCTGCAGGCGGTCCAGCGGTCGCCGCGGGATATGGCGTGAATCTCAAGACGATGTTCTCGAAGGGGGTGTGGCTTGCCGCGTTGCTGTGGGCGGTGATCGTCGTGATTGGATACCTGCTCTCTACCCATTGGCCAGGATTCGGGAAGGCGTGAGACTGATGGTTGTAACTACTGATCTAGGGATCTACGGATCTAGTGCTCTAGGGGAGTCAGCAAAAAGACCGCTGCAGGAAATTGCAGCGGCCTTTTCTCCAACAGAAGATCTCTAGATCCCCAGATCCCTAGATCTCTAGATCCCTAGATCTCGCGATCACTCCGGCAGTCCGAACGCCAGGATCGACGATCCGGCCGCCACCGCGACGTATTGTTTGTTGTCGAACGAGTAAGTCATCGGCGACGCCTTCCAGTTGTTGTTCGTCTTGAAACTCCATAACGGTTTCCCGTTGGTCGCGTCGGCCGCCATCAGCGACCCGCCGTCGTCGCCGAAGATGACAATGCCGCCGGCAGTGCTCAGCACGCCGCCCCAGGACGTCACTGGACCGACCTGCGGAAGTTCCCAGGCGACTTTTCCAGTCTGGATGTTGATAGCACGAAGCACGCGTTGAGCGGGTTCGCCGGGCGCCTGCATGAACGAGCCGCCCATGTACCCCTTGCCCGCCGCCCACTCCATGGGAATCTTGGTAAAGACGCCGCACTTGTCGTTGGTCTGGACGTAGTACAGGCCGGTGGCGGGATTGTAGGATGTCGAATACCAGTTCGATGCGCCCTCGAGCGACGGGCACACTCGTCGTCCTTCGAGAGTCGGCTCCGTGTTGGGAACTCTGAGCGGACGCCCTTCGGGCGACAGCCCGGTCGCCCACGTGACGTTCTTCACATACTGCGTGCCGAAGAGGAATTTGCCGTCAACACGATCCAGCACGTAGAAAAAGCCGTTGCGGTTCGCCTGAACCAGAAGCTTTCGCGGTTTTCCCTGCCACACAGTGTCGATGAGTGCGAGCGTCTCCTGGGCGTCGTAGTCCCAAACGTCGTGTGGCGTGAACTGGAAGTGCCATTTCAGCTTCCCGGTCTTCGGATCGAGCGCGATGACTGAATCTGAATAGAGGTTGTCGCCCTGCCGATTGTCGCCGTCGAGATCTGGCGTGGGATTGCCCGTGGGCCAATACAGCGTGTCGAGCTCGGGATCATAGGTTCCGGTCAGCCACGTCGCTGCGCCCGGATGTGCAATGCCTCCGCCCTGCCACGTTTCCGAGCCTGGTTCCCCAGGCGCGGGGACCGTCCAGAAACGCCAGACCTCCTTGCCCGACGCCTGGTCGTATGCGGCAAGAAATCCCCGAACGCCTTCGTCTCCACCCGAGGTGCCGGTAATCACGAGATTGCCGACCGGGAGCGGCGCGACGGTGGCGTTGTAATTCTGCCGCCAGTCGGCCATCTCGGTCTCCCACAGCAGCGCGCCTGTCATGCGGTTGAGCGCGATGATGTGCGCATGGTCGGTCACCATGAACACGCGGTCGCCGGCCACGCCGACGCCGCGATTGATGCCGCCCGCCGCGTTGCCGATGAGATTTCTCGTCCTCGGCCGTGAGTAGTGCCAGATCTCTCGCCCGGTCCCGGCGTCCAGCGCGTAACACTGGTTGGCGGAGGTGACATACATCACGCCGTCCACGACTACCGGCGTCACCTGCAGCGGCGAGGTGTTCGGGAGACCAAACATCCACCTGGGTGCCAGCCTCGAGACGTTGCTCTTCGAAATCTGAGCGAGTGCGCTGTAGCGATAGCCCTTCGTCTCACCGTTGTAACTGGGCCAATCCGCCTGGGACGTCACGGGGCGATAACGGTTGCCTTCCTTTCGGAGCAGATGCAGCTTCCGATCGTCGCCGAGCAGCTGAAGGTCTTCGATGCCCTGGTTGAGAATCAGCCCCTCGAGCGCAGCGCCAGTCGTCAGCGCGACTTTGGTGCGCACCGGGCCCGACCCTTCCCGCGGCCGGAGCGTCCGCAGGAATGTGATGAGGTCGCGAAGCTCCGAGCCTGAGAGGTTCGACGAGGCGGGCATGCCTGCAGACGGCAAACCTTGTTGGATCACCGTCGTCAGCTCTTCGTCGGTGCGGGAGGGTACACGCATGACAATCGACGGGCCAAGCTCGCCGCCGTTGCCGTTGCTGCCGTGGCAACTCGCGCACCGGCTTGAAAAAGTGAGCCGTCCGGGGTCGGCTCCCTGGGCGTAAGACGAGGTAGAGACGAGGGCGAAGAGCACACACAGCGCGGCAATGAACGTTTTCATGTTGTCAACCTTGTCGAGGGCCGTCGAGATTGGCCTGGGGCCCAATCAGGCTAGCACGGATGAAATCATCGGCGCTTTCTCGCGGCGTACGTTTTGCTGAAACCGTTGCGCGCGTTCGTCACCGTGAACGTCCCATCCTGTTGCGCTGTCACCTTAATCCAATAGGCAGGTGTATGTGGCGGAGGTGGTGTGCCTCGGCCACCGCCACGTCCGCCGCCCGCTCCTGCTCTGGCGGGTGCGCCCGCGCCGCGCGGTGCCGGCGGAGGAGCCGTAAGCAGGGTGGCAATCGTCGCGTTGTCATCGATGTTCGCGATGAACACGCCCGGTGCGTTGTGCTCGACGAGCACGTTGTGCGACCAGTGCAGTTGCCAGAGATCCTCGAATCCCGGAGACGACTCCAGCGTTTCGAACGTCGCAACGGCGCCTCCCTTTCGCGTCCCGTTGTTCATGATCGCGACGCGGGGCTGAAGCGCGTGCACGAGCGCGGGCGCATTCGACTGGTTGATACCGTGGTGTGTGGTCAGGTAAAGATCGACCGTGCCGATCCGGTTGTTGGGGCACGCCAGCTGGCCTTCGTGGTTCCATGTGAGGTCGCCGAGGTCGATCGTCCGGAACCGGCCGAACGCCATCACGAAACCAGCCGAATATGCGTTGTCTGGATCGAACACCTTGCTGAAGTCGCGTTCGGCGAACCCGGTGCACGCTGGATTCGGCCGGCCGCCTCCAGGCAGATTGGTTTTGAGGACCTCTCCGGCTGAGGAGACGAACGTGATGTCGAGGCCGGCAATCGGCAGCTTGTCGCCCGGCTTGACGATCGTTCGGGTGGCGTTGCCGCGGATCTGGGCGTAGGTCTCGTGAAACCCCTGGCTGCCCGCGCGATCGCCTTCTGCCGTCGGTCCGTGGTCGTAGAATCGCTTGATAGCGACACGCTTCGCGAGCTCTGAGAGCCCGCCGGCATGATCGCCGTGATAGTGCGTCAGCACGAGGTGATCGATCTGCTTCACGCCGGCGTCCTCGATCGCCAGCATGATGCGGTCGGTGTCGCGCTCTCCCGGATTGCCTGTATCGACAAGCAGCGATTCGCCGGACGGCGCCACGAAGAGCGTTGCCTGTCCGCCCTCGGTGTCGACGTAGTAGATACGCAGCGTCTTAGTGGGTGCTTGAGCGGCGAGAGGCGCGACAGCCAGCCCCGCGGCGAGCACCAGTCCGATGAAAACGCGCATCGTGAAACTCCTCCCGCACAATTCTATCCGCCAGCGTCATCGAACCGGCAACCTGCGCTGCGTGTGGAGTCGCGGTCTGGGTAATCCGTCCCTATCCGAAGGATAGAGCGTGCACCGTGTGCCAGTCGGCCGGATCGGGACTGTCCGACCGTATCAGTTCGAAGCTCCGAGCCGTAAACGACAACCGCAGATCTGGTGACAGCGTGCTCACGACGCGCTGTCTTTCATGCTCACTGTAGGTTCCATACACGAGGCTGAGGTGTGGCATGTAGGAGTCTTTGGGAAGATGGAACACCTGTCTGGCCATCTCGTGTGCGCGCATGAGCTCGACAGACGGTTTCGCGCGCATGAATATGCATCGAAAGTACTCAGGACCATGCAATGGTTCGTCCAGGACAATCTCGAACGGCGACAGGAGCTTTCGAAGGTGCTCACAATCGGCTTGGAGTTCCGGCTCGGCCACCTGGAGCGACCCCGCCAGCGTGACGTGCGGCCCAAACAAGGGAGCGCCAAGCACGCGAGAGAGGTGGGCGATCGTATGACTCAGCAGCTCATGTGCGGGTCCCGAAGGCTTGAGCCAGAGATGGTATGAGGGTACAACCACTGCTTTTCCCCATGCTTTTTGTAGCATAGAGAGATGCGGTTCCAGGAACTGGCCGACGCGTCGAAGGCGGTCGCCGCGACGCGCGGACGGCTCGAGAAAATCGCCATTCTCGCAGCAATCCTCAAGAAGGCTGCCCCTGACGAGGTGCGCATCGTCGTGGCATTTCTTTCAGGCGCGCTGCTGCAAGGGCGCATCGGCATCGGCTGGTCGCTGGTTGCACAGATGCGCGCAGTAGAGCCCGCACGCGAGCCTTCGCTCGAACTGCGCGAGGTCAATCAAGCGTTCGAGCAGGCGGCGGCACTCAAAGGGGCCGGGATCACACGGGCGCGCATGCAGATCCTGACCGGGTTGTTCAGCCGCGCAACGGCCGGCGAGCAGGATTTTCTCGTCCGTCTGATGTCGGGCGAGCTGCGACAGGGCGCGGTCGAGGGCGTGCTCGCTGAAGCCGTGGCAAAAGCAGCGGGCGCTTCGGGCACCGCCGTTCGAGAGGCGGCGATGATGTGCGGCGATCTCGGAGAGGTGGCGTGCGCGGCGCTCTTCGAGGGCGTCGGAGGTCTTTCGAAATACTCGATACAGATGTTCCGCCCGGTCGAGCCCATGCTCGCCACGCCCGCGGAATCGGTCGAAGAAGCGCTGGCATCATTCGGCGAGGCAGCCTTCGAGCTGAAGCTCGATGGCGCGCGTGTGCAGGTGCACAAGGCTGGCGACGAGGTTCGCGTGTTCTCGCGGGCCCTCCGGGATGTAACGACTGCCGTGCCGGAAGCGGTCGAGGCCGTTCGCCGGCTGCCGGCGCGCGAGCTCATACTCGATGGCGAGGTTTTGGCGCTGCAGTATAACGGCACGCCGCTGCCCTTTCAGGAAACGATGCGGCGGTTTGGCCGACGGCTCGACGTCGAACGCCTGCGCGTCGAGCTGCCGCTGACGGCGTTCTTTTTCGATTGCCTCTATGTCGACGGCCGGGTACTGACGGCGTCGCCGCAGCGAGACCGCTCTGCGGCGCTCGCCGAAGTGGCGGGCGCACTCGCGGTTCCGCATCGCGTCACCAACGACCGGGCAGCAGCATCGGAGTTCTTCGAGATGGCGATCGCGTCGGGTCACGAAGGTCTGATGGCGAAATCGCTCGACGCGCCATATGCCGCGGGAAGCCGGGGCAGCTCGTGGCTGAAGATCAAACGCGTTCGCACTCTCGAACTCGTCGTGCTTGCAGCCGAGTGGGGGAGCGGGCGGAGGAAGGGTTGGCTCAGCAATCTTCATCTCGGTGCGCGCGATGCACGGCGAGGAGGATTCGTCATGCTCGGCAAGACCTTCAAAGGGATGACCGACGAGCTGCTGGCGTGGCAGACCGGGGCGCTTCTCGAGCGCGAAGTGCGCCGCGATGGGCACATCGTGTACGTGCGTCCGGAGCTGGTCGTGGAGGTTCGGTTCAACGATCTTCAGGAGAGCCCGCAGTACCCAGGAGGTTTGGCGCTGCGATTTGCGCGGGTCAAAGGCTATCGTCCCGACAAGACAGCGCAGCAGGCAGACACGCTGGAGACGCTCCAGGAGATCTATAGTGCGGCGACCGGCCGCGAGGCGCCGGCGCTCAGAGGGTGACGTGCCAGAGCTTCCCGACGTCGAGCTCTATCTCTCTGCGTTGCGTCCGCGAATCGTCGGTGCGACGCTCGAGCGCGTGAGGCTGGCCACGCCATTTCTGCTCAGGTCTGTCGAGCCGCCTCTCGACGCAGCGGTCGGGCGCACCGTAACCGGCCTGCGTCGAATCGGAAAGCGGATTGTGTGGGAGCTTGAGGAGCAGCTCTTTCTGATCTTCCATCTGATGATTGCCGGCCGGTTCAAGTGGCGCGACCGCGGTGCCGCTGTCCCGCGAAAGGTGGGGCTTGCGGCGTTCGACTTTGCCGGCGGTACGCTGCTTCTGACGGAAGCCGCGACGCAGAAGCGGGCGTCGCTGCACGTCGTCGAGGGAGAGGAAGCGCTGGCGGGCTTCGATCCTGGAGGGCTCGAGCCGATGGGCAGCACTGTCGAAACCTTCGCTGCAGCGCTTCAGAAGGAAAGCCATACGCTGAAACGCGCGTTGACGGATCCACACCTGTTCAGCGGAATCGGGAACGCGTACTCGGACGAAATTCTCCATCGCGCGAAGCTGTCGCCATTCAAGCTCACACGGCAGCTCACAGCGGACGAGCTCGCGCGGCTTCACATGGCCACGCTCGACACACTGGCAGAATGGACGG
>Ga0105106_10003563_pt1 | contig 11107 bp, 11 predicted proteins | sample PPLLaktember2015_5_FD_79109 | JGI IMG/M metagenome (GOLD analysis project Ga0105106, IMG submission 79109) | Freshwater sediment microbial communities from Prairie Pothole Lake near Jamestown, North Dakota, USA - PPLs Lake P8 Core (1) Depth... | ecosystem: Environmental > Aquatic > Freshwater >... | reverse complement strand
GCCCGCCGGCCGAGCTCCTGTCCCTTGAGTTTGACGAATTCCTCCGCCGCCTGGGCGGCTTCCTCATACCGTCCCTTTTCGTAATGGACGAGCGGCAGCAGGGTCAGGGCCTGCCAGTTCTCCTTGTTCCGGACGAGCTCGCTCCGCAGAGCCAAGGCCGCATCGTCGAGCCGGCCGAGCCGATATAGGGCATAGCCCTTCCCGGCCCGGTTCCCCTCCTCCCCCGGATCGTCGGCGATGGCTTTGTCGAATTGGACAACGGCCTGTCCGTAATTGAGCATGTCCAGGTACAGCCGGGCGGCCTTGGAGGCCTTCTCGGCGCCGGCGAGCGCACCGGGTCCGGCCAGGGCCGCGGCCAGGAGCAGAACGAGAGCGGGCAACCGTCGTTGAAACATGGAAATCATTATGGGCCTTTCGCCGTCCCGAAATCAAATGACCGCGCCGCAGTCGTCCGAACAAAATGATCTCGGCTGCCTCTTGAAGAGGACCCGTCAAACGAGGTTAAATAGACCATCATGAAGACGCGCATCCGATTCACCAAGATGGTCGCCGCGGGCAACGACTTCGCGGTGATCGACAACCGCCGCTCGAGGCTCTCTCCCCGCGCCCTATCGGCGCTCGGAGCGCGCATCTGCGACCGGAAGTTCGGCATCGGCGCGGACGGCCTTCTCGTCGTCGAGGCTTCCCGCGCCGCGGATTTTACGATGCGGACGATCAACCCGGACGGATCCGAAGCCGAGATGTGCGGCAACGGCGCCCGGTGCTTCGCCTTTTATTGCGCCCGGCTTTTGAGGAAGCCCCGCGTCGATCTCAAGATCAAGACGCGCGCCGGCTTCATCCGGGCCCATGTCGACGGTGACCGGATCGGGATCGACCTGACGGCGCCCCGGGACCTCAAGCTCGATATCCCCGTCAGGATCGGAAACCGGACCCTGCGGGCGCATTTCATCGACACGGGCGTCCCGCACGCGGTCGTCTTCGTCGACGCGGTCGGGCCGATGGACATCATCGATCTCGGCCGCCGGATCCGGCATCACCGGGCCTTCGCCCCCCGCGGAACAAACGTGAATTTCGTCGAGCTGACGGGCGAGAGCTCGGCCTCGATCCGGACCTACGAGCGCGGCGTCGAGGATGAAACGCTCGGCTGCGGAACGGGATCGACGGCCGGTGCGCTCATCGCGGCCCTCAAGACGCGGCCGGTCGGCGCGGTTGAAAAGCCGGGGCCGCGCCGGAGCTTCGATATCCTGACCCGGAGCGGCGAGGTCGTGACGATCTCTTACTTTCTTAGAAACGGGATTTTTTCCGGCGTCCGGCTGAAGGGAACGGCGGCCTTCGTCTATGAAGGGACATGGCCTCTGGAGAAGCCCCAAGGCCGATAATGCGGCGGAGCCCGCGAGCGGGCCGGATTACGCCGCCGGCTTAGCCAGCTTGACCGCGGTCCAGAACGAGTATTTCGTCGGAACCCGATCGATCTTCCGGGCGCCGGCCGTGATGTCGGTACCCCTGCCGGAAGTCACCTGTTCGTTGGCGATGTCGGACTGCGCGCCCCGCGCCCGGGCCAGAGCCTGCCTTCCCGACTCGGTCAGGCCGCCCCATTCGAACTCGAGCGACAGCGTCGTCCCCGCCGCCGCGCCCAATCCGGGCAGGGCCGGATTCACCCGGGCGAGCGGGATGCCCACCTCAAAAACCAGGTTCTTTTTTTCGTTGGTATATTTAAACAGGACCGGTGGTCCGGCGACTCCGGCCGGGACCGGGACGAGGTCCCCCTTCTTGTCCACGACCTCGGCCATGTAATAGTTGTAGAAGGGCGTCTGCCGGATCTTGGCCTTCTGCTCGTCGGAGACGAAACCCTGCCGCTCCAGCATGGAGATCGACTCGTTGGCCGTGATCCGCTTCCGGTGGAGGTGGATGCCGTAATCCCGGTTCTCCTGGCCCGTGGGATCGACGCGGAGGGTCAGCCCGCCCTCCTCGATCGTGCTCCGGAGCTTGGGGTCCGTGATCATGAACAGGAGATAAAGGTTCGTTCCGTCGTTGCGGAAGGCATACTGGACGCCATTCTCCCACTTGGCGAACTCCGTCCCCAACCAATCCCCGCTCGAAGCGTCGAGCTTCGGCGGCTGGTCGACCCAGAGGCTGTCGACGACCGGCACCTGGGAGAAGAGGGCTGCCGAAGCCGCGAGAAGGACGAGGATTCCGAACCCCGGGGAGAGCGCTTTTTTCATCATGAGGACCGCCTGTCTTTCTTTTCGATATTATCGAGACGTCAGTATGGAAGAATCGCCCCGAAAAATCAAATCGGCGTTCGATCGGCCGATGGGCGAAGGAACGCGGAGCCCGGCGTCCATCGTGTCTTGATTTCCCCAGCGATTGCGAATACCCTGATTTTATACAGAGAGGGGCAGAGAACCTCGTCAAGGCCGGGAGCGGACGCCGCCTCGGGAAGCTCTCTCGGAGGAGAAAACGGATGATCAAACAGGAAATCGCTCGTTTTTTCGCCGCGGCCGTATTTTTCTCAGCAGCCGTCTTAGCGTCAGGAGCCCCCGCGGGCGAAAAATTGGTCTACCGGGGAAGGCTGTTCCTGGGCAGCAGCCCGACAACGCAGGGCGTCGTCAGCGTCGAGATCACCGTCGATCACCTGACCACAGCCGCGGAGCTCGCGATGATGGTTCCGTTCAAGCCGGAAGACGACCTGACGCCTTTTTTTGACAAGGCCCGCCGCCTCAACGCCGGAGATCTACGCTATATCGGAGCGAGCGGCCTCAGGATCGGCTTCAACCTGGCTTTCGAGCAAACGAAGGAAAAGGGAAAGCGCATCCTCCTCCTCGCCGAAAACCAGCCGGCCGATCCGACCGTGAGCTTGAAAAAACTGAGTGACGCCCAGATTGAACGCAGTCTCCTTCTTGTCGTCGTCGTCGATCTGGACGAGAAAGATCAGGGCGAGGGGAAGATCTATCAGGACGCGAGCGGCACGATGACCCCGGACGGCCGCTTCGAGCTCGGCGGATCCCGTTCGCCCCCCCTTCTCATCACCGGGCTCCACCGGAAGTGAGAAACGCCGGCTATCGGTATCCGGACCGCGTCCTCGGGCCGGACGAAGGCCTCTCGGTCGAGGATTTCTATTCCCTCCATTACACCCATTCGGCCCGGGAATTGTGGCGGCAGCGAATCGATCGAGGACAAATGACGCTCAACGGCCGCCCGGCGTCGCCGAATGATCCTTTGGCTCGCGGCGACAGGCTCATCTACGATCGGCCGCCTTGGGAAGAGCCCGAAGTTCCCAAAAACGTCGCCGCCTTATTCGTGGACCCGGACGTGGTGGTCCTGGCGAAGCCTTCCGGGCTGCCCGTGCTCCCCGGCGGCGGCTTTTTGGAGAATACGCTTCTTCACCTGGCCCGGCGGAGCTTTGGAGCCTCTTGTTCCCCTCTCCACCGGCTGGGCCGCGCAACTTCGGGGGCCATTCTTTTCACCCGGAACGCCCGAACCGCCCGCGCTTTGAGAAAGGCGATGGATGAACGGCGGATCCGCAAGGTGTATCTGGCCCTGGCCTCGGGAACCGTCCTGCCGGAGGCGTTTACGGTCGATGCTCCCATCGGTCCCCTTCCGTATCCGGGAACGACGACCATCCACGCCTTTCGTCCCGATGGCAGGCCGTCCGTGAGCCACGTCCGGGTGATCCGCCGGCTCCCGGAGATGAATGCGACCCTCGTCGAAGTCACCATCCCCACGGGACGGCCCCACCAGATCCGAATCCATCTGAGCTACGCAGGATTCCCCCTGGCGGGTGATCCCCTTTATCGGGCCGGAGGAATTCCCTTTGACCGCCCCGGGACGGACGGAAGACCGGCGCTTCCCGGCGACGGCGGATACTCCCTCCATTCGTGGAAAATACGGTTCCCTCATCCCGAAAGGGGCGAAGACATGGAGGTCATGAGTCCTCCCCCGCCTCTCCTCGATCCCGCGGCGCGCCCCGCTTCTCCCTGAAATTGTCGTGGCTTTTTTGCCGAAACTCTGTTATTCATGAATTATTAATAATCGGAGAGGAGAAGAGAATGGGAATGAAGAAGAAGGAAGTTCAATTGCGCCATCAGGCGGATTCCGAAAAGGGACTTCAAAACCGGATCGCTTTCCTGTCCGGCAAGGGGATCGAAGCCCCCCGGATCGACAAAGACCCCATCGTGAGGAAATGGAAGGCCGAAATCAAACAGGCGAAGAACAGGCTGCGGCGGATCGCCGATCACGAAAAGAGAACGGAAGACATTGCTGAGGTCAAAGCGGCCAGGGTCGCCGCGCCGGCGAAAGAACCGGAAAGCGCCAAGGCCGGGAAACCTAAGAAGGCCCCCCAGGAAGCCAAGAAAAAGCCGAAAGAGCCGCGCTAACCGTTTTCCCATATCCTGTCCGATCCCGACCGGCCGGGCGTTTGACACCCCCGGAAGCCCAGGTTAAGATTTTTCCGCGTGATCTGAGGCAAAAGGACCATGGTCAAGAGAGCTCGCGGCAGGAGGATCCTCCGGATCGGCGCCTTCGTTCTCGGCGCCGTTCTCCTTCTCGTCATCGCCGGTTCCTTGTATCTCTATTTTCATACCGCGACGCTCAAGGCTTACCTCGAGAGGAACCTTTCGAAGCGGGCCGGCCTGACCGTCACGATCGGCCGACTGCACTACCGGCTCCTCCCCTTCCGGGCGGCGGCCGACTCGGTCCGGGTCGACTTTACGACCTCGGCGGGACGGGCGGACATCAGGATCGGCCGGGCGGCCGCTTCCGGAGGCCTCCGCCGGTTGCTGAGAAAACAAAAGCCGTATTTCGATTCCGTGATCCTTTCCGGGCTGGAGGCGGAGTTTTTCCAAAGCCCCACGGCTGGACCGGCGGGCGCGGGCGGCATCGCCGATCTGGCCCGTCTGGTCTCTGACAACCTCGAATACGCCGGTGCCTGGGTCGTTCAGGACGCGAACATCCGCGTCCACAAGCCCGGGGAGCGCGGTTGGGATCTTACGGCCGAAGGCATGAGCCTCAAAGCCGGAATGACGGGCACGACCGATATCGATCTATCCGTGGCCAAGCTCCTTGTCCGCTCGGTTGAGCCCGCGTTCATCCTCGCGGCAGGTCTCCGCGCCGAGGCCAAATGGCCCCGCGACCGGCCGTTCTCACTCGATGGAAGCCTGGAATTGGTGAACGGATCGCTTTCTTTTCCCAAACGGTCCTGGGAAGCGGGGGGAATCACATTGAAAGCCGGTTTCCAGGCCGGCGACCGGAGCGTCAAGCTTACCTCGTTCAATCTCGCCCTCCCGGAGATCGCCGTTCTTTCGGGCTCCGGAACCGCCCGATGGGGCGGGGATTCCGTAGCCGAAGCCGAGACGGTCCTCGAGATTCCCGATCTCGAGCGGGCGAAAAAGCTGCTTGCCCCTTTCCTCCCCTCCGATCTGCCGGCATTTTCCTTGGACGGATCCGCGCGCTGGGAGGGAAAGCTGCGCCGGGAGGCGGTTTCCGGCGCGGCAAAGGTCCAAGTCGACGGCTCGATCTCCCTGCCGCCGGCCCGCTTCATTATGAACCGGGCCGGCCTTTCGATCGATCAGACTCTTCAAGCGGAGCTTCGTCTTCAGGGCGGGACGTCCGGCCTCCGGATCAGCGGGATGATCGAAGGGCGTTCCGGCGGACGGCTGGCGGCCGGGACCATACGCGCCGAAGGCGTCTCCTTTCGCCTCCCGGTCGATTATGATGGCCGCCGGGCGGTCAGCGGCTCTATCCAGGCGCGCGTCCGAGAGCTGAATCTTCCGGCCGGAAGCCGGGAGATCAAGCTCTCCGATGTTTCCATCGCCGGCCGGCTCGCCTTCAACAGCTTGAAGCCGGGGCTCGAGATCGGACCCCTGACCGTCGATGTTCCGGGGCTCGGCGGATTCGGCCTCAGGGGGGAATCGGGTATCAAAGCGCCACCGAGGTTCGACCTGTTCCTCGAGAGCAAGGATCTCGACCTCGGACGAGTCCTGGGGGCATTTCAAGCTTTTGTCCCCACGACCGTGGCAGCCTGGAAATCCGAGGGAACGCTCGGCTTCTCTGTCGAGATCAGGAATGGGACCGCCATCCCCGCGGGGTACTTGGTTCGCGGCACGGCCGATCTCAGCCGTCTCGCTTTTCAGGATCCCTCGGGCGATATCGTCTCGGAAAATCTGGAGCCGGGCATAGAATTCGAGGCCGAGGTCGGGCCGGTCGGCCGGGCGATCCCGTTCTCGATCAAATTCGGCCTGCCCCAGGGCGAATCCCTCTGGAAAGCGGTTTATTTCAACTGGAAGACATCGCCCGTTCGCGTCGAGCTTCAAGGGAATTTGGATCGCCGTTCCAAGCGAGTCGACGTCGCCTCCGCCTCGATATTTTTTTCTCCCTTGGGAGAGGTCAAGGCCCAGGGCCGGTTCGATTTCAGCTCGAGACTCCGCTCCGCTTTCCGGCTGGCCGCCCCTTCGATCGACCTGGCTGCGCTCAGCGTATTCCTGGGAAAGACGATCTCCGGCGGGCTGCCGCCCTGGGAGATCCAAGGCCGGGCGGAGGTTGAAGTCGATCTCCGTTTCGACTCCTCTTATGAAGTCCGGGGCATCGTCCGGGCCCGGGAAGCTACGGCGAGCCGAAAGGATCGCGGGTTCACGCTCGCCGGTGTGGATCTCGACCTGCCGTTTACGTTTTCTCACGGCCTTCCTCCGGGCGGCCGGAGTCCGATCGACCTTCTGGCTCCCGGCCATCTCGCGATCCGGTCCCTGGAAACGCCGCTTGCCGACTTCAGTCCGCTGCGGATCGACTTTTATTCGACCCGGAATCTCTTCCTGTTCTTCCCGATCGAAGTCGTCCTCTGGGGAGCCCGGCTCCAATTGGGACAGTCCGTCCTGGCCATCCATCCGGTCGCCCGGTCCGTTCGGGGCGTCTCCAACCTGACCCTGACGGACCTGGACTTCTCCAGGCTTCCCTTCGCCTCCAATAACTTCAGGCTCGCGGGCCGGGCATCGATCCCGACGTGCACCCTCGAGATCCGACCCGGCGCGCTCCGCTTGACCGGGCCGCTGTTGGGAGAGCTCTACGGCGGCCGGCTCACCCTGGACGACATCCGCGTCACGGAAGCCTTCTCCGCCGGCCGAAGGATCGCTTTTCAGGCGGAAATCGCAGGCTTGGACCTCGAGAAATTCACCGCTTCCGTCCCGTTCGGCGAGGTCACGGGGATCGTCGACGTCTCGCTTCGGGATTTCGCCCTCTCCTACGGCCAGCCCGAGAGTTTCAGCCTGTCGATCGTTTCCGTTCCCGTAAAGGGGATTTTGCGAAAATTCAGCTTTAAAGCCGTGAACAGCCTGTCCATCATCAGCGCCCCCGGAGCCATGCCCGCGGCCTCGAGCAGCCTCTTCACCCGGCTCATCCCCAGCTTCAATTACAGCCGGATCGGCATCGCCTGTTCCCTGAAGAACGATGTCTTTACCCTCCAGGGGACGATCGTCGAGAACGGAATCCAGTATCTTGTCCGGAGGTCCGCGATTTTCGGCATCGATGTCGTCAACGGGAATCCGATCAACAGGATCGGCTTCAAGGACATGATCGAACGGATCAAGCGCATCGGCCAGGACCAGGAAAAAAAGTGACCGGCCCGTCGTCTTCTGCTACAATTTTCCATGGTCAAGTATTACGGAAAGGGGAAACCATGAGCGCCAGATCGATCAAAGCGGCGATCTTGGCCGGATGGATTCCGGCCCTGTTCGCCTGCATCACCGTCAACCTGTACTTTCCCGAAGGCACGGTCAAGAAGGCCGCCGAGGAGATCGTCAACGAGGTCCGGAGTTCCGACCCGGCGAAGAAGGAAGAGATCAAGAAAGACGGGCTGGGGTTTCCGGAGGACCTCGTCCCGGGCCCGAGCGCCGACGTCGGGCAGGAAACCGAGGTCAGCACGCCCCGGATCCGGGTCCTCAAAGAGTCCATCAAACTGCGATTCGACAAGCTTATCCCCTCGTTCGATACCGCGCGAATCGGCGAAACGCAGGACGGAGATCTCGAACTCCTGAACGAGGACGGATTGTCCCTCCAGGACAAGTCTGTGCTGAGGAAGCTCGTCAAGGATGAAAACCAGGACCGGGCGGACCTCTACGCCGAGGTGGCCAAAGCCCTCGAGATCGACGCCGGTCAGATCGGGAGGATCCGGCAGATCTTCGCCGAGCAGTGGATCGGGAAAGCCCATCCCGGCTGGATGATCCAGAAAACGGACGGGAGCTGGATCAAGAAGGCCTCCTCCTGATTTCGTATCCTGCCTTCCCTCCCCTGCCGTCTACTTGCCCAGGACCTTCTTGATCCGGCCGATCTTTTCCTGGGCCTTCCCGGCCAGCTTTTCGCCGGTCCCTTGGACTCTCAGCTTCGGATTATCGCTGAGCTTCCCGGCGATCTCCTTGAGCCGGCCCTTGGCTTGGTGAAACTTGCCTTCCGCTTGATCCTTCTTCCCGGACTTCATGGCTTTCCTCCCTGACGAGCGCGCAGATCAATTCCGAGCTCTTAGCCGAGCTTGAAAACGACCATCAAAATCCTGATGAGCAGCAGGATCCAGCCGGCGACGATGAGGATCCAGGCGATTTTCTTGGCCACGCTCACCAGGAGCACGAAAACCGTAATGATGACCAGGAATCCCAAGGGATCGATGAGATTGCCGGGGAAGGCGACGCCGGGGAAGATCGATTGAACGACCTTGATGATCCCCGCGCCGATTTGATGGGCCAGGTAATAGATGAACGTGAGAACGTCGTGAAGAACCGCGTTCACCGTTTTCGTCGTCGTTTCTTGAAGAAATACGCTGTTCATGATGTTTGGGCCTCCTTGGACCATACCGCCTTGAAGCGCATTTAATAATAAAGCATCAGGTAGAGCTTCTGCTCGCTGTTGCTTTTGTGGACATCCGGAGAATCCCGAAGATAGTTGTGCTTTTGGTAGGACAAATATTCGGCTCCCAGGCTGAGATTCTTGAAGAGTCTGACGGCGATCCGGGGCTTGAAGATCCCGAGGATTTTGCTTCCGTCCGGCCCGATGTAGGTCTGCAGCCCGTAAAGGTAATAGATCGCCGTCAATTGTCCCCTATTCGCCAGATTCAGAGTGCTTTCGAATTTGAGCTCCCACCCGCCGGAATAGTCATAATTCCGGAGATGGGCCCCGGCTTCCACGATATCGATGGAAGGCGAATTGCTGGCGGCCAGAGGCACGAGCCCGAGATGGAAGGCGGTTTGAAGATTGGAATTCTCGGACAGCCGCCATTTCGCGAGGCCCCCCCCGCCGAAGCCCAGAGTCCCGATCTCAAAAACCTTGCTGTCCCAGTAATTGTAATGCTGGAAAGCCCCGATCAGCATTTCCAGGTTCCCGGAATGAATCGTCCGGCCGAACAATAAGCCATAGCCCGTGACATTATCCAAGTATTTGTGTCCGACATTCTTTCCGTAGCTGACGTCGATCCGAACCTTGAAGAAATCGAAAGTCTTGCGGGGCCGGATTTCGAAAGGGTCGCCGTATTCCAGATGAATATTGAGGAGCGCGCTGGTGCTTCCCGTCCCGAAGGTGGTTCCCTTGTTGAACCAATGGGCGCCGGCGGCCAAAGCGATATTGAGCGGCTCTTTTTGATAGACCTCCTTCGGAGGATGACGGGCCAGCTTGCCCTGGAGAAGGCGGTTGAAAAATCTCCCCGGACTCAGAACGGAAGCCCCGAATTCGCGGAAAAATCTTTCCGGGCCGGTCGTTCGATCATCCAAGAGACTTGAGCTCAAGCGATAAAGGATTTCTCCGAAGAACGCGCCGCTGACGGTCGTGTTGATGATGTCGTTATAGGCCGGCCGAGTCGTCTCCCCGAAATACTCCCACGTCAAGCTGCCCAGAAAGACAAAGGGCAGGGATTCGAGATAGCTATAGCCGTTCGCCCGGGCGGTATTGAAGTATGAGGCCCCGCTATAGGGATGAAAGAAAAAATTCATCCCGAACCTGTCGGTATCCCATTCCCAGCCCAGGTTGATGCCTTTCTTCCACGTCTTCAACCCGACGCGAGCCCAGGAGTAAGCGAAGATATACCGATCCACGGCCCAGATCAAAGCGTTCGTCCCGATGACCCTGAGCCCGACCGACCAAAGGGGGATTCTTCTGCTGTACTCGGGGTCGTCATTCCGCAGTCGAACGGGCGGCTCCACGAACGGCTGCTGCTGGAGAGAAAAGACGACCGGATCGCGGTCGCCTTGATCGACGCCGGAGGTGAGCGTTCGGAACGGCGGGAGAGAAAAAAGCGCGGCCGCGCCCGCGGAGCCGTGCCGACCAGGACGCGGAGGATCGTCGCTCCCGGATCCGAAGGGGCCGGAAACGGCTGCTTCGCCGACTTGCACAATCCCAAAACCGATGAAGGCCATCGCCAAGGGGATGATGCCGGGGAATCTTTTCGTGTTCTCTCTCCTGTAAGACGAGATTTATTGCAATCCTTGTGCCAATTCAGGAGATTCTTTATTTCTTCGTTTTCCCCGAGTGCGCTCTCCGCCCCGGGCTCTCCCCGCCGAGAAGTATCGGGTGGCCGGCGGGACCCGGCCCCCGCTTTCAATCCGGGAACGTCCCGACCGGGCGATGCTCTTTCGAGAGAAAAGTACTGTTTTCCAGGATAATGATCGAATTTCCGGCGATAAATCGGGTGATGAGCTTCCCCTGGAAAAATTCAGCCTTCTCCTTTGTAATCGTCATTTTTTTCCCGAAAACGGCTCATTCCCGGCCGTCGGGCCGCGCTTGTTCGTTACAGGACGAGACAGCCCCCGCAGAGAGGAGGACGAAAAACACTTGGCACGAAAACCGCATAAGACTGCGTGGATTCTCCCGAGTCCATCGCTTCCTTCGAGATGCGCAGGGATGTCGGATGGCGAGAATCCAAAAAAGAATAAGGAGGTCCAGGCTCATGAAAATCGTCGGAATCATCCTCATCGTCCTGGGGATTTTGGCTCTGGTCTATCAGGGAGTCCAATATACGTCGAGGGAGAAGATCCTGGAGATCGGCTCGCTCAAGGTCTCCGCCGACACGAAGAAAAACATCCCTCTGCCGCCCATCGTGGGAGGAATAGCCCTCGTGGCGGGGATCGTTCTGGTCGTC
>Ga0105106_10003562_pt1 | contig 11110 bp, 10 predicted proteins | sample PPLLaktember2015_5_FD_79109 | JGI IMG/M metagenome (GOLD analysis project Ga0105106, IMG submission 79109) | Freshwater sediment microbial communities from Prairie Pothole Lake near Jamestown, North Dakota, USA - PPLs Lake P8 Core (1) Depth... | ecosystem: Environmental > Aquatic > Freshwater >... | reverse complement strand
CGACCTGGGGCACGGACGCGTAGGAAGCGACGGCCCGGGCCAGCCTTCGCTTGTCCAACGCGAGCGCCAGGGCCTGGCGGACGTCCATCCTGTCAAGGGGCGCGATGCGGCAGGTCATGCCCAGGAAGAAGACGTCGAGCGAACTATTCTCGAGGACCTGGTAGCGGCCCGAAGCCAGGTCCTCGGATTCCAGAGGGATGATCTGGACTTCGCCTCTCTGGAACTGCTCCATCGTGAAAGCGGGGCTGTATTCGACGGCATCCAGGTAGGCGATCTCCCCGAAATAATCCCGGTTCTTCTCCAGTCGGACGCCCGTGATCTCGAGACTCGTGTCTCTCAGCCAGTTGCCGAACCGGAACGCCCCCGTCCCCGACGGCCTCTGGAAGAAGGACCGGCCCTGGGCCTCGACGAGGTCCCGGGGCAGGACCTTGCAGAAGAACATGCTCAGGAGGTAAAGCCCGGAGACGTAGGGGCTATTCCATTCGATCTCGAAGGTATAGCGGTCGCGGGCCCTGAAGCCGGCGACCTCCGCCACCTTCCCGCTCCAGAAAGCCTCCGCGCCGACGACCTTGGAGACGAAATATTGATAGTACAGCGTCCCGACGTCCTTCCGGAGCAGTCTCTCCAGGGAGAACTTGACGTCGTCGGCCGTCACTTCCCGCCCGTGATGGAACTTCGCTCCCTTCCGGAGAGTGAATGTAAGTTTCCGGCCGTCCCCGGTGATGACCCAATATTCGGCCAGGGAGGGCATGACGTTGTAATTGCTGTCCAGGCGGACGAGGCCGTCATAGAGCTGTTCGAGTACATAATAAGGCGCGTCGGAAGCGGGATCGAGGTTGGGCTTGAAGACCTTGGTAAAAGGCTTGATCCGGAGAGTTCCTCCCAACCGGGGCTGGCCGGGAACGGCGTCCTGCCCGGTCCCCGGAAACGGAGCGACGGACAGGGCCATTGTAAAGAAAAGGATGAGCGGAAATGCCGAACGTTTGCCCATGGGCTTGCCTTGAATATAACCGAAAAGCAATCTTTATGCCAAGACGTCCTTGGGCAGGCGTCCGGCTACAGGCGAAAAATAAGGGTTGGTGTGTAAATATTCTTTACATTTAGGACCTGGGCCGCTCGGAGACCTCGATGGCCTTCCGGAAGACGCGCATGAAGTTCCCGGCCCAGATCTTGGCGATGTCCGGCTCGGAATAGCCCCGCCGGAGGAGCTCCTCCGTGACATGGACCATCCCGCTCACGTCGTCACAGCCGAGGACCCCGCCGCCGCCATCGAAGTCCGTGCCGATCCCGACGTGATCGATGCCGGCGACCCGGACGACGTGATCGATATGGTCCACGAGCTCCCTGACCGTCGCCTTCTCCCGCGGGTATTTCTCCAGGATGGCTTCGTATTCTTCGTGGATCCGCCTGCGAAAGTCCTCATCGTCGCGCATTCCCGCGCGGTCGTATTTTTCCTCGAGCTCCCGGAGAGCCTTTTCCCTGGCCGCGTTCGGGGAGGGCTTCCGGATATAGGCCGAGAGAAAACACATCTGCATGACCCCGCCGTGCTTCGCCAGGGCTGTTAGCATTTCGTCGGAGAGGTTGCGGGGGCTGTCGCAGAGGGCACGGGCGCAGGAGTGGGAGGCGATGACGGGGGCCTCTGAGGCCGCGAGCACCTCGAAGAACGACCGGTCCGAAGCGTGAGAGACGTCCACCAGCATGCCCGACGCGTTGCACTCGCGGACGACCTCGCGACCGAAAGCGCTCAAACCCCGGTCCTCCGGGTCCGCGGAATCGGTCGAGCTGTCGCAGATGTCGTTGTCCTTGGAATGACAGAGCGTTATGTACCGGACGCCCCGATCGTAATAGTCCCGGATGAGGCCGAGGTCGTTGCCGACGGCGTAGCCGTTCTCGATGCCGATGTAGGCAGCGCGCCGGCCGTCCTTCTTCAGACTGTACGCGTCTTCGGGGGTCAGGGCGATGCCGACGAGTCCCGGGTATTCGCGGGCCATCGCGTGGATGGCCTCGATGATCCCCAGGACCTCTTTCCGGGCCTTGGCGTTCCCCTCGGGCGTCCGTGGGCCCTGGGCCGTGAAAGCCGCGAAGAACTCCGCGTCCAGGCCCCCCTCGGCCATCCGGGGGAGGTCGACCTTGCCGCTCGACCGGAGGGCCGGGTCATGACGGTCCCCGATCTTCCAGTCCTTCCGCAGGAGGTTGATGGCCGTATCGCAATGCGTGTCCACGGACAGATTGCGCTCGTGGATCGCGCGGGCTTTCGCGGCGAAGTCGACGGCCTCGGGCTTCGCCCGGCATCCGGCCGTTACGGCCAATACAACGGCGGCGGCGAGGGCCGTCCGGATGATACCCGCTTGCCGCGTTGCCCTAATGTTCATCGATATCATTCCTCCTTACGGGGCCTTCTTTTCAGGAGATAAAAGCTCTCCGCCCGGTCCTTGCCGGCCCGCAGGAAATCCGCGACCGCGTAACCTCTCCGGAACAAGGCCTGGAAGGCTTGCCGCGTCGCCATCCTCCAGTCGAACGGGATCCGCCGGATATCGGGATCGTCCACGTCGGTCTCCCGGAGCATCCGATAGAAGTCCCGGGGGACCTGGATGAGCAGGCCGTCCGCATCGAGGTCGGGTTTTACGTCCTGGACGGCCTCGAGCCCGATCGGTCCGCCGGGGCCGGCGAGCGTCCTCGTTCCGACGCGGATGACACGACGCTCCGGGCCGGAGGAAACCGACGCTTCGCGATCAGGGCGGCGGACCTCGCTCTTGAGGTCCCAGGACATCAGGAGCCGGTCCTTGGGCACGTCCTCCCGGTTCAGGTCGCCGCCGAACTCGCCGTAAGCGGCCTCAAGGTAATCCTCGACCTTCATCCCGAGCTGGTGGATGTTCCTGTGGGCGTTGATGCCGGTCAGCGGGTCGAACGTGCAGAGGACCTGATCGAGGTGGTAGACATCCAGGAGGATCTCCTTCTGGTACTCTTTGATCAGGATGCCGAGGCCCATGGACCGGTGACACTTCCGGACGCCGGCGTACTGGGAGTAGAAACGGAAGTTCGCCGCGCTCCCGAAGCCTGCCTCCTTGTCGCGGAGGCCGACGAAGCCATAGCTGAATCCCGCCATGTGGGCGAGGTCCGGGGGGAAGCGGCCGCCGTCCTCGACGAAGGCGCCGATGAAGAGGCTGGTCCCATAATGGAGAAAGTTTTCGCAGGAGAGGTTCCTCGGGCCCGCCATGTGATCCTCGGAGAAGCCCCAGATCTCGTTCCGCAGGTCCTCGTATTTCTGGTAATCGCCGTCGTCGGCCGAGGATTCGACCCGCAGGAGGAATCGCTTGCCCTTGACCGTGACGACCTTCTCCATCACTCTCATGCGCGCGACCTTTCCCTACGGCGGGGCATCGCCGGAGAATGCATTCTATCCGAAGCCCGCCGGGGTTTCAAATGAAAATCGTCCGCCGGCCCCGGCTTTGACGAAAAGGCGCGGTTTGTTATATGTTACCTCCGGCAAATCATGCTCTTCCAAGAAATGAGGCTCGAAGGGCGAGATAAGCTCGGGACGAGGGGAGCTGCCCAGGCACGATGAGGGGACGTCCGTTCGGACCCAGGGACCCCGGAAGCGCCTACAGCGAGGCCAACCTGGTGACCCTCCTTCGGCTCGGAGGGTCGCTCGTCTTTTTCGTCCTCGCGGCCGTCCGCAGGGACCCGACGCTGAATTTCATCGGCCTCGGCATCCACTGGCTGGGGGACGTCCTGGACGGCGGCCTGGCCCGGAAGGCCCGCCAGGAGACCGTCCTCGGCGCCGAAATCGACATCATCGCCGACCGCGTCGAGGTCCTCTTCTTTTATGTGAACTTCCTCCACTTCCACCCCGGGGTCGCCGTCGCCGCCGCAGTCTACGCCCTGGACTTCGCGTTCGTCGATTTTTACCTGAGCTATCAATTCATCAAATTCGACCTGATATCCCCGAACTATTTCGGCCGCGTCGACCGGAGGGTTTACCTCCTGAACTTCAGCCCCGGCGGCAAGTTCGTGAACTCGACCGTCGTGACCCTGCTCCTCATCTTCCTGCCCGCCTGGCAGGCGGCCGCCGCCGGCCTGGCCGGGGGGCTCATCGCCGTCAAGATCTATTCCATCCGCCGGCTGGCCCGGTTCCGGCCGGGAAAGGCGCAAGCCGGATGAAGCTCGTCCCGCGCACGCTCTCCCTCGCGGCCCGGGGGGCCGCCAACTACATGGGCCGCGGTCCGCTCTGCGTGTCGTTCGAGATCACCTACAGCTGCAACGCCCGGTGCCGGCATTGCCATCTGGGCGGCCCGGTCCAGGAGGAGCGGGCCTCGCCCGAGGAGTTCGGAAGGATCGCCCGGAGGCTCAGGCCCGTCGTGGCCCAGGTTTCGGGCGGAGAGCCCCTCCTCCGAAAGGACGTCGAGGACATCGTCAGGGCCATCCGGCGCCCAGGCCGGCCGCCGTTCATCGTCCTGACCACCAACGGGTCCCTTCTCACGAAGGACAAACACGCCAGGCTCCGCGACGCCGGTGTCGAGGAGTTCTCCCTGTCCCTGGATTACCCCGACGAGCGGCACGACGAGTTCCGGGGGATCCCCGGGCTTTTCGGGAAGATCCGGGACCTGGCCTCGGCCCTCCAGGGGGACGGGGATTCGGGGATCACGCTGTCCTGTGTCATCCAGCGGGACAATTTCCGGGAGCTCGTGAAGCTGGCCGAGCTTGCCCGCGACTGGGGACTCCGGATGAACTTCAGCTCCTATACCCGCCTTCGGACCCGCCGGAAGGATTACATGATCCCGGCCGACGAGCTCGGCGAGCTCGAAGCTGTCCTGGGGCGGGTCAAGGAATTTAAGAAGCGCCACGGCACGGTCTTAACCTCGGATTATGTCCTGGGCCGCATTCCCAGCTATTTCCGGGACGGCGCGGTCAAGGACTGCCGGGCCGGCGAGCGGTTCTTCGTCGTCAACCCGGACGGGACGCTTTCGCCGTGCGGACTCATCATCCGGAAGTACGGCAGTCCGGCCGAGATCCGGAAGGACTTCCTGAGGACGAACACCTGCGCCGAGTGCTACACCAGCATCCGGGCCAACACCGAGAAGCCCCTGCGCTACGCCATCGCCGACAACTTGAGATCGCTCCGACGCTGACGCCGCGCCATGACCGACGACCCGAACGCCGTTCCCGGACTCGACAACATTCCCGAGATCAAGGCCCGGCCCATGCCCCAGTGGGTGAGGACCTGCGTCTTCGCCTTCGAAGTGGTGTTCGTCATCGGACTTCTCGCCTGGTGGCTGACCTCGGCATCGCTCCGCGACAGCAAGAGCCTCTGGGTGCTCTTCCTTTATTGTTTCCCCGCCGAGTTCATGATCGCCACGGTCCCCCACGAGCCGATGCTCCTGTTTTTCGCCAAGTTCTACTCCCCAATGACGGTGGCCCTCGTTTCGGTGGCCGGGACGCTTCTGACCGAGGTCCTGAACTACACGGTCTTCAAGTACGTGGCGGACCTCAAGGTCTTCCGGAAGATGCTCGCGAGCCGGGCGGTCCAGAAGACCGCCCACCTGTTCAACAAGGCCCCCTTCGCCGCCCTGTGGGTCGCCGGATTCACGCCCATCCCCTTCTACCCGTTCCGCTTCCTCGTCGTGATCGCCCGCTATCCCCTCGGCCTGTACATTCTCGCCGTTCTCACCTCCCGGGCGCCCCGGATGTATCTCATCGCCTTAGCCGCCCGGGCCATCCGGCTCCCCGACTCCCTGATCCTCATCATCACGGGGGGCCTGATCGTCGCCGCGAACGTCCCCATCGTGAAGAAGCTCTTCAAGCGGCCGCGGCGGCCCGTCGACGGGGGCGACGGGGCCTCCCCGTCCCTTTGACAGGCCGGGGCCGGGATGCCATAATGGACATCTTCACCCGATCATGAACCGCGACGATATCGAGCCCGGGACCACTTTCCTGGTCAATCCCAGGGCGGCCAACGGCCGCTGGGTCCGCAACAGGATCCTGCGCCGGGCCCTCGAAAAGCGGCTTTCCGGGCGCTGTTACGATCTCGGCGGCGACCGGACGAAGACCGTGGAGATGGCCCGTAAGTCCTGCGGGGATTCCCGGACGATCGTGGCCGTCGGCGGAGACGGGACCATCGCCGACGTCATCCAGGGCATCTTCGAATCCGGGCGCGCCGACGAGGTGGTCCTCGGCATCATCCCCTTCGGTTCCGGCAACGGATTCCGCAAGGCCTATGGCATCCCCAGGAGCCCGGGGGGTGCCGCCAGGGTCCTGGGCAGGGGGGCCGTCGTGCGTTCAGACGTCATCGAGGTCGAGGGCCGCTACGCCGGCTTCGCCAGCGTCGGGGCGTCGGCCGGGGTCACCCTGGAAAAGCTCCGGCACCCGGTTCAGGGCCTTCTCGGCCACCTGCTCGCCTCCTGGAAGCTCTTTCGCATCCCCGCCGACGAAAAGATCGTCGAGCTCTTCGACGGCGTGGACGATCGCGGCGAACCCTTCGCCCGCAAAACGGTCCGGACGCGCTTCTTCGACTGTATCGTGGCCAAGACGAACTTCTTCGGCTACAGCTGGAGGGTAGCCCCTCTGGCCGACATCGGGGACGGCTACCTCGACGTGACGCTCTGGGAAATGGGGCCCGTCAAATTCCTCCTCGCCTTCCCCCTGCTCTACCTCGGATTGTTTCAGAGGACGCAACGCCACTTCAAGGCCCGGAAGGCCGTCTTCCGGGGCAAGGCCCTCCCCGTCCAGTACAACGGCGAGTTGCTGGGCGAGCTCGACGAGGTCACGTTCCGGGTCCTTCCCAAGGCGCTCAGGATCGTCGTTAACAAGTGATCATCGTCGGGAGGCCGCCGGCCGCTTCGGCATGACGATGGCCCCGCTTTCGAAGTCGCCGTAGACCTCTGCCTCCCCTTCCGGGAACAAACTTCCGACGACGAAGCTCAAACGGTCCCTTCGGGAAGGGCTCGAAGGGCCCGGTCGGAGAAGGCCCGGCCCCTGAGGACGTCAAGCTCCTTGAGCGACCGGACCTCCATCGGGCCTATATGGGCCGCGCCCTGATCCCTGATCTTGTCGCATATGCCGGCCAGTGCGATGAGAGAGGATCCGAAGGGGACGGCGTCGAGGTCCTTGTCCGCGACGCCGGCGTCCCTCACATAATGCCGGAAATACCCCTCGAGGAGCGGACCGATCTCCTTGAGAAGGGCGGCGGTGGTCTTGAGGAGGACCCTCTCCCTGTCGGAAAGCCCCTGCCCCGCCACGCCGTCGAGCTCTATGAATCCGACGACGTCCTCGAAGAGGGACAGGCTCGCGCCGAGCTCCCCGGTATCGCAGAGGAGGGCGGCCGACTTGACGTTCTCGATCTCCCGTTTGGACAGCCCGGCCCGCCCGGCCATCTCCCCCGCGAGCCTGGCGACGCGGACCGGTCGGGTCTCCTTCTCGTCGGCGACTTCAAGATATCTCAGGAGGACCGACAGGACCCCGACATAGGCCCGCTTCATGCCGCGGATCCTGTTCTCCCGCTGTTCCGCGACCGACCCCAGGAGCCCGCCTGTCAGGACGAGGAATCCCCCCCAGGTGACGATGTTGATGATCTCGTCGAACGACAGGGGGTTCAGGTCGCCGAAGACCTTCTCCTGGAATACGAAGTATAGGACCACGAACAGGATGCACATGACGGCCAGGAGCACGCCCTTGCGCTTGCCCAGGTAGTATCCGGCCAGGATGACCGGGAGGAAAAAGAAATTGAGGAACGAGATCCGGTATTGGATGAGGAAGGCGATAGCGAGGATGCCCGCGAGAGCCACCGCGAGAATGAACCCCTCGAAATGCGCGGCGACCGCGCCTTTCAGCTTGCGAAGATCCATGGATCCCCCCTCCCGGTCCGGGTCACGCCGCCGGACCGGTAACCACCTCGAAAACCGGCGGATTAGTGATATGGGCCTTGACCGAGCAGGTGTCCACGGCCTTGACGATGGCTGCCCGGTACTTTTCGGGGAAGCCCGCCGGCAGGCCGACCCGGATCGTCATCCGGCCGATCGTCTTGGCGCCCGTCTCCTTCTCGGTCACGAGGGTGACGGCCAGGCCTTCGGTCGGGATGCGGCGGGCGATGCAGAAGGCCAGGGCATAGTAGCCGGCGCACGTCGCGAGGGATGCCAGGAAGAGGTCGAACGGCGCCGGTGCCGCCCCCTCGCCGCCATCGCGCACGGGCTGGTCCGTCCGTATCACGTGGCCGTGGTACAGGGCGTCGATCTTCAATCCGCCGCCGAAGACAACTTTGATCTCGTTTACCGCCATAGCTTGACCTCCATTATGTTCTGTCCCGCTCCACGCTCTGATTGAAGACGGCCATGAGGAACTTCCGGTCCCTGTCCGTCAGGGCGAGGCGCCCGAACAGGCCGCGGACCATCCCGGAGACATGGGCCCTATTTGCGCCTTGGATGAACCCGCTTCTCTCGAGCTTCATCAGCACCACGCGAATGCAATCATCCTGGCCGGCCCGTGTCGCCGGCACGGCATCCGGATTCGCGGGGGCGGGCCCGGGCAGAGTGAAGAGAGCGAAGAGCGTCAGGAGAACGGCCGACCCCAGGTTATAGGAAGGCTGGCGCGACGCCTGCGGCAGGGTGAAGACGTAATTGGCGGCCCCGAGCTCCTCCGACATCAGGCCTGTGCGCTCGTTGCCGAAGAGGAGCCCGATCCGCGATTCCCGGGGGAACGCCCGAAGGGTGTCGATCGCTTCGGCAAACGTCAGCACGGCGAACGTGCTCCGCACCCGGGCCGTCGCCGCGAACACGATGTGCAGGGGCTCCGTCGCCGCGGCGAGGTCCGGGAAATAGCGGGCCTTTTTCAGAATCGTCTCGGAATGGACGGCCGTCCGGAACGCCTCCGGACGGAGGGCGTCGATACCGACGAGGCGCAGGTCTCCGAAGCCGGTGTTCTTCATGGCCCGGGCGACGAGCCCGACGTTCTCGTGGTTTTCCGGACGGGAGAGGATGACGGCGAACCGGCCGCGACCGATGCCGTCCTGGTCCCTTTCCCCGTGAGGGAGCCGCATGGGCTCATTATACCCAAGGAGGCGCGCCCGCGTCCAAAGGAATTCCCGGGACACGATACGAAATCCGGAGATTTCGTTCATGTCCCGGAATTCCTAACCGCGTCCATGGCCAACGGACGTCAGCGGCCCGGGGCCATCAGCCTAACGTGCGAGGGGAACGACTTCGAGCCGTAGACGCGGTGGGTCGCCGGACGATAGTCCGCCTCCCCGGCCAGGAAGATGTTCCCGACGTACGTCTGGGGGTTGCGGTCGATGAGCGGGAACCAGGTGCTCTGGACCTGGACCATGATCCTATGGCCCTTGAGGAACCGGTGGTCGTGCTGACGCAGGTCGATCGCGTACTCCTCGACCTTGCCGGCCGGGACGGGCTCCGGCCGCTCGCAGCTTCTGCGGAACCGGCCGCGGACGACCTCCCCGGCGATCATGAGCTGGTAGCCTCCCATCCCGGGGTCCTCCGCGACGTCCTCCGGATAGACGTCGATGAGTTTGACGACCCAATCGGCGTCCGTCCCGGTAGTCGAGGCGAAGAGACGGGCCGATGCGTCGCCGGTGAGGACGACGTCCTCGGCGAGCGGCCCGGTTTCCCAGCTCAGGACGTCCGGGCGAAGGTGGGCGAAGCGCTGGTCCTGGACCTGCCAAGCCGGCCAGCCGGAGCCGCGGGGGTCGTAGGTCGGCTCAATCGGACGCGGCCGATACGGCACCGGGCGGGACGGGTCCGAGACGAAGCCGTCGTATTCCCGGTCGCCGTCCGCCTTCGGCGGGTCGAAGGAAAGGGCCCCGCCCGGACGGAGATAGAGGCGGATCTCGCGGGAGGCCCGCCGGGGCGGCCACTCGTCGTGGGATTCCCAGCGGTTCGCCCCCGTCTGGAAAGTCAGGGCCTCGGGCAGTTCGAACGGGCCTTTGTCCTTGAGGTGGCGGGCGAACCAGGGCGCCTGTACCTTTTCCCGGAAGTATTTCGCGGTATCGTCGCCGAACGCGATCCTCCCCAGCCGGCTTCCGTCGCGGGCCCAGCCGCCGTGGTTCCAGGGTCCCGCGACGAAGGAGTTCATCCGGCCGGTGTCGTGTTCCTCGAGCGCCGCGTAGATCTTGAGCGGACCGGAAAAATCCTCCTGGTCCCACCAGCCGGCGACGTTGAGCGTCGGGACCGCGACCCGCGCGAGATGGGGCGTCACCGCTAGCTTCTTCCAAAAGGCGTCATAGTCCGGATGGGCGACGAAATCGTTCCAGGTCGGGATCTTCCCGTGCAGGTATTTGGCGTCGATGTTCGCCAGGGGGCCCAGCTTCAGGTACCACTCGAAGGTGTCGTAAGCGTCGAAGCGGAAATGGTAATCGACGTTGGACGTCTCCATCTGGGCCGCGTACTCGAACCCGTAGCTCAGCCGGAAAGCGCCGTCGTGGAAGAAATCGTCCCCCATGAACATATCGGCCGGCGAGGCCTGGGGAGAGACGGCCTTGAGGGCCGGATGCGGATCGATCAGGGCCTGGACCGTGAGCCAGCCGTCGTAAGAGACCCCGAGCATGCCCACGCGCCCGTTGTTGCCGGGGACGTTGCGGACCAGCCAGTCGATCGTGTCGTAGGCGTCGGTCGCCTCGTCGACGGCCTTCGGGAGTTTCGCGTCGCGCGGCGGGCGCATCATGATGAACCCGCCCCCGGACCCGTAGCGTCCGCGGATGTCCTGGAAAACGAAGATGTAGCCCTCGTCGGCGAGCTCTTTGTAGCTCGTCGCGAGCTTGGGATGCCCGTTTTCGTCGCCGCCGGCTCCGTAGGGGGTCCGATTGAGGATGAACGGGAGGGACCCGTCGGCAGATACGGGCGCGTAGATCACCGTGCGCAGGCGGACGCCGTCGCGCATGACGACCATGGCTTCGGTCCGCTTGTAGGCGGGGGCGGCCCCGGAAGGGAGGACGGAAGAGAGAAAAATGACGACGATGCCGGGCCAAAATTCGCGTTTGTTCATGTTCGCCTCGGGCCTCAATCTATCGCATCGGAAGAAAAGATGTCAAACCAAAGATACCCCGGCCTCAACGCCGAAAACCAATAAGGGGTCAGGTCTCAACTTTTCAACTTTTCCGGAAAAGTTG
>Ga0105106_10003558_pt1 | contig 11114 bp, 9 predicted proteins | sample PPLLaktember2015_5_FD_79109 | JGI IMG/M metagenome (GOLD analysis project Ga0105106, IMG submission 79109) | Freshwater sediment microbial communities from Prairie Pothole Lake near Jamestown, North Dakota, USA - PPLs Lake P8 Core (1) Depth... | ecosystem: Environmental > Aquatic > Freshwater >... | reverse complement strand
TTCATACGGCATCCATTGTTCACGACGATGTGGTGGATGATGCTTCCGAAAGACGGGGTGCATTGTCGGTAAATGCACTCTGGAATTCCAAAATTGCGGTACTTGTCGGAGATTATATGCTGTCGAAAGGATTGCTCGTCAGCATCGAAAAGGGCAGAACCGACATGCTTGAGATTGTTTCTGAAGCAGTAAAATCGATGACTGAGGGAGAACTTCTCCAGCTTCAGAAAGCCAGGAAGCTCAACATCAGGGAGGAGGATTATTTCAGGATCATAGGGGCCAAAACTGCTGCGCTTCTGGCGGCCTGCACAGCTTGCGGCGCCAGATCGGTAACAGGCAACCCCGACACCATCCAGGTGATGAAGGATTTCGGAGAATCCATCGGCATCGCCTTCCAGATAAGGGACGATATTCTTGATTATGAAGGTAACGGACTGACAGGCAAGATCTCCGGAAACGACATCAAGGAAAAGAAAATTACCCTGCCTCTTATACATTCTCTTGAAAAAGCAACATTCTCAAAGAAAAGGCATATCCTTCATATCATCGGGAACAGCAAAAAATCGAGATCCGATGTTGAGGAGGTTATAAAGTTCGTGTCCACGCACGGAGGGATGGAATATGCAGCTTTCAGAATGAATCAGTACCGCGACAAGGCGCTATCAATCCTTGACACCTACAAAGAGTCTGAAGTTAAAAAGAGTCTGATTGAATTTGTCAATTACACGACTTCAAGGAATAAGTGATCCTGGCAGAACAACAGTTAACAACTGTAAGTCTCTCCCTTTTCACTACTTCAGCGCGTATGCAACGATGACTCCCAGATAATTACCAATCGCATAACCAACAATACCCACTATTAGTCCGGTTAAGATCACTTCCCTGTTCCTCAGGGCACCGGCAACAAGCGGAACGAAGGGAGGCGAACAGATCAGGGCGCTGCCAGAAATGATAACCGTATCAGCATCAATCTTTAAAAACCTTGCCAGAAATGCATGAAGGAAATGCGACCCGAACATAGCCAGACCGACATACCAGAACAAATCAAACGAAATATTTACAAGTTTCCTGACATCGGCCATTGAAGATACAACAAGGCTGAATATGAGAATTATGTACATTCCGGCCTGGAAGGTTTTTTGAATATTTTTTATTTTTGGAACAAATGAAAATGCAATACCGAAAGTTGTAATCAACAGAATAATTGCGGCTGTGGCAAAACTTTCCGGAAAGAGCCGGCTCAATCCAAAACTTGCACCAAATATCAGTATCGATAATCCAAAGGCACCCAAAATGGGAAGGAATGTCCTCTTTTTGAAAAATCCTGTGTATGATTCGTATGCTTCCTCAAGATTTGCATTATCGGTTTTCAAATCGCCTGTTTCCGGAGATTTGAAAGGTGGCAACCAGAGAAGGAATACACGTTGTCCAACTGAAAGGATGAATACAAGATATAACGCACCCAGGGCCACCTCATAAGTGTGGGTCATAAGGTAAACCTCAGTATCAACATCCAGTGCTGTCTTTAAAGCAGCCATATTTGGTGTGCCTCCAGTATAAATTCCTGATAACATTCCGGCAATTTTCCAGGCATCAGGCAGTCTGTCCCTGAAGATCCAGAAACCCAGGAATATCATGACCACAACAGTGAAAATTCCCAAAAGGAGAGACGCAATTGTGGATCCGGCCATTTTAACCCATTTCCTTACATCCAGGGAAAACAGTATCAGAGGCAGAGCCAATGGAACAGTAATCTGCGTAAATAAATCCTGATATTTATAAGCTCCCTCGGGCAATAAGCCGATATTGCCGACAAATGCACCGAGTATATAACAGATCAGCACACCACCAATTTTCTTGACAATTTTATATTTTCCTTCAAGAAAAATTACAGCGATAGGGGTAAGCATGAAAAAAGCAATCATTAGAATAATTCGGACGCTCATAATCAGGATATTTATTTAATAATTATGATGTTGGAAACAACAGGGTAACAGGTGAGCAATATAACAAAATTTGACGTACCTATATATTTAACCAAAGTAATTACAGAATTTGTTTATTTTACAAAAGTATATAGCAGTATTTATTGATAGATTTTTGTTGTAATTTTAAGTCTTTATACTTATTGAAAGCAAACAATCACGGGTTTAATTTCATTTTTTCATTAAGACAAATAAATTCAATTGATGGCAACATTAAGACAAATCGAGGAGTTCCTTGGATCCGAGCCCATTGCAATGGCCGGGGTATCGCGTAATCCGAAAAAATTCGGCTTTGCCGCATTCAGGGAATTAAAGGAAAAAGGGATGAATATTATTCCTGTAAATCCTCATGCTGAAGAGATCCATGGATCAAAGGTTTATCACGACATCAAAAGCCTTCCGGATGACGTCCGCGCTCTTATAGTAATGACGGGAAAGGCCCAGACTGCAGGAGTGATCAGGGAAGCCAGGGAAAAAGGGATTAATCAGATTTGGGTCCAGCAGATGGCAGATAGCAAGGAGGCCCTTAAAGAGCTCGAGGAATCAGGTGTTAATTTTATAACAAAAGAATGCATTCTGATGCATTACAAGCCCCACAGTATTCATAAATTCCACAGGGCATTGCGAAAATTCTTCGGCGGATTCCCCAAATAGCTAAAGTTAGAAAATTGAATTGGTACTCCCGGCATCTTTAAAAGAATTCAATGAAGGAAACAGGATATTTTCAAAGTGATGGGTTTACAGTAAGGGATTATGAATGTGACATTCAGGGAGTGGTCAACAATGCAAATTACCTTCATTATCTTGAGCATGCCAGGCATGAATTCCTGATTTCAAGAGGGATCGGCTTCATACAGCTCCACCACGAGGGTCTCGACCTTATCGTTACCAGGAGTGAAATAGAGTACAAATACCCTCTCAGAAGCCGCGATAAATTTATTGTAAAAACAAATATCCGGAGAGAAGGAAATATAAGGCTCGTATTCCTGCAGGATATCTTCAGGACAGAAGATATGAAGGTTATTGTGCGAGCCAGGATCACCGGAGCAGCAATAAGGAACGGAAAACCGGTTTACCCGGCAGATATTATCGAAAAACTTGGATTGGATTGAATCAACAGATATGCTTATGAAATCAAAAGAAAATTTCGCTGAGGTGTTGTTAATTGTTTTAATAATTGTAATATCTAATCCAAGAATCTATGGTCAGTTAAGTAATCAGCTTAGGGAGAAATATGACAAGCAGGAAGTATATATAACCATGCGTGACGGAGTTAAGCTTTTCACATCGGTTTATACTCCTAAAAACACATCGGTAAACCACCCTGTTCTCCTCACCAGAACTCCCTATAACATTGAATCGGGAGGGCCGTCAAATTACAATTTCTTCATGCGGCTTTACTCCAGATATACCGAAGAGGAATACATTATGGTATACCAGGATGTACGTGGTAAATTCATGAGTGAAGGTGTTTTTGAAGATATACGTCCGGTAATTCCATCAAAAAAGAGCAACAGCGACACCGATGAAACTACCGATACATGGGATACAGTTGACTGGCTTTTAAAGAATGTAAAAAACAACAATGGGAGGGTAGGTATTTTCGGGATATCTTATCCCGGATTCTATTCAACCATGGGAATCATTAATGCGCACCCGGCAGTAAAGGCTGTTTCACCGCAGGCACCGGTAACCGCCTGGTTCATTGGTGATGATTTTCATCATAACGGCGCATTTTTCCTGCTCGACTGCTTCCCGTTCTATTACAGTTTCGGACAGCCTCACAGAACGCCATCCCGCAGCGGAAAACCCTCTTTCAGATGGCCCGTACCCGACAATTATGAGTTTTTCCTTTCCCTTGGTGCAATTAGGAATATCGCTCCAAAATATTTCGGCGACAGTATAAAATTCTGGAACGATGCTTTTGCCCATCCTGATTATGATGAATTCTGGAAAGCACGCGATCCGCGCCAGCATCTTAAAAATGTCACCCCGGCGGTCATGACTGTCGGCGGGTGGTTTGACGCCGAGGATCTCTACGGAGCCCTTAATACTTATGAAGCAATCGAGACACAGAATCCCCAGACGGTAAAGAATCATCTTGTAATGGGTCCTTGGTCGCACAGCCAGTGGGCATTTGGAAAGGCAAACAACCTGGGAAATATTTACTGGGGGCTCGATGCAAACGAGAATTTCATTGAACAGGAGAAGAAATTCTTCAATTTCTACCTGAAAGGAGAGGGTGATCCCGGAATACCTGAGGCCAGAATTTTTGTTACAGGGTCAAACGAATGGAGGGATTTTGATTCCTGGCCTCCGAAGAAAAGGATTGAGAAGAACCTCTATTTTCATGCCGGCGAAACAGCATCATTCAATGCTCCGGTGAGCAGCACGGCTTTTGATGAATATGTTTCTGACCCGATGAATCCTGTTCCGTACACCGAGGATGTCCATGCCGCAAGGACAGCTGTATATATGACCGATGACCAGCGGTTTGCCTCCCGCAGGCCCGATGTAATGGTTTATCAGACCGGGGTCCTCACTGAAGATATCACGTTGGCGGGCCCGCTTTTTGCCGATCTTTTTGTATCAACAACCGGAACGGATGCTGACTATGTTGTAAAGCTGATCGATGTTTTTCCTCCGGAAACAAAGGCCGAGGATCCGGAAATTAAATATCCCCTTGGAGGATATCAGATGCTTGTAAGGGGGGAAGTGTTCAGAGGCAAATACCGTAACAGCTTCGAAAAGCCGGAACCATTTGTTCCCGGAAAGGTGACCGAGGTAAAATATGAGATACCCGATGTTGCCCATACATTCAGGAATGGCCACAGGATCATGGTCCAGGTTCAGAATTCATGGTTCCCTCTTGTTGACAGGAATCCTCAGAAATTCGTAAATATCTACAAATGCTCCGACAGCGATTTTCAGAAGGCAACACAAAGAATATATCACGACACTAAATATCCGTCTCATCTTAGGGTCAGCATACTTCAATAATACTGAGAAAGTTTTATGCAACGTCTCAGGCTGCCTGAAAAACTGATTGAGTGAAATAACCATGTTATGAAAATTATCTGGAAGTATCTCAAACCGTTCAGGGGATTGTTATTTCTTGCAATGGGGCTTGCGGCAATAGCACAGGTGCTTGAACTTATCGATCCCATTATATTCGGAAAAATCATCGATAATTTTGCTGTCAATACAGGGGACCGAAGCGAACAGGAACTTATAAAAGGAGTCCTGAAACTGTTGGCCCTGGCTGTTGGGGTAGCTCTGCTGGCAAGACTGGCAAAGGCTTTCAATGAATATACCACCCGCCTGGTTGTGCAGAAATTCGGACTTTCGGTTTTTGATGAAGGATTAAGGCACACTCTTCGCCTTCCTTACCATGAATTTGAATCAACCAGCAGCGGACAGGTGCTCTCTCTCCTTCAGAAAGTGAGAAATGACAATGAGCGGTTCATCAGTTCGTTCATCTCAATTATATTTTCCACAGTGGTTGGTATTGCTTTCCTAATCTGGTATTCAGTTACGATGAACTGGGCAATGATCCCGGTGTTCCTGACCGGTGTTGTAGTGCTGGGCGGACTGACCGGCCTTCTGAGTCAGAAGATCAAAACTATTCAGCGTGCTGTGGTGAAGGAAACAAACAAAATGAGCGGTGCCATTACCGAGTCGTTAAGGAACATCGAACTTGTGAAAAGCCTGGGGCTGACATATCCGGAGATCAGGCGTCTGAAAACTTTCACGAAAAAGATCTTCGACCTTGAAATGAACAAGGTCAAAAGAATCCGGACGCTTACATTCCTTCAGAGTTCAGTATTGCTTATCCTCAAGGAATCAATCCTCTTTATCCTTTTATGGCTGATCTTCCGTAAAATGCTTTCTCCCGGTGAACTGATTTCAATGCAGTTCATCTCCACCCGGATAATTTTCCCGCTTCAGGATCTGGGGACCATAATTCTATCATATCGTGAAGCAGAAGCCTCCCTGCAGATATTCAACGATCTGATGCAAAAGAAACCGGAATACAGACCAGAGGAGCCTGTCGATATCGGGGATATTGAAAACCTGTTCTTTGACCATGTAAGCTTTCGCTATAAAAATGCTGAAACCGATGCCATCGAAAACCTTTCATTCAGGGTGAAACGGGGTGAAACGATTGCTTTTGCAGGACCGTCGGGTTGCGGTAAATCGACACTTGTAAAACTTCTGGTGGGATTGTATACACCCACAAAGGGCACCATATATTATGATGATATTCAGGCAAAGGATATCCGTTATAACCGGATGCGCAGGCAACTTGGTTTTGTCACCCAGGAAACCCAGCTTTTTTCGGGCACTGTTCGGGAAAATATGCAGTTTGTAAAACCTGAAGCAACCGATAAGGAGATTTATGAATCGTTGAGAAAAGCTTCTGCAATTAAGCTTGTCGAAAGTTCCCCTCAGGGGCTTGATACACTTTTGGGTGAAGGAGGTAAAATGGTTTCAGGCGGTGAAAAACAAAGGCTTGCAATTGCACGGGCGCTGCTGCGTAATCCGAGAATTCTTATTTTCGATGAAGCTACATCTGCCCTCGATTCGATTACGGAGGATGAGATCACAGGCACACTCAGGGATATATCGGCCGGGAAACAGCAGATAATACTTATGATAGCCCACAGGCTTTCCACAATCATGCATGCCGACAGGATCTATGTTCTTGAAAAGGGGAAGATAATTGAAGAAGGAACGCACGACATGCTTGTGGATAAAAAAGGATTATATTATGCAATGTGGAGGCAGCAGATCGGGGAAAGAAACAGTGTTTCCCATCATAATTCCTCAAAAAAACAGCTTTGAAAATAAAATTTCGCTATTTTGGCTCCGTAAAGCTAAAAACTGACTCAAAAAACAGAAATATGGGAAAAAAGAATTTCACCAGAAGGCAGTTCATGACGACCATTGCAGCAGGTGCCGGAACGGTGCTCGCTGGAAACGTAATAAGTGCAGTTGCCCCGGTCAGTTTGCCTGAGATGTTCGATCCGTTTCAGACGGTGACACTTGGAAAAACCGGGATAAAAACCACCCTGCTGGGCATGGGAACAGGCTACAGCGGCTATAACCGTTCTTCAAATATTACAAGGGCGGGTGTTGCAGAATCTGTTATCAGGGCTGCCTGGGAAAGAGGTATCCGCTTTTTTGACTGTGCCGACAGTTACGGAACGCATCCCTTCACACAGGCCGCACTTAAAGGCATCCCCAGGGAAAAATATGTACTGGGAACTAAAATGTGGGTCACTGCAGGGGGCATCCCTGAAAAGGAAAGGCCCGATTCTGCAATTGTAGTTGACCGTTTCAGAAAAGAACTGAATACCGATTATATTGATCTTGTCCAGCTGCATTGCATGACAACCGGTGAATGGTCCGATGAGCAGAAGAGATTCATGGACGGCCTTGAAAACCTTAAAGCCAAAAAGATAATCAGGGCACATGGATTATCTGTTCATTCCTTCGATGCACTCAAAGTGGCTTCTGAACATCCGTGGGTCGATGTGATCCATGTCCGGATAAATCCTTTTGGCGAAGCCATGGATCAGCGCGATCCGTCGCTTGTTGTTCCGGTTATTGAAAAGTTCCATAAGGCCGGAAAAGGGGTTATCGGAATGAAGCTGATAGGCGGCGGAAAGCTTAAGGATGACCCTCAAAAGATTGAAGAATCGCTCAAATTTGTTCTGGGGCTTGGAACTGTTGATATGATAATCATCGGCTTCGAAAAGCCGGAGCAGATCGATAATTACGTTGAGCGTATTAAGAGAATTCAGATTATATGAGATTGTAGGGGCGTAGCATGCTACGCCCCTACCACGCCCCTTCGATAATTCCAAATCAATTAGATATGAAATGTATCATTCCATCACTGGCACTGTTTATATTGTTCCCCATATCAGTATTGTCTCAGGATTCAGGCCTCTCTTCAATTCTGAAACCGGGAACCGAGCTAAAAAAACTTGCGGGTGATTTCAGCTTCACTGAGGGACCTGCACCCGACAAGGCAGGAAATGTGTATTTCACCGACCAGCCCAACGACAGGATAATGGTGTGGAGCGTAAAAGGGGAACTTTCGACTTTCATGCAGCCATCCGGCCGCTCAAACGGCCTCTTCTTTGATAACATGGGAATCCTCTGGTCATGCGCCGATGAGAAGAATGAACTGTGGCGCATAGGTCCTGACAAAAAAACCGAAACGGTCCTGAACATGTATAACGGAAAGCTCCTCAACGGCCCTAACGATCTCTGGGTTGCTACGGACGGAAGTATATTTTTTACCGACCCTTACTATAAAAGAGCATGGTGGAACCATTCCGAAATGCCTCAGGAAAAACAGTGTGTTTATTTTCTGAGTCACGATCATAAAACCCTGAAACGTGTTGAGGAGGATCTGCTGCAACCCAACGGAATCGTTGGAACCCCCGATGGAAAGACGCTCTATGTTGCTGACATAAAAGGAAATAAAACATGGTCGTATTCAATAAATGCAGATGGAACCCTTTCGGATAAAAAGCTCTTTTGCGAAATGGGATCTGATGGCATGACCATCGATTCACAAGGGAATATTTATCTGACGGGAAAAGGAGTGACAATCTTTGATAAAACGGGGAAAAGGATAGGAAATATTGCAGTACCGGAGAACTGGACCGCCAATGTTTGTTTTGGAGGGAAAAACAGAAAATCGCTCTTTATAACCGCAAGCAAAGGTCTCTACATGATAGAGACCCGGATTAAAGGAGCCTATTGATCCGCAAACTTCGTCATCTGATCAAAACTTTAATGTTTTTTTGGTTACCGTGATTTAAAATTATATAACATTGTAACCGCATTTGAAATATGACATCGAATTAAGTTGTAACAATTACGTTTCAAAAAAAGGCTGAAATGGAAGGAACTCGAAGGGCAGATATAAGACCGGGTATTGATGTAATGGTAGAACTTACCGAAGACAAACGCACCGGGCGGCTTACAGGGGGCAAGGTAAAGGAAATACTTACATCGGCTCCCATGCATCCTCACGGAATCAAGGTAAAGCTTGAGAACGGTTTGGTAGGAAGAATAAAACAGATCATCCAGTCAAACTGATATTGCAGTCTGTGCAAATAACCTGTTCATTACAGGTTTTTTTAGTTACTCCGGGGTGCATGACAATCATAAATTTGCTTAATTTTGAATTGGATGGGATGGATATTTACCGTCCATTCTGAATATTTAATCTAACTCCTGATAAAATGAATTACGAGGATTTTATTGTAACAACTTTAGGTAAACCGAGCGTTGTATCGCCTCTTAAAACTTCTCAGCGGGAAGACAGTCCTGTATATAAGTTTGTTAACGATAACGAACGGATCCTATATGAGATAACCCTTGATGATTTCAACAAATACAGGGAGAACGGAGAAATACCTGTTTCTTTTGAGAAAGCCGGACCCAAGGAAAATATTTTCTTTGAGCCTGCAAAGACAAAAGTCGCCATAGTCACCTGTGGAGGACTGTGCCCGGGATTTAATAACGTTATCAGGGCAATTGTCAATCAGCTTGTATACAGGTTTGGTATTACCCGGATTCTTGGAATACAATACGGATTTGAGGGTCTTATCCCCAAATACAACCACGCTGTTATTGAACTCACAGCACCGATGGTAAGCGATATTTATCAGTCGGGAGGTACATTCCTTGGCACCTCCAGGGGCAACCAGGATGTCGGGCAGATGGTTGATACGCTTGAAATACTGAATATTAATGTTTTGTTTTGTATCGGAGGCGACGGGACACTCAGGGGAGCACATGCAATTTACAAGGAGATAGAAAAAAGAAAACTTAAAATATCGGTGGCCGGAATACCAAAAACAATTGACAATGATATTGATTTGATACAGAAATCATTCGGTTTTGAAACGGCTTTCTCGATCGCAAACGATATTATAATGAATGCCCATAACGAGGCCCACGGCGCCTACAATGGCATTGCACTCGTAAAGTTGATGGGCCGCGATTCAGGCTTTATTGCAGCGAGTGCCGCACTTGCTGTCCAGGAAGTTAACTTTGTCCTGATACCGGAGGTGCCTTTTGATCTATACGGTCCCAGGGGATTTCTCAAGGTTCTGAAAAAGCGTCTTGAAGAGAGGCACCATGCAATGATAGTTGTTGCCGAGGGGGCAGGACAGGAATTCTTTGAGGCTGAAGATGCTGAGCGCGATGCTTCAGGGAATCTAAAGCATAAAGATATCGGCATATATCTCAAGGAAAAGATACGGGAAGAATTCAATGCAAAGGATTTTCCGCATTCGATCAAATATATCGATCCCAGCTATATTATCAGGAGCGCCCCGGCAAATGCAAACGACAGCAAATTCAGCAATCTGCTTGCCCAGAATGCCGTTCATGCAGCCCTTGCCGGCAAAACAGATTTCGTTGTGGGATACTGGAATTATGAATTTACCCTGATCCCGATTTCAATGGCCGTCGCAAAGCGGAAAAAAATTGACGTTGAAGGTGAACTCTGGTGGAATGTCCTTGAAGCCACAGGCCAGCCCATAAGCATGAAAAATCACTGATATGACCAGGACCATCATTTTTGACCTTGGAAATGTGCTTATAAGCTTTATCCCTTCTGAATTCCTTAAGAAGAAAAATTACCCCTTAACGATACGAAATACAATTCTCAGGGATGTCTTTCAGGGCGAAGAATGGAAAATGCTCGACAATGGAGTGATCACTGTAAATGACGCTATTGATTCAATTGCAATTAAATCGGCCCTGAATAGGGAGGAAATAGCCCTTGTTTTCAATTTCAGACGCGAAATAATGTTTCCCCTTGATGATAATGTCAGGCTTCTTCCGGCGCTTAAAAAGCATGGTTTCGGGGTATATTACCTGTCCAACTTCCCTCTTGATACGTTTGAAGAGGTAAGAAATGATTATTACTTCTTCAGGCATTTCGACGGAGGCATAATATCGGCAGAGGTAAAACTTTCCAAACCGGATGTGGGGATTTACAGGCATTTTCTTGAAAAATACTCACTCGACGCTACAGAATGTCTTTACATCGATGATATGGAAGAAAACACAAGGGCAGCAGAATCAACAGGCATG
>Ga0105106_10003557_pt1 | contig 11114 bp, 9 predicted proteins | sample PPLLaktember2015_5_FD_79109 | JGI IMG/M metagenome (GOLD analysis project Ga0105106, IMG submission 79109) | Freshwater sediment microbial communities from Prairie Pothole Lake near Jamestown, North Dakota, USA - PPLs Lake P8 Core (1) Depth... | ecosystem: Environmental > Aquatic > Freshwater >... | reverse complement strand
CTTATCTGGACGCCCATGCCCTGTGCCGGGATCGGCGAGTGCGGAGCTTGCGCTGTGCCTGCCCGCCATGGTTACAAGCTTGCCTGCGTTGATGGCCCGGTTTTTCCACTGAACACACTGGATTGGTAGCCGAGGAGCATCCCTGTGAATGTTCTGGCTTTCTTTGCCCACCCCGATGACGAGACCATGCTGTGTGGTGGAATACTGGCACTGCTGGCGAAAGCAGACTGGCAGGTGCATTACCTGTCTGCCACGCGCGGTGAAGGCGGGGAAGTGGGTGAACCGCCGTTATGCACGCGGGAAGAGTTGGGCGAAGTGCGCGAAAATGAGCTGGTGTGCGCTGTGCGGTCGTTGGGTGGACGCAGCCTGACCTTTTTAGGTTATATTGATCCAACGGTTGGCCTCGGCGAGGAGCTGTTCGCTTATACAGATAACCTGACCCTCTTGGCGGGGCAGGTGGCTGCCAGCATCCGCCAGTTCAATCCCGCCGTACTGATCACCCATGGCTCGAACGGTGAGTACGGTCACCCGGCGCATCTGTTGACCCACCTGGCTGCCCGCCTGGCGATCGAATCTCTGGGCGAAACCGCCCCGCTTCTCTATACCGTCGCGGCAGACTATCCCGACTTCCCGCGTAAACGTCTGGCTAACAAATCTGATCCGGCCCACCTGGTGATCGACATCACCTCGGCTCTGGAGCAGAAACAAGCCGCTGCTCTGTGCCATCGCACCCAGCATGACCTGTTTATCCGCCGTAGCTCGCAGGACGCCGGCCGGCAGCTCAGCGTGCCGGAGGTGGTGATGATGGTGGAAAGCCTGCACCGGGCGCATCCGCCAGCCAGCGGCAAGCTGGACGACCCGCTGGCACTTGCCCTGGCGCCTTGGGACCAGTTGAAAACACATGCCTAAGTTTGACCTATCCTTCAGTCTACCCTTGATGAACGCCTCCGGCATGCTTGGTTTTGCGCCTGAGCTGCGCGGCTCTGTGGACCTGAGCAAGTTAGGGGCTTTCGTGACCAACCCGATCAGCCAGTCTCCACGCACTCCCGCGCATGGGGAGCGCTGCCTGACCTACCCTGGCGGCTTTTTGCTGCACGCGGGCTTCCCCAACCTCGGATTTAACGCCGTGCTGCGCCATCTTTCCCCCCGCTGGGGTCGCTCGCCCATCCCGGTGATCATCCACCTGCTTGGGCAGGGGCCGGATGATCTGGCTGCCATGGCGCAGCGGCTGGAAGCCGTCCCAGGAGTTATGGGGCTTGAGCTGGGTTTCCCCAAGGAAGCCGGTGTCGAGCTGGTGAAGGCTTTCGTGCGAGCAGTGCAGGGTGAATTGCCGGTGATCGCCCGGGTGCCCCTGGAGCAGGCAATTGAGCTGGCGCCTGCTGCACTTGCAGCTGGGGCAGCCGCGGTCAGCCTAGGTCCACCCCGCGGGGCACTGCCGCAGGCGGGCGGAGGAATAACTCAAGGTCGCCTGTACAGTCCAGCCCTATTCCCGCTGGCGCTGTCCGTGGTGCGGACGCTGGCCCAGGCTGGTGCACCGGTGATCGGTGCCGGTGGCGTGTATTTTGCAGCGCAGGTCCAGGCGATGTTGGCAGCTGGTGCGCTGGCGGTCCAACTGGATGCAGTTTTATGGCGTAGCCCGCGGCTGCTGCTGGGTGATGCAGTGAATAATACCCCCGCCAAGCAGGATCTCGCGCGCCAGGATGGGGACCACTTTACGCTCGGGAAGTAGATTTTGCAGGGTTTGTAATGCCAGGGTATCGTGCGGGTCGTCAAACACTGGCACGACTGCCCCACCATTGCATAGATAGAAATTGATATACGCGGCCGCCATGCGGTCACCTGCTTGGCGCGGCAGCGTTCCCTCCGCGGCCTGCACTCCCTCGGCTTCGGCGGGCTGGATCAGGATCGGGGCGGGCTGGTGCACCTTGTGCACCTCGAAGCGGCGGCCGCGAGCGTCCGTGGCAGACATCAGACAGTCGTAAGCCTCCGCCGATCGCTCATACTGCGGGTCGGAGCGGTCATTCGTCCAGGTCAGAGCGATGACCCCCGGGCGAGTGAAGCAGACCAGGTTGTCCACGTGCCCGGTGGTCTCATCGTGGAAGACACCGCGCGGGATCCAGATCACCTGCTCAACGCCCAGATATTCCTGCAGATGGGCTTCGATCTGCGCCTGGGTCAATTCGGGGTTGCGCCCCGGGTTGAGCAGGCATTCGGCGGTGGTCAGGCAGGTGCCCTGCCCGTCCACATGGATCGAGCCGCCCTCCAGCACCAGCGGGACACGATAGCGGTCAACTCCTTCCAACTCAGCTACTTTCTGTGCCACCCTGTCATCCAGGTCCCAGGGGGAGTACAGCCCCTTGATCAGCCCCCCCCAGGCGTTGAAAACCCAGTCCACCAATCGCAGCTGGCCTTTTGTGTTTACCACAAAGGTCGGGCCGCAGTCGCGCATCCAGGCATCATTGTTCGCCATCTCGACCACGCGAACAGACGCGGGCAGCATCTGGCGGGCGTTGCTGAGCTGATCGGGATTAACTCCCATGCTGACCGGCTCGAACTGAGCGATGGCGTTGGCGACGGCAGCAAAGGCTTTTTGGGCTGGCTCACCTGCCAGGCGCCAGTTGTCCGGGCGCTGCGGCCAGAGCATCCAGGTGCGGGCATGCATTTCGAATTCGCCCGGCATATGAAAGCCATCCTTGCGGGGGGTGGAGTTAAGGGTTTTGGTCATGGGTTTCTCTGCAATAATTCGGTCGGCGCAGGTTGACTTCGTGTTCTTGTAAGTGCAGTTTCAACTGCTTGGTTCATTCAGCAAGGCCTCGATCTGCGCCTGGTGAAATGCTTTCAGTTCTTCCGAAGGCTGCTTCAGGCGCGGGTAAAGAAAATAAACCAGCAGGCCTTTCTCGGTGTGCAGGCGGTTCTCGGATTGGTCGAAGATGATCGAGCGCGGATGATCCATTACTGCGTCTGTAGCCTCAACGCCGCGTGAGGCGGGCAAGCAGTGCATGAACTTGCAGTGGAAAGGCGCCTGGTTGAACAGGTCCAGACTTACCTGGTAATCGGGCATAAAGACTGCCCGCCGCTCAGGGATCTGATCTTCCTGACCAACCCACCACCACAGATCAGTGTAAATGAAGTCAGCCTGCCTCACCGCGGCGACAGGGTCAGCGGTGATGGTTAACGTGCCGCCTGACTCGACGCAGTTGGCCCGTGCCCAGGATTGCCACTCGGCGGGGGCCTGATATTTCGGCGGGGCAGCGTGGGTAAAGTGCATTCCCAGACGGGTGCAGATTAACATCAGCGAGGAGAGCACGTTGGTGGCGTCACCGATAAAGGTCACGTTCAGGTTCTCCAGCTGTTTGCCCTCTGGCATGTGCTCGATCATGGTGGTTATATCGCACACCACCTGGGTGGGATGGTTGTAGTCGGTCAATCCGTTAAGTACCGGCACTTCGGCGTGCTGCGCCAGCTCGGTGATGGTAGCGTGCTTCAGCGTGCGGGCCAAGATGCCGTCGCACATGCGCGAGAGCACCTTGGCTGTGTCATATGTTGATTCGCGTACACCCAGGTGCATCTCGCCGGGCTTGAGGTACAGAGCATGCCCGCCCAGTTCGGTCATGGCGACTTCGAAGGAGACGCGCGTGCGGGTGGATGGTTCTTCGAAGATCATTGCCAGCGAGGCATTCTGTAATAGCTTGGGTGTACAACCTTGCTTGTCAGCGGCCTTGATGCGGCGGGTCAGTTCGATCATATCGAGCAGCTCGCCCTTGGTGAAGTCTTGCGTGTCGATAAAATGACGCAGCATGGATCAATTCCTTTTTATAGGGAGGTCACCTCGCACATGCCCACTAGCGCATGGATGGTCTGCTCATCCATGGCGTGTTCCACCCGATGAAGATGTCAGCCGCTGTCAGGCAGCTGAAGGCGGCTGGCTCGGCCTGGTGCTTATGGTGCTGATCCGACGAAGTCGAGGGCGTAACGGGCATCCTGGTAACCCGGGTTAGCTGCCAGCGCTTCGTTCCAGTCCCCGATGGCGCCGTTAGTATCACCCAGACGGTAGAGCGCCCAGCCGTGCCACAGCAATGCCTCCTCAGCGTTGTGCGTGATCTCCAGGGCGTACTCACTCAGTGCCAGCAGGTCATTGTCCAGATGGGCGTGGAAGTAAGCGAAGAATGGTCCGAACTGGTAGCGCAGCATACGCTGCGGCAAGCCTAATGTGCGGGCGGTGTCATATGCAGCGGTGGCTTGCCCATAATCTCCGAAATACACTAGGTTGCTGCCCAGGTTGAACCAGGCATAGGCATTATTTGGATTGGTCAGGGTTTCTGCCTGCGCTACTTCCAGGGCATGCTCCCGGTTGGTGTCCGCGTCCCAATTCGAACCCAGGATGGACTGCAGCGCTGCCTGCTGACCGGGCAGGTAGACCAGCAGAAATACCCGGTTGAAGATCTGCCATTCCCGGTCGAGTGCTTCGTAGCTGAGTGAGTGGATCTCTTCATGGAAGCTGTCCATGATCGTAAACGTCTGTGCGGTGTCATCATAGCCGGTCAGCAGCAGGTAGTGGGCTGCCCACAGGTCATCGTTGGGCCAGAAGGGCTGGGTGGAGTAGAAGCTTTCCTCGATGATCACCGGAAAGCCGCCGGCGATCAATTTGCGCAGCAGATCAATATCGCCGCCGACGCGGAATTCAGCGCTTAGCCAGCCGGCGTGGTTGCGCACGAAGTAGACCAGCTCTTCCGGGTTGACGTTGCGGTCGTCGCTGATCGGCTTGACCACCCCGGCGATGTCGTCCTGAGTACCCACCCAACCGTAATAGCGCAGGTACATGGTGAGTGAGGCTGGGCCGCAATTGTTCGGCCCCTGTTTCTCATAGGCCGGCAGCGGCAGGCTCACCGCGCCGGGGATGGGGGTGGAGGTGGGTACGATGGTGGGAGAAGGCTCGATCGTGGGTGTGGGCAGGTCGGGCAAGAGCGTGAAGGTGGGGGTGGGTGTGGTGGAGGGTGCCAGAGTGGTGCGCTCCTCAGGTGTCGGCAGCGCTCCAGATGGATTGATCACCTGGCGCAGGTAGGTCTGAGAAAGGTCGAGGCGCCAGTCCACCTGGGCGCGCACCGGTGGCAACATGTAGATGATGAAAGCTGCCAACAGCACACTACCGATGGCAAAAACCCAGTGAAGCAAAGGGTTGCGTGGATTCTGGAAAGACATGGGGGCAATTGTATCATGTGTTAGATGTTGTATTTATCATTTATAATACCGGACATGAAATATCACATTTGGACTGAAGGCTGCCAGATGAACGTGGCAGACTCGCAGCGCCTGGCCTCGGCGCTGGAGCGCATTGGTTACCAATCCGCCCTCCAGGCTGAGGATGCCGACGTTATAGTATTAAATACTTGTGTCGTGCGTCAGAGCGCCGAGGATAAGGCCTACGGGCGGCTGCACTCGCTGCGCCCGCTAAAGGAGAAGAACCCACAACTGGTGATCAACCTGATGGGCTGCCTAGTGGGTGTGCGCAGCTACGATCGCCTGCAGCAGCGTTTCCCCTTTGTGGATGTCTTTTCACCGCCTTCCGATCCTGGCCCGCTGGTTTCCTTCCTCACCCAGGGCGAAGCCCAGACGTTGGAGCAGGCTGAGATGCTGCGTCGCTTTGCCCTGATGGACGAGGAAACCGATGCCCTACTGCTCCCTGAGCCTGAGCGCGGGCGGTTGATCTCTGCACACGTCCCGGTGGTGCTGGGCTGCTCGCATGCCTGCACCTTTTGCATCATTCCCTACAAGCGCGGTATTGAGCGCTCCCGTCCGGTCGGGGCGATCATCAGCGAGGTGCGCTCGTTGGTGGCGCAGGGCGTCAAGGAGATTACCTTTCTGGGGCAGATCGTTGACCGCTATGGCAAGGACGTGCCCGGCGGACCCAATCTGGCCGCACTGCTGCGTCTCGCGCATGAGGTTGAGGGGTTGGAGCGCATCCGCTTCCTTACGTCGCATCCCAACTGGATGAATGATGAGCTGCTGGACACCGTGGCAGTTCTGCCCAGGGTCATGCCGCACATCGAGGTGCCCGTCCAGGCAGGCGATAACGCCGTGCTGGAAAACATGAAGCGCGGCTACAAAGCTGATGATTACCGCCGCCTGGTGGAGCGGATCCGCTCGAAGCTGAATAGCAGCTTTCCGGGTGTCTCCATCGCCACCGACATCATCGTCGGTTTCCCTGGCGAGACGGATGCGCAGTTCCAGCGCACCTACGATCTGCTGGCAGAGCTGAGGCTGGATGTGGCTCACCTGGCGCGCTACTCGCCACGCCCCGGCACGGTGGCTGACCGGCGCTTGCCCGATGATGTGCCCGCCGAGCAGAAGATGGAGCGTTTCCGCTGCCTGGAAACCCTGCAGGAACACATCAGCGCCGAGATCAGCGCCCATTACCTGGGCGAGATCGTACCGGTGCTGTTTGAGGAAAAGGTCAAAAACCGCTGGAAAGGACGCACACCGACCAACAAACTTGTGTTTACCGAAGCGGCGGATGACCTGCGTGGGCAGCTGCGCCCGGTGCGCATCACCTGGGCCGGGCCCTGGTCCATGCAGGGGACGGTATAATCGATTGGAACTTTATCGATGGGAAAGACGTCTAGAGCAGCGATGTATTTGTGAACAAAAAGGTTTTATTTTCAAGGAGGAAATTATGTTTACCCGTCGAAACCGTTTGATTCTTTTCTTGGCGACCACGGTACTGCTAATGGCAGCCTGCAACCTGCCGCGTGAGGCAGCCATCCCCACTTCTCCCGACCTGGCCTATACCCAGGCGGCTCAAACCGTGGCAGCCCAGCTGACCAAGTTGGCGGTCGGTACACCGGTCAGCTTCATTACCTCCACCAGCCCGGTCAGTCTCGCCTCGCCGACCTTCCCGCTGCCGCCAACCAATACTCTCATCCCCAGCCCAACACCGCTGCCGTCGGCCACACCCGTGCCGCCCACCCCCACGGATATACCGATTCCCTGCGACCGGGCAGGCTTTGTCGAGGATATCACCATTCCTGATAACACCGAGATTCCTGGAGGTACCACCTTTGTTAAAACCTGGCGGTTGCGCAACACCGGCTCCTGCACCTGGACGACCAGCTACACGGTGGTATTCTACAGCGGGGATGCCATGAGCGGCCCGTCCTCTTCTGCACTGTCCAGCAGCGTAGCCCCCGGAGCGACTATTGATATCTCGGTCTCGTTGGTTGCTCCAACCACAGTAGGTACCTACCGCGGCGAATGGCGACTGCGCAACACCGGAGGTACCACCTTTGGTATCGGCTCAGGTGCGAATCAGAGCTTTTGGGTGCAGATCCGCTCGGTGTCGCCGCGCACGCCTACCCCCACCGTTACCTCAACCCCGTCCTTTACCCTGGGATTCGACTTCATCGCCCGCGGCCCAGACGCCCAGTGGCGCAATGCCACTGCCACCCTGGCCTGGGGCGATCCCCCGGATGACAGCCAGGGCGTGGCGGTCAGCATCGAAAATATCCGTATGGAAGATGACCGCACTTACTCCCGCCTGCTGGCGACTTACCCGCAGCGCATCACTGATGGCATGATCTCAGGTCTCTTCCCCAGCTACACCATCCAGGCCAACGACCATCTGCGTGCTACCATCGGTTTGCGTGACAACTGTGATCAGGGTAGGGTGCGGTTCCTAATACGCTATCAGGAAAGCAACACTTCGATCGACGTGGGCAATTGGATCGAGCAGTGCAACGGCGCCCTGACCTCCATCGATATCAACCTGGCCGCGCTGGCCGGGCATACCGTCCAGTTCGAGCTGGTGGTGCTCACTGACGGATCGCCGGATAACGATATTGCCTTGTGGATCTCACCGCGCATTGAGCGCTAAGCCACAGCTCCAGACGGCGGTTTGCTGAGCATCTGTTAAGCGAACGCCGTAAAACTGCCTGGCGGCAGGCCGTCCGTGGTATGATTGACTCGGCGGACCTGCCGCCAAGTTCAATTTATAACAGGAGAATGTATGTCTCAAAAAACATTTCGGATTGCCACTGCAGTTTTAGCCTTTGCCCTGTTCTTGGCTGCCTGCGGCGCCAACCAGGCTTCGCCGACCGCTACAACAGATCCCAACATGATCTATACAGCCGCTGCCCGGACTGCCGACGCGCGCTTGACCGAGTTGGTGGCCTTGACCCCCTCGGTCACACCGGTACCGCCCACCTTCACGCCCAATCCATCACAGACCTTCGCTGCCCAGACAGCCGCCGCCATGCTGACCCAGGCTGGCATGCTCACTCTCACCCCGCAAGCCACCCTGGCCCCAACCTTGCCCCCCACTGCTTCCAGCGCTGACCTATCCACCTGGGTGGCAGATGTTACCGTCCCCGACCATACCATCATGACCCCCGGGCAAACCTTCGTCAAGACCTGGCGCATCCAGAACATCGGCACCTCCACCTGGACCACCGGTTATGACCTGGTCTTCATCGACGGCACCCAGATGGGCACAGTGGCCGAGGTGGCGTTGACCGCCAGCGTACCCCCTGGGCAGCAAGTGGAAATCTCGGTCAATATGACCGCCCCCACCACCACTGGCTCCTATACCGGCTACTGGAAGATGCGTAACGCTGCCGGCGCCTTTTTTAACTTTGCCGTGACCGTCGTCATTGATGTGAGCACTTCCGGCGCCACTGCCACAACTGGCCCTACCGCCACCACCGGCCCGGGTACTCCCACCGCCACGCAGAGCGGCAACCCCTTCTCCAATCTGACCATGAGCGTGGATCCACCCGTCTATATTGGCGCCTGCCCGAAAACCTTCACCTTCACCGCCAGTTTTACCCTCAGCCAACCTGCCACGGTCACCTACCAGTTGGAGGCGTATTCAGAAACGCCAGGCTTCTCCTTTACCTTACCCCCGGTTGATACGCAGTCCTTCAGCGCTGGTCTTTACAGCCTGAGCTTCCCGCTGTCATTCACCAGCTCGGGGACGGGCTGGGTGCGCCTGCACATCTCCGCCCCGGTGGATGTGACCTCCAACCAGGCTAATTTCACTCTGACCTGCCAGCCGTAAGCCTGGAGGGGTGCGCATGATCCGTGTGATGATCATTTCGCCCCCCAGCTGTTCACCTGGCCTCTCCTGCCTCCTCGGGCGCTGACGGGGTATGTCGCTCGAACAAGACCTGAAGATCGAAGCTGCCCGCCAGGGATTCCTCCTGGCGGGCATTACTACACCGGATCCGCCCGAACATTTCTCGGTCTATGCGGAGTGGCTGCGTCGCGGACAGCACGGCGAAATGGCTTATCTGGCCACCGAGCGGGCTGTCCAGCGTCGCGTCGACCCGCGCCTGATCTTACTGGAGTGCCAGTCGATCCTGGTCGTAGGGATTCCATATTTTCCACCGTGGCAGTGGAAAGGGGAGACGGGAGAAGGGAGAGTTGCCGCATACGCCTGGGGTGCTGACTACCACGATGTACTCCCCGCCCGATTACAGGCGTTGGTGACGTTCCTCGAGGGAAGTCTGGGTTACCCGGTACCCTACCGCTGGTACACGGATACCGGTCCGCTCCTGGAACGCGACCTGGCGCAGCGTGCCGGGCTGGGTTGGATCGGCAAGAACACCTGCCTGATCCACCCCCGCCAGGGTTCGTACTTCCTGCTGGCTGAGATCCTTCTGGGGGTGAAGCTGGAGCCCGACCCACCCTTTACCGTTGACCACTGCGGCACATGCACCCGCTGCCTGGAGGCCTGCCCGACCGGCTGCATCCTGCCCGACCGCACGCTGGATGCCTGGCGTTGCATCTCGTACCTGACCATCGAACTGAAAGGGGCCATCCCTGAAAACCTGCGCCCTGAGCTGGGCGACTGGGTATTCGGCTGCGACGTCTGCCAGCAAGTCTGCCCCTGGAACCGCTTTGCCCCTACCCAGGGTGACTCCACCTTCGCCCCCCATAAAGACATCGCTGTGCCGGAGCTTACGGCAGAGCTGACGCTCACATCTGAGGCATTCAAGCGCAAATTCAAGGGCAGCCCATTGCTGCGCGCCAAACGCCGTGGCTACCTGCGCAATGTGGCAGTAGCGTTGGGTAACCAGGGCGACCCAGAAGCCATCCCCGCGCTGAAGCGAGCGTCTACAGATGACTCCGAGCCGCTGGTGCGCGAACATGCTGCCTGGGCGTTAGAAGAGATCCACCGCAGAGCACGCAGAGAGGACTGAGAAAACCTTTGATAAATAATTTTTCACCGCAGAGCGCACAGAGCACACGGAGAAAACCTATTTTGGAAAGCAAGAGCAATCGTAGTAGCGACTTCAGTCGCTGCGGCCCATCTCAAGAAACCACCGCTGAGTACGCAGTGAACGCAGAAACGATATGAAACCACAAAGTACTTCTGGGACACAAAAAAATAATAAATCCTTCGTGTACTTTGTGTACTTTGTGGTGAAAATGGTTTTGCTGCTCCAATTAGCCAGCTGCAACACTGCCTCCCCCATTAATCCAGAATCTACACTGCCCCCCGCAGACCCTCCTCTGGTTGCCTATACCGTCACACCTTTCCAACCGCTGACACAGACGCCTATCCTGTTGCCGACCGTACCGCCGACATCCACCCCTACCGCCACCGCCATCCCGACCGAGACGCCCCTCCCCACCGCCCCGCCACGCATCACCCTGCTCTTCACCGGCGTGATCGTCCCGGCCCGCTGCGTACAGGCGGCCATCGACGCGCGCGGCGATGCCGAGTACGTCTATGATGAGGTGCGCGAAGTCATCGGGGCGGCTGACCTGGCAGTGGGCACTCTTAATACCACCCTCTCTGATGCCTCAGCTCACACCGGCTGCATTATCACCTATGTACTCACCAGTGACACTCGCTCAGCAATCGCCATGGCGAATGCCGGCTTCGGCGTGATGAGCGTCGCCACCAATCACATCATGAACTGCGCCGGACCGTCCTGCGTTGGAAATGGAACCCTGGCTTTCACAGACACGTTGGATGTGCTGCGTCAGAACAACATCCTGCCGGTGGGGGCGGGCATGGACCATGCCGAAGCCATGCAGCCAGTGGTGGTTGAGGTGCAGGGGGTGCGCTTCGGCATCGTCTCGCTGGGTATGGTCGAGGCGGGAGCCTTCGCCGG
>Ga0105106_10003556_pt1 | contig 11116 bp, 8 predicted proteins | sample PPLLaktember2015_5_FD_79109 | JGI IMG/M metagenome (GOLD analysis project Ga0105106, IMG submission 79109) | Freshwater sediment microbial communities from Prairie Pothole Lake near Jamestown, North Dakota, USA - PPLs Lake P8 Core (1) Depth... | ecosystem: Environmental > Aquatic > Freshwater >... | reverse complement strand
GTTCCTTCAGTAATCATCCCATCTCTTACAAGAATTGCTTCTGCTGCATTATCTTCTGTTGCTTTTTGACTGGCCAGAACCACCGGCAAAAGCGAAGTAGATTTGATATCGCATCTGAGCCAGCGTACATCTTCTTGAAGAATTACTTTCACACCATTTGTCTGTGCTACGGTGTTCTCTTTTAAATTCTGTACAGAAATAAATATTGTTGGAGAAATTTTTTCTTTTGGAAAACTGTGCGCGCGCGGAAATGCTGAGCCGCGGGTTATCTGAATATAAACCAATGCCTCGTCATCTATTTCATTTTTAATCATTAGTTCGTAAATAGTATTTTCAATTGAGGCAAGTTCTGTAAAATTAATCCTTGTTTCCTTCAGACTTCGATTTAATCTGTCAAGATGATCTTCGTATCTGAATAGTTTTTTATTGTATGTCCGTATTGATTCATAAACTCCATCAGCAAAGAGAAAACCACGATCAAAGGGCGAAATGTGGGCTTCTTCAAACGGAACAATAATATTGTTAATGAAAACCATCATGCTTAAAAATAGCCAAATTTATGACTAAACTCGACTTATTTATTCCAATTGAGTAAAATTAAGCCGATTGGAAAAGTAGAATATTATTATTTTAGAAAAGATTTTTAACGAGTCCTATGAACATCGAACAAATCCGCGAATATTGTGTGAAGAAAAAAGGAGTTACAGAAGAGTTCCCTTTTGATGAGGAGACGCTTGTCTTCAAAGTTGCGGGGAAAATATTTTTACTCGCTTCTCTGGAGAGCATACCTTTGCAAATAAATCTGAAATGCGATCCCGAAAAAGCAGTTGAACTCAGGGAAGAATATGAATCTGTTCAGCCAGGATATCATATGAATAAAAAACACTGGAACACAATTATTATAGACGGAAGTATTTCTATCAGGAAAATATTTGAATGGATTGATGACTCTTATAATTTAGTTGTGGCAGGACTAAAAAAATCTGATATCAAAAAGCTCAAATACTGATTAAATTGATTCCCAAATAAATGTTTTTTGAATGATAGAATATTTATATTGCCAAAGGTTTTTTACAGAACTACTTAATTACACTTAATTAATTATAAACGGAGGTCCTAATGAAAAAGCTCATATTAACACTTGGATTATTTTTAATGGTTTCTGCAGTAGCTTTCAGCCAGGCACAGGTTTTAAGCGGTACCTGGGGTGGCAATTCAGAAACCAAAGCGTATACACTTCACCAAAATACGGGTGATAGGATATATACTATTGAGGTAAATTTCTTAAAACCATTTGAGAACAAACCGGAAGTAGTTGTTGGTGTTACATCTATGGATGTTGATAAAAACGCTGCTGTTAGATACGCAGTTAAGCCAATCTCAGTATCAAGAGACGGATTTACAGTTGAAGTAAAAACCTGGGGCGATACAAAGATTTTCAGTATCGCTGGTTTCTGGGTAGCTCACGCAGAATAAATTTATTTTATTATGTAATGAATTGCCGTTGTTCTGAAAATGAATAACGGCATTTTCGTTTTAAACTGATTTAAGTATTGTCATGATAAGTGGGAAAAATTAGTTCTTTATTAATTCAGCAATATTGGATAATTTACAGTTAGCAATAAATTACTTTAATGTTTACTAAAGATGATAAATAAGTTTTTCTTCCTCGTAATACCTATCCTTTTAATTGCAAGCTGCAATACAAACCCGCCAACGTCACCTGAAAATCCTTTGCCACAATTAGGAAAAGCCTATATTACGTCAAACGTAATTAATGCTGAGATTTGGCTTGATAATATTACCACCGGAAAGGTCACACCCGACACTATTGAAACGACAATTGGAACTCATACGGTCACATTAAGAAAAACTAATTATCTAGATGTTTCGCAAACCATTCAGATAATAAAAGACAGCTTAGTTTCTTTTAATCTTTCATTAACTCAAGAATCTGGGAGAGTATTTGTTACTTCGAATGCTGCAGGAGCTCAGATTTTTATCGATTTTTTAAATTCAGGAAAAATTACTCCAGATACTATACTAACCACACCAGGCATCCATCAGATAAGTTTGCAAAGAGCCTTCTTTATTTCTTCAACTCTTGAGGTGAAGGTCTTTAAAGATAGCCTGATTAATTTGGATATTGTTCTTGAGGAAATACCTCCGAGAAATGTAGTTTTATTGGAAGATTTTGCAAACGTGAGTTGTAATCCTTGTGTAATATCAAATAAAATTATAGAAACACTGACAAATGAAATATACGGAAGAAATAAGCTGGTAGCTGTGAAGTTCCCAACAAATTTTCCAGCCCCAAATGATCTGTTCTATTTAGCCGCAAAGGAAATTTGTGATGCAAGGATTAGTTACTACAGTGTGTTCTCTGCTCCAACTACCGTTGTTGATGGATTAATTAAGCCTATTTCAACCGATTCAAACAGCGTAAAAGCAGCAGTAGACCAACGTCTGCTGAAGGAATTGAAATTTAGAATGGATGTGTCTGATAATGTCATCGGAACAGATTATTTTACAACAATTACAATTAAGGTAATTAATGCAGCAGGATTGGATTTTTCGAATATAGTTTTACATACGGTGATTACAGAAACTGATATTGAATTTAGCACTCCGCCAGGTTCAAATGGGGAGACTATATTTCATGATGTAACACGAACGATGCTGCCTTCAAGTACCGGAGAATCATTAACCGGTATTAGCCTGACGGATGAAGTTGTTTTTCAGAGGCAAACTAGTATTAATCCCATTTGGGTAACAAATAAGCTTAATACAGTTGCATATATTCAAAATGTTGTTACAAAAGAAGTATACCAGGCTACATCAACATTTAAGTAAGAAATTTATTTTTTTTATATTTCCTTCAAATTCAGCATTTATTTACACTTGCCAATTATTTTTGTTGATACTCTTATCTTCATTTCGTAGTTTATACCCCCAGTGGGGTAAAATTATTAATTGTTAACCCTTTTTATAGGTAATTGAATAGAAATCACGCCTATGGATACTTCAAAATATCTTAGATCTTTCATTGAGATCGGGCTTACCGAGCGAGAAGCCAAAGTTTATATGACACTACTGAGTGGAAAGATGTTCACAGTTTTAGAACTTCAGGAGGCAGTCAATATTCCACGAACAAAAATCTATGAAGTGCTTAACAAGCTCGTCAGCAGAAATATCTGCATCGAAAAGAAACTAGGCAGGAATAAACTGTACGAAGCAGTTGAACCAAAACTTGCGCTCGAACGAGTTGTTGAATCTTACAAAAAAGATCTTGAAAGAAAAGAGGAACTAATAAATCAGGTCTCTGAGATTTTCACTCCCATTTTTCAAAGCAGCAAATCGATTGTTAATCCTCTGGAATTTATTGAAGTAATGAACGAGAAGGCACAAATTCATAAAAGATATACTGCCTGCGTTAAAAGTACAAAAAGAGAGATGTTAACATTAAACAAAGGACCTTATGCTTGTGACACTTCTGATCGTCTTGAAGAACAGGAAGATGAGGAGTTTAAACTTTTGAAAAGAGGCGGCTCCTGTAAAGATATTTATGAATTGAAAGAGCTTAAGGAAGTTGATTGGCTTTTAAGCTCAGTTAAAAAATCTCTGAAGCTGGGACAGCAAGCCAGAGTTGTTAAAAAACTTCCAATTAAAATGCTTGTATTCGATCAGGAAAAAGTAATGTTTGCACTTGAACAGCCGGTTCCAACAGCAAATGAGTTGACTATGATTTACATTGAACATAAACAGCTTGCAGAAGCATGCAGCATTTTGTTTTATCACCTATGGGATCAGGGAGTGGATGTTAATGAAGTAGGAAAAGATTCCGTTGATAAAATTGAATCGTTTTCATTCGTTTCAAATTAAAATATTTATTCACTAAGTCTGAAAGCTTATTACATCCCAAAAATTATTTTGGTTTTATTTAATAACTACAGAGAAAAAAACCTAGAGGTTAAAATGAAAAATTTCACAATTATTTTTTTATTAACTGTTTTTGTTTGTTCAGCCGGTGCTTACGATAAGCTATCACTTGTTGAAAGGTTCACTAATGCATCTTGTGTTCCTTGTGCACAAATGAACACTGCCTGGTACACTGCTACCACCAGCAATTATGTTAATTCAGGTTTGATGTCTCACATAGTTTATAATGTTTGGTGGCCTGGGGCTGGTGACCCAATGTACTTACTCAATCTAACTGATAATACAACACGGACAAATTATTACGGCTGCAATTACGTACCTTGGATTGATGTTAATGGCACTCAAATCTCTGAAACACAAGGTGCTTTTACATCGGCCGTTTCAAACGGCAATGCTCAATTCGCTCCTTTTAATATTGTTATTTCACAGGGAGCAATATCTAATAATCTCATTGAGATTGGTATAAAAATAATAAGAGACCCGACTGATGTGACTACATTTGGTAATGTTAAATTAAAAGTGGCTTTAACGGAAAAAACGGTTGCTTACAGTTCTCCTCCGGGGGGTAATGGAGAAAGGATTTTTTATAGTATATGCCGTAAAATGTTACCTAATGCTGTAGGGAGTACATTCACAATTCCGGCACCCGGAGATTCAATAATGATCAGCCTGCAGTATGTACCGACAACTGCGTTTTTACAAGCAGTTAACATGGATAGCTTGAGAGTAGTGGCTTTTATACAGGATGATAATACCAGACAAATTTATCAGTCTAAAATGCATGATCTGAATCAAAATTTTATGGCAACAATTACTACTGAGGATGAATATTATTTTGGAGCTTCATCTGGATCAGCAGTCTATACAGCCTATGTTAAAAATATAGGGACATACACGGACACATATAATATTAATTTATCTTTTGATGGTCCCGCTAGCTGGTCAAAGACCTTTACTACGATAAATGGAACATTCAATTTAGGTGAAACTGATACTGTAACATTAAGCCCCGGTGATTCAACAGAAATTCAGGTCAATATTAACGGTAATTCAATAAATGGATATGGAAAAACCACAGCTCAGTTTATCTCAAATCAAGGTTCGTTTGGTAATGTTGAATTCAGATATACAACCTTCGGATTGGATGTTCTTGTGGTTGACGATGACGACAGGAAAAACTATGAGCCATATATTGAAAATGAGTTAGTGACTCTTAATGCTGAATATGGAATTATCACAAGCGATTTTATTCATGCAAATGCCGACAGTTTAAATACCTTTAATATAATTGTTTGGAATACCGGAATTACTGAACCAGCAATTTCAGCCGATGAAATGGATCTGATTAAAAATTTTCTAGATTATGGAGGAAGTTTATATTTAAATGGTGTGGATATCGCCTATCAGCTTGCCGATCCTTCAAGTCCATATTATTCTTCAGAAACCATTGAATTTTTTACCAACTATTTGCACAGCAGCTATATTCTGAGGGAACACGCAGCCGTAATAACTCTGGGTATAAGTGGAGATCCGATCACAGATGGATTGGCGATGATGAATCTTACTGGTGGAACAGGTGCAAATACCATTAATCATTCGCAAGGTCATTATATCAACCAGATAAGTGCAGAGGGGATGAATAATGCAAATATTCTTTCCTTTTGGCAAAAACCGGATGAACATCCTGCTACTAGATCACTTCACGGTGTATCGGGCAAGGTCGTTTTCACAGCTTTCGGTTTTGAATCCATCGCACTTGAGGAAAGAAGGGCATTATTTGCACAGCGGATTATTGACTGGCTAAGTACTCCTGTAAGTGTGGAAGAAATCCCTTCGGACCTATTACCTGCTTCATTTGATTTAAGTCAAAATTATCCAAACCCGTTCAACCCGGAGACGACAATAGAATTCGAGGTTTCAAACTCAGCTCCTGTTTCAATTAAAATTTATGACTTAATCGGCAGGGAAGTGACTACGCTTGTAAATGAAGTAAAACAACCGGGAGTTTATAGGATCTCTTTTGATGGTGATAATCTTGCTTCAGGAGTTTATTTTTATAAAATGATTGCAGGAGATTTTTCTTCAGTCAAGAAAATGAATTTGTTGAAATAGAAAATTGATAGATAAAATGGAATGATCATTAAATCAATAATTAATCAATCACTTAATAATTAAGAGGTAGTTATGAAAAGTAAACTACGAACCTTTGTAATACTTGTGAGCATAGTAATATCTGCACTTGCTTTCTCACAAGATATATTTGCTCAAACACAGAGAAATCCTGTGTTAGAAGAATTTACAGGCACCTGGTGTCCATGGTGCCCATGCGGTCATACTATAATGGCACAAATCAAAGCCGCCATGCCAAATGCAATAATGATCGGGTATCATGGTCCAGCTAATGGAACAGATCCTTTTTCTTATTTTTCCGGTAATTCAGTTATTGGCTTGTTCGGCGTACCTTACTGGCCGAGTGGTACTGTTGATAGAACAGGTGCACCAAATGATAGAGCTGGTTGGTTAACCTGGATGACTCAGAGGAACAGTGTTCCTGCTACTGTAGCTATCGATGTAGATCGAAGCTTAAATAAAACAACCAGAGAATATACAGCCACGATTGATTTTACCGCATTAACAAATTTAAGTGGACAATTTAAGTATAGTGTTATTCTTTTAGAGAGCGATTTAATTTGGGCCCAAGCTGGTAATTCTTCTTGTACAGGAGGTTCAAATTATGTACACAAACATGTTGTAAGGGATATGATGAATGGAACTACTGGTGAAGAAATTATAAATGGTACCTGGAACGCAAATCAAGTAATTACTAAAACTTTAAATCGTACTATTCCTCACCCAGGCGGTTCAGGTCCTGATTTAGTGTGGGATAACTGTGATATTGTTGTTATTGTTAGCAAAGTCGGTTCAGCAATTTATAACTCGGAAATCCAACAAGCAGTTGAAATGTCTATTGTAAGTCCTGATTATGTTGCAACAATGTCTTCTTCAAGTCCTGATGTAATTATTGCAAACAGCTCAACTGCTGAGTTCACAGCTGTTCTTTATAATCAAGGTCTGCTTGACGATACTTATAATATAACAGCTAGCCTCGATGGACCTGCCGGATGGATGGGAGAGTTTACAACAGAAAACGGAACATATCCTTTTGGAGACTTAGATTCAGTTCAGGTTGCAACTGGTGATTCCACTTTAATTTCTGTTTCTGTTAACCCGAATTATTTTAATGGTGCAGGAGTGATCACGCTTGAATGTGCATCCAAGAACGATCCCGGAACGATTGTGAATGTAACTTTTAATGTTGTTACTAACACCGGTGTTCATCTTCTCGTGGTTGATGCAAGTGAAGAAGGTTACGGTTCTATCATTTCAAATACACTTGATGGATTTTATGAGGGAATATATGGAGTGGTTTCAAGAGAGGCTCTCAATGCTGCTGGTCTTGATCTGTCTTACTTTACAATGATTGCCTGGGCTGGTGGAAACTCCAATCCAGCATTTTATCCTGGGGAAGTAGATAATCTGCAGGACTATCTTGATGGCGGAGGAAATCTGCTACTTGCAGCCCACAATCTTGGCTCGGATATCTTTGAAACCGGCGGACAAAGTCAGTTTGCCCAGAGCTTCTTTAACAACTACTTACATTCAAATTATATCGCAGATTTCGGGCAAAGTTATTTTATGAATGGCTTCTCGGGGGACCCAATAACAGATGGACTCCAGGCGCCACTAAATTCTGTATATACAAGATCCCCTGATGAAATTTCAGCATTCGATGCATTTACGACTCCAATTGTTCAGTTTGGAACAGGGCCAAAAATTAACTCGGTTAGAGCAGACAACGGAAACCACAGAGTAGTTTATTTCGGTTTTGCTTTTGAACAATTTAATGATGTTGCTATTGCTGATACTTTAGTAAAAAGATCAGTTAAGTGGCTGACTGATGGTATAGTACTGGACAATCCCGTTGAAGGACCTGTTCCTTCATCATATACTCTTGAGCAGAACTATCCGAATCCATTTAACCCGGCAACAACAATTGCTTACTCTATTCCACAAGAATCACAGGTGAGCTTAAAAATTTATGATGTGATGGGAAGAGAAGTTGTTGAACTTGTCAGCGGAAAACAAACAGCAGGATCTTACAATGTTGAGTTTGATGCTTCATCTCTGGCTTCCGGAACTTATTTCTATAAGTTGACAGCAGGCGAGTTTATCTCAGTTAAGAAGATGGTACTGCTCAAGTAATAACCAAATAATTGTATAAGGTACATCTTATAGGTGTACCTTATCTTTTAATAATCATATCTTTGTGAAGCTTATTAAATATTAAGGTGCATTTATGAAACATGTTTATATAATCATTACATTTATTATCACTTTTCTTTCAATTCCATTTGTTAATGCACAGGAGATACAGGTATTAACTCACGGAATGACCAAATACGAACCTGTTGGAACATTAGAAATAGTTATTGAATTCGAAGTAGTTAACGTATCCGCAGACACTCAAATCGTATTTGAAGTTAGAACTATAAATAATTTACCGCTCAATTGGTCGTCATCTTTATGTTTTGGTGAATTATGTTTTTCCTCTGAAACAGACAGCGTCGCTACAACACCCCCTATTCCTGAGCCACCTTTAGCTCCGGGTGACACTCTTATTACATCGCTTCATGTTATTACCGATTTAGTCTCGATTGCCACGGCCAATGTTCAAATACAAGTTGGTACATTCAGCAATCCCGAAGACAGGATTATTCTTGACTTTACTGCAACGACTGATCCAACTATTAATGTAGTGAATGAGAATAATTATTTGAATTCTTACTATCTTTTTCAGAATTACCCTAATCCGTTTAATCCGTCAACCAGAATCAGCTATAATGTAGAAGAACCGGGATTGGTTCAGCTGAAGGTTTATGATATACTCGGTGTTGAGGTTGCAACTCTCGTAAATGAACAGCAGAATTCCGGCAATTATACAGTAGGCTTCGATGCCGCAAGACTTTCCAGCGGAGTGTATTTCTATTCATTGTCAGTTAACAACTTCACACAAACCCGAAAAATGATCCTGGAGAAATAAATGAAAATATTAACAATTCTTCTTTTACTCGTTGTTATTTCTTTACCTGCTTTCTCACAGGGTGAATCGGAAGGTATACGTAAAGGACCAAACTTTAAAGTTGAAAATCTTGATGGTGAAACAGTCGAGTTAAATAATGAAGTTGGTGAAGGTCCGATTTTACTCAGCTTCTGGGCTACATGGTGCAAACCTTGCATTGAAGAACTTGCTGAGTACAAAAAGATTTATAAGGATTACAAGGACAAAGGTTTTAAAATGTTTGCCATCTCTACTGATGACGAAAGAACAGTTGCGAAAGTTAAGCCGTTCGTTAAATCCAAAGGATTTGATTTCCCGGTTCTTCTCGATACTAACTCGGATATTACAAGATTGTACTATGCACAATCGGTTCCTTATTCAGTTATACTGGACAAAAAGGGGATGATAATTTATTCTCACCTTGGTTATATGAAGGGTGATGAAGTAAAAGTTAAAGAAATCATTTCATCCGAAATTAATAAATGATAATAACCCCCGGATAGTTATCGGGGGTTTTTTATTAAAGCTGTTTTCTGTAATGTAAATTTTTTGCAAACAAAATGCATATCGCTCATCAATCACTAATCAAATTAATTCGTTCGGTTTAAATCAAATGGAAAAATATTTTTCTGTACTGTTTATTACTGTCATTTTATTTTTAACAGGCCCATCACTTCTTGCACAAAGTGAATCATCCGGGCTTACGTGGCCACAGGGACTGGGGTTCGCAAATCGTCTCGAGTATTCCTATAATGTTGAAGATGAAAAGGAAATATTAGAAAACTGGCTTAACCTTGACTACTCGCTTGGAATGTTCTCTGCGGGATTGAGATTCGAAGTATTTCAACCAAATGATCCTGATCCATCAATAAGCCGGGGAAAGGAAAACTATGCAGGAATAGATTATAAATATTTCAAGGCTGATATTGGTGAAAGAAATGAAGGTCTGGAAATTATCGGAGGAAATTATTATACGCTGTTCGGCAGGGGAATGGTGCTTAAAAGTTATGAAGACCGCGCAATAAGAATAGACAATAATTTGTTGGGATTAAGAGTCGCAGGGAAGTACGCAGGGTTTGTTTTAACCGGTCTGACAGGCTCAGCAGCAAATGCAAATAATGAAAGACTTGATATACTCCACGCAGCAGACCTAGAATACCGTGGATGGAAGCCACTAAAAGCTGGTTTATCTGTTGCATCAAATCTTCCGGCATCTAATGATGCAGCGAGAACCACCCTTGCATCATTAAGACTGCTTCCAAGCTTTTGGGATATTGATATTTATGGAGAGTACACAGCAAAGTTTAATGAAGATATAAATCAAAATGTTTTCAATGGTTCCGAATCTATTGTTGGCCAGGGTGTTTACGGAAACCTGAACTTTTATCTTGGTTCTCTTTCGCTGCTTGGTGAATATAAATACTATGATAACATTGCGTTCACATCGCAGGATGGGACAATTTTTTATAACACACCACCATCGGTAAGACTTGAGTATACTTACGTTTTACCAAACAGGCATCCGTCTCCATTGAACCAGGCTAATGAACAAGGCTTTCAGATTGCCGCAGGTTATGATTTGAGTGATGATACTTATTTAACAGGGGCATATACGCAAACTAGGACGCTGTCATCAAGTTCATACTATCAGAGAGTAAATCAAATAGATATTCCCATCAGTACGCAGTTAGAAGAAATTTATGTAACTGGGCAGCAAGACTGGAGCGAAAGTTTAACCACCATTTTAGCATTTGCTTATAACGAAGAGCTTGCATCCAATACAAAAAACATCACACCAATTCTTGAAAGCAGATTTTATTTTGGTGAGGTAAACACAATAAAAGTAGTTCTCGAGCATCAACACGTTACAGACAGAACAACGACGGAAGAGTATTATTCAGATGTACTTAATGTTGAATATTTAAGATCTCCGAGTTTCAGCATTGCAGTTGTTGCTGAAGTGCAGACAAAAGAACCAGAGCCAGATAGAACAGTAAGAAAGTTTTGGGGATTTGTTCAGGCCGGTTATAAAATCGGAGGACATTCAGATATCAGTTT
>Ga0105106_10003555_pt1 | contig 11118 bp, 9 predicted proteins | sample PPLLaktember2015_5_FD_79109 | JGI IMG/M metagenome (GOLD analysis project Ga0105106, IMG submission 79109) | Freshwater sediment microbial communities from Prairie Pothole Lake near Jamestown, North Dakota, USA - PPLs Lake P8 Core (1) Depth... | ecosystem: Environmental > Aquatic > Freshwater >... | reverse complement strand
GGACGGCATCGCGCTCACGATCGAATCCACGGTCTCGGTGGCGCGTGTCAGGCGCGCCGCGACAATCACGAACAGCGCGGTGCCGCCAGAGGAATCGCCGGAGGCGTGAGGCGAGGGGCTCGAGGCATGGGGCTGGTCGCGATGCTGCTAGGGCTGCTGGCCGCGCCTTCGCCAGCCAGGGCGGGACAGGCCAGTCAGGCCGCGCCGCCCGTCACGCCCGATCCGTCCGACACGCGACTCGCGTTCTCGCCGACCGCCCGCACCCTTCCGCAGGGCGAGGTCTCGATCACACTCTTTGGCATTCTGCCCCTCGTCCAGGTCGGCATCGTCGATCGGTTCTCCATGGGCACCGGCCTGTTCTTCATACCCGTGGAGGGCGGCCACCCGCCCCTCATCCTGCTGCCGAAGGGACAGGTGTTCCGGAGCGAGCGAACGCACGCGGCAATCGGCGCGCTCCACGTCGTTGGCCCGAACCACGCGTCCATCGGCCTCGCGTACGGGGTCGTGACGAGAGGAACAAGTGATGCCGCGGTAACCGCCGGAATCGGGTGGCTCTACGCGCGCGACGACGACGAGGGCGGGGCGGCGCCGGCGGCGATCGTCGGCGCCGAGCGGCGGCTCGGCCACAGGTGGAAGATGGTGGCGGACGCCTACATCTTCAATGGCGGTGCGTGGATATCTGGAGCTGCCCGCCTGACACGGACGCATTTCACGGCGGACTTCGGTCTGATGACCGTTGGCGTCGACGGCGACTTCCTGGCCTTCCCGACGATTCTGCTCGCCTGGAGATTCTGACCCGCGTGTCGCGTCCACGCCTCGCCGTCACGAGTCTGCCGCGCTCCGCGACTGGCCGGAAGCACCTCGTGATGCTGCACGGGATCTTCGGGCGCGGGCGCAACTGGCGCGCGATCGCCAATGCCGTCATCCTCGCTCGACCCGAGTACACCTGCTGGCTCGTGGATTTGCCGTACCACGGAGACTCTGGACCGGGCGCGCATGGCGACACGGTCGCGGGCCTCGCGCTCGACGTCGGCGACTGGCTGACATCGCACGGCATCGTCGCCGACGCGGTGCTCGGTCACTCGTACGGCGGCAAAGTCGCGCTCGCCATCGCCGCACAGGTACCGGAGGCCGCACTTCAGGTGTGGGTGATCGACTCGACGCCAGAGACCAAATTGCCGTCCGGCAGCGCCTGGGACATGCTCCGCATCGTCCGCAGTCTGCCGTCCACGTTCAGCGCGCGCGAGAGCGTCGTCGAGCCGCTCGTCGCCGCCGCCTACGCGCCGGCGGTCGCGCAGTGGATGAGCACCAATCTGGTGCGCGAAGGTGACCGATTCGTGTGGCGGCTCGACTTCGACGCGATGGAGCGCCTGCTCCTCGACTTCTTCACGACGGACCTGTGGCCGGTGGTCGAATCGCCCTCGGCGCGCCACGACATCCACTTCCTCAAGGCATCACGTTCAAGCGTGATCTCGCCGGAGGCCGAAGCCCGCATCATCGCCGCGCCGCACGACCGCGTGCACCTGCACCACATGAACGGCGGTCACTGGATTCACGCCGAGTCGCCGGCGGCCGTCGCGGCGCTGGTGGCGGGAACGCTTCCCTGAGCGCTCCCGATCCAGTCGTCACCCGGCAAGGTTTGCTCCGTGTTGACCCGAACGTCAGAGAAGCGTCGCACGCAGTCGTCATCATCGCTCCCTACCTGGCACACACGACATACGCCCGGAGGGAACATGAACTTGAGACACTTCGCAACCGCCTCGACCATTCTTCTGACTGTCGTCGGCCTGTCGGTGGCCGCACACACCACGTCTCTGCCCCAGGACGACGCTCGACGCTTATTCGATCAGGACGACGACGATCGACGCTCCCGTTCGGGCCCGAAGGCCCGCAACGTCATCTTCTTCGTCGGCGACGGGATGGGTGTCTCGACGGTGACGGCCACGCGCATCTACTCCGTCGGCGTGGACGGCCGCCTCGTCGTCGATCAGTTCCCGCACACGGCGCTTTCGCGCACGTATTCGGCCGACTCGATCACGCCAGACAGTGCCCCGACGATGTCCGCGATGATGAGTGGCGTGAACACGAATCAGAGCGTGATGGGATTCGGAGAGGGTACAGAACCGAACGACTTCAATCAGGACGGCGACGGCCGACCCACGGTCACGCTGCTCGAACAGGCGAAGGCCGCTGGGATGCGCGTCGGTGTGATCTCGACGGCGCGGATCACGCACGCGACACCCGCCGCCACCTACGCGCACATCAACCAGCGCGACAACGAGAACGCCATCGCGCTCCAGGCGCTCCCAACCGACGGCACCTACAACCGCCGACTGGGCAGGGGCATCGACCTGCTGATGGGCGGCGGGCGGCAGTTCTTCGTGCCGACCGGAGTGATGGACGAGGAGAACGGCGGCGGATCGCGTCCGGACGGCCGCGATCTCCGGGCCGAGTTCGCGGGGGCCGGTTACAAGTACGTCTGGAACACCGCCGGCTTCAACGCGCTCAGGGCGGCGGATCTGCCGGTGCTCGGCCTCTTCGAGCGTGGCCACATGGAGTATGAGTACGATCGGCCGACCGACCTCGGCGGCGAGCCGAGCATCGTGGACATGACGGTCAAAGCCATCTCGCTGCTCTCTTCCGCCACGCGGCGCGGAACGGACGGGTACTTCCTGATGGTCGAAGCAGGTCGCATCGATCACGCGCACCACGAGGGCAACGCGTTTCGTGCGGTCACGGACACGGAGGCGCTTGACCGCGCAATCGGCGCCGCTGCCAGGATGGTGGACCTCCGCGACACGCTCATCATCGTGACCGCGGATCACAGTCACGTCTTCAACATCGCGGGCTACCCGATGCGCCCGCTCCAGGAGCTGCCCTACGCCGTGCGATCGTCCTCGCCCGGCTACGCGGGTGCCGGCGCCCACGGCAACGGGCTGTTCGACGTCGTCTACGACCTCGACCAGACGACGGGACATGTCTCCGAGGCATCGGATCGAAACGGCGCGCCCTACACCGTGCTGGGCTATCTGAACGGGCCTGGATACCGTCCGCAGCCGCGGGTGGACCCACGCGCGGATGTGTTCGCCGGTCGCGGCGGGATTGTGCCAGCCGGGCCATGGGATCCCGCCTACTTCCAGGAATCCGCTGTGCCGCTCGGATCCGAGACGCATTCGGGCGAGGACGTCGCCATCTACGCCATCGGCGCCGGGTCCGACATGGTGAAGGGCACGGTCAAGAACGCCTTCATCTACCAGGTCATGAAGGCGGCTCTCGGGCTGCGCTGAGTTGGGACGACATCGAGCGCCGGCGGCCACACGGTCGCCGGCGTCTGCCTTTCTGCTTCGAGGATCTCAGATCATGCTGCGCGCCGGTATCGCTGCCACAATCACGGTGCTCATTGCCGCGCTTTCCTCCGCGCGTTCATCCGATTCGCCCATTGATCAGGTTCCCGCCGAGCTCTGGAATGTGGCGCCGGCGACGATCACGTTGCTGGTGCACGAACGGGCGGCCGGCCGAAAGTCGGCGGTGAAGCACGTCGTGTCCCGGACGTCCGACCGGGTGCACCTGGCGCTTCCTGACGGCCGCGAGTGGCTGTTCACGCGGAACGCGCTGGATCCCAGGCGAGCGTCGGGCTTTCTCGTGCATCACGGACGCCGCGCGATCGTCGTCCACGAAGAGAGCGACCTCCGGAACTGGCTGGGCATTCGCGGCTGGGTGGACGTGCTCGCGCTCGGTGAGGAAACCGGCTCGCCCAGATCGGACCTCACCGTGCGGGTCGTGCGGGAGAGTGTTCGCCCTGGGGTGGACGGCAACCTGCTGCGCGCGCCGTCAGAGCGTTTCCCGGACTACCGGGTGCTGGACCTCGCGGAGTGGCTGGAGCGCTAGCCGCCGTCACGACCGCCGCTTGCGCTGCGTCGTGAACCCGAGACGCTTTGCGATCAGCCGATCCACGACCCGCTTCGGCAGGACGTGAGCGACGAGCCGCGTCATCCGATCGGGGGCAACCGTGTAGCGTGTTCTCGGCCGGGACGTGGTGAGCGCCGTGAGCACCACCTGGCCGATCTTCTCCGGCGGAAAGCCGCTCCGACCCGTGGCGACCGAGTAGGCCTTGGCCATCGCCAGCGACGGCGCGTACTCGGTGTCGGCCAGCGGCGCCAGGTCCAGCGCGTCAACCTTGTCCCAGATCGGCGTGGCCACAGCGCCGGGAGCGATGACGATCACGTCGATGCCGAACAGCATCAGCTCGCGCCTGAGCGCTTCCGAGAATCCCTCGAGACCGAACTTCGACGTGTTGTAGGCGCCGACGAACGGCGACCCGCTGCGTCCGCCTACCGACGACATCATGACGATCCGGCCTGGATCGCCGTCGCGCGACCGATCGGCGCCAACGAGCGGCGCGAACGCCTGAGTCACGATCAGCTGGCCCGTCAGGTTGATCTCGAGCTGCCGGCGGAAGTCGTCGACCGGCAGGTGCAGCAGCGGACCAGGACAAGCCACGCCAGCGTTGTTGACCAGGCCGAACAGCGTGCGCCCACCGAGCGCGTCCGACACCTGCCCGGCCGCCCGCGCCACCCCGGCCGAATCGCTCACGTCGAAGATGAGCGGCACGAACCGCGATCCGAGCTCGGCCGACAGCCGCTCAGCATCCGCCTCTCGTCTGACGCTGCCGAACACCCGGATGCCATTCGCGACGAGCACCTTCGCGGTACCCCATCCGATGCCGGTCGAGGATCCGGTGACGACGACGCTCTTCATCAGGGCCTTAGAATACCCCTGCCATGAAGATCCGCCTGGGAAGGTTCATCGCGTTGCTCTTCGTGACCGCCGTGCTGGTGGTGGCGGGACTCGTCATCTACAACGGCATCACTCACGCCCGCGTTCTCGGAGCCGTCGCTTCCGGCAACGTGGACCGCGCCCGGAGAGCGCTCAACCGGCGGCCCGATCTAATCACCGTCCAGGTGATGCCCCAAGGCAGCCAGCGGCGGGGCGACACGCGGGTAAGGTGGCAGGGTCGCTACCTGATGCATCAGGCCGTGCAGAACGGATCTACGGAGATGGCCGAGATGCTGGTCGGTTACGGGGCCGATCTCGGCGTACGGCTCGAGGGCGAGTCGTTTCTCCATGTGGCTGCCGCGGCCGGCGACGTGCCGATGATGCGCTGGCTCACCGGCAAGGGCGCGGACGTCAACGACCGCAATACGTGCGGCCATCCCGCAAACGCTCTCTGCACCACTGGAACATATGCGGACTACCAGCCGTCTGACCGGCCTGCGGCCGCTCGCACGACGTGCACGGGCTGCGCGAACGAGGGGAGGACGCCCCTGCACGCCGCCCAGCAGTTCCGGGCTGACGAAGGCAGCACGTTCCTGCTCTCGCTCGGCGCGGATCCGAACGCGGCCGATGCTGCCGGCCGCACGCCGCTTCACGCCGCCGCCATGGCCGGCGCGAGCGATGGCGCCAGGATTCTCTGTATGTACGGCGCGGCCGTGACAGTGCGGGATCGGGCCGGTCGAACGCCCGAGGAGGCCGCGCGGGCCGCGACGGTGGCGGGGCACACGAATGAGATGGTCGGCTGGCTCCGTCAGGGCGGCGGCTGCGCACAACTTGCCGCAAAGGCGCGGCCCGGTGCGCCAGTGTCGTTGGAGGAGATGGGCATGGCGTGGCGGGCGTACCTCTGCGAGACGGATCCGGCGCATTGCGAGGAAGACCGGCAAGTGACAAATGGTGAGGCACCAGCCACCGAGCGCACCTCCGCGACCGGTGGCACCATGCAGATCATGAAGGACAATCAAGAAGACCCGTCCCTCAGGGATCAACCCTTCACCCAGCTCATGCCGGCTTCGGCAATCGCTGCCGGCACCTCGTGGCCGCCGTCGAACTCGCGGAACAGCACGTCGTAGCCGCGCCGTTTGAGCTCGGGCACGATCACGCGGCTGCAGCGATCGATTGGCAGTATGGGATCGGCCGTCCCGTGCGAAACGAACACCTTCGGCTTGCCGGCCGTTGGCCCCCCCACGACGAAGCCAGGGGAGAACGCCAGGATGCGCTGGAACAGGTCGCCGTTGATCAAGCCGAGCGACAGCGCGTACGTGGCGCCGTCCGAGAAGCCGCCGATGGCCACGCGGCGAGGATCGATGGACGTGGTCTCGAAGACGCGCTCGAGGGCCTGATTGAGGAATGCGACATCCGGTCCGAAGTCGGCGCGGATCGCATCCCACGTCGACCCACGCGAGTCTGGCGCCAACACGGCCACAGATGCCGCCTCGACGGCCGCGACCAGCCGGCCGAGCTGCCGCTGGCCGCTGCCGCCCGCGCCGTGGAGCAGCACCAACAGCGGGAGCGCCTCTCCCCCGCCCGTGGCCGGCAGATGGAGAACCGCGTCGCGTCCCGAACCGAGACCGAGCAGGCGTCTTCGGTCGCCGGCAGTGGTCACTCCGGCGCGCGGGCGCGCCGTGAGCCGTGGGCCGGTGGCAGTCCCAGCCGAGCCTTGGAGGTAGCACGCGGCGCCCGTCGCGGCCGAGGCGAAGAGGCCACCTGCCAGGGCGCCGAATCGCCGCCGTGTGATGGGCGCGGCGGCGCCGTCTGGATTCCGCATGACGCTACGTTACAGTACGGCGGCTACACGGTGAAACGATCGAAGACCTTGAGCCGCCAGCCCTGCTGCCAGAGAACGTCGTAGCGTGCGCGCAGATCTGCGTACTCCCAGCGATGGACCCACACCTCGCGCGTGCGCGTCCGCCGCCAGACGGCCGTCAATCGTGGCTCGCCCGCCGTGTAGGTGGACAGGTAGCGCAGCCGCCATCCGTCGGGCCACAGCTCGTCGTACCGTTTCTTGAACTGTGCGAAGGTCGCGCCGTAGATCTGGAACTCTCCAGCCGTGGACCTTGCCCAGGCCGCCGTGTAACGGACGTTGCTGCCCACGGCCACCACGTCGATGAGCTTCAGTCGCCAGCCCTGCGGCCAAAGCTCGTCGTACTTCGCGCGGTACTGTGCGTACGGCACGTCGTAGATCTGGATCTCACCTCCAGACCCAGGCACCCAGGCCGCGGTGTAGCGAATCTGCCCCCCAAGAACGTATCGGGTGAGCAACTTCAGCCGCCAGCCCTGGGGCCACAGCTCGTCGTACTTCGCGCGGTACTGCGCGTACGGCACATCGTAGATCTGGATCTCGCTGCCGCCGCCCGGTCGCCACACCGCCGTGTAGAGCGGCAGGAAGTTCACGACGACGATGCTCAGCGCGTACAGGCGCCAGCCCTGCGGCCACAACTCGTCGTACTTCGCCCGATAGGTGGCGTATGGAACGTCGTAGATCTGGTACTCGCCGGTCGTGTTCGGCGCCCAGGCCGCCGTGTAGCGGACGGGCGAGGACGGCGCGGGATTGCGCACCCACTGGCTCTTCTTGAGGTACCCCCGGATGGCGTGGTGCCACGTCTGGCCCCCGTTGTCCGAGTACTCGTAGTTGCAGAACGGGAATGCGATCGTGACGAAGTGATCGCGATCGGTCGTGTGCTCGCCGAGATTGGTGACCGCCTGGTGCAGGTGCGGCCCGCCCGTGCCAGAGCGACCGATCTTGGCCAGCTCCGTTCCATAGCTCACCGCGTCACCCATCTTCACCGGCGCCGAGTTCTGCTGCAGGTGCAGGTAGTCGGAGAACTCGCCCTCGGCCTGCTTCACCACGACGTAGTTCGATGGCCCCTGATTCGTGTTCGGCCCGCCTTCCCACACGGCCGCGACCGACCCTGGCGACGACGCGCGGAACGGATGGCCGTTGCAGTTCTCGTCCGGGAACGTGAAGTCGTAGCAGAACGCCGCGTATCCGTTGTGGCTCACCGTGGCGTCACCGAATCCCTGCACGACGTTGGCAACGCGGCCTTGCTCGAACGGCAGGCGCATGTGGCTGACCAGGCTCAGCGGCAGCAGCTTCCGGTCGGCGGTGTTGTTTCGGTCGTTCGAGACGGTCACGGTGCGCGCACCGGGCACGAGCGATACGGGTCGCTGCAGCACGGCGGGCAGCGTTCCGCTCGGACCATCCCCGAAAACGAAGCCCGCGACGAGTCCCGACTCGGAGCCGGTAAGTGTCTTCGCTGACGCGAGCGCAGCGACCTGCGCGGCGGTCAACGCGCGCGTGAACACCGCCACGTCGTCCAGCAGCCCGTAGAACTGCTGGTGGATCTCATCGCTGCGGCCGAGCCGGACCGTGCCGGATGGCTGATTCGAGGAACCGACCGCCAGCGTGCCCTTGGACGCGCCATCGACGTACACCGTGCAGGTCGTGCCATTGCGGACCACCGCGAGGTGGTGCCAGGTCTCCTTGAAGCCGGCGGCGATCGGCACGTCGAGCGACCCGCTGCCCACCCGAAAGGCCAGCTTGTTGTTCCCGCCGCCACCGTCTCCGTTGCCGATGAAGTACTTCCCGCTCCCGTGCACGGCCAGCATGGGACCGGCATAGCAGTTGACGAACTGCAGCATGAAGCGGACAGCCACGGTGTGATTCCCCGCGACGAACTCGGAAAAGGCGACGTTCGTGTCGGCACGGCCGCCCCACGTGAGGCTCAACGCCATCGCGGACCTCCTGCTTTGTTCCGATGGATTCTGGGTAGGACGCGAGTCTAGCACGCCACCCGTGAGGCAGGGTCGCGGAAGCGACGATGCCGGTCATCGTCCCGGCGCGTACCCGTCAGCGCAGCTGCGGGTCGTCCGGATGCGCCTGGTGTCCGTCGGACTCCATCTGCCGGCGCACCATGTCGTGGTAGATCCCGCGGGCGCGCATGAGCTCATCGTGGGTGCCGCGTTCGACGACGCGTCCGTCCTCCATCAGGAGGATCAGGTTGGCGCGGCGCACCGTCGACAGCCGATGCGCAATCACGAACGTCGTCCGGCCCGCGAGCAGCTCGGCCATGGACGCCTGTATCAACTGCTCGCTCTCGGTATCGAGGTTGCTCGTGGCCTCGTCGAGGATCAGGATCTGCGGCGACTTCAGGATCGCCCGCGCGATCGCGAGCCGCTGCTGCTGGCCGCCCGAGAGCTTCACACCCCGCTCGCCGACGAACGTCTCGTACTGTTCTGGCAGCTTCTCGATGAACTCGTGCGCGTTTGCTCTGCGCGCCGCGTCCTCGACCTCGGCATCCGTCGCATCGTGCCGGCCGTAGGCGATGTTGTCGCGCACCGATCCGTCGAACAGGAACACGTCCTGCTGCACGAGGGCCAGCAGGTCCCGATACGACGCGAGACGGAAGTCGCGGATGTCGGTGCCGTTCAGCAGGATCCGTCCCTTCGTGGGATCGTGGAATCTCGCTACGAGATCCGTCACCGTCGTCTTGCCCGCGCCGCTGCGACCCACAAGCGCGACGACCGACCCGCCCGGCACGGTCACGTCGAAGTCGCGCACGACCGGCCGGCCGGGGCGATACTCGAACTCGACGTCCTCGAACCTGATCTGGTGTACCACGCGCGGAGCATCGCGGGCATCCGGCCGATCCGGCTTGTCGTCCTCCAACTGCAGCACTTCGAACACCCGCTCCATGGCCGCCAGGGATCGCTGCAGCTCGGAGAAGGAGTTGACGATGTTCCAGACGGGACTGAGCAGCAGGAACGTGTACCACTGGAATGCCATGATGTCGCCGATCGACGCCCGACCGGACACGTTGAGATAGCCCCCGAACCAGATGATCACGACGTTCACGCCGGACACGAGCAGGCCCCACGACGTCCACAAGACGAGCTCCCGGCGGTGCGCGAAGAGCTCCTTGCGCAGCACCGCGTGCCGGCCGAGCATGTAGTCGAGGAGCTCCCGCATTTCCCGGCCGAACGCCCGGACCACGCGTATGCCCGAGAACGTCTCCCCCACGCGGCCGTCGATCCGCTCCACGTCCTTCCGCAGCGTCCGGTAGATCGGCCTGATGCGCCGCGCTGACGCGAAGCTCATCAGCATCGCCCCCGGAATGATCGCGAGCGCCATCACCGCCAGCCGCCAGTTGAGCGAGAACAGCACCGCGACGGCGATGATGAGACGAATCACCGAGATGGACGGAGACACCACGGCCATCTGCAGCAGGCCGGTCGTGGTGTCCACGTCACCGGTGAGGCGCGACAGGATCCCGCCCGTCTTCATGTCCCAGAGCTTCGACAGCGGCAGGTGCAGCAACCGGTCGAACAGCGACCGTCGCAGCGAGAGCATGACGCATACGTTGAGCAGCCGCTGGCGGTAGTCCTTGACCACGCCGATGATGGCGGTGAGGACGACCACGCCGAGGAACGCCGCGCCGGCCATGTGGATGCGGCCGATGCGCGCCTCCTGATCCAGCTCATTGTTCAGGAGCACGCGGTCGATGATGTACCGCATGAAGAGCGGCTCGATCATCTGGAACCCGGCAGCCAGGAGCGCGAGCAGGAACACGCCGGCGACCGCGAAGCGGTGGGGCCACAGCCAGCGCAGGTACTCCCGCAGGTAGGCGCGCCGCTTCTCTCGTCCGGCCCTCTCGGGTTCAGGCGCCGAGGAACCGTCCTTCTTGCCGTCGCGGCGGCTCTTCTCGTCGCGGCCCTCCAGAACCTCGTCCAGCCGCCGCTGCCGGTACGCCTCGACGAAGCGGCGATACCGCGCGCGCGATGATCGAGGGACGGTCACGAGATGCTCAGGAGCCACTGGCATCAATAGTCACTCAGAGAACCGCCGGGCAATCCCGTGCGGAGGGCATTGAGCACGGCCACCAGATCGATCGCTTCCTGGAACAGGGCGCCCCCGACCGGCGGAAGGTAGCCGGCAAAGGCGAGCATCATCCCGCCCACGCTCAGGGCCATGCCGCCGACTGCGCTTTGCAGGGCGATCCGCCGCATCCGCCGGCCGATGTGAAAGAACTCGTCCACGCGCTTGAGGGACGTGTCCATGATCACGGCGCCCGCCGCCTCGCTCGTGATCTCGCTCTGGTGCCCGAAGGCGATTCCCACCGTGGCGGTGGTCAACGCGGGCGCGTCGTTGATGCCATCCCCGATGAAGAGTGTCGGCGCACGGGCGGTCTCCGCCCTCGTGATCGCGACCTTGTCCTCCGGACTCTGGCTGGCGTACACCACGCTGATGCCGACGTGGTCGGCGAGGTACCGCACCTCCTGCTCGCGATC
>Ga0105106_10003554_pt1 | contig 11118 bp, 11 predicted proteins | sample PPLLaktember2015_5_FD_79109 | JGI IMG/M metagenome (GOLD analysis project Ga0105106, IMG submission 79109) | Freshwater sediment microbial communities from Prairie Pothole Lake near Jamestown, North Dakota, USA - PPLs Lake P8 Core (1) Depth... | ecosystem: Environmental > Aquatic > Freshwater >... | reverse complement strand
CTGACGGTTCAGATTAATGAGACGATTGACGTTACGATTGAGTTCAGAGGGGACGGGTGGGCTCTGCAGCCAACACCAATCGATGTGGTCATGTGCACAGACCGGTCAGGAAGTATGCTCTATAACGGAACCGATCACATCATCGATGATAGGATGGTTCATGCAATGAGGGCAGGCAAGATTTTTAATGCAAACATGGGTTCAAATGACCGGGTCGGCCTTGTATCGTTTGGAGATAATAGTGCCACGAGTGGATGGGCTGAACTGAGGCGCAGTTATTCCCACCAATATGGCAGTGCTCAATGGGTCAGTAAAGATGACACATGGACCGGAGACAATACCTATATTACATTAAATTATCCGGGAAATCCGCGGAATTATGGAACAATCCAGTATGCCAGTATTGATCAGAACCTAAGCTATACAAAATCAATGGTAAATACCTCAATTTCAAATATGGTTCCTGCTGGAGGTACCCCCATGAGGGAGGGATTATACCGCTCAGTGAAGATGCTGAGGGATGATCCTCGATCAACTGCCATAAGCGCTGTCGTTCTTTTAACTGACGGGGCATGGAATACCGGCGGGAATCCGCAAGGCGGTTCGGGTGCATCCTCATTCTCCGGAGTTGGAACGGGGAGCGTTATTACGTGGGCAAAAAATAATAATATACGGATATATACCATCCGTCTCGGAACTGAGGCATCACAGTCAGAATTGATGGCATATGCGAGTGAGACCGGGGGCAAGTATTTTAACGCACCCACTGCGGATCAGCTGGATGACATATACAGGGCTATTGCCGGAGACCTGAAAGACACTGCTGGTGTAAACACCACCATGGCGGCGGATTTCGAGAAGGTGAATGTCACCGGAGTCACTGTACCCGGTTATCAGGTATACAGTTATGTATACCATCCAACTGATTCAACAAAGATCCATTGGCAGGATGGAACAATGAATGTCACCGACCAATCCGCTGATTGGGCTGTAGATAATAAACTGAATTTCACCATCGGAACCATAAGAGTGGGTCAATTATGGAATGCTACCTTCCGGCTAAAAGTCAACCAGAGTGGAATTATTGATGTTTTCGGTAACAATTCAACAGTATCCTTTAACGGGGGTCTGGAAAAACTCACGCTCCCTCAAACGTTTATCACCGTAACACCCCTACTCACGGTCACTAATATTACCGGAAAAACGATCACCCTCAATAATCTTATGATTACCGAGACCGGAGAGGTCAAGTCTCTCATTCCGGTAATGTGGAACACAAACTATACAGGAAATAACACCCTGACTGAAAAGGTCTATTATTGCATTGATAAAATTCCCTCTTCTTGTATTATTAATCAAGGACCTTGGGTACAATTCGACATAAAAACACACCCCTATAATCCCCTCACCATGGAGTATGTGGATTTTGCACAACTTGATGTAAGAAAACTCCCACAGGGGGACTATACGATTCAAGTACGTGCATTTGCAGACGATGCGCCTGGTGCGGTGGCCGAAACTGGCTATAAACCGGTAGGCGGACGAGGGAAAACGTTTATAAAACTTGAAGCTCCCCCTTTCGAGAATTTTGAACAAATCCTGGAGGATTCTCAGTTCTTTAATCAAAATCCTTGGGGGATTATGGATAGCTGGAGCATTTAAAAGAAACACTTTATTATCGGACGGGGGAATTTTCCTCCACTATTAATTGGTCATCATTTCTCAAATCTTCGGAACATACCCTCGAATATTACTGAACCTGACGAACGATCAGACCCCGTGTGAGTGATCAGGAAAACACTGATGCAACTCCAATTGAAGTGATTCGAACAGAAAAAAACCTTATTAAGTTCATTTTTTCGTTTACCGGATGTTATTATGAAAACGATGAAAGATATTCCACCAAACGACAGACCACGTGAGAAGATCGCAAAAAAAGGTGCATCTGCCCTGTCAGACACTGAACTGATAGAAGCTATACTCGGGAGAGGTACAAAAAACAAAGACGTTCGCACGCTTGCAAAAGAAATCTGCGGGCTTATCGAGATACATCGGGAGAAAATCCGGTATGATGATCTGGCAGCTATAGAAGGAATCGGGCCCACTAAGGCATCGCAGATCACGGCGTGCTTTGAACTCTCCCGGAGATATTCCCCAACAGGATGCATGAATACGCAGGTGACAAAACCCGAAGATGTCCTTCCCCATGTTGCTTATTTAAAAGAGAAGCGGCAGGAGCATTTCATCTGTATCACCCTCAATGGCGCTGGCGAGGTTCTCGGCAACAGAATGATAACTCTGGGTCTGCTCAACCACAGCCTTGTCCACCCGCGTGAAGTATTTGCTGAGGCAATTACCGACCGAGCCGCCTCAATCATCTGTATACACAATCATCCGTCTGGCTCCCTTGAACCCAGCAGCCAGGATATCGCGATCACAACCCAGCTCCGTGATGCCGGGGCAATTATTGGCATCCAGCTGATTGACCATATCATTGTTTCAAAAAACGGGCATCTCAGCATGCGGGAGCGGGGTTTACTCTAACGGAAAAAGGACGGGAAATAAAAGAGAGAGAAATGATTGGATATTCTTCTTTGGATTGTCACAACAATCGTTTGTCTGGTCATTGGTCCACTGAGATTTGGGAGTATTTGACCCATGAATAAGGAGGTTCTTTTTATTGATTGTGAAGCGTCACAAAATCAACAGCTTCATAGAAATTATATATTAACGCATCAAGAGTGTGAAATATGAGGACCACGAATGAACTGGCTTGATTCTTCACGGAAAGACCAGCAGGTTTTTATCCCGTGTATTACGTTTGTTTTTTTCGTTCAGATCTTCTTTTGTCTCCTCTTTTTGGTAATCAGCCCGGTTCATGCAGCTGCAGATACTTCCCAGAGTTCTGATCCTCGTCTTGGATGGATGAAAACATTCGAACAACCTGGTGAAGGAGAGAGATATTCCATCATTGCCGTACGTGATGGGGGGTCAGTGGTCAATGGATATATCAAATCTTTGTCAGGAAGTTCCAGTCTCTATTTCATCAAAATTGATGCAATTGGAAATAAAGTGTGGGAATGGACCGATGCAGCAAACACCTCTGAAGGATATTCCGTTATTGAAACTCAGGATAATGGATACATTGTCGTCGGAAGTACCAATACTACCAACACAAACGGTATTTTTCTCAGGAAACTTGATTCGGCCGGAAAAACGACACTGACTCAGCTGTTCAAAAAAGGGGATTATTACTACGGCAATTCTATCAGCATAACAAGAGACGGGGGTTTTGTTGTTGCCGGGTCCGTTTTGAGAAATGACACTTCGCAATCATCCCTCTGGGATGGGTACACTCTCAAAACTGATGCAGAAGGAAGAGAACAGTGGACTGGTTTTTTTATGGGTGAAAAAAATGATTTCGCCAGATTCATCCGACAGACTGAAGACGGGGGATATATAATTGCCGGGACCACCGAAAGCTACGGAAGTACCGGAAGCCCTGTCACGTACTTACTCAAGACGAATGAATTCGGCATTAAAGAATGGTTTGCCACCTATGGAAACGGGCTGGGGAATGAAAAACCATCTGTCATTCAAACACCAGATGGAGGGTATTTTCTTATGGGAACATTCCTTCCTGATGCCACAAATCAAGGATATATGGATCTTTTCCTGATCAGAACTGATGATCGGGGTAAAGAATTATGGATAAAAAAATTTTCCGGGATGGGGAAAACAACAGGGGGCCTCCTTGCCCAAGCTGAGGGGGGGGTATCTGTAATCGCAGGTTCTTACCAGGGATCTGAACAGGAAAAAACCAGTGAGATAATTTTACTTGACCTTGATCCCAACGGTAACGAGAAGCGGAACCGAACATTTCGTATCGGACAATCCATCAATTTGCAGGACATTGCGATTGTCCCTGGTGAGGGATATTTGGTCGCCGGTATATCAACCAATCAGGGAAAACTCCAAAAAAACGAACTTATGATAATCAAGATACTGGATACACCCTCCCCCTCCGTGGTCCCTGCGAAAAGCTCATTCGACCTCACGGTTTTAACAAAAGATGCTAAAACCGGGACGTTCACGGGAGGAGCCCATGTATATCTTGACGGGGGGTCGGTTGGAAGCACCACGGAACAGGAGGGAAAGGTGTTACTCCGTGATATTGAGAGAGGTGTACATACCATCAGAGTGGCAAAAACAGGATTTGAAGAGATTACCCGATCAGTCGATATTACAGAAAAGAAACAAGTCACCATCTTCCTCAACCACTCAAACATAGTGCCGGTAAAAATCCAGGGATCAACAGATGAAAAGATAGATATTGTTTTTGTAGCATCGAAAACCTCATTTAACTGTAACTCAAAAACAAAAATTCAAACCGAGGTTTACACTGGTGATCAGCTACGATTCATAATGGATGTCAACAATAAGATTGAAAATGTATTTTTAAAGTTAGATACACTGGCATCCGGCTCTGTTGGTCTGCCCCAGAATTTCCGGGAACGGTTTAATTTTTATTACTACTGGGATACCGAAAGTTTCGCTGATGCTTTCGATGGTTGTGCTGGAACGCTTCCCCCTGAATTCTGGAATGATGCCCCCTTCACCGATGTAGCCATTATCCTCTACCCATCCTATGAGGGGTTCTATTCCGGCTCCCCGTGTGAACCGATTGGATGTGCAAATGGTCTGGGGCCAGGATCCGGATCCTGGCTGAAAGCGCCGGCTGATTCTCCCATGATTTTTCTCCATGAGAGCGGACATGTGGTCTTTGGTCTGATCGATACCTATTGCGGTGATACCTACTATGTGGAAAATTCTCCTTTTCCCAATGTCTGGAATTCTGAGTATTCCTGCAAAAAAAATGCTGAACAGGAGCGCTGGGATACCGCAAGCTGCCGGCAAATTTTTAAACCTGCCAGCAGCCGGTCAAAAGATCCCTGTGCGAAAGATTACTGGAGAGCAGATCCTGATCCCGATATCATGGGCAGCGGGGCGTATTCCGGCAGGTTCGGGAATGCATCAACATCACGCATCCGTTATATTTTTGATTCAATCAACCGGTGGCAGAAATGACGCGTTTCGTAATTGCAGGTGTGATTATTCTGGTGCTCCTTCAGGGAATCTGGCCTGCTGCTGCAGATGAACCTCCGGATTACTCAAAGATTGTCATTGTGCACCTGAACATAAATCAAAGTGGCATTACAGAAAGGTCAGTTGAGATGCGCTACGGACATGCCCCAAATCTCGAAACACGGTATGGTGACTTTAAGGGGACGCTAAAATCAGCAGATGGATCCACCATCCGGGAATTTGATCTTTGGGATCCCCGCTACCAGCTGGGGGATGTTCTTGAAAAAGACAATGAATCTTCCGGTTATCTTTCCGGGTACCTGACATATTCTGATAATGCAGATCTTGCCCTCATACTTCCTTACTACGAAAAACAGATGACATTTGAGTTGTATGACAAAAAGAGCGACACGCTGTTAAAAGAAGTCAATATGTCACCTGCAATAACAAAATTTCAATCAGATTATCCCAAAGATCCCGGAAGTGTTTCTTTTTCTCCCATCCAATTCGACAAACCAGTCGTGTATGTGATAATGGGGATTGTGATTTCGATACTTATCATTGGGATGATGCTAACAATGATACGGAAAAAATGATTTAATGATCTCTCTTTTTATTGCACTTTTTTTCCCAGAAAAGTTTTAAATTTTCTCTTTCATGAAGAAAGGGACTTGCCCAACGCAAAGCCTTTTTTATATGCTGCATCGAGGAGGTCAGGTTGCGTTTGGATATCCTTAATGGTGTCCATATTGCTGATCAACAGCTCATCGGCATACTGACAGTCAATGATATCAAAAAACGCCTTTACTGTCATCTTCGCACCGACAAACACCTCAGGAATATTCATACCTGATATACAGATTAAGAGACCCTTTCGCGTCTTTTTCTTCTCTTTTGTTATGAACGGTTTATTTCGCACGTACTTTGCCATGAAAAAGACCTGGAACCGATCGATAAATGACTTGAGTTTTCCGGGGATTCCCATGGTCATGACTGGGCTTGCCACGATGAGACCGTCCATTTCCCTGAGTTTCGGGTACATTTCCTGCATATCATCATCCAGGATACAGGTTTCATGTTCCTTGCAAAACATCATCTCCTGGCATGCCTGGAAATCAAGATTTACCACAACTATTTTCTCGACTTCGCATCCCGCATCTTCAGCACCCTTGAGTGCCCTGTCGAGCAAAATAGCAGTATTTCCCTCAGTCAGGGGACTGCCAAGGAGACCGATGATTTTTCCTGCCATACTATCACCTTAAAAAAATTACGCAATATACTTTTGCCTTTGGACATGAATTTTGGCTATTTGGTGTTTTTGTTTTTCTGATGCACGAACGCAACTCATATATATCATTGACGTGCATGAAAGTTTTGGTGAATTAGTTGACCGAACAGAAGACGTACACCGCGGGGCAAAAAGTCCCCGCTGGTAAATATGTGTGCCTTGATTGCGGAAAGGAACTTACACTGGACAAGAGCGAACAGGATCTCCGAAAATGTCCTTCCTGTGCCTGCGAAGAATACCAGTGCTTCCCCATGACGCACATTCGGCCGGACATCAAGACTCCGGAGGATGCCAGAAATCCGCCAAAACGTGGTAAAAGCAATCAGTAACTTTTCATTTTTCTATTCAGGCACTGTACAGCAGGTGTGACTCCTGGGAGTTCCTGCAAAACGCATGAACGCAGGGTTCCTGCTCCCAGTATTATCAGACAGGAAAAGGGGATCTTTACATGGTAAACGTTACAAAAGAGGGGCAGGTCTTCAGATGCGAGATCTGCTATAATGTCGTTGTAGTTAAGGAAGTCGGGGGCGGCGAACTTGTCTGCTGCGGTGAACCCATGCAACTGGAGAGTGAGTGAAGTATGGTAGCAAAAAAAACAGCAGCAAAAAAGACACCAGTGAAAACAGGTGCGGTAAAAAAAGGAAGTGATAAAAAACTCAATTCCCTTGAGAAGAAGATTGGAAAAGTGCCGAAATTTTTCCGGGAGTTGACGACTAAAGAGCCAGAGATGTTCAATCTTGTTATGAGATTCGAACAGCATATCTGGGACGATGGAAAACTATCGAGAAAGACAAAAAAACTGATAGCCATTGCAATCGCAGCAGCTCTGCGTGACCAGCATGCCGTCCGCGCCCAGCTTGCAGGTGCAAAGAACCTTGGAGTCACCAAAGGAGAAGTCGAAGAGGCGCTCCGCGTTACCTTCCTGTTGTCGGGCATGCCTGCATATGTCTATGGTAAAGCGCAGCTGGACGAAGTCATGCCGTAATAATAATGGCGGGGAAACACCATGGACATATATAGCTTTCCGATCTGAAAGGAAAATGGGTGGTGATGTCCTCGCACCCTGCCGACTTCACGCCGGTCTGCACCACCGAATTCATGGCGTTTGCCAATATTTACGATGAACTTAAGTCACTTAACGTCAGCCTTATTGGCCTTTCTGTAGACAGCATCTCTGCACATCTCGCGTGGGTGCATGATATATAAGAGAAGATGGGTGTAACCGTCCCGTTCCCGATCATTGCCAATCTGACCATGAAAGTGGCCAAAAAATATGGCATGATCCACCCCGGCCAATCATTGACGGCGGCTGTCCGCTGTGTCTTTTTCATCGATGACAAGGGCATCATGCGGGCGATGGTATACTATCCGCTCCAGAACGGGAGGTTTATGCCTGATATCATCCGGCTGGTCAAGGCGCTCCAGACCACGGACAAGTACAAGGTCTCAACACCATCAAACTGGCAGCCAGGGGACAAGGTTGTGGTGCCCCCCCAAAGACGACTGCAGAGATGGAAATGAGGATGGCTGAAGGATACGAATGCAAAGACTGGTACCTCCGCTTCAAGAAAATTTGATGAATTAAACGTTGTTCCACGTCAAACAGATCAAAAACCAACCTTTTTTAGCATTGCCGCTACAAGAAAACTGCTATGCCGATCAAAATCCTCGCCTTTGCCGGAAGTCCCCGCAGGCATGGTAACTCCGAGACGCTGCTGGACTGGGTGATAGGCAGTATGATCGCTGACCCGGAAGTTGTCATAGAGAAGGTCGCCCTTGATGAAGCAGATATCAATCCCTGCAAAGGGTGCAATGCCTGTGAAAAACTCAATAAATGCATCCAGCGTGATGGGATGGACATCTACCACGACAAGATCGTAGCGGCTGATATTATCTTACTTTCATCACCTATTTACTGTATGGGCATAGCCTCACAACCAAAAGCCTTGATCGATCGTGCTCAGGTCTTCCGGTCGCGAAAATATGTCCTCAAACTCCCGATTGTCCCACCGGAACGCAAAGGAAAACGGCTCGGTGCGTTTCTCGCATCAGCCGGGCAGAACTGGAGCCATGTATTTGATGCAGCAGTTCCTTCTGTCAAGTGCTTTTTCCATGTGATTGATATAAAAGATGCCGACATCTCCTACCTCATGATCAACGGGGTAGATGAAAAAGGGGCAATCGACCTGCATCCAACTGCACGGGCAGATGCAGAGAATCTTGGAAAATCGCTGATTGCCGATATTAAAAAGCGCCTTTCATCATGAGGTTGTATGGATATTAAAGTTCTTGGCATCTCAGGCAGCCCCCACCGGCATGGAAATACAGAAACCCTGCTTGACAGTTTTCTTGAAGGAGCTCAATCATCCGGGGCTGTCATTGAAAAGGTTGTACTCAAAACGTTACAGTACTCCCCCTGCCGTGGATGCAATGCCTGCCACAAGACAGGTGAATGTATTGTACATGATGATGCGGTTATCCTCTATGAGAAAATACTGGCTTCAGACTGCCTTGGAGTTGCCTCACCGATCTACACTATGGGGATTACGGCTGAGCTCAAAGGGTTTATTGACCGACAGCAATACCTCTGGGCACGCAAATTTATTTTAAAAACGCTGTACTTTTCTGACGACCATATCAAACGCCACAAGGGGATTTTTGTTTCGACTGCAGGTCTAGGCTGGGAAAATGTTTTTGATGGTGCATTTCCTGTGATTACCGCACTGTTCAACACAACGGGATTTGAGTACTACGATAACGTCATCGCAAATAATATGGACGCATATGGAGGGATTAGCAAACATCCGACAGCCCTCAAAGAGGCATTTGAGAAAGGGCAGAAGGTAACAGGTGTGCTGGAAAAATTGAAGGCCAGAGCTCCCTGAAAAATAATTAAAAAAATTGATTCAAAGAATAAAAGAGGCCCACAGCGCACCAAAAGCCGCGATTATCAATACCAAAAAGATACCCTTATTCCACGCCCACACCTTTTTACCATCCAGAACGCTTACGGGAAGCATATTAAAAGCGGCAATCATCGCATTCACCTGAAGCCCAATCATGCCAATAGGGATGATGGTTCCGTTCAGCGACTGCCCGCCGCCGCTATAGATCAGCAATCCGGCGAACGGGATGCAGAGCAGGAGATTAACGATGGGCCCTGCAGCAGAAATCTTCCCGTTCTGTTCCCGGCTGATACCCCGGCCAGTAGTATCATAAATTACTGTTGCACCAGGAGCAGCAAAGACCACTCCTACAAGTGCGGCAAGGGCTACAGCGACGACCAACATAGTATTATCCTTGCGGAATTCTGCCCAGAAACCGTATTTCATTGCGGTAAATTTATGAGCCATCTCGTGGAGGATAAAACCGATTCCGACCGTAAACAGGGACAGGGCGAGAAATGTCAGTGCAATAACCGGGTCTGCCCGACCGAGCTCACGGAGAAAAATAATCGCAAATGCAAGAGAGATTGCGATCCAGGCTATGAACAGATCAAATTCTTCACGTCGGGATATGCGTTCGAGCATGCAACCACCTGATTAAATAGGGTGTTTCTCTGTTATCTGCTTTGGTGTTGGGGACATTAGGATTATGTTTATTTTGAAATATCAGATATATACATCATATGTCCCTCGATAAGGTACGAGCTGATATCACCAAAGGTGACAGGGAGATTATCCGTCTCATTGCACAACGGCAGGACTATGCCAGAAAAATAGCGAAGATCAAGATTCATGCCGGGATGCCTGTCCATGATGAACATCGGACTGCAGAGGTACTTGAATTGGTCTTTGACCTGGCAGTCGAATATAAAATTGATCCCGTAGCAGTTCAGAAAATTTTTGAAATTCTCATCTCCATGAGTGAGGACCGTCAGCGGGACTTTTCCGGAGAGGGAAATCTTCCCTGAAGCCCTTTTATGAGTATAGAAGGAAGGATGGTCATTTTTTGAGGATTTTATTATCCCATCCAGCCTGAAAAGATAATTACCCCTAGCGTGATCATTGCCAGCCCGACAATGAGGCGAAGTGTCCTTCGGTGCCGGACTCTCCATTCATTTGCCCGTTCTGGAGCAACACCATATGCGACCATCAGTAGGATAAGGATAAGCGGCAGAACGAAGATGAAATTATAGAGTACAAGGTATGGCAGTCCCTCCATCAGTGTGTAACTCCTGCTCATAAGCCCAAGGATTGCCAGATATATGCCTCCGGTACAGGGTAGTTCGAAAATCCCCACAAAAATACCCAGAGCAAATGCAGCGGGCAGGGTTGCTGTCTGGATATAGTGCTCAATCTGTTCTTTTTTCGACGAGGGGATCGCAAGGAGGAACTCATCGCGGTTTCTCAGCGCGTCCAGGACTGAGACCAGGCCGAGCACTATCGCAACCGTTGCACCGATGAGCGAGAGCACCCGCGAGAAGCCGGACAAGGATACTACTGAAAACAGCCCAAACCCTGATAGAAGGTAGAAGATGAAGACTGCAGCAATATAAACGCCTCCGACCATCAGGATACGCCGCCGGCTCTCAAGGGCAACAATGGAGATCAACAGGAAGATCAATACCGAGAAAGCGCAGGGGTTAATACTATCGATAAGTGCAGAGGCAATTACCAGAGGTACCGTCAGTTCCGCAGCAGGTGTGGAACAGCCGGCGTCCGGTACAATGACCGTATCCGGGGTAGTGGAGATGCAGGATGCAATCCGTTCTTTTTCAGCAAGGATTGTCAATTCAAAACGGT
>Ga0105106_10003552_pt1 | contig 11121 bp, 9 predicted proteins | sample PPLLaktember2015_5_FD_79109 | JGI IMG/M metagenome (GOLD analysis project Ga0105106, IMG submission 79109) | Freshwater sediment microbial communities from Prairie Pothole Lake near Jamestown, North Dakota, USA - PPLs Lake P8 Core (1) Depth... | ecosystem: Environmental > Aquatic > Freshwater >... | reverse complement strand
CTGGCCTGACGGTGCGGGTCACCTGGCGGAAATCAGCCCAAAAATCAGGGGTAGGACCCAGGGCATAATCTACCCGATAACCATCCACGCCGAAGTCCAGCCAATAAGCCGCGGCATCCAACATGCTCTGGCGGGCTTCAGGAAAACGTAAATTCAACTGGGGCAGCTCTTTGACACCAAAAAAGGACTCATATTCATCTGGCCAATGCTTGAAGATATACCAATCGCGGTAGATACTGTCATGATCAAGAATGGCGTCCTGAAAAGTCGGGTGCAGGTTTGACCAATGATTGGGTACAAAATCCAACAACAGCCGCATACCGTGAGAATGCACTACATTCAATAATTCCCGAAGATCGGCTTTGGTTCCCAGACGCGGCTCGATCTCGAACAGGTCGGTAGCATCGTAACCATGATGAGATGGGCTGGGAAATACAGGTGTCAGCCAGAGCACATTTACGCCCAGGTGTGCCAGGTATTCCACTTTCTGGGTGATGCCACGCAAGCGCCCGCCATAAAACCCGGCTGGTGAGGCTGGCGATAACCATGATCGACCATCGCCGGGATGAAAACGATCCACAAAGATCTGGTAGATAACTGCCTCGCGGGTCCACTGCGGGGTGGGATCATCCGCAATATAATAAGCGTAATACGCCCCCTGGTCAGCCCAGGTTTCCCGGCCGTCGGTACTGCCAGCTGATAAACGGTAGCGCAGGATGCTTCCTTCTGGTTGTCCGGGCAATGTTCCCTGGAAGTGGCGCACATACCCCCAGAGCAGAGTGCTCCAAGTCTCTTCCACCAGCGCAAGCTGGGTCGCCTGACCGTGGGAAGCCTGTCCGTGGCTACCAATCGGATCAGAGCCATCATTCGTCCAATACACCCAGGCAGCATCACCTGGCTGGTCTGGACCCGAGGTCAGCTCCAGCGTGACCAATTGACCCGGTAATGGATCGCGAGGTGACCGCCTTTGAATATGCGTCACCCCCGCCAGGCGAGCGCGGGTAAAAGCCAACCGCTGCTCATTCGTAGCGAGGGTGCCGAAGACAAAATCGTTCATTTATCCTTTTACACCACCCAGGGTCAATCCACCGATCAGATATCTTTGGAAGTAGGTGTAGACCAGGATGACCGGGATAATCGTCATCACCGCACCTGCCGCGAACAAACCCCAGGGAATGTTTTGGGCATTGGCAATGCTGTACATACCCACCATCAACGTACGCTTGGCATCCGGAGCCGGGATCAATACCGAGGCAAACACATACTCACCCCATCCACCCATGAATGCTAACAGCGCTGTCACGGCCAGGGCTGGTTTCGCCATGGGCAACCCAATGAGCAGGAAAGACTGGATGGGTCCGCAGCCGTCAATCATGGCGGCTTCCTCGATCTCGATCGGGATGGTGTCGAAATAGCCCTTAAGCAGCCAGGTGGTGAACACCAGATTGCCAACCACATACGCCAGGATCAACCCCCAAACATTGGCATACAAACCGAGGGCAGTCAACAGCTGTGCCACGGGAACCAATGAGAGCACACCCGGGAAAGCCTGGATTGCCAGTAACAGTACCAATCCGAACTCCCGCCCGTAAAAGCGAAAGCGCGAGAAGGCAAAGGCCGCCGATGTAGCCACCATCATACAGGCGACTGTGGTAAATGCTGCCGCAAAGAAGCTGTTGCGCATCCAGGATAAGAAGGGATGCGGATCGCCTCCCAGCATGATCTGGTAATTAGTAAATGTGAACTCGGTCGGAATAAACATCCCCAGCAGGTTCAAGGTATAAAGACGATCACCTACCCGACCCGAAGCCAGGATGACAAACCAGATCGGGTATAAAGCGAACAACGTCATGAAGGCCAGAAATACGTATTGGAGGATTTGCATCAAGATTCCGGGGCGCCGACTCATTCGTAGGCTCCTTTCGTGATGCGGGTGATCCGCAGACTGTAGAGGGTTGCTATGAATAAGAAGATAAAGATGATCACCGCGAACGCGCCCGCCAGTGCATATGCTCTGACTTGGAATACCTGTTTATAGGCATACACCATAACCAGCTCGGTGGCGCCTGGCATCCCAGCCCCACGTGTTGGACCACCGGCAGTGATCGCCCACACGGTGCCGAACATCTGGAAACCGCCGGCACCAATGGCACTGAGCACGATCGCCGGTACGATTGCCGGGCGGATCAATGGCAGGGTGATATTGATCAACTGCTGCCAATAGGAAGCACCGTCCACATCGGCGGCTTCATATTGATCCGCCGAGATCGATTGCAGCGCGCCCAGAATGATGTTGAAGCAGAAGGGGAAGGAAAACCACAGATTGACCAGTAGAATGATCGCAAAGGCCCAGGTTGGATCCGATAGCCACCTGACGGGGTCAATGTTGAAAACCTTCATAATCTGGTTGACGGTACCCTGTTCCCGGAAGAAAAACTGCCAGACCAGGGACATAATGATGAACATGGTCGAAGCAGCCCAGGGAATAATCATCACAGCCCTGAAGAATGTGCGCCCTTTGATATAGTTGGAATTCAAAACCAGGGCCAGGACCATGCCGAAGATGTAGTTGATCGGGACGGTTAAGATGACAAATAAGATAGTGCGGAATACGACCACAAAGAAATCACCGGATTTCTGCAGTGTATCCAGGACGGTTTTGATGTCCAACAGCCAGGCCAACAAAGCAGAAACCACCAGAGCACCTAACCATACCAGGTAAGACGGCAGTGGGCGGGTGAGCTGGCGGTCTAGGATCTTATTAATCTGGTTAGCAATGATCAGGGGAATAATCAGAAGGAACAATTTCCCCATTGCGAGCATACCAGGTCCAGAGAATAGATCACCAATCAAAGCTGAATAATTGGCAAATGGCGGATCCTGGATGCGATACGGCTCACTAACCCCCGAAGATTCTTTGAACATAGGCCAACAGGATGGCTCAATTATGCCGGTGAAAGTTTGTGAGCAGTCTGGATTGGGGTGGTATTGATTTCGATTGGTAAAGGAAATAAAAACATTGTAGATAATCGGATAAATATTAAATAACAAGATACCAATCAGGGTAGGAGCGATGAATAAGATGATCGTCCATACTTTTCGCCGCCCAGACCAGGAAACCATAGCAGCCTCCTTCCCGGATATACTTACCGAATATACATTCGGGGAGGGTGAATTGCTTCACCCTCCCCGATTTTTTCTGAATACTACTTCATTGTTGCAATTGCTTCGTCCATGGCGGCTTGAGCTGCTGCCAGGGCTTCTTCCGGCGTCTGAGCGCCAGTCCAAATAGCAGTTGTCGCATCGCCAACGGGGCCCCACTGGGCACCAGCGAACGGCGTGTTGGCCATCGGGATACCCAGGTTCAGGGAAGCACCAAAGCCAGCAATCGACTCGAGCGCCTGTACCTGAGCATTGTTCAATGCGGCGGTGTTGGCGGGAATGGTCTTGTTGGCCAGAGCCATGGTGGTCTGATTTTCTGCATTGGTGAAGAAACGCATGATATCCAGCGCAACCTCAGCAGAGCCACGATCCACAGCATTGCTGGTGATCATGAGGGTCTTGATGCCCACGAACGGGCGTCCCATCGGCAGGATAGCATAATCCATACCAGCGGTTTCGAGGTCAGCGATCGCCCACGGGCCAGTCCACCAGGCGGCAGCCTGACCTTCAACAAGCATGGTCTTGCAGATCTCATGGCTGGTCTCCGCCGGAGCGAAAGCACTGAACTCAACCAACCAGTTGGCGGCAGTCAGGGCTTCGGGGGTGTTGAAATAAGCCACGCCCTGATCGTCCACATATTCCGGGACACCAAATCCGAACCAAACCGGGGCAGCGTGATAGGCATCCGGATTGCCGAGGGCCTGATTGCAGACCAGGAATTTACCGGGGTTAGCAGCCTGGAAGGCTTCTGCCTTGGCCAGTAAGTCAGCGAAGTCCAATGGGTCGGAGGGGAAATCCTCAGCGCTCGCCATGGCAGTGTTGTATACCAGAGCGATACCTTCCTGGGATTCGGGGAGTGCCCAGATCTTGTCCTGCCAGACCACGCCATTGACAGCGGCGGGTTCGTAGGTGCTGGTCAGCTCGTCCATGGTGACGCCCAGGGTGCCCAGGTCAGCAATGTTACCGACCAGAGCCTGCGCGCCGATCTGGTCGTTGGCCCAACCGATGATGTCGGGGCCTTCGCCAGCCGGGATGGCAACCTGCAGGGCGTCTGAAACGTTCTCGGGCTTCTCCAGAACGATGGTTACGTTCGGGTTAGCAACCGTATAGGCGTCGAAAATTGCCTTGATGGCGGTTTCGTAATCTCCACTCCACTGATGCCAGATGGTGATTGTTACGGGCTCAGCAGGAGCCACCATTTCTTCGGTTGCAACGGGTTCTTCTGCGGTTGGGGTGCAAGCCACCAGCATCATCGAAGCGACGAGTAGCAGGCTTAGCAGGGTCCAGATTTTCTTAGACATTTTGTTTCTCCTCTTTTTTATGTTTGTTATTTTGATGGCCTCTTGGCGAGACCTCTCAATCAAGATGTTGTGGTTAAGCGTATTTTACAGGTACATTAGTTGGCTAATTCTCTTCTCTACCTCCTGTTTTCTTTATGCTTCGACCAGCTCATCCAAGGCGACATTGATCGCCTGGATAACTGCCCCGACAGAAGATGAACGCCGGCCAAGTACAGACGCAGTGATGCGAACTGCTTGAGCCGCTGATCGTAAACTTCGTTCGCGAACCGCTTTACGTACCGGTTCAAGCAGCAGGTCGCCGATCTGGGCGACACCGCCACCCACAACGACTATACTGGGATTTACCAAATTTACCAGGGAGGACACAGCAATTCCTAAACAGGCGCCAGCTTCGGTGACAATTTGCTGAGCGACCAGGTCCCCCAGGCGGGCGGCGGAGGTTACATCGCGCGCCGTGATCATCTCAGGATCCAGAGCGGACAACTGGGTACGCCGGCCTGCTCGAACTGCCTCGCGGGCCTGGCGGGCAATTGCCCAGCCACCAGCGACTGCTTCCAGGCAGCCTCGATTTCCACAGGTACAAAGCGGACCGTTCTCGCGGATAGTAATATGACCAATCTCACCGGCACAGCCAGTGGTGCCCCGGTAAATATTACCATCCAGGAGCAGCCCTGCGCCAATACCGGATCCAACTTTAATATATACCAGATTACGCGCTCCACGTCCAGCACCAGCCGCCCATTCCCCTAAGGCACCAAACTCAGCATCATTCCCCAGAGATACTGGCACGCCCCATAAGCTCTCTAAATATGCACGGATCGGATACGCATCCCAACCCGGCATGATCGGTGGGGCGCCTACCGCGCCTGCTTTTGTAATCACTGGACCTGGCACACCAATCCCAACCGCCAGGATCTTATCAAATGGAATCTCCAGCTTCTTTAGTAACTCTTGTAGATGGGTATCAATGACCGGCAGACAGGCTTCAGGACCATCTACAACCGAAAAGGGGTATTCAGCTTCATTTACGACATGTGCAGAAAAATCAGCAACAATCAATCCCAGATGGGTCGCCCCCATGTCAATTCCAACTACATACCCATGCTTGGGGTTGATCCCTAATAATTTGGGTATTCTGCCCCCCGTCACCGGTCCATCTTCGGATTCCTGTACTAGCCCGAGCAATTGCATATCTCCGACGATGGTAGATATAGCTGCGCGGGTCAAATCCATCTGGCGTGCCAATTCTGCGCGCGAAATACCGCCCGGGGTGAAGCGGATCATATCCAAAATCACCCTTTTGTTAAGGTTTTTTACAGTAGTTGAGCGGATTGTGGGAGTGACAACGTTCATAAGTGCACACATGACTTGAATACTACCTATCTGTGAATTCTATCAGATATCCGGGTATTTGTCAATATATCTAACATTTATACTAATGTTTGTCAATTGTTCTAACAAAGGTTCATTCGACTTCAGATGAGTGTTTTCCGTTATAATCACTGACATGACTACCCACCCGCTTCTAGCCGGGATTTACGCAGCCATGGTTACCCCAATCCACGAGGATGGTGCCCCGGACCTGCCAGGTGTTGAGCGCATGCTGCATTTTCTGGCAGGCCGCGGCTGCCACGGCATGCTATTGCTCGGTACGACGGGCGAAGGTCCCTCCTTTTCACCGCAGGAACGTTTTCTCATCCTGCAGGCAGCCGCGAAAGCCCGCAGCCAGCACCCCGGCTTGCGCCTGCTGGCTGGTACTGGCACACCCAGCCTGGATGAGACGATTCAGCTCACACAGCAGGCATTTGACCTTGGTTACGAGGGCAGTGTGGTCCTGCCGCCATACTATTTTCGCAAGGTCAGCGATGACGGCCTCTTCACCTGGTTTGATTTAATCCTGAAGAAAGCAGTGCCTTCTCATGGTGTATTGCTCGGCTACCACATTCCGCCGGTGACCGGAATTGGATTCTCATACGATCTGCTGAGGCGGTTGAAAGATGCTCATCCTGACTCCTTTGCTGGAATCAAGGATTCTTCCGGCAATCCAGAATACGCCCAGGGATTGGGGCAACGCTTTGGTCAGGCTCTGTTCGTGCTAACGGGCAATGACCGGCTGTTCAGCATAGCGCTCCAATCTCACGCTTCGGGCTGTATCACGGCGATGGCGAACCTGTTCTCCCCGTGGCTGCGTCAGATCTGGGAGACCTACCAACTGGGACAGCCAGATCCGGCGCTTCAGGAAAAGCTAAGCGCAGCCCGTGTGATCCTAGACCGCTATCCACCCATGCCACCCTTGCTCAAGGGATTATTACACCAGATGCATTGTCTTCCGCAATGGCCGGTCAGACCGCCGCTTATCCCGTTCTCTGATGACCTCATCCCGGGCATACTCTCCGAATTGAACAGTCTGTCCACCTGACATTGATGCTCCCAGATTAGCGATGTATATTCCACCCACCCGCCGCAATGTTGCCATGTCTATCATGTTGGGAGTGCTTGGATTCGCAATCCTTATATTCTTCATATCCATGATCAGTCTGCTCAAGAACCGGGCGATGATCCAGGTTGAGTCAATCATCACCTTGACAGGCACTGGTTCCGCTGCGCCGCTCAACACACTCACCCAGACCAGCACCATCACACCCACCTCACGACCTACCTGGACTCCTCCACCCAGTCCTACCACAACCATCACAGTCACGCCCACCCCCACCCGCACCTATACCCAGATCCCTTCACTCACTCCAGCCCAGCCACAGACGCGGAATTCACGATACCGCCTGAATGATTGGAACCTTGTAGAAGCGGATCGGATAATCGCATTGCTTGAGGCGCGTGCCGCTCGGGAGGGAGTGCCTGAGTGGTACCATGCAGCTGCTTTTTCCCAACAAGAAGCCTTGCTGCGATTTCCGGATGCCCTTGAAGCAACTGGCTGGCGCTGGCAGATCGCTCGCAACCTGGTCCAGGCTGGCGACCCAGAAGCAATCAGCGATTACATTGCCTTGATCCAATCAGCCCTGGACGCCGGGCAGGTGCGTTCCAGTGATCTGCCTATCTGGTTCCAATTCTACGAAAAAGAACTGACCCTGGAAATTACCTCACTGCAAGCCAAACCCGGGGAGCTGGGTCGCTCTTTGATCCAGATCAGCGGATCTGGCAGTATCTTCCTGTGGCTGCTTGAAACCCCCAACAGCATCCAGGTGATCCCACTGCTGGATGATTTCGAGCCAAATCATGATCCACAATCTGCCTGGCACACGCAAGATCTTACCGGTGATGGTGAACCCGAACTGATCATCTACCGGATCACCTCCCCCGGCGAGACACACTTCCCAAAACCATGGATCTTTGACCAGTCCCAGACCCCACCCACCAGCCTGGATATCCAAGTCCGACTGCCAATCGATTTAGGTCTGGAGTCAGAGCGGCGCATCGAACTGGCAGGAAATGCACAGGGAGCCAGCGACCTGGTGCTCATCGCACGGGTGTTCCCAGCCTGTCCGGTTGACGTCAGCCAACTTTTCCACTGGTCAGGGGAAGTATTTATCGGTGAGCCTATTGAATATGCAATCTTCCCAGATACAGACCTATTGGCATGGTGTGAAGTCTTGATCGACCATACTTCATTGGTATGGGAACCGACAGACACATTCTCCATTGCAGAAGTGCTACTGCCTGTCTGGCCACCGGCAGTCGATACCGAAGGTCGCATCTACCCCGCAGATGGATTAGATGGATGGCGGTTTCGCCTGGGTATTTTGGCAGCACTGACCCTGCAACCTGAACAAGCCAGGGCAAGCATGCAAACAATCCTTGACACACCAGCCGTACCAGAGAGTACCTGGATCGTACCGGCTCGACAATTCATGGAGGATTCCCAGATCCCAGACAATCTCTTTCTGGCCTGCCAGGCTGCTCCGATGTGCAATCTGCACAACGCCCTGCAGAGCCTGGTTCAACAAAGCGACTTCAATGATCCATCCCTGGCTCTGAATTATCTGCAGCAACATGGGGTGGTCACGCGCGTCACCGGTTATTTCGACTTCGATAAGGATGGCCAAGACGAGCGTTGGATGAGTGTAATACCCAGACCAGGTGGTAAGCTAGAGTTTTGGATCCTGACCCACGTACCAGGGGGCGTACAAGCACTCTTTGTCCAGATATTTGAGGATAACGCTCCCGAGCCATACTACCACAATGCTGATGAAACACCTGCAGTTGTGCAGCTGGAGTCAGGAAGTGGCTTCATCCTGGAGCGCGATCGCATCTCAAACATCGCCATCCTGCGTTTCGTAGACGTTGAATACGCCCGCCCCACCGTGATCCGCGAAGCACTTGATCGAGCCAGACGATCCCTGCTAAACGGCGTGGATCCAGAGCGGGTACTGGCTGAGCTGCTTGAACTTGGCGCCTCAGCGCGTTTTGCAGGTGACTGTGCTGCTTTTGGCATCTGCGCCCAATATTACTACACGCTGGGATTGGCATATGATTTGACGGGTGAACTGTTGAATGCGATCGATAGCTATCTGATTGTGTGGCGCTACTACCCATTGAGCCCCTACACGTTAATGGCGCGGTTAAAATTGGAGCTGCTTCCGGCAACACCGACCTTCACCCCCACCGCTACTGCGACCATGACGCCCACCATCACCACCACCCTGCTCCCTGGTGAGACGGTCACACACACTCCCACTCCCATTGACACACCCACGACGACTGTGACACCCTGACAACTGATCCAATGCACGGCGTACCCATGGAATTCCCAAAAACCAGCTGGCGGCTGATCCTAACTCCACCCGCAACAGGCGCCTGGAACATGGCTGCCGATGAAGCAATTCTGGAAGCCGCTGGACAAAAACTAGTTGCACCAACATTGAGATTGTTCGCCTGGGAACCGGCCTGTCTATCGCTCGGCTATGCGCAAGCTTCCAGCGATGTGGACCTGCCAGCATTAGCAGATCGCGGCTGGCAACTTGTACGCCGTCCAACTGGAGGCCGAGCGATCCTGCACACCGATGAGCTTACCTACTCGGTCGCCGGTCCGCAATCTGATCCACGCCTGGCTGGCAGTGTGCTGGAGAGCTATAAATGCCTGTCAGCTGCCCTGCTGGATGCGCTGCAGCGCTTGAGCGTACCGGCTGAGTCCCAATCCGGCTCGGTCCCTCACGCAGCATTATCCAAGGGACCAGTGTGCTTCGAAGTGCCATCCAATTATGAAATCATCGTCGAGGGGAAAAAATTGGTAGGCAGCGCTCAGGCGCGCCGCAAAGAAGGAGTCTTACAGCATGGTTCCCTGCCCCTGTTCGGCGATCTAACGCGCATCACCCAGGTATTGGCTTTTCCAGACGAAGCTACCCGCCAGTCAGCCGCTGAACGCTTGCTGAGGCGGGCGACAACTGTTGAACAGGTGTTGGGTCGGGTTATCCCCTGGGATGAGGCTGCCAAAGCATTCCAGGCTGCCTTTCAAGAAATATTAAATCTGGACCTGATCCCGGCTGAGCTTACCTTACAAGAAAAAACGCGCACCAGTGAGCTGGTACGCGTCAAATATGGTCATCCTTCCTGGATCGAACGAGCTGGAAACAGCTAAGGCACAGGCTCTGGTTCTAGCTCAACAAAGATCACATCGGTATAACCAAGGCTGAGGAACAAGCGCAGCATATATGCTTCCGCATTGGTCTGGGCCTGTTCCAAGATGCCATCCTCCAACGCAGCATTACGAATCTCATCCTCGGCAGCCTGGCGGGCGAGGGTCTCAAGACCCGGATCACCTTTGGTGAAAATGCCTGTCTCCCGGTCATAGATATAGGATTTGTCATTGTCCAGGGCTGCAACAAAGATCTCAGCCTGCGGAAGTTGGACGTACAACACGCCATTTTCTATCCACATATCCTCAGGACCTAATTTTTCCATGTCAATCCCGGCAATAATCAAGCCATGGGCAACAAACAACAACCGGTCGCCAAACAAAGACCCAAACAAAGTCTGCCCAGTCTCAGCGGTTATCACTTTTTCAATGGAATATTGGATCGTTTCCAAACGGGCTAACGTCCTGATCTGGTAGATCACAGTCAGCGGGTCTGGAATGATGGTGGGGGTCGGGTGGAGAACCTGGGATACCTGTGTCCCCAGACTGCTGGAGAGGTCGGTGACCGGCCCCAGTACCCGCCGGGTGCTCGCCTGAACTGCGGCGATCACGCCTATGCCGATCACTGTCAAGATCACCAGAACCCCGATCACCAGAAACCAAGAGCGTATGTTATTGTCGTTCTTCATAGATTCAATTATACTAGATACCATCATGCCCATTGGCCTGCTCACATTGCGAATTCAACTACCGGGCTGCCAGTCGTTGAAGGAAAAACGGAGCCGGCTAAAGCCACTGATCACCCGTTTGCACCGGGAATATAATATCTCGGTGGCGGAAATCGACGCTCAGGAGCACTGGTCAGAGACGGTAATCGCCTGTGCGCTGGTAAACAACGACCTGGCTCACATCCAACGCAGCCTGCAGGTGATCCCTGGCTGGATCGAGCAGCAATGGCCGAATGTTCAAATAATCGATGACCGAATTGAATTGATCTGAAGAAGGAGAACCCGATGGATTTACAATTAACTGGGAAACGCGCCCTGGTCACCGGGGCAAGCCGCGGTT
>Ga0105106_10003551_pt1 | contig 11126 bp, 9 predicted proteins | sample PPLLaktember2015_5_FD_79109 | JGI IMG/M metagenome (GOLD analysis project Ga0105106, IMG submission 79109) | Freshwater sediment microbial communities from Prairie Pothole Lake near Jamestown, North Dakota, USA - PPLs Lake P8 Core (1) Depth... | ecosystem: Environmental > Aquatic > Freshwater >... | reverse complement strand
GACCTCGTGCGCAACGCCGGCTTCGTCGGGCGCACGAGCCTCGACTTCACCGCGCCGGGCGCGACGGTGAAGCTGTCGTTCGGGAGCGAGGACGGCCTCGTCGTGGTGCGCCGCGCCGAGCAGACCCGCGACGAGTCGCGTCTCACCGGCCGCCGCACCGTCCGCACGACGGTCACGTGGCACGTCTCGAACGCCTCGAACGACGCACGCTCGTTCGTGATCGAGGAACGCGTCCCGGTGTCCGAGGTGAAGGAGGTCGAGATCACGGTGCTCGGCAAGCACTGCGATCCGCCGGCGAGCGCACCGAGCCCCGATGGCATCGTGCGCATCGAGGTGTCCCTACCGCCGCACGGCACGAAGCGCGGCACGTTCACCTGGGAGCTCGGCGCGAACGCGAAGGTCGCCGGGGTCTGACGCGATCCAGCCGGCGGTTCGTTCGACATGCGTCCGCCGTCGCACCCCGGCCTGCACGGACGACGGGAGTGCGCTCGCGGCGCGCGAGCCCGCGCGCACGTGCGCCCGACATCGTCCGCTCACGACGCACGTGCGCCTCGGTCGGGTCGCGTTGCACGGGTGTTCCGAGCACGCGTGGCCCCACGAGCGGCCGAACGATCACTCGATCGATCCTACGGCCGTCGATCGGATTCCATGACAGCGATCTGCAGTGATCGAAGGGTCAGCACTTAAATGCCGTGTAGCACACGCCAACCCGTTGCGACGTTGGATGGTGGTTCGGTTAACATCGAGCCGTGCCCGACGTCGCCTTGCAAGGAAGCCGGAAGGGTCGACTCGTGATCGTCGTACGCGGTCGACTCGACGAGACCACGGGCAGGAGCCTACGGACGGCGCTGCACGATCGCCTCGAGGGCGGCGACGAGTTCCGCGAGATCGTCTTCGACATGAGCGAGCTCGAGGACTACGACATCCTCGGCCGCGCCGAGCTGATCGCCGCGCATCGCCTGCTCACCACCCGCGAGCGCCGCACGATCTACGTCTCGACCCGTCCGCGCATCCGCGGCCTCGCGCTCATGACGATCCGCGAGGTTCAGGACGACAACGCGTGCCCCGTCGCGAGCCTCGAGCAGGGCGAGCGCTGGCTCGAGACGAACCTCGCCCGCGTCGAACAGCTCCCGCTGCGCCGGCGCTGATCAGGCGCTCTCGTACGCCCGCTTCAGCGCCGGCCCGCCGATCGCGCTACTTCAGGTTGTTGAGATATGCGATGCGGACCGTGTTCCGCAGCGACTCGCCCGTCGTGCCGATCGGCGAGTTCACGAGCACGGCGACCTCCATGTTCTCCGGCAGGAAGAACACGACGGACTGCTCGAGGTTGCCGGCGCCGTCGCCCCATGCGCCGTTCTTGTTGTAGATCTTGCCGGCCGGCGTGTCGAAGACCTGGTCGAGGCCGAGCATCGCGTCGATCGCCTCCTGGGCCTCCGTCTTCGCCATGATCGTGCCGGCGCGGCGGAACGTGTGCATCACCGAGAGCACGTCGTTCACCGACAGGCGGAAGCCGACGCCGCCGAGCTGCGTCGCGAGATCGCCGGAGTTCCAGCCCTGCGCGTCGGACTTGCTCTGGTAGGCGAACGCAGTGGTGCCGCTCGGCGCGGGGCTCACGTTCGCGACGCCCGACGGGCTGAACACCTTGGCCTGCGCGCGCTGCAGGAACCAGTCGGTGGTGATGATGTCCCACATCGCGTCGTTGACGAGCGGGAACTCCTGGTTGCGATCGATGGCGCCCGCGAGCACGGCCCCGAGCACGCGGCAGATCGAGAAGTTGACGTTCTCGTAGTCGCCGCTCGCGGTCGTGGGCACGTCGCCGGCGACCTCCTGCTTCATCACCGGGAACGATCCGTCCGAGCCGCCGGTGGAGAAGCCCGAACGATGGGTGAGGAGATCGCGGAACGTGATGTCCGCGACGTTGTCGCCGACGTTCCAGTACGCGGGGATGTACGGGCCGATCTTCGTGTCGATGCTCAGGCCCTTCTCGTCGAGGAGGTCGGCGATGACGATCGCCGTCATCAGCTTGCTGACGCTCGCGACGTGCATGCGCGTGTCGAGCGTCCAGCCCTTCGCTCCCTGCTGGGGGCTCTTCGCCCACTCCCAGATCAGCGTGACCTCGGGCACGCCGTTGCGCCGCAGCTGCATCGCGTAGCCACGCGTCTTGTCCTTGAAGGCCGCGTGCAGGTCCTCGGCGAACTTCGCGGTGTCGAGCTTCGGCTTCACGTCGAACTTGGGCAGCTTGCGCAGCTGGATCGACGGCGCGACGTCGACCTCCTCGAACGTGCGGCCGGCGACCGCGGGCCGGAACTTGTGGGCCTTCGCGCGCTCGATCGAGACCTGCGGCGCGGGCTGGACCGTGGGCGACGAGGCCTTGGGGCGCACGAGCGGCCCGGCCGCGACGGGCATGGCGAGCAGCGTCGCGCCGAGCAACGAGAGGGTGAGTGCGGGAACGCGCGAGCGGAATCCGTGGGGCATGCCGGGTGGACGGCGCCGCGTCGGCTTGTGACGGGGCGATTTGCCAGACGAGCCGAGATGCCCGAGGGATTGCCGCTCTCTGAGCCGCCGCTCAGCCGCCCGGCGCGTCGAACACGTGCGGCACGGCGTAGCGCACGACCGTGGTCTCGCCGTGGCCGTGCTGTGCGTGCACCTCGAACAGCACGTCCGGCGGCATCGAGGCGAAGTGGCGCTGACAGGCGATCAGCACCTCGCCGCGATCGCGATCGAACGGCGCGTCCAGGTCCTCGTGCATCACCTCGCCGCTCGACTCCGAGCGGACGATCACGCGGACGCGCGTCACCGCGGCGAGCTCGAGGCCGTACAGCCGGTGCAGCAGGATGTCGACGCCGGTGGGGAAGACGACGGGCTTGCGATCCCCTGGGCCGACCGGATTCTCCTCGACGACGAGGCCGCGTGCGGCGAGCTCGCGCAGATGGGCCGCGCTCACCACCGGCGGGATCGCGACACGAAACGCATGGACGATCCCCGCGACCGCGGCGGATTCGGCCGCACACCGGCCACACGCGATCACGTGCTCGTCGATGCGCTCGACTTCGGCATCCGCGAGGTCGTCGGACCAGTAGTCGACCAGCTGCGCGAACGGGATGGGAGTCGTGCAGGCGTCGCTCACGGATGTGACTCCTGTCCGTGCTCGACGCAGCGACGCAGCGCCGCGATCGCGCGGTGCCGCAGCACTCTCACGTTGCCGCCGGTGGTGGCGAGAACGTCGGCGATCTCGTCGGCCGATCGCTCGCGGAAGAACGACAGCTGCAGCACCGCACGCGCACGGTCGTCGAGACGATCCAGGCAGTGCACGATCGCGCCGAAGTCGAGCAGCTCGACCTGCGGCAACGCGGTCGCGATCTCCGGCGGCACCAGACCCACGGGCTCGGCGCGCCCGTCCTCGCGGCGGATGCGATCGGCGACGTGGCGGCACGTGCCGAGCACATAGCGGGCGAGGTGCTCCGGATGCTCGATCCGTTCCGCGCGTAGCGCCTCGAGCACCGCGAGCAGCACGTCCTGGACGAGCTCACGGGCACGCTCCTCGCTGCGCAGGTGCTTGAGCCCGTACAGCAGGATGCGCGGCGCGAACCGGCGGCACAGCTCGGCCTCGGCCGCGCGCGCATCCCCGCGCTCCGGTTGCGCGACGCGACGGACGAGCTCCGCGTCGCCGGCCTCGCGGGTGCCCGAGTCCAGCGCCATGCAGATCGCAGGGTAGCATCAAACCCCCAGCGCATCGGCGAGGGCGAGCAGACTGCGCCGGCCATCGCCGGAGAACGAGCTGCCGTGCATGAGCGCCAGTGTCGTCGGCTCGGTGCGCGCGAGCTTCTCCAGGATCGCGCGCGTGTCCCTCTCGATCGCGATGCCGCCCATGGTGGCGCGCAGCGCCTCCGACGGTGCGACCACGTCGGCCTCGGTGAGCGGCGGCAGATCGGCACCGGCGTGGGTGAACAGATCGCCGCAGAGCAGCGTGCGCGTCGTCGCCTCGAACATGTAGCCGCACTCCCAGTTGTGCGGCACGTGCGGCGCATCGAGCCAGCGCAGCTCGTGGCGACCGGTCGTCAGCACCTCGCCGTCCTGTAACGGGCGCGGGGGCCGATCGGCGAGGTCGCCCACCGAGACCATCGCTCCGATCGCGCTGCACACCGGCGTGGCCGCGGGCGCGACGGCGAGGAAGTCGTTGAGCGCTCCGCACTCGTCGGCCTCGACGTGCGAGAACGCGACCCAGCGCAGGCGCTCGATCCCGCCGAGCACGTGGGCGACCGCGTCGCGCACGAGCGGGAACATCTTGCGCAGCCCGGTGTGGAAGAGCAGCGGCTCGTCGTCGACGACGAGGAACTGGTTGAACGTGAATCCGCCCGGCATGACGCTGGGCGGAACCGGCGTGCTGATGCGGATGATGCCGTCGGCGATCTCGTGCACGTTCGTGCCGGACTGTGCGTTGGTGATGGTCATGGGCTCGCCCCCGACGTCCGGCGACGGGGCGCGGCGTTACAGAGGAATCGTCGCGATCGCTCGCGCAGTGTGCGCGAACCCTGGCAGCGGGTCGCGAGACGCATGCGCCGGGTCGCGCTACGCAATTCGCCCGAGCCGGTCGAATGCCCGCGTCGCGTAGACTGGGGCTTCGATGCGCTGTCTCCTCGTCGTCGCTGCGCTCGTCGCGGCCTGTGGTGGCAGCGACGCGCGCGGCACGGGTGACGTCGCGACCGGCATCGGCAGCCTGGACGCGGGTGAGACGCTCGGCGACGCGACGACCTCCGCGCTGCTCGACCTCGGCGGGGTCGGTGACGTCCCGAACGGTCTCGGAGGGTGCCAGCGGGTCGACCTGCTGTTCATCGTCGACAACTCGGCCTCGATGTACGACGAGCAGCAGAACCTCCTGCAGAGCTTCCCGTCGTTCATCGGCGAGGTCGAGGACGTGCTGGGCAACCACGACTACCAGGTGATGGTCGTCGACACCGACGTCGGCGAGTGGTCCGGCTGCTACGAATCCATCTACAACTCGTTCGACTGCGATCTGTGGTGCGCCAGCGCCAACTGCCCGAGCGGCTGCGATTGCGAGTGCAACGCCGAGCAATGCGCTCCGTTCGCGTCCTTCACCTGCGACGGCGCTCTCGGTGCAGGCCGCATCGAGAGCGGTGACGGCAGCTCGTGCGGCCTCGCGGGTCGGCGGTACATCACCGGCTCCGATGCCGACGCCTCGGCGGAATTCGAGTGCGCGGCGCTGGTCGGCATCGCGGGCGAGCCGTCCGAGCGACCGATGCAGGCGCTCGGCGAAGCGATCGGTCCACTCGCCGAAGCTGGCGGCTGCAATGCCGGATTCCTGCGCGACGATGCGATCCTCGTGGTCGTGCTGATCAGCGACGAGGAGGACGCCGCATCGCTGGGCGACCCACCCGAGTGGTACGACGCCGTCGTCGCCGCGAAGCACGGCAACCCCAATTCCGTCGTCGTGCTCGGCCTGCTCGGCGATCCCGATCTCGAAGGCGGCATCTGTGGTCCGTTCGATCCGGTCGACAACAGCGGTGCCATCGCGGCGCCGCGCCTGCGCGCGTGGGTCGAGACGTTCCCCGCGGGCGACTGGGCGTCGGTGTGCAACGCCGACTACACGCCGTTCTTCCACGCGGCGATCTCGGTCATCGACGAGGCGTGCGAGGACTTCGTTCCGCCCGGCTGAGAGAGCGACGGTCCGCGACCGATGGACGGTCCGCGGGAAGCGGTGTCTACTGCCCGGCGGTGGAACAGCAATTCCAGTTCACGTTGAAGCACCCGCCGCGTCGCGTCGACGACGGCGGGGTCGCGCAGCTCGATGCCGCGCTCGCGGCAGCTGCCGGCGTGGCCCCGGACCGGGTGCTGCACGCGATCGATCCGCGCCGCATCGCCTCCTTCGCGGACGGCGGCCCCCCGGTTTGGAGCGTCGCGCTCTGCCCGTGTCACGACGGCTGCTGGCTGTTCGTCACCTACGGGTTGTCGCGCGCGATCGATCCCGACGCAGGCTTCGACCACGAGATGAGCATCCGCGTCGCGCCGGACACCGATCCGCAGCCGCCGCAGTGGCCGGTGTTCTTCCTGCGTCAGCTCGCGCGCTACCAGATCACGACGAGACGCGACCTGGCGGTCGGCGATCCGATGGAGTTCGGCGAGTCGATCACGCGCGCCGCGATGGCGCCGGCCGAGAAGGCCGCGATGCCGGACTCGCCGATGCACGCGATCGCGGTCGTCGACGATCCCGTGCTCCCCGGCGCACGACGAGCGTACGGACTCTTGCCCGACGAGCACGTGCTCGCCGAACCGTGGTCGATCGCGGGACTCGTCGGCGAGATCGCCCGGCGCGAGCCGACGCTCACCACCCGCCTCGGTCGCGGCAGCTGGTGCGGCGATCCGACCATCGTGCAGGCCGTGCAGGCCGGGACGGCGCGCGAGGGCTCGTCGACCGGCGCGCTCGTCCTGCCCGGACTGCGCTGGGAGCCGGCGGAGGACGGCTTCCTCGTGCAGATGCCGAGCGGCGCGCCGGCGCTGCGCTTCTGCGCGCTGGCGCGCGCCCGCCTCGGGTTCGGCCGCAACCTGTTGCTGCACGACGTGGAGCCCGCAGCGCGCAGCCTGATCGGCCTCGCGCCGAGCGAGCAGCCCTACGCCCGCGTGCACGGCGACGGGCTGCTCGAGGTCGGCATGGGACTCGACTCGCCGATCCTCGGCGCGGTGGAGACGGCGGCTCGCCAGCCCAACGCTCGCGGGATCCGCTTCACGGTGCGGTGAAACGCGATCGAACCGCCGGTTCGTCTGTCTGTCCCCCGGACCCCGGGGAATCGCATGCGCTCGACCACACTTCGCCGCCAGTGCTCGCTCGTCTTCGCATTCGTCGCAACAGCGGCGTGCTCGTCGAACGGTGACGACGACGCCCGCGACACCAGCACCGAGACCACCGACGCGGCAAGTTCCAGCGAAACGGGGGCGACGGAGGACGGGGGCCCGACGGACGCCTCGACGTCGGCTCCGAGCGACGAGAGCTCCGATGCCACGAGCGAGACGACCACATCCAGCGCGGACAGCACCGAGACCGGTACGTCCTCCGACGCGAGCACCGATGACTCCACGAGCACCGGGGAACCGAGCGGGGCCTGGTGCGAGGACGCCGTCGTCTCGCTCGCGGACCTGTACGGCCGACCGATTCCGTTCCGCATGCCGCACGGAGGACCGACGGCGATCGCCGCCGGCCTCATGCCGGAGGAAGGCATCGAAGCCGCCGTCTTCGACATCGCCACTTCGACGTGGACGGAGCCGACGACGCTCTTCGAGGGTGCCGTCGAGCTGGAATACCCCGATCAGAGCCCATCGCAGGCGATGGACGCTGCCGGCAACGCGATCATGGTCCACGCGCGCATCGATCCCCCGGGTCTCGTGGCCCAGCACTACGACGGCGCCACGTCCACCTGGTCGTCGGTCGATCTGCCGATGGAGGTCGACTGGCCCAGGTTTCCGAGCGTCCACGTCGCGGGCACCGGGGATGCGCTCGCGCTCGTCCGACGCAGCGGCGCGGACACGTACGAGGACGTCCTCGTGGCGTCGTACTCCGCACAGACGGGGGAGTGGACCGCGGGCCCGGTCCTTGGACCCGTGTATTACGACTGGGCAACGATCCCCGCGGCCATCGACACGACGAGCGGAGATGCCGTGGTCGTGGTGAACGCGGACCCCAACCGGCAACTGGCACGGTTCGACGCGGCGAGCAACGAGTGGTCGTTTCTCGACTTCGCCGAGTACACGTACATCATCGACGTGGTTCCGACCGGCGCCGGAACGTTCGTCGCCCTCAGCATCACGAGCACGTGGAATCAGGTGGGAGAGCTCCGTGCGCACCGATTCGACGGGGACGTGTGGCTCGAGCCGGAGATCATCGCCGACGACGACATCTTCTCCAGCATGGCGATCCGGGGTACGGCCGACGGACGCGCCGCGGTCGCTTGGTGGAGCTCGCTCGGCGTGTTGTCGGCGAGCATGCTCGACCCCGCGACAGGATGGTCGGATCCGATCGCCGTGAACGACCCCGAGCAGCAGGGCGGCAGCCCCTACGAGACGCTGCCTTCGATCGCACTGCAACCGACAGGCTTCGTGGTCGGGTGGAGTCAGACGACCGATACGAGAATGCTGGCCGCCTTCGTGCGTCGCTGGGACGACGTCGAGGGCTTGCACGACGTCGTCGCGCTCGACGCCGGACAGGACGGCGATCAGATCATCTTCGACGTCGCGGCCGCGACTGGCGATCGCACGCGCGCGATCTGGGTCGATTACGGACTCGACCCGTCGAGCTATCAGAGCTGCGACGAGCTCGGCACGGCCTGGAGCGCACCGGCCGATCTGGAGGGCGTCTTCACGGACGCGCAGCCGCTTCCGGACGGCGACATGCTTTTCGGACAAGGCGGTGTCGCGGCCTTCCACGACGTGCCGTGACCCGCGCCCGCCCTACTTCGGCGCTTCGTCGCGCTCGAGCACCATCACCGAGCTGCCTTCGGGCAGCTCGCCGGCCTTCAGCTTCGCGAGCAGCTCGGCCGCGGCCTCGCCCTGCAGCCAGACCGGCTCGTCGGCGGTGGCCTCCTCGACCACCGCGGCGTCGAGCAGCGAGCTCCTCATCATCACGGCGATGTCCTGCTCGAAGTCGGCGCCCATCGGCGCGAGCTCGAGCGCGTACATGGACTCCGTCAGGCACTCGCCGAGCTCCGGCGGCACGTCGGTCGCACCGTCGAGTGTGACACTCTCGACGACCGCGCCGAGCTCCGGCGTGCCGATCACGTGCGCCGTCAGCCGCACGTTCGGCGGCAACTCGCCCGCGAGCTCGTCGCAGCCCTGCACGAGCTCGGACACCTGAGTCGCGAGCTGCACGAGACAGTCCTGGTCCGAGCACGACTGCACGCAGTCCTCGCCCGCCTCGTCCTGCTGCGCCTCGGCGCGCCGCTGCGCGTGTGCGGCCTGGATGCCGTCGACGCGTGCCGCCCAGCGCTCGCGCGCGATCCGGATCGACTCGCGATCCGCCTTCGTCTCGACGCGACGCTCGTTCTGCACGGCGGCGGCCGGCACAGCGGCGACGACCGCCGTCACCTCGCGCTCCTTCGCCGGGGCGTCGGCGTGCTTCCACGCGACCGCGCCCGCCGTCGTACCGCCCACCAGCACCGCTCCGATCAACAACTTCGCAATCATGGCACTCGTTCCCTTCGTCGTCGCGGCCGTGTTCGTGGCCGCCGTCGACGCCTGGGATGCCGCGATCTCGCCGAGTGTTGGCAACGGGAAGAACGCGCCCGCCCACAGCATGCGATCACCGCCGTAGCGCGCGTCGAGCTGCGCGCGCAGGCGATCCATGCCGAGCTTCAGTCGCCAGCGCACCGTGCCCGCCGGGATCGCCGACGCGCGGGCGATCTCGGCGGCGCTGAGCCCCTCGAAGTACCGCTGCCGCACCACGTCGCGCACGTCGTCGTCGAGATCGGCGACGAGCCCCGCGACGATGCGCGCGACCTCGCGTTGCTGCACGTCGCGCTCGGGATCGATCGGCGTGGCGTCATCGAGATCCGCGACCGCCTCCTCGCGTGCGAGCATCCTTCGCGAGCCGCGGATCGCCATGCGATGCTCGTTGCGGAGGATCGTCCGCATCCATGCCGCGGGCGATCTCACGGCCGCGGCGCCCGACTCGAGCGCGCGCACCCAGCTCGACTGCACGAGGTCGTCGGCACCGTGCGGATCGGCGAGCCGACGGGCGAGGCGCCGGAGCCCGGGCGCCAGCGCGGCCGGGTCCATCGGGGTGGCGGCGGACTGCATCGTGATCCCCCGGATGCCGCCGGGCCCCGCAGTGTTGGCACGGCCGGCCGACGACCGACCGGAAGTGCGCTGGACGACCGCCCAGCCCAGGTTGTGACCCCGATCCCACGGATCCGCCCTTCGCTTGCGCCGGCCGCTCCCGTGTGCCACGGTAGCCCCGAACTTTGACTGACACGCGTGTCAGTGACACGTGCGTCACTCGTCCTCCGTCCCCCGCGAGGTCCTGATGAGCGCCAAGGAATTCCGCATCGGCTTCGATCTCGGCTCGACCACGGTGAAGGCCGTCGTCATCGACATCGCCACCGACGAAATCGTCTGGAAGGACTATCGCCGGCACGAGAGCAAGCAGCCCGAGAAGGCGCTCGAGATGCTCCGCGACATCGAGCGCGACTGCGGGGTCACGTCGACCAATTCGCGCGTGTTCATGACGGGCTCGGGCGGCGGCAACGTCGGCCGGTTCATCGGGGCGAAGTTCGTGCAGGAGGTCAACGCCGTCTCGCTGTGCGTCGAGAAGCTGCATCCCGAGGTGAACTCGGTGATCGAGCTCGGGGGCCAGGACGCGAAGATCATCGTGTTCAAGCCCGACGCCGAGACCGGCCGCAAGAAGAAGATCCCGTCGATGAACGACAAGTGTGCCGGCGGCACAGGGGCGGTCATCGACAAGATCAACGCGAAGCTCAAGCTGCCGGCCGACGACCTCTGCAACGCGACCTACCACGGCAAGAAGCTGCACCCGGTCGCCGGCAAGTGCGGCGTGTTCGCCGAGACCGACATCAACTCGCTACAGAAGATGGGCGTGCCGCCCGACGAGCTGATGGCGTCGCTGTTCGAGTCGATCATCCAGCAGAACCTCGCGGTGCTCACGCGCGGCCACACGTTGATGCCGCACGTGATGCTGCTCGGCGGCCCCAACACGTACATCAAGGGCATGCTCGAGTGCTGGAAGGCCAACATCCCGCCGATCTGGGCCGAGCGCAACGTCGAGCTGCCGCCCTGTGAGGACCCGGCCGATCTCATCATCGTGCCGAACAACGCCCAGTACTACGCGGCGATCGGTGCGGCCGAGTTCGGCAAGGACGAGGACGATCACGTCGGCCGCTACAAGGGCACCGACGGGCTCGTCTGGTACATCGAGGTCGGGCGCACCGAGGAGAAGAAGAAAGCCGGCGGCCGCGGCCTCGCGAAGACGGACGAGGAGCTCGACACCTTCCTCGCGCGCTACAAGCCCGAGAAGTTCGTGCCCGCCACGTTCCAGCCCGGCACGACCGTGCGCGCGTACATGGGCATCGACGGCGGCTCGACCTCGAGCAAGGCCGTGCTGCTCT
>Ga0105106_10003550_pt1 | contig 11126 bp, 8 predicted proteins | sample PPLLaktember2015_5_FD_79109 | JGI IMG/M metagenome (GOLD analysis project Ga0105106, IMG submission 79109) | Freshwater sediment microbial communities from Prairie Pothole Lake near Jamestown, North Dakota, USA - PPLs Lake P8 Core (1) Depth... | ecosystem: Environmental > Aquatic > Freshwater >... | reverse complement strand
GTCACGATGCGGTCGCCGAAGTAGAAGGCGGCCATCCAGATCGACGACTGGAACAGCCACGAGGCGGTGTCGCCGCCCGAGAGCGCCCAGGCCCAGGCGAAGTACCAGAGCGGCGGATGGACGAGGTCGAGGCCGTGGTCGAGGTTGTGGCCGAGCTCCGAGCTCTTGAACTGCAGCCGCGCGAGCTTGCCATCCACGCTGTCGAGCACGCTCATGCCCCAGGCGCAGACGAAGCCCGAGACCCACCAGCCGTTCGCCCAGAGCGGCACGGCGGCGAGAGTGATCACGATGTTGAAGCACGTGATCACGTTCGGGTGGACGCGCCATCGCGTCAGCGGCCGCAGCGCCCGCCAGACGAAGGGCGGATAGACGTAGCGCGTGAAGAAATCGGTCGAGCCCTTGTAGTTCGACCAGAACAGGAATCGCTCCGCGCTGTCGCGGTCGGCGGCGTCGCGCAGGCAGAAGAGGTAGGGCGGCAGCGTCCGGCGCAGGCGCGTCAGGTAGCCGTCGAGGTCTGCGGCGTCGAAGCGCGCGAGCGCGCCCTGCTCCACCGCCGAGGCCGCGATCTCGACCAGGCGCTCGCCCTTCACCTCGGCGCCGAGGGGCGCCGTGAGCGCGAGCACCGCGGTCGGCGCACCGCACTCCGGCGCGGGGTCGCTGGCGGCGATCGCCGCGCCGCGCTTCGCGAGATGCGCGAGCAGGCGCGCGTCGACGATCGCGTCGCCGTCCACCGCGAGCAGCAGCGTGCCGCTGGCGTCGGCGAGAGCGCTCTCGAGCTCGGCCCGCGGTGCGCGCCCGTCGTGGCACCAGCGGATCGGCAGCGTCTGGGCGAAGCCCTCGGGCACGAGGGCGCGCGCAGCGGCCGCGGCCGCTTCCGCCGAGGACGCCGGCAGCGCGATCCGGATCTCCTCGACCTCGACCCCCTGCTGCACCAGGCCGCGCAGGTGGCGCTCGACCGGGGTCATGCCGAACACGACGAGCCCGCTCTGGGGCCGCGTCGCGTCCACGAAGACGCGGGGTCGTCTGGCCGAAGAAGGCTCGCTCGGACTCACGCGCACCTCGCCTTTCGGGAACGAGGCGAAGGCTGGGCGAAAGCCGGGGCCCGGGCAAGGGGGAGCGCCGGGCGCGCGCGTCCACTACCCGTTCGCGCGCCGCACGAATGCGGAGGAGCGCGATGCCGGGCCCGACGCCGCCGCAGGATCTCGTCCCGAGCGCGCCCCCGACGGCGGGCGGCGCGGCGGCCGCGCTGCGCGCGCTCGTGCTCGCGGGCCGGCGCGGCCCCGCCGACGCCGTCGCGGTCGCGGCGGGCACGAGCCACCGGGCCTTCGTCCCCGTGGTGGGCGTCCCGATGCTCGTGCGCGTGCTGCGGACGCTGCGTGCGACGCCGGGCGTCGGCGCGATCGCCCTCTGCATCGACGACGTGGCGGCGCTCGACGCGCTGCCCGAGGTGGCGGAGGCGCTGCGCGCGGGCGCGATCACGGCGCAGCCGAGCGCAGACTCGCCCGCAGCGAGCGTCGCCGCGGCGGTCGCGGCGCTCCCGCCGGGCGAGCGGGTGCTCGTCACCACCGCGGATCACCCGCTCCTCACGCCCGAGATCGTCTCGGGTTTCCTGCGCGGCGCCCTCGCGCGCGACGCCGACCTCGTCGTGGGCGTCGTCGCGGCATCGGTGATCCGCGCCGCGCATCCCGGCTCGGTCCGCACCTTCGTGCCGCTGCGGGGCGAGGCGTACTCCGGCGCAAATCTCTTCCTCGCGCGCGCGCCCGGCGCGGCCCGCGTCGCGAGCTTCTGGCGCGAGGCGGAGCGCTTCCGCAAGAAACCGTGGCGACTCGTGTCGGTGTTCGGCGCGACCACCCTCGCGCTCTTCCTGCTGCGCCGCCTCGATCTCGCGGCGGCGCTGGCACGCGCCTCGCGCACCATCGGCGCGCGGGTCGAGGCGGTGGTGCTGCCCCAGCCCGAGGCCGCGATCGACGTCGACCGACCCTCCGACCTCGTGCTCGCGACGCGCATCCTCGAGGCGCGCGAGAGTCGCCCGTAGGGCCGCTCGGACGCGCGCACGAGCGGCGCGCGCCCGGCTTCGGCTGGACCCCGCACGAGCAGCGCGCCTCGCGCCGCTCGAACGAGCGCGCGACCAGCGCGGCTCGCGCGCCTCAGACGAGGGCGCGCCTCCCCGCGTCGCCGAAGCTCTTGCCGTCGAAGCCGCGCACGTCGAGACCGATCACCCAGCCGTCCTTCGTGCGCTCGATGCGAAAGAGGTGATAGCTGGCCCGCTTCTCCGGCTTGCGCCCGCGCGCCGACGCCGAGCGGCCGCCCACGACCGGCACCGGGCCGCGGGGCCCGGGCAGGGTCGCGAAATGCTCGCGGTGCGTGTGTCCGTGGAGCACGAGCTCCGCGCCTGCGCGGGCGATGGCCTCGCGCACGACCTCGGGGTCGCGGAGCCGCCGCCGCCGCGCCTGCCCCGCCTCGACCGGCGGATGGTGGATCAGGACCACACGGCACCAGCCCTCGGCGCCGAGCGTTGCGAGCGTCTTCTCGAGGGCGGCGGCCTGCTCCTCGCCCACGCTGCCGCCGGCCAGGAAGATCGGGGTCGGGTGCACCGACGAGACCCCGACCAGGGCCAGGGGACCACGCCGGCGCACGGCCGGGAAGAGCGAGGCCCGCGCCTCGTCGGAGCCGATGTAGGGCGCCCAGCGCTGCCAGCCGGCGGGCCCCTGGGAGCCGATCGCGTAGGCGTCGTGGTTGCCCGGCACGAGCGAGACCTCCGCGGGGGTGCCCAGGCGATGGAGCCATTCCAGGGCGGCATCCACCTCGGCGGCCGTCCCGAGGTTCGTGAGGTCGCCAGTGATGGCGACGTGGTCGACGGCCTCTGCCCGGAGGTCGGCCACCGCCGCCGCCAGGATCTCGGGGCGGTGCTCGTCCCGCCGCCTCAGGTGCCAGGAGAGCAGCCCCAGGGCGCGCTTCGGCGTCCACTCGCCGGGCGCGATCGCGGGGGCAGTCGTGTGGAGGTCGGTCAGGTGTGCGAGCCGGTAGGCGACCAAGCGGGCCTCGAAGTTGCGGGGGGCGTGCAGCCTCCACGCGTCGAGGCCCCGGTCTTCACGGCCGCTTCAGCCGCCGGGCCCCTCGCGCGGGCACGATACCGCGACCCCTGTGATACGTTCACGCCGCCGTTCGACCCCCGGAAGCGAGCGAGTTGTCGAACTCGAAATCGAACCCGGCCCCCCGAGCCTGGATCCTGTGCCCCGCGGATGCTCCGGCACCCCGTGTCTGGGGCCTCACGCCCGACGAACGGATCCGGCGGACGCTCTCGGCCGCCGGAATCGTCGCCCGGATCGCCGGAAGCGACGAAGCCCTCGAGAGCCTGGGGAGCTCCGTGAGCTCCGACGCAGCGGCGACCTCCGCCGCCGCCAACGAGGCCGACGCCCTGCTCTTCGATGCGCGCTGGATCTACGACGAGCGCCTGATCGCCGCGCTCCCCGAGGCGCCCGCGACGCTCCTGGTCGCGCCGCCCGAGGCCGGCGGCGTGCCGGTGGCGGCGCGCGTGCCGGCGGCGCGCGCGCGCGCGGTCGCCGCCGCGATCCTCGCAGGCGACCTCGCGAGCCCGGCCCTGGCGGGCCTGCGTGTCGTCGCGCCCTCCGCCCTCGCCGACCCCTACACCGCGCTCCTGCGCCGCGCGGCGACGCCGGTGCTGCTGCGCGCCGAGCCCGCCGCCGTGCCCGCCATCGAGCGCCGCCTCTTCGGCGACTCCTACAAGGGGATCACGGATCTCGTCACGAAGTACGTCTGGCCCGCGCCCGCGCGCGCGGTCGTGAAGCAGCTCGCGGAGCGCGGCGTCCGGCCGAACACGATCACCGCGCTGAGCTGGCTGCTCGTGATCGCCGCGGGGCTCCTGTTCTGGAACGGCAGCTTCGGGCTCGGTCTGGCCTGCGCCTGGCTCATGACCTTCCTCGACACCGTGGACGGGAAGCTCGCGCGCGTGACGCTCACGTCGTCGCGCCTCGGCCACGTGCTCGACCACGGCCTCGACATCGTGCACCCGCCGTTCTGGTGGGCGGCCTGGGCGGCGGGCCTGCCGGCGGACGCGCCGCTGCTCGCGCTCTCGGCCTGGCTCGCGGTCGGCGGCTACGTCGTCGGGCGTCTGGTCGAAGGCGTGTTCCTGCTGCTCTTCAAGATCGAGATCCACTCCTGGACGCCCCTCGACTCGCGCTTCCGGGAGATCACCGCGCGGCGCAATCCGAACCTGATCCTGCTGACCGTCGGTACGCTCCTCGGGCGGCCCGACCTCGGCTTCCTGGCCGTCGCGCTCTGGACGCTCGCGTGCATCGTCTTCCACGTCGTCCGCACGGCGCAGGCGTTCGGCGAGCGCCGGCGCGGTGCAGCGATCGAGCCCTGGAACGCGCTCCCTGCCGCTGCGCCGGCGACCCTCGCCCTTGCCGCAGGGCTCGCGCTGCTCGCCGCGGCGAGCTTCGCGCCGGCGCCGGCCCGCGCGAGCGAAGCGCCGCCGGCGGCGCTGGCGCAGCCCGCGGACGAGGGCACGGGCGCGACGATCGGCCGCGCCGAGCCGCCCGGAGACTCGCTCGTCGCGAGCCCCAGCGCGCGCCGCGGCAGCGGCGTGTCCCGGCTCCCGTCGGGCGAGTTCGCAACGGAGCTCTGGGACTTCACCGCGCGCTTCGAGTCCGGGCACCTGCTGCTGCTCCAGTTCCTGAACACGAACATCGGCCTCGGCGACGGCAACACCGCGGTGACGGGACAGCTCGTCGAGCCCGACGGAACGATCGTGCGCTTCCGCACCGGCGACAGCGCCGGCGACTGGACGCTCTCGCCCGACGGGCGGCGCCTCGAGCTCGAGAAGGCGCTGCTCGACCAGTCCGACGGCGAGCTCCGCGTCCGGTTCGAGAAGAAGAAGGTGAAGATCGACCTGCGCGTGAAGACCACCGGCCCGGCCGCGTGGTCGACCCAGCTCTCCCGCGCCGGCTACGCGGTGGACCTGATCGAGAGCGCGGCGCCGATCCAGGGCACGATCTGGACCGCGGGAATGGCGGAGCCCCTCGCCGTCCGCGGCGTCGTCGGTGAGACGCACCGCTGGTTCGACGACCTCGAGGCGCACCTGGTGCAGCGCCGGATCGAGATCTTCTCCCTGGACGGCGCGGATGCGATCTACCTGATCGACGCGCGCACGCCGAAAGGAGACTCCTACGCGTGGCTCCTGGTGCAGCGCGGCGGCCGCACCGTGCGCGAGACCGCGGTCGAGGTCACGCCCGTCGAGCGGGCCGCCGTCGACGGCTACGGCGTGCCGGACGAGCTGCGGATCTCGGGCGACGGCGTCCGCGGCACGATCCGATTCGGGCGCGAGCTCGTGCGGTACGCCCCGCTCGGCGATCTGCCGACTCCGATCCGCGTGGTGGTGTCGGTGGCGATGAAGCCGCTCCGCGTCTGGAGCGCGGCGTCCTTCGAGCTCGAGCTCGACGAACCGGCCGGCGCCGCACCGCTCGCGCTTCGGGGCGACGGCATCGGCGAGGTCACGTTCCTGAATCCGCTCCACGTGCCCGACGCCCCGATGGGCGCCTCCCGGGCCCTCGATCCGGAGGAGGTGCGATGCGCATCGGCGTTCTGAACAACTTGCGGGCCGGACGGAGCCGCGACCAGGTCGCGCGCATCCTCGAGTTCCTCGACGACCACCGCGGCATCCTGCACATCGAGACGCCGCGCGGCGAGGTCGTGCCCGACGCGCTCTCGCGACTCGCCGACGAAGGCGTCGACGTGCTCGTGGTGCAGGGCGGTGACGGCACGCTGGCGCGGGTGTTGACCGAGATCCTCGAGCACGGCGCCTTCCCCAAGCCCCCGCTGATCGCGCCGCTCCGCGGCGGGCGCACGAACATGACCGCCCTCGACATCGGCATGTCGCGCGACCCCGTGGTCGCGCTGCGCAACCTCGTGGCCGCCGTGCGCCACGGCTCGCTCCAGCGCCACGTGCACGAGCGCGCGGTGCTGCGGCTCGCGATCCCCGAAGAGGGCGTGGTGCAGCACGGGATGTTCTTCGGCGTCGGCGTGATCCACCGCGCGATCGAGCTCGTGCACCGGACCTTCCCGCGCGGCCGCAGCCAGGGCGTGTTCGGCTCCAGCCTCGTGACCTCGGGGCTCGTGGCGCGCGCGGCCTTCGGCGACGCCTCCGGAATCCTCGACCCCGACAAGATCCAGATCCGCCTCGACGACGGCGAGACCGAGACCGGGAGCTACCAGCTCCTGATCGCGAGCACGCTCGATCGCCTGTTCCTGGGCATGCGGCCATTCTGGGGCTCGGGCCCCGGCGGCGTGCGGCTGACGGCGATCACGCGCGAGGCCGAGCAGCTGCGCCGCTCGGTGCTCGGAATCCTGCGCGGGCGGCCGCCGGCCTTCGTGCGCCACGCGCCCGGCTACCTCTCGCGCAACGTGCGCCGCGCCGAGCTCCTGCTCGACTGCGGCCTCACGATCGACGGCGAGATGTGGGCGCCGGAGCCCGGCCGGCGCGTCGAAGTGACGGCCGACCGGCGCGTGGGCTTCGTTCGCTTGTGAGCGCCGACGGGCCGGCCGCGCCGTCCGGCTCTCCCCATCAGGCGGCCCTCGAGCGCCTCGTCGTGGCCGAGATCGACCGCGCGGCGCCGCCCGACGTGAAGGCCCTGGCCGCGGAGCTCCGGCGCCGCCACGGTGACGCTGTCGCGGCCGTCCTGTTCTACGGCTCGATCCTGCGCACGCGCGGCGCCAGCGCGGGCGTGCACGACTTCTACGTGCTGGTGGACGGCTACACGCGCGCCTACCGCGGCAGCCCGAGCCGCCTCGGCCGGCCGCGCGGCCTGCTCCGCGCCGCGCTCCTCGCCGCCGCCAATCGGGCGCTGCCGCCGAACGTGTTCTACTTCGAGCTCCCGCACGCGGGCGCCACGCTGCGCGCGAAGTACGGCGTCGTGAGCCTCGCCGACTGGCGGCGCGCGATGGGCCCTCGCCATCCGCACACGCTGCTCTGGGCGCGCTTCAGCCAGCCCTTCCTGCTGCTCGAGGCGCGCGACGCGGCGGCGCGCTGCGCGGTGATCGAAGGAGCGGTGCGAGCGATCGTCACGCTGGTCGGTCGGGTGGCGCCGCTGCTCCCCCAGGCCACGCGTGGCAGGCCGATCGCCTCCGGCGACTTCTGGCAGCGCGCCTTCCGCGAGACCTACGCCGCCGAGTTCCGGCCCGAGAGCCCCGACGTCGTGCGGCGGATCTACGAGAGCGCACGCCCGCGCTTCGATACGGCGCTGCGCGAGGCGGCCGGCGTGCTGGCGGCGGAGGGCGCGCTGCAGCTCGAGGCGACGGGCGACGACGTCGTGACGCTGCGAATCGATCCCGCGCGCGCACGGCGCGCACGGCGGACGTGGCGCTGGCGGCGGCCTCTCGCGAAGACGCTCGCGGCGACGAACCTGCTGAAGTCCGCCGCGACCTTCGGCGACTGGCTGCCCTACGCGCTCTGGAAGCTGCGACGGCACACGGGCGTCGTGATCGAGCCCACGCCGCGCCAACGACGCCACCCGCTGATCTTCGGCTGGCCCGTGATCCTGCGCCTCATCCGGCGGCGTGATCTCCACTAGCGTCGAGCTCGGGCTCGAGGGAGCCGCCGTCGCCGAAGCCGAGCAGCCCCGCCACCACGGCGAGGATGCCGCGGCGCTCGGTGTGCCGGTACGGCGCGGCGGTCGGGAGCTCTTCCAGCAGCCGGCGGTGGAGCGTCGCGAGGCTGTGATACGGAACGCTCGGCATCAGGTGGTGGAGCGCGTGGTACCGCATGCCCACCGGCGCCGCGAGGCGCGTCAGCAGGCTCGTGCTGCGCAGATTGATCGAGTCGAGGAGCTGGCCCGTCGTGTCGAGCTCGTCTCCCTCGTTCGCGTAGCCGTGCGCCGCGAGGGTCCGCACCTGGTTCACGACCAGGATGCCCGCGCCCACGATCCACCACTGCAGGAGCCAGATCCACGGCACGAGGCCCGCGTAGACCGCGGCGGCGACGAGCCAGAAGAACGCGCAGGTCGCGGCCTCCTGGACCGCCCAACGCCGGACCTGCCGGCCCTTCGGCATCGGGCGCACGTAGTCCGAGTTGATCACGAGCGTCGAGAGCTTGCCGACGACGAGCCTGCGCAGCGGCGGGAAGAGATAGGAGAGCGGCCCCAGCACGCCCCAGCGCAGGGCCATGGCGGGCGGGATCAGCGCCACCGTCCATACGAAGACCACGATGCGCGCGCGGCTCCAGTGGGCGAGGGGCACGTACTCGGGATCGGCGCTGGTCCCGAACACCGAGCGCCGGTGATGCTCGGCATGGGAGCCTACGTACATGATGCTCGGCAGCATGAGCGGCAGGCCGACGAGCAGGTTCCAGGCCGTCTCGAAGCCCGGCAGCGATCCGGCCTTCTTGTGGGCCAACTCGTGGATGAAGATCGAGGCCCGCAGCAGCGCGACGGTGGCGATCAGGCTGGCGGCGACGTTCCAGGCCGACCCGAAGGGCGACGCGACGGCGACGGCGAAAGCAGTCCAGCCGACGCCGACCGAGGCCAGCAGGTCGATCCAGTAGATCCACGGATTGGGCTGGAACGCGTTGGTGTAGCGACGCCGAAGGTCGGCGAGGCTCGGAGACGGGCTCGCGGCGCTGCGCCGCAACGGCAGGTCACGCATCCGGCTCACCGCCGGATCGTGCATGCCGCCCCCCCGGTGAGCATGCTCGCATGGTCCGCTTCCCCTCTGCTCCGACGAAGCGGGCCGGAACGGAGCGGTGGGACCGCTCGGTCCGTCCTGCCCGTTCGACCCGTATGGCTCCATCCGGAACCGCACGGAGCGTTCTGTGGAGTCGCGCCTTGCGGCCTTCCGCGGCCTCGGGCCCCTGCTCGGCCTTCTCGGCTTCGAGCCCCTTGCCCGGCGGTGCGGATCGACCGCCCCCTCATCTTGGCGCCGCGCACCCTAGCCCAACCTCACGGGACGGGCACGCCTCTGCCCCTGGATCGTCCCGGACCCGGCCCGAGCCAAGGGCGCTCGAGGTCGGATCGGCCGGACCGAGGCAGAAAACCCGTCCGGAACCAGGTCTTTCCCCCGCCCCGGGAAGCCCGGGCACGCCGGACGCGGCGGCAGACGCAGCGGCCGCGGCCATCCGAGCCGGCCGCGTATACTGCCCCCGCTCCAGGGGGGACCATGAAGAAGGTTCTGGTTCGTCTCGCGCTGGTCGTCGCGGTGCTGCTCGGGGTGGGTGCGCTCTGGGCCACGAACCGGGTGCGTACGCTCGAGAGCGAGGCCGTGGCCGGCGACGTCCACCTGCTCCAGGGCCTCGGCGGCAACGTCGCGGTGCTGCGCACCGCCGAGGGCGCCGTGGTGGTCGACACCATGACCTTCCGCATGCAGGGCCAACGCATCCGCGAGCGCGCCGAGCAGCTCGGCGGGGGGCCGGTGCAGGCTGTGATCAACACGCACTACCACCTCGACCACACGCACGGGAACCCGGGCTTCGCGCCGGGCACCCACGTCGTGGCGACGGCGAAGACGCTCGAGCACCTGAAGACGCTCGACGCCGGCTACTGGACCGGCGCCGCGGCGGAGACGCTTCCGAACGACACCTTCGACGACGAGCACGTGCTCGCGATCGGCGGCAAGACGATCCGCACCGTGCATCCCGGCCGCGGCCACACCGACGGCGACCTGGTGGTGCTCTTCGTGGAGGATCGCGTGGTCCATACGGGCGATCTGTTCGTGAGCGGCTACTACCCGAACATCGACCTCGAGGCCGGCGGCTCCGTGCGCGGCTGGGCCGACGCCCTCGACCGCGTGCTCGCCCTCGATTTCGATCGCGTGATCCCCGGCCACGGGCCCGTGGCCGACCGCGCCGCGCTCACGCAGTTCCGCGACTTCATGCGCGAGCTCTGGAGCGTGGCCGAGAGCGCCGTCGCCAAGGGCCAGAGCCTCGACGAGCTGCGGCGGACGGCGCCGCTTCGGGGCGACGCCGGCTATCAGACGATGTCGATCCCGTTCGTGATGCGCCTCGACCGCGACTTCGTGCTCGGGCGCGCGTACGAGGAGGCCTCGCGCGAGAAAGCAGCGAACGGCGGCTGAGCCGCCCGGACAGCCCGTCGAAAGGAGAGCGCTTCGTGTCGGATCTGTTCTCGGTGAAGGGGAAGGTGGCGCTGGTGACCGGCGGCTCGCGCGGCATCGGCCTGATGATCGCGCGCGGCTTCGTCGAGGCCGGCGCCCGGGTCTACATCTCGTCGCGCAAGGCGGACGTCTGCGAGCAGGTCGCCGCGGAGCTCACGAAGGCGGGGCCGGGGTCGTGCGTCGCCGTCCCGCTCGACCTGCAGAGCGAGGCGAATGCGCGCGAGCTCGCCGGCGCCGTCGCGGCCCGCGAGGGTGCGCTGCACGTGCTCGTGAACAACGCCGGCGCGAACTGGGGCGCGCCGATCGCGGAGTTCCCGGACGAGGCCTTCGAGAAGGTCATGAGCCTGAACGTGAAGAGCGTCTTCCACCTGACGCGCTTCTGCCTGCCGCTCCTCGAGAAGGGCGGCAGCCACGAGGATCCGGCGCGCGTGATCAACATCGGCTCGATCGACGGCCTGCACGTGCCGGTGTTCGAAACCTATTCCTACTCCGCCAGCAAGGCGGCCCTGCACCACCTGACCCGCGTGCTGGCGAAGCATCTGGCGCCGCGCCACATCACCGTGAACGCCGTCGCGCCCGGCCCGTTCGAGAGCAAGATGATGGCCGCGACACTCGAGCGCTTCTCGGACGCCATCATCGCCACCTGCCCGATGCGGCGGATCGGCCGTCCCGACGACATGGCCGGGATCGCGATCTACCTCTCGTCCCGCGCCGGCTCCTACGTGACGGGCGCGGTGATCCCGGTGGACGGCGGGATCTCGACCACGCTCTAGCAGGTTGCTGAAGAACGCCGATCCACGTGGCTTGCGAGGGGCCGGAGGCGGGTCATGGCGCCGCGCCTCGGGTTCGGCGCGAAGGGACCGGTCGCTGCCACGAGAGTCCGCATCCGGACCAGGTCGTAGGCCGCCGCAGTGAAGACGAAGCTCCAGCCCACGCGCTCGATGCCTCGGTGTCGTGTCTTGCGCATCAGCCCGATCGTCTTCATCCAGCCGAAGACCTCCTCGATC
>Ga0105106_10003549_pt1 | contig 11127 bp, 11 predicted proteins | sample PPLLaktember2015_5_FD_79109 | JGI IMG/M metagenome (GOLD analysis project Ga0105106, IMG submission 79109) | Freshwater sediment microbial communities from Prairie Pothole Lake near Jamestown, North Dakota, USA - PPLs Lake P8 Core (1) Depth... | ecosystem: Environmental > Aquatic > Freshwater >... | reverse complement strand
GGCCAGCGTTTGGACCTGGGTCATGAAATAGTCACGTCCTGCACCACATGCCAGGCATATGGGCGGTATTTCTTGACTTTATGTACGTGAATTGAAGCAGAAAAACCTGCGTTCTCAACCTGCTCTTTTATCGGGTCCTCTAAAGTGCCGATACTATGAAGATGAATGATGCTGTTTTCATGCACATGTAAAAGTGCTGACGGAAGCATTGAGATTGCATCAAAATGTCCCATCATGATACGGTCATAGGTTCCGGTTAAAAGATCCCGGCAATCTCCCAATGAACTGCTGATCCGACCGGAAAGGCCATTCTCACGAATATTGCGGTTCAGGTATTCAAATGCGACCGGATTGATCTCCATTGCATGAACACTGGCACCGCTGCCGGCCATTGGAAGGGTAAAATACCCGATCCCGGCAAACATATCAGCAATTCTTTGCCCTGCTTCACTCCTTTGCACGAGTTGTGCAATCCGCAGCTTTTCGCATTGGTTCCCCTGTGCAAACATCACTTTACCAGGATCAAGAAAATATGTATACCCGTTCTCTCGGTGTTGTACTTCTCCGGCATCTCCCCAGAGGATTTGTGTTTTGGGGGTTCGTGTCACATCATGAAGGGATTCAATCCAGAGCACACCCCTGGGGTGACGGAACCGTACGATCTCATCAACTTCCTCACGGAGGGGTTTTTTACCATGGATGACTGCAACGTCTCCCATCATAAAAAAACCTTTTCCCTGGTACCGGATTCGCGGAGGAATCTCATGCTCGCAGGTGTCTTCATCTCTGACCGGTACCCATACCGTTTTCCCCTCTGCATACGGTCTCCGTGTGTGGTCCACCCAGTCCTCGTTGCCGATCTCTCTGAGTTTATCCTTTGGGACTGCTCTTACCCGCATTATTTACCCGACCACAACAAGATGATCACCGTCATGAAGGACAAGCACGTGTTGCCCGGCTTTAACATCAAGCCATTTCAGCTTCCTGAACTCTTTTGTCTGACATGTTTCAGGATCGAGAATTCCCATAGTGTGACCATCTGCATACGCCACCAATGCCGATTGCGTATTCCGCAGATTTCCGATAAGGCGTTCTACATCATCTTCACGGACTGATCTCTGTATGCCCTCAGTGAGATCGAGGACCTTGAGATGGTTTGACTCAACCCGTATCACCTCAAGATACCGTCCGTGGCTCAGTATAACATCCTGCTTCTGGAACCGTGGGAGGCGGACTGAATACGTGATACGGTAGAGTTGCCTCCCGTTTTTTTCTCCCACCAGTTTGGGATGTGTGGTGAACCTGCCTCCAAGCTGGGCGGTTATTCCCTGGGAGATAAGTGTTCCGATATGCTGGGATCCAACGGTGATGTCCAGACCTTCCCGGGTTTCGTTCATGTCTGCGATAAATGAAAGACGTTCCCCCCCTGCCTGCAGGGAGTCCTCGACCTGTTGCGCGATTCCTGCTGACATCTGAAGTTCAAACGTACTGGGGAGTCGCCCATCAGCACGGACCTGAACAATCCCCTCATAATAACTCCCGCTGATACGGTTACAGCGGTCGCACTGTTCTTTATGCCATATGAGTTCAATGCTGCATGTGCCTTCAACGGGTGTGTTGTAAAGCAATCCTTTCAGGGCAACTGTTGCTCTTGAGCGGTTCAGGGTAGTATCCTCTACTGTTACAACCATTGATGGTTTCTGAACATCGGGATGGAAGTGGACTGCAGCCTTTGCCAGATCCAGGGCCAGTTCGGCACGTACGCGTTCAGAATCTGTCCATGTATTTACCTGTTTTATTGCACCACAGCTCGGGCAATGGATGCTCTTCACGCGCTGGTCACACGCATACCAGGGAGTATTTCCGATCCTGCAATGGTTGCAGAGCCCCTCATGTTCGGTGGGCTTTCCGCATTTTGGGCAGAAACGATCCTGGATCCTCATAACGAGTAGACCTGTGCATGGGGTATTTCTCCGATCATGATACAGCCTGACGGAGTGATGAGTCCCATGTCAAGAGCAATACTCACCGAACGTTTACCCATCAGGTTAATATTACCTGCTTTTTTTAATGCAGCTTTCACCATATCTTCACTGGCAGGGCAGTTTCCGTAAAACGCTTCGGTGATTTTAACAGAAAGCTCACCGTGGCAGATAGTGGTGTTCAGCAATTCGCGATCACATACGGCCACGATATCACCCATTCCTGGTGAACAATGAACCTTCAAAAACATTGAATATCAATTGGCGGGGTGGAATAAAAAAGGTGAGTTGACACACATCTTCAAAGCGTGATCCTTACACCATATACTTTTTCCACAGTTTCGGCATGGATCCGGTGGCAGTCTTCTTCAGTAATCAAACCTTCACGGAGCAACTGGTAGGTATACCTTGGTACGGATTTTGGGCCGATTACTGCACCCGGTCGTGAGTTCTCATCCATAAAATCACTCTCCATAGTAAATGCCCGGTGTTCACGTGTCAGCTGCGGTATGGCTTCATGTTTTGCGATGAGCGAGGGATGGAGCGGGGTATCGGGAGAACCATAGTGTTTTACCGCACGTTCTACCGGGAAACCGGCATTCCGTGCCATATCTGCAATATCAGTACACGGACCGCTTTCAGCATGGATCTGCAATGCGCACCTGCATTCGGCAGCACGATTCAGTGCATGGGCAAGAACATCATTGGATGCGGTCAGGACTTCCGGACTCACCTCATAGTGAGGTCTTCCGCTTTTCAGGGCAACTGCTTTACCTTCCTTTACATATGCGGCCGCAACATCAATCCCGGCTTTCATAATGTCAGTAGCTTCTGCTAACGGCATGCGTTCAGAAAGCCTGCTGACTTCAGCGGGATGAACTCCGAGAACAGGAAATACAACAACACCAATCTCTTCAATCATGCGTGCAACCCGGAGCGTCTCATTAAAAACTGCTGTGTAGTCTGCACCGCGTGAGGGATAGACGGACAGTGACCAGGAAGGTTTTGAGACAAGAAAGATATGTGTCCCGCCTGCCCGAAAAAAGTCTTTTGCTGCCTCTGTCCCCCTTCCGTTTACCGGGTCAATGTGGATATGATCATCAGTGACGGGAAATCTCGGTGATGGCATAGCACTCCACAATCTGCATGAGAGGATAACCATCTTTGGGAGCAAGTCGTGCCCTGCAATAGGTAAACCCGACACGCGTTACGATTTCCACGTCAAACATGAGCCCGGACAATTCACTGTACCCGAATACGTTTTCTGTCATCAGGTTACGATCGAGCCTGACCGTTATCACTTCCACGAATGGCTGGAGAATAACTGCCTGTTCAATAGCACTCTCAACACCTGCAGCAGATTTCCGTGAAATGGGTGTGCCAACCCACTGGTGGTAGAGCGCTCCTAATTTTATCCCGGCTTCAAAAATTGCCCGATCATGGTCAGGTATCATAAATCTCTTCCTCTCAAATCAGCTGCAGGATACCCAGTTTGGGTTCCATTGCCTCTCCTGATCGTACGAGCATCTCGATTCCCGATTCAACCTTATCCCGTGAAAACCCTTTTGACACGACGAGATCGACAACCTGATCTTTTGAAGCCCGTCTTCCTTCACCGCCAATATCGCGAATTGCATCCTTAATCACGCGGACGATGTCACGTTTCTCCTTGGATATGCCGGTTGCAATTTTATCAATATCAAAGCTTCCGGTCCTGGCATCGTATGCAATCTGACGCAGACAGGCGTCAACGATATGGATTACCCGTTCAGCATCGTGCTGTTCGATGGTATCTGAAAGCCGTATGCGTGCACTTGCCTCCGCAAGCCTGACCAGCGCCTCAAGTTGCCGGGCAGTTACCGGTACCGGCTTGTTGGGCTCGGCAATCCCCCTGAGCTTCAGGTAATAACTGACCAGTGCATCTTTTGCCTCATTGGAAAGTATGGGGAAACAGGATCGCTTTGAGTATGCAACATATTTACGGAAAAGCGGGGGATCGATATCCGGCATCACCGGTATGAGCTGCTGCTGGATGTATTCATCAGTAATACCCGGGATCGGTGTTTTCCTGTGCTGGGCAATCAGTTCTCCGATCCCATGCGATTTGAGGATATGTTCGGCAATGGCAAGGTCACGTTTTTGTTCAGGCTGGTCGGTCATGATGAAAATGAGATCAAACCGGGAGAGCAGGGAAGGGGGCATATTGATCTGGTCGGAAATATCTCCATACATATCAAACCTGCCATATTTCGGGTTTGCCGCCCCAAGGAGAGCGCAGCGCGATTTGAGTGTGGCAGTTATTCCGGCCTTGGCGACACTGATGGATTGTTGTTCCATTGCCTCATGCAGAGCAGACCGGTCTTCTTTCTGCATTTTATCCATTTCATCAACCGCACAGACTCCCATATCTGCGAGAACAAGCGCACCCGCTTCCAGAGTCCAGCGTCCCTCACCAAATTCATCTTTGACTGCAGTTGCCGTTAAACCGGCAGAGGTTGAGGACTGACCGCTGGTATAGATTGCCCGGGGTGAAAGTTTGACCACATACCGGAGCAGCTGACTTTTTGCAATGCCCGGGTCCCCAATAAGCAATACATGAATATCGCCCCGAAGGTGGCTGCCATCCGGCATCTCCTTTGCAATGCCCCCGAAAAGCTGGAGAGCGATTGCCTCTTTGACATCCTCGCTACCGTAAATGGTGGGTGCAATTGAGTGGGTAATCTTCCGGTAGATCATGGGATCACTGCTGAGAGTTTTGATCTCATCTTCAGCTTTTTCATCGATTTCCACCTCTTCAAACTCTTTCTCGGCAATTTCGATCGAATTGCATTCCAGAAAAATATCAAAGACTGTACTTTTCTCACCCCTTACGATCCGCTGCATTGAACGAAGAATCCCGTTGATTACCACCCGGTCACCCGGTGCCACCATGCCAGACAGGTCATCAGTTACATCCACATCAAGAGTCTGTGGTTGTTCACCCCCCCGGAGTCCCTCGGGCGACTCCTGAATACGCAGTTTCTGGGAATCGACAAACTTTGAGCGTTTGGGCAGGAGTTCCAGTTTCTTGAAGGTACACCCGTCAGTTGCACACCCCTCCGGTTCAATGAATTTCCCGTATTTCTGCTTTTTAATCGTGAAATGTCCTGCAGGGCATTTGAATGCAGCTTCAATAATACGCGGCCTGACCTCAGTGGTCTTGCGCAGGATACCTTCAACTGAAAGGAATTTGTTGATATCATCTGACCTGATATTGCGGATACCTACTTTAACAGGGAGATTGGTGAACCTGATGTTGATGCCTTTGGGTTCTTTCCCATCCTTGACCCGGATCAGCTGGCTGCTTTTTATTGCGTCCCAGACATCCTCAAGGACCTTTCCGGGATTTTCCAGCAGTTCGTCAGCGAGTGCGATACCTGCTTTACCAAACCGTTCAACATCCCGGTAATCGATATAAAGGGAACGTTTATGGGGGTATTCACGGGAAATCTCTCCAATCTCCTTTTTATATTTGCTTTTTAACAACCTGCTCCAGTTGTCGGTCTTATCGGTATCGTGCAGGTCCGGGTTTTTGTCCATATTGTCACCTCACCTGCTCTTCTGTGAGGAGAGTACGAACCGGGCAATCAGTGCCTCCATCTGGATATCGCTGCTCGACCCCTCAGAGAGCCGGAAGTCAGTTTCACCGAGGTGGTCGATCAGTTCCACTTTTAATCCCCGGTCCATCTTCCGTTTCACGATTGCACGGTAACACTGGTTGATCAGCTCGTTGGGAGCGATACCACGTTCATGAAGAAGATTTGCAAGGAGCGATTCGGCGCCATCAAAGTCTCCTGCAAGAGAGAGTTTCAGCAGATCTTCAATTTCATCCGGCCGGGCAGTAGAAGTTATGGCATACACCATCTTTTCGTCTATTGTGGAACAGAGGATTGCGGCACCCTGCAGTGCATTGATTGCCTTGCGCATATCTCCCTGCGCAATATAGACAATTGCATGTATTGCCTCCTTTGTTATGCTAAGTCCCTCGCGGCAGGCGATTCGGCGCGCTTCTTCTTCGACAGCCTCAGGTCCCAGTGGTTTAAACCGGTAAATCGCACACCTGCTCTGGATCGGATCAATAATCTTGGAAGAATAATTGCAGGAAAGAATAAACCGGCAGGTCTGCGCATAGTTCTCCATTGTTCGGCGCAGTGCCGCCTGGGCATCGGTGGTCAGCGCATCAGCCTCGTCCAAAAAGAGGATTTTGAAGGTCGCTTCGCCCAGGGGTGTTGTTCGTGCGAATTGTTTGATCTGGTTGCGCACCACATCAATCCCGCGTTCATCCGACGCGTTAAGTTCACGGAAATTCATCTGCCATGAATCCTTAAAAAATTCACGGGCAAGGGTGACGGCAGCAGTCGTCTTGCCGACACCGGCACTTCCCGTGAAGAGGAGGTGAGGGAGGTTACCACTCTTCACATAGGATGACAATCGTTCCACAATTTCATCCTGCCCAACAATATCAGCGAGTTTTTGAGGCCGGTATTTTTCAATCCAGATGGTATGGTTCTCTTCCATGGGCATCCTCTCTTCCCTGTATTATTCTTTAGCTCGGGAACGGATAGAAGGGTTGGTCTTTACCTGGGAACTGCGAAATCGGGAAATCACGCGCTCTTTTTAATGAATGTCATAATGTTTATCATAAGGGTTTTGAAATTACTTTCCATGCAAGAAAAATATTGTATATTCGCTCTTATCGTCCTTTTATTGGGTGCTGCACCGGTGGCTGGCAGTACAGGGAAAATAACTGCAGGTGCTCAGGTCTATATTGGTGAAAGTGATCTGGATATCTCAAAAGCATTGAATGACTGTCATACAATAGCGTGGTGGCAAAATGGTACAAACACCAGCGCGCCACCGGAAAAAACCATAACCCTGTATGAAATCAACACGATTTCGGACAAAATATACCATTATAACATCAGCCCTGAAATTTTTACCCGTTATCCGGGCACATGGTATTGTGTCGATAAAAAACCCCAGAAAGTGGTTTTTGAAGTTCTTGAGCCGCAACTTGATATCAAAATCTGGGATTTGGATCACAATCAGGACGTGAGCGGGAAATCCGTGCCACTCTCTACAACCATCACCTATCGTGTTGATACAAATTTGTATCCGGCACTCAAACCATTACTGCGTCCTGATGTTAATCCATCAGATTCTTTTTTTACCGTTTCCCTGACCGATTCCTACGGCCAGAGTATCAGCAATATATTTACCGGAAGCGCCGGAAATCCTGCAACAGAGATTTTACCCTTTGATAAACAGCCGTTTATCACCGAATCCCCCTTTTACTGGAAAAACGGGAAAGACTGGAATCGAAGCGCGCGGAATGCGAAGGGAGAACCACTTTATTCCGCCGGAACCTATACACTGACGATAAACCAGAATCTCAATCACATCCAGGAAACCTACAGGAGCAGCGGTATTACTGACCTTGACGGAAAGATAACCAAAACAACAACAGTCACCTTTATTGAAGAGACCCCCTCTTCCACAACTCCGGTTACTACTCAGCCAATGGTGACAACCATTCCCGTTATTCCTTCCATTTCTTCAACAACTGCGCCAGTTACTACAGTTCCTACATCTTCACCGATAGAAAAAAAGACAACCTATACCCCGCTGCCGGTATGGATTTCACTTATCGGTATTATAGTGGCTGGGTTGGTAATCCTGCACAAGAATCGATAAAGGAAAGGTATCCACTTTTTTTATAGCAGGCAACTCCAATAGTAAGAAACGGAGAAATCAAATGAATTTCAACCGATTCTTCCTGGCAATTTTTATAATTGCAGGCTTGTTTCTACCGGTGATGGCTGCAGATGAAATTGACCACACCGGCGATCCGTGGTACTGGTACAATAAAGCCGTGGACCTGGCAAATGAAGGTAAATATGTGGAGGCTCTGGATGCAAACGAGCGAGCTCTGGCTATTAATGAGAGTATCCCGCTTGCACAGGCCAATAAAGCCGGGATCCTCGTTCAACTCGGAAAATATGATGAGGCAATCATTGCAGCGGACAAAGCGCTCGCGATAAAGGCAAATACTTCCATCGCTTTTGCCGCTGCATACTCCAACAAGGGGGATGCCCTTCGTCATCTCGGAAAAAACGAGGAAGCGAAGGCCGCATTCGCAAAGGCATTTGAGCTTGATCCGAGTCTCGTTCCCCCGGATCTGAGTTCGGTCCCCGTCTCTCCTGCTCCAACCAGTGCTCCTCTTTTATGGTCCACTGCACCAGTGGCCGTGGCTCTGGTCTCACTTATTTATGGTTTTTTCCTTCGGAATTGGAAATAATCCTTTTTTTTATTCTCAATCAGAGTTTCATCGTGAATGGCAAAAACTCACCATTGAAGAGCACCACGGTCTTCCAAAAGGAGTAGCCTGGCATTTTCCTCTTTTCAGACGTTTATCCTCCGCTCACTTGTGCTTTTTTTAGTCTACCTGCATATTTTACAGGGTAATTCCCATTATAGCACTGACTATATCTTGAATACGGTTACCAGACCAATTCTGATACAACATTATGGAAGGGACAGCTCGGGTGTTTGCCGGGGAGTATGGCGGTTCAACACTCTCCGTGCAGGATGAGGATTCCGGGAATCCGGCATGGGTGGTGACTCCGGGTGGAGCGTGGTGCCGTTCAATGTTCCTTTCCGGTGCCCTGACCGAGGTCAGAGAGATTGGGGATATGGTTCATACCCGCATTGCTGACCCAACGGGCGTATTCAATCTGATGATTGGCGGCCGGAACACCGCGCTTGCTGAAACATTCTGCAAAATCCCCGTACCCTCATTTGTCACGATAACCGGGCGAGCCCAGATGTACCTGAAGTATCGTGAACCGATACTCTCTGTGCGTCCTGATAATGTACTGGTTGTGGATCGCCAGGTGCGTGACCAGTGGGTACTTGCAACGGCAAAATCGACCCTCGGACGTCTCCGCCATATGCACCTTGCCATACAGGGTATATGTACAGATGAGCGCATTCTTACAGCAGCCCGGCATTATTCGATAACGAAAACCCGTCTCCAGGACCTGGCAATGATGGTTGAAAATGCAGTTCAGACTGTTCGTCCTCCCGAATATGTTGCCCCCACACCTCCTGATGTTCGCATGCTGGTGATGGAGTTCATGCGGGCGGAAAGCGGACAGCGGGGGATTGCAGTAGATGAAATTATTAAGCAGGCGGCGGTGTGCGGAGTATCACAGGAAGCCGTCCTCTCTGCGATTGAATCGCTCATCATTGATGACGAATGCTACCAGCCTCAGAAGGGATTTGTTAAACTATTATGAACCTGGAATTTTTCGGTGATGGCCCTGCTCTGGTCATTGAAGGTGAACAGCGACTATTGATTGTTGCGGATCTCCATTTCGGTATCGAGGCAGACCTCGCTGCCCATGGTCTGCATTTCAGGAGCCGAAGTGCTGACCGGCTCGAACATCTGTTAAAAACCATCGATGCAGCAGACCCTGACTTGCTCGTACTGCTGGGGGATATCAAACATAGTATTCCATCACTTACCCGGCAGGAGTATTATGAAATGCCAGGGATTCTCAATGCAATTCGCAGTCGAATCTCCCTGAAGGTTTTTCCTGGCAACCATGACATTGGTATCGAACGATATCTTATCGATTCCGAGCTCCAGCCAAAAGATGGAGCAATCCTTGATGGTGTCGGATACCTTCATGGACATATGTACCCTTCCCCACAGCTTGCAGGACACCTTATTGTTATCGGCCACCATCACCCCCTGTTCCTGCTGAAAGATGAAGTCGGGTGCTCGCTTCAGACCCCGGCATACCTGCGGGCAGGCCTTGACACAGTAAGACTGGGGATGGATCCAATTCAGGAAAATGATCCCCCCTCCCGCGTATTGTTCATGCCATCTTTTAACGAGATTGCAGGATATGATATCCTTCAGATCATCAATAATCCGTTCTCGCCCCTTTCGAGATGCATGAAAAAAGAGGACGCCGAGATTATCCTGGCCGACGGGACGTATATCGGCCCCATCAGTTTGCTGCAATCCGATGAAACCGATTGAAGGGATGGATCCAAAGGTCCAGGCATGTATAAAAAAACGCGGATTTTCTGTGCAATCTGATGCCCAGAAACAGGCAATACCGCTTATCCTCAGAGGAAACCACGTTGTCCTGATTGCACCTACCGGTACCGGCAAAACCGAGAGCGCGATGTTTCCGGTCTTTAATGCTCTCCTGTCAATGCCTGCCGGGGGGGGCATCAAAGCGCTCTATATCACCCCCCTGCGTTCCCTTAATCGTGATATCCTTGCGCGTATGCAATGGTGGTGCTCCGAGCTTGGTTTGTCTGTTGGTGTGCGGCATGGGGATACGTCAATGGGAGAACGACGTAAACAGGCACTGTCCCCGCCCGATCTCCTGATCACCACCCCGGAGACACTCCAGGCACTTTTCATGGGAAAACGGCTTCGGAAGCATCTCGCACAGGTCAGGTTTGTGATCATCGACGAGATACATGAACTCGCCGGAAGCAAACGCGGTGCCCAGCTTGCTGTTGCGCTTGAACGACTCCATGCATATGCGGGTGAATTTCAACGCATTGGTTTGTCGGCAACTGTTGGAAATCCCGAGGATATCGCGCGTTTTCTCTGCGGTGCACGCCCGTTCTCTGTTGTTTCAGTTCCCGTTGCAAAACAGCTGGATATTACCGTTAAGTTTGTTGGCGATAATTTCCAGCACCAGACTGAGATACTTTCAAAAGCCCTGAAAAGGGAAGGATCAACCCTCGTCTTTGTGAACACACGGGTGACTGCCGAAGCGCTGGGGCATGCCCTCTACGAACATGGGGATATTGAGGTGCATCATGGATCGCTCTCCAAAGAGGTGAGAATCGATGCCGAGGAACGGTTCAAACGCGGTGAGATACGGACGCTCATCTGCACTTCATCAATGGAGCTTGGTATAGATATAGGGAGGGTTGACCATGTGATCCAGTTTGGATCCCCCCGGGAAGTTGCCCGGCTTGTGCAACGGATAGGTCGTGCCGGTCATCAGCTGAACACGATCTCGCGGGGGACAATTCTCGCAACCGGTTTCGATGACCTGCTTGAATCTCTGGT
>Ga0105106_10003548_pt1 | contig 11128 bp, 13 predicted proteins | sample PPLLaktember2015_5_FD_79109 | JGI IMG/M metagenome (GOLD analysis project Ga0105106, IMG submission 79109) | Freshwater sediment microbial communities from Prairie Pothole Lake near Jamestown, North Dakota, USA - PPLs Lake P8 Core (1) Depth... | ecosystem: Environmental > Aquatic > Freshwater >... | reverse complement strand
TCGGCGCGGTAGTGGAACGGTTATGTTTCCGACCTATCCTGGGCACGAGCAAGCTCAATGAAATATTCCTCTCCATTGGGCTTATCTACATTTTCACCAACAGTGCCGCAATGATCTGGGGTGACGAGTGGCAGAGCATTAAAAGCCCGTATGCCGGCATAACAATCCCCATAGGATCACTCAACGTCCCACTGGATTATATTATCATCATTATTACTACTGCTGCCATTCTCTGCGGGCTATACGTATTCCTGAAAAAGACGAAAACCGGCCGTGAAATGCGAGCGACAAGTCAGAACCGAAAAGGTGCAATGCTTGTGGGTATCAATGTCGAGCGGATGGATATCCTGAGTTTCGGTATCGGCTGTGCTCTAGCCGCAGCAGCAGGAACCCTCTGGGTGGTGTCCGGGCAGGTATTCAATCCCTATATGGGGTCTATCCCTGCGGTAAAAGCATTCGCTATCATTATTCTTGGCGGACTGGGAAGTATTCCGGGTGCAATCATCGGGGGTCTTATCTACGGAATCGCTGAGAATGGAGCTGCGTATTTCCTGGGAGGGGTATGGAAGGATGCGATCTCGTTTATTATCCTCATTGTAGTCCTTGTCATCAGGCCAACCGGTCTCTTTGGAGAGTCAGGTGAGTGATTGATGATGAACATCACACGACATGAGATAATCAGATATGGCACCATTGCGGTGATTGCTTTTGCAGTCGTGGCACCTTTCCTCTTAGGGAACCTGTACCTGCTTAACCTTCTTTCCCTGATGCTTATTTTCATCATCTTTGCTTCAGCATGGAACCTGCTTGCCTATTCCGGCCAGGGGTCGCTTGGACATGCTGCATTTTTTGGAATCGGCGCATATGCTTCAACAGTTATTGCGGTCAAAAGCGGCATTACCCCCTACATTACTATTTTTGTTGGTGCTGCGGTGGCAGCAGTGGTTGGGATCCTAATCGGGCTTACCTGTGTCCGGCTCAAGGAATGGTTCCTTGCAATGGTGACATTCGGGTTTGCAATTATTGTCCAGACGATAGCAGTGAGTATCCTCACGCCCATCACTGGTGGCTGGGATGGGATAGCATCTCCCCGCCTCCTGAGCCCGGACATACCCGGATATCAGCTGATAGAATATTACTCCATCCTGCTGATCACCATTGCATCGGTTGTTTTGATCTGGTATATCCTGAAATCGCGGATAGGTCTTGCATTTTCGGCAATTCGTGAAAACGAGATCGAGGCTCGTGCAGCAGGTGTTGATCCCGTTCGATACCGCCTGCTCGCATTTGGGTTAAGTGCTTATCTCGCCGGCGTTGCCGGTGCACTCGAGATCGCGCATATCGGGTACATCACACCGGAAATATTTGGGGTTGACCTCTCATTCCTTGTGGTGACCTACGTCATCCTTGGTGGCCTTTGCACTATTGCCGGCCCGATTATTGGTACAATCGTTCTCACTATCATATGGGAAGGACTTAAAATGGCCGGTCTTACGTTCGGTCGTTATATCATTGTCGGGATAATCCTTATTCTTGTGATTATATTTTTACCTAAAGGACTTGTGGATCTTCCGAGCCAGTTGCATAAAAAGTGGAAGCAGTACAAACATCCCAAATCTGACCCGGTACCCCTGCAGAAATAATTTTTCCTCAACACTTTGAAAAAATTTCGAACGAAAGCGCTTTTTTTTTAAAATAGCCACCCTTACGTTGTTCTTTTTTCAGAAGCCAAGATAGGCTTTCTGGATATGCGGGTCGTGCATGAGCTCTTTTGCCTGCCCTTCCTTTATTATCCTCCCGTTTTCAAGGACATAGCCCCGGTGGCACATGTTGAGCGCATGACGGACGTTCTGCTCCAGGAGTAATACCGTGATCCCTTCACGCCCCAGTTGCTCAAGGGATCTGAACACCTGGCCAACCAGGAGCGGAGACAGCCCGGTTGACGGTTCATCAAGGATGAGAAGCTTTGGGCTGGACATCAGTGCACGGCCAATAGTAAGCATCTGTTGTTCACCCCCGCTTAAGGTGCCTGCCATCTGCCGCTCACGTTCCTCCAGGATCGGAAAGAGGGAGTAGACATGGTTGAGACTGGCAGAATAATCAGTCCGATCACTCGCACCCAGCATGAGGTTTTCAACCACCGGCATTTTGGGAAAGATCTCACGTTTTTCAGGTACAAGGGCCAGGCCTTTATTGAACAGATCATACGGGTGCATCCCGAGAATATTCTCGCCGAGAAACGTGATGGATCCGCTGGCTTTTTTGTTCAGCCCCACGATCGTTTCCACGGTCGTTGTCTTCCCGGCGCCGTTTGGTCCGATAAGCGTCACGAGCTCCCCCTTGTCGACATGAAGGGAAAGATCCCAGACAACATGAAGGTTTGCATGAAATACGTTCAGCCCTGAAACTGACAGCATCGGATCCGTTGGTTCAGAATGCATGCATGTCTCCGAGGTAAGTATCAATCACTTTCTGGTTGTTTACCACTTCATAAGGACGCCCTTCGGCAATCTTTTCCCCATGATCCAGAACAACAATGCGGTTCGATACCCCCATGATGACACTCATCACGTGCTCGATAATCAGGATGGAAATGCCATTATCGCAGATCTTTTTGATGAGCTCCACCGCTTCGTTGCTCTCCTTAGGGTTAAGTCCGGTAGTGAGCTCATCCAGCAGGAGCAGTTTTGGTTTTGATGCAAGCGCCCGTGCAAGCTGCACTTTTTTTAATTCAACCACATTTAAATTCTTGATAATGGTTTCCCGTTTTTCCTGGGGGAAATGTACAAAATCGAGTATCTGTGCTGCCTCAATTTTTGCCTCCCCCATACTGATCTTCTGGTGGTTGCCAAACAATGCACCAATCATCGTGCATTCGAGTGCTGTAAGACCAGGGAAGGATTCAGCGATCTGGAATGTTTTTGCAATCCCTTTCCTGCAGATCTGGTGAGCCTTGAGCCCGGTAATATCCTCGCCGAAGAAGGTGATCGTTCCCTTTGTCGGGACACTTATCCCGGAGATCATATTGAGGAGCGTGGTTTTTCCGGCTCCGTTCGGACCAACAAGCCCGACGATTTCGTTGTTCCCGATAGAGAGATCCACACCACTGACTGCACACAGGCCACCGATTTGTTTTGTCAGACCCTTTAGTGTGAGCATGAGGATACCCGGCTGTTATCGTGCTAAAAATTGGCATGGTGCCGTATTAAAGATAATCCTACATCTGCGGTTAACAAAACCCGGGTTTGACAATGAAACAAATCATAAAAGATCATATATATGAGGTTGTACAAAACCGGGGGCACTATAAAAAAATACCCTGGCTTTTTCAAAACGAGAGGACAAAATGAATGTACGTATTCTCTTACCCTGGCAACCTGCTCCTGAAAGTCGCTTTCACTGCTCCCGATTCCGGCAACCGGCGCTTGAGGATCTCTGCCGGAACCGGTTCTTTTTGTTTTTTGTAAGTGCTGAGGGGTATTTATTGATGAATAAATCAGGATTTCAACGGAAAATGATTGAGGAATGAATTACGGGAAGAGACCAAAAAACTGGTACCCGTGGATGTTGTCTTCAGGAGAGGTCTTTGCCTTTTACGCTCAGGTTTCCAGCCCGGGTGTGATCTGCCAGAGGGAAATCTTCCATAGGTTCCCGATCAACGAATAATGAGCCGCTACCGGGAAGGTCCCCGCCTTTTTGCCCCTCCCCAGGGTACTATCTATCGTGCAGGTGTAGGTGATCACTGCTGTATCCTTTCCTGTCCTCATGGCACGAGGTGACTCAATGGTAAAGGAATGCAGCGAGAACAGGGGAAAAATCCGGGTCAGAATGTCTTTGCGGGTAAAACGTCCAAAATTGTTGATCTCAATATAATCCGGTGTGAGGAGTGCATCAAGGGCACGGCGATCCCTGCGGAGCCACGCATCTGCCCGGGCATGTTCCCGGGCGAGAAGGATCTTCAGGAGTTGCCCATTTGTATCATAATCTGACGGGGTTTCAGTCATGAGAACTTTCATCCTCAATTTAGGAATGGTATTTCTCTTGTATATCAAATGGATTCTGTTTCAAAGTGTCAATTCGCAAACAAATTCTGCAACCTGCAGCCTTTCCGGACGAAAAAACTGTTTTTTTTATAAAAACACGATTGTATAAAAACACAAAAAAAGAGATGAGCTCAACAAAACGTTTTTTATGAAACCTGAACACTCATGGGGCTTTATTCCTGCCGCATCAGCCCAACATAATGCGATAACTCTTAAAAGATCAGGGATAGTGGGGTATCTCAAATATCTGGTTTAGCGGATATTGTGTTCCGTTTTTGGCAGATGAAGAGTAAATGTGCTCCCGAGATCCACGATACTCTCCACCGTTATATCGCCGCCATGCATCTGCATGATCTTTTTTGTTACCGAGAGCGAGAGCCCGATCCGATCATATCTGCGGGACAGTTTTGCTGCATCCGCGAGCTGGAACGGCTCAAAAATTGATGAAAAAGCACTCTCGGAAATCCCCGTCCCATTATCCCTGACAGAAATATGGTGATAGTTATCGTCGATCCGTGAATGGTAAAAAATGGTGATTTCACGGGGCGGCCGGGAGAAATTGACCGCATTTGAGAGAAGGGCGTCAAACACGCCAAAAAGCCGGTCCATATCAGCAGAGATAACCAGGGAATCAGGAATATCAATGGTGATCTCGGCCTTCGAAAAATACCCGTTTGTATCCAGTACACTCTTCACCAGTGTTACGAGGTGGAATCTCGAGTAGCTCAGATGAAGCCTGCCACTTTCGAGAACTGAGAGCTCAAGCATCTGGTTGATAATCTGGCGCTCCCGTTCCACACTTACCAGGCAACGCTCGAGAATCTTTTTTGTATCGTCAAGGATGCCGAATCCATCGGGATCCTGGACGAGCAGGTTGAGATAACCAAGGATTGGCTGGAGCGGTGTACGCAGTTCATGAGCGACCGTGATGATAATCCCCCGGCGTCTTTCGTTGTCAAGCTGGATCGTATCTTCGAATCGCTGTTTTTCAGAAATATCTACAAGATTAATCAGGATTGCCGTATCACCCAGGTACAGGATCGGCTGTGTGAGGAGCAGGGCTACGCGAATATCGCCGGATTTAGTGACAAACCGGAACTCGTTCCCACCCGTCACCGGTGTCTCTTTTGACCAGAGTTCTGCAAATGTTGTAAAACCCTCCCGATCAGGGGTATTAACAAAGGAGAGGAGGTTTTTTCCGATAATTTCAGCTTCTTTATATCCTGAAAATACTGAAAATGCCGGATTGGTATAGAGGATCTTTCCGTTCCTGACTACCAGGATGCAGGTTGGTGATTTTTCAGTGAGTTGGCGGTATTCCATTCAGGACATCACTCCAGGGAAGGTCAACTCATCCATTGTCCCTCCCATGTGTTGCACGGTATTCCGGTATATCTGACTGATCATCCTATTCATATTATCTACGCCATATGAAGTTCTTGTTATTTTTGTTGTATACCCCGGAAAAATACCCCGGGATTGCACGTGCAGAACTCCGGGCACCAATCTTTAAGCGTCCGTTCTTTTTATTAAAATCCTGAATCACTATCTCAGGCTTACTTTTATAGTCCATCATTTACTTATTTTGCGGATTTTTGCAGAAATAGAGATCCATGGGTTGAAATAACAGGCCGGGTAACAACGGTACGCTATGCGCCCGTATGTCATCGTCAATATTGCAATGAGCGCTGATGGAAAGATCTCCACCCGTGAACGCAGGCAGGTCAGGATATCGGGGGAATCTGACTTTACCCGGGTTGATCGGCTCAAGGCCGGGTGCGATGCGGTCATGGTAGGGATCGGCACGGTACTTGCAGATGACCCTTCGCTTACGGTAAAATCAGAAGAATGCCGGAACTATCGCAGAAAAAAAGGATGGGATGACCATCCTGTTCGTGTAGTTGTAGACAGTGGTGGTCGTATCCCTCCTGATGCATCGATACTGCATAAGGGTGAAGGAAAGCGGGTGATTGCAGTATCCGGAAGAGCGGATGCCACAAAGATATCCGTACTGGAAAAAAAAGCGATCGTAATTGTAGCGGGAGAGGATGAGGTGGATCTCTGTGCTTTGATGCGTGAACTTGGAGCACGGGGGATCCATCGTATTATGGTAGAAGGTGGCGGAACCCTCATCGCAGGATTGATAAAGGCAGGTCTGGTAAACGAGATCTACACGTTCATCGGCAACATCATCATCGGTGGTAAGGATGCTCCTAGCTTCGCCGACGGGGAAGGGTTCATTTCAGAATCAGCGTTTCCCCGTCTCACGCTTCGGGAAGCACGAAGGATTGGACAGGGTATCCTCCTGCACTGGATCGTTGAGAATCCGGATCAGAACGGAAAATAATCGGATCTTTTTAAAAAACGCACTTGGATTTATTCGGTTCACACCGGACTCTTAATAATCGTCCTATCTGCAAGGAATCCCTGCCTCAAGGTCTCTCCGAGCACCTGTGGGCAGGTCTTTTAAAAAAAAAATCACTGATTCGCTATCGGGTAACACGTTGTGAGCGTCCAGATTATCAGGGATATATCTCCAGGTGATGAATACACCTTTTTATGAGGTGTGCGAATGCCAAAGCTCATCACCCATCACTAAAAACACTGTCCTACGTATATTCCGATAATCGTTCTTGCTGCCGTGTTTGCTCTCACCGCTATCCGGCAGGTTGGGAGATATAATCTTAAAATCTGGCAGATCATGCTGGGCGGAGCTGTGGCAGTTCTTATCACCGGGCAGATAGCCCTCCCCGATGCACTGGATGCCATCAATGTCGATGTCATGCTCTTTTTGTTTGGCATGTTCCTTGTTGGTGAGGCAATGGTGGAAAGCGGGTACCTGTCCATGCTTTCCCACCGGTTTTTTTCGTATGCCCGCACTCCGGATCAGGTGGTTTTTTTCATACTCTTCGGGATAGGTTTCCTTTCCGCTCTTCTGATGAATGATACACTTGCAATCATCGGGACACCCCTGGTCCTGGGACTCGCCACGAAATTCCGTATCTCACCAAAACTGATGCTTTTTTCTCTAGCGATAGCGATCACGACCGGCAGCGTGATGAGCCCTATCGGGAACCCCCAGAACCTGCTTATTGCACTGAACAGCGGGATGGAAACGCCATTTGTCACGTTTACCTTGTACCTTTTCATCCCATCGCTCATAAGTCTCGGTATAGCATTCATCCTCCTCCGGTTTTATTTCCGTTCAGATTTTTCAACCCGCGTTCTTGCCCACGATACCGTCCCGTATGGCGATAAAAAAAAGTTCTTTCCGGTACAATGTTCACTTGCCATCATCCTGATCCTTGGTGCTGCAAATATCATCGTATCCCTGACTGGCGGAACACTTCTCGTACCACTCCCGTTTATTGCCCTGTGCGCTGCGTTCCCTGTCATCCTGTTCGGACCAGACAGGGTGAAGCTGCTGAAAAACATTGACTGGTTCACGCTCGTCTTCTTTGCCGCGATGTTTGTGCTGATGGAAAGTGTCTGGCAGACCGGATTTTTCCAATCGGTTGTTGACGAGAGCATGGTTACATCGGTACCGATGATTCTTCTGACCAGTGCAGTTACCAGCCAGTTCATCTCCAATGTTCCTTTTGTTGCCCTGTTCCTGCCTATGATTTTGCAGACGGGCGGTTCACCATCATCCCTTATGGCGCTTGCTGCGGGAAGCACGATTGCCGGCAACCTCACGATCCTTGGCGCCGCAAGCAATGTAATCATTATCCAGAATGCAGAAAAAGAGGGTGAAACCCTCACGTTCTTTGAGTTTGCCAGACTGGGTGTCCCGCTGACCCTCATGCAGCTTGGGGTGTACTGGGTATGGCTGGAATTCCTTCCGTATTAAAAGTCGGAATTTGTAAAATTGTGGCATGTCCGTACGATGAGTCGAATTCTGACGTAATCAGGAAGGGTGCTATCCATGCGGGAGGAACATCAAAATGTGCATGAATACCGTGTTTGCCAGACACAGCAATATGTCCACGGAAAAAGCCAGGGATATTAATATCGCATACCAACATCACCCTGTGGAGCAATGGTATGGCAGAATACAAACCTGATCACCCGGATACGCCCGACAAGAGGCGTGAAGACCTGAAAGGCAGAGTCCTGCAGTTAAAGGACCTCGTGAACTATAACGAGGGCACAGTCGCGAGCCGGATGATTATCTCGCGTAAGTCCGGGAATATTACTATCTTCTCGTTTGACGAGAACGAGGGCCTTTCCGAACATACCGCACCCTTCGATGCAGTGGTCACAATTCTCGACGGGGAGTGTGAAGTGTGGGTATCGGGAAAGACCTACCCGATGAAGCAAGGAGATACGATCATCTTCCCGGCCAATGTCCCCCATGCCCTGTCAGCCATCACAAAGTTCAAGATGTCACTTACCCTGATAAAGGAGTGAGAAAAAATGGGTGGGGATGAAAAGGATGGATACTATTGCTCGATCTGCGGGGGAATTCCTCCTGACAAGATCACGACGAAGCGAATCCTGATTGATGGCAGGGAGACCGGCATTGACCACCTGGACTGGATCTTTGACGAAGTAAAAAAGCTCACGCTTGCCGATGATACTGCCATCGCTGAAGCACTCATAAAAAGGGTAAAAGATTTCAATTACGTGCCCACAAAAAAGACCGATATTTACACCACGGCGTTGCTCGCTGAATATAAGAAACAACGATTATGAGGATCGCGGGTAAATTTTTTTAAATAATACATGGTGGACTGTGTGTTTTGCACCCGACCAGAGAACCTACCCAGGTGTTATGTATACATTTTTGGTGCCATCTGGGACATTGATGTCAAGTCTGAAGGGCGGGCTTCGCCCGCCTGTCCAGCAGCCAGGTTTGCCTGCAGAACGTGGCGATCAAGCCCTGGACCGCTTCTCTGAGCCCGCTAGAGGCATTGCAGAGGGAGAATTATCCCCCTGTTTTTGCTCACCATCTCCCGAGGGGAAGAGTGAGCGAGGCAGGATAGCCTCCCTGATGGGAGGACGGGCCCCAGACAGGGACCATGAACATCGCCCGGTGATCCACGTGTAGCGAAGCGTTACTTCTATCATTTTTGCGATTTTTCACCGTGGACTGTGTGTTTTTCTTTAAAAACAGATGCTGACAAACACAGGATACTGACAGTACCCTTTGGGTTCGGTTACCGGTGATTCTGCCTGATTTTTTAAAAAACGGATAAGGTTCAGCAAAAACTATTCAGAATGACTGGATTCCCTCTTTCCTGTTTTCCTCTTCTTGGAAATCAGGCATGTTGACATTTTCGGTTCTTTTTCACAAACCTCACAATATTCCGGCATTGATACTCTTTTATCCAACCTGCACCCACGTTCAGCATAGAACACGAACGTGGAGTATCGTATGAAGATCACCGATGTAGCAAAAGTTGTGCCGGGACCGAACCCACACCAGGTGGACGCGCGTAAGGTATATGAGTCCCCGCATGCGATGGCAGTTGTAATCACCCTCAGACCCGGTGAAGCATTGAAAAAACACATCACTCCGGTTGATGTATTCTTTTATGTCCTGGAAGGATCCGGTGTTGTTGAAATTGGCGATGAGAAACAGACGGCAGGAAAAGACATGCTGGTGGAAAGTCCGGCACGGATCCCGCATCGCTGGAGCAATGAAGGTTCATCGGTGTTCCGTGTTCTTGTTGTAAAGGTACCAAAACCCACTGAAGAAACAAAATTGCTTTAATCCGACAAAGAAAAGACTGGGGGAATCCCATGGCCGAACCGGAAAAAAAGAAAGCCGAATTAAAAATTTCAGGAATGCACTGTGCAACCTGTGCGATCACTGTAGAAGAGTCACTTTCCAGCATCAAGGATGTCTCGACTGTCCAGGTAAATTTTGGCACCGATACTGCACATGTTGAGTTCGATCCCGCAAAAGTCTCTCTGAGCGAAATGGAAAAAGCTGTGAAAAATGCGGGCTATGATGTCGTTAACCCTGAAGTCACCCTCAAAATCGGGGGTATGGTTTGTGCCACCTGTGTCCAGACTATAGAAACTGCGCTTCGGGCACTGCCCGGTGTCATATCCGCAAACGTGAATCTCGGTACCGAAAAAGCATATGTCACGTATAATCCTTCGGTATCCACCATCCCGGATATGAAAAAAGCCATCGAAGATGCGGGTTACCAGTATCTTGGGATCGCAGGAGAGGTGAGTGAGGAAGCGGAGAAGATTGCGCGGGAAAAGGATCTGCACGATAAATTCCTCCGGTTCACTATCGGATTTGCGGTAAGCATCCCGCTTATGCTTGCCATGTGGGTGCCACTTCCCCTGCCCATGCATACACTTCCATACGTAATGTTCGTCATCTCGACACCGGTTTTTTTCTATGTTGCCTATCCCATCTTCCGTGCCGCATCCATGGCTCTGCGTAACCGTTCACTCAACATGGATGTGATGTATGCGATGGGCACCGGTGTTGCGTATATCGCAAGTGTCATGGGTACCTTTGGTGTCATCCTTACCCACGAGTTCATGTTCTATGATACTGCAATCATGCTTGCCTCATTCCTTATGCTTGGGCGCTACCTGGAGGCACGTGCCAAAGGCAGAACTTCGGAAGCGATCCGGAAACTTGCCGGGCTCCGGGCAAAAACAGCCACAATTATCCGTGATGGTAAAGAAGAGGAAATTCCTGTCGATGATGTAATTGTCGGGGATATTATCGTAGTAAAACCGGGCAGCAAGGTCCCGGTTGATGGTGATGTTGTGGCGGGTGAGAGTTATGTTGATGAATCCATGATCACCGGTGAACCGATCCCTCCCCTCAAAGCCAAAGGAAGCCAGGTGGTTGGCGGGACAATCAATACCAACAGCGTGCTTTCGGTGAAGGCTACAAAAGTAGGCAGGGAAACAGTACTTGCCCAGATCATCCAGCTCGTCGAAGATGCCCAGGGCTCAAAGCCACCCGTGCAACGTATTGCTGATACCGCGGTGACATATTTTATTCCTGCGGTACTGGTTATTGCCGTGACTGCATTTATCGTGTGGTTCTTCATGTTCCCGGTCCCCCCCGATCCGCTTCTCTTTGCCATGACAGCTCTCATATCAGT
>Ga0105106_10003547_pt1 | contig 11129 bp, 8 predicted proteins | sample PPLLaktember2015_5_FD_79109 | JGI IMG/M metagenome (GOLD analysis project Ga0105106, IMG submission 79109) | Freshwater sediment microbial communities from Prairie Pothole Lake near Jamestown, North Dakota, USA - PPLs Lake P8 Core (1) Depth... | ecosystem: Environmental > Aquatic > Freshwater >... | reverse complement strand
GGAAGCCAAATCCGGGAATGATCCTTCAGGCAATAGTTGATTTTGATCTTGATATTTCCAGATCTGTTCTGATAGGGGATAAGGACACCGATCTCGAAGCCGGCAGAAGAGCAGGTATCCCAGAAGCAAATTTACACTTATACAAATCTGAAAATTAGTCATTAGCAAAGTTGGTTAAATTATTATTGCCCCCCCTGTTAATTTCCCCCAAGGAGGGGAAACTAGCAGTATATAGTTGATTTACAATTTACTATGATTTCATCTCCCCCCTGGGGGAGATGTCGCGCAGCGACAGAGGGGGTCTATATTATATATTCACCTTATCCCTGATCAGATACGTATTTCTCTCCGATGAAGTCCTGTTTATCAATTCACCCAGAAAGCCGGTCAGAAAAAGAAGGGTACCAATAATCATTGTTGCTAAAGCAATATAGAAATAGGGACTGTCAGTAACAAGCGGTGCTCTCAGATTATTGGAAACGTAAACAAGCTTCTTAATCCCCAGGTACCCGGCCATTATGAATCCGATCAGGAACATGACAGTTCCCATTGATCCGAACAGATGCATGGGACTCTTGCCAAAACGGGTAATAAATCCGATAGTCAGCAGATCAAGATAACCTTTCATGAACCTGTCAAATCCGTATTTTGTAGTACCGTATTTCCTTGGCTGGTGTTCAACTATTTTCTCTCCGATCTTCCTGAAACCAGCCTCTTTGGCCAGCATGGGAATATACCTGTGCATCTCGCCATAAACTTCAATGCTTTTGACGACAGTATTGCGGTAGGCTTTCAGCCCGCAGTTGAAATCATGGAGTTTGATACCTGATGATAATCTTGCAGTTCCGTTATAGATCTTGCTGGTGGTTCGTTTAATGAATGGGTCGTACCTTTTCTTTTTCCAGCCCGAAACAAGATCATACTTCTCATTCCTGATCATCCTGACAAGTTCAGGAATCTCATCGGGACTGTCCTGGAGATCTGAATCCATGGTAATAATAACCTCTCCGGATGATTCACTGAACCCTGTATGAAGAGCTGCTGCTTTACCATAATTCCTTCTGAATCTGATTCCTTTAATAAATTTTTTGGTAACACCCAGTTCTTTTATCATGTTCCATGATGAATCCGAGCTTCCGTCATCGATCAGGATGATTTCAAAGGAGAGGTTCGCCTGAAAACAGACTCTTTCGATCCATTCAGCGAGCTCATTGATCGACTCCTCCTCGTTATAGACAGGAATTACTACAGACAGATCCATCAGGATAGATTCAGCTATTTTTCGGTTGGATCAACGAGCGGATTTCCTTCCTTGCGGACAAATGCTGCAACTATCAGGGACATGATGACACCTACGAACATGCTGTTGAAAATGGTGAAAGGCGCCATTATTGCCGGCTTCATTATCTTCTGGTTAAACTTCATCCCTGCTTCAACCGAAGCTTCCGGCATTCCTCTTTTCAACATCTGCTCTTCGGCGAATGCCAGCTGTTTGTCCATCAGATCAGGATCGATTATCGCATACAGTATATAAGTAAATATTGCCATTATGACCGCATAGTACAGGAAGATGATAACACCTGAACCCAGAGCCTGTCCAAAGGTTATCATACCGTATTTGTAGTTGTCGCGATAGGATTTTACCATGAAGTAGAGTATTACAATCTGGATGAGGAAAAATATCCATACCTGCAACTTATTGAATGACAGGTCGAGAAAATACATTACCAGGGAATATACGATTCCGAATAGTCCCATTATCAGCCCATTGGTCAGATTTGCTTTCCACGGATTTGCATTTTGTTCCATTGTAAGATTTTTTTAAGTTTCTATTTCAGGTTTATATTAATCATGTAGATTGACCGGATAAAGTCTTAATATACTGGCTTAATGATTTTACGGCATTTCTTTTTTTGCCACTAAGGCACAAAGACACTAAGGCATAACAACCACAGTTTCAACTTTTCAAAACAAATATAATGTAATTTGAGAAAGACTCTTTCAGGTGATCCCTATTATTATTTTGAAGTCAGTCATAAAAATTGTATTTTTGCACAGGGTAAGTCTTATACGACCAGCTCCTGCTGAACTCCCCCAGGATCGGAAGGTAGCAAGGGTAGGCAGTTGTAGCGGTGCGATGTAAGGAGCTTACCCTTTTTTTTATCCCCCAACCCCCCTAAAGGGACGAGAAACCCCCGGCCAGCTAAAGCTGGCCGGGGGTATTCTTACTCCAGACACTCAGGCTCACTTTAGGCACTTTTAACTATCTTTGCAGTACCTTTTTAAACTGGTTATGTTACTCAAAATATACCCCGAAAATCCCAATTCAAAACACATCCGAAGGGTGGTAGATACCCTTGAGGATGGAGGCATAATAATATACCCGACCGATACGGTTTATGCCATGGGATGTGATATTAAGTCTCACAAGGCAATTGAAAGGATTGCTCAGCTGAAAGGTCTGAATCCTGAAAATCCTGATTTGTCGATCATCTTTAATGATATGAGTCAGCTCTCTGAGTATACAATAATCAGGGACAACAATATTTTCAGATTATTAAAACGCAACCTTCCCGGACCTTTCACATTCATTGTTAAAGCAAATAACCTGATCCCGAAGTTGTTCAAGAATAAAAAGAAAACAGTTGGTATCAGGATTCCCGACAACAGTATCGTCCATGAAATTTTGAAGGAGTTTGGACGACCGATAATGACAACTTCTATCCACGATCCTGATGAAATTATAGAGTACACAACCGATCCTGAACTTATCTGGGAGAAACACCGCGACTTTGCTGATATAGTCATTGACGGGGGATACGGAAACAATGAAGCTTCCACCATCGTCGACTGCACCGGCGATGAAATCCGGGTTGTCCGGCAGGGTCTGGGAATTCTTGAATGGTAAATCAGGATTTCAGTCTGCTTCAATCTGCACTGATTTTAGCAGATTTTGGATCATTATCTTTTATAAAAGCTTCTGGTAAACAGAACAAGGACAGAAATAATCTCGAGCCTTCCAAGAAGCATCAGAAAAACAAAGAACCATTTGCCTCCAACCGGCAGTAATGCAAAAGTGTCAAATGGCCCCAATGAACCAGGTGCCGGACCTGCATTTCCCAGCATCGCTGCCGAAGTACTGAACGAAGTGATCAGATCATACCCCATTAAGGAGATCCCGAGAGCCGAAATACAAATAACAATGAGATATAATGTAATGAATATAAGCAAGTTATAGTGCATGCTCTGAGGAATGACCTTTTCATCCAGCCGGGCAGGTATAACTGCATTAGGATGCACCATTCTCTTCGCTTCGTGACGGGCATTCTTACCAGCCAGTAGTATCCGGATCATCTTTAGTCCGCCACTGGCGGAACCCGATGTTCCACCCGCTATCATAAGGATGAAAATGAGAAGTATCAGAAAACCACCCCACATGTTGTAGTCCGTATAATAAAATCCGGTCGTAGTTATTGCTGAGATACTCTGAAATGCACCCTGCAGAATTGATTGTCCAACAGGATAAACCTGTTTCTGCCAGAGAGTCAGAGAGAATATTACTATAAAAATGAAACAAAGAACTGAATAGAAAATGAATTCGCTGTTGCCTTTGAGTTTCCTGAAATTACCCTTGTACGCGTAGTAAATAAGGGACAGATTAGTTCCGGCAAGGAACATGAAAACAGTCAATGTAATAAGAATGAAAGGGGATCCCAGGAAAGCGATACTGTAATTCTTTGGCGAGAATCCACCTGTTGATATTGTTGAAAGTGAGATACATATCGCATCAAAGATATTCATCCCCCCAATGATTAGCGTTACTGATTCAACCAGGGTGAGAATGATATATATCGACACAAGCATTTTTGAAGTTTCCCTGGTCCTCGGATTTAATTTGTCAGTTGCCTGTCCGGTAAAGTCGGTTATGGTAAGCTGAATATTTATCGTTTTTACAATCGGCAATACAGATAGCGAAATAAGGATGAACCCGATTCCTCCGATCCATTGGGTAAGACTTCTCCAGAAAATAATACCGTGTGGCAGGGATTCAATATTCTCCAGAATCGTTGCACCTGTTGTTGTAAATCCCGAAATCGATTCGAAAAATGCGTCACTGAAATTTTTTATGGAACCTGTTAATAAAAAAGGAATTGTGCCAAACAAGCTCAGGATCAGCCATATGCCTACAGTAAGAATATAACCTTCCTTAAATCCGTATATTTTTTCTTCATTACGCAGGGGGGTAAACACCAGAATACCTGTTACAATTGTAATAATACCGGATAGGAAAAGTCGGGTTGTGACGGATTCCTTAAATAAATACGAGACTGCAGCGGAAAGTAGAATAAAAAGACCTTCCACTATTAACACAAGACTGAAAACTCTGGCGATGATCCTGAAATTGACCATACCTTATCAGGTGAAGAATTTTGTCAGCTGGTCGTAGGCTGACGGCAAGGTAAAAACAACCACTTTATCGTTTGCCCTTATTATGGTATCACCGGTCGCAATAAACGGGACACCATCCCTGGTTCCGCCACCTACTATTGCATCTTTGGGAAAATCAAGGCTTCTGAGGGTACCTCTTGTAATCTTTGCGTCAAGAGGAACATTGAACTCAATTATCTCAGCTTCGGTTCCGGCCATGTATTTTACCTGAGTCACATTAAGGCTTGTTGTATGGCGGAAGATTCTGCTGGCAGCGGAAATCTTTTTATTGATTATTGTATCGATTCCTGAATTTTCAGCAAGATTGATATACTCCATATTCTCAACCTCTGCAATGGTCTTCTTGACACCCAGATTCTTTGCCAGGAGACATGAAAGAATATTTAATTCTGAGTTGCCTGTAACAGCAATAAATACATCCATGTTTGAAACACCCTCCTGTTCGAGCAATTCAGCATCCCGGCAATCACCATTGATAATGAGTGTATTGTCAAGAATTTCTGCAAGGTCCTCACACCTTTCCGGGTCGGAGTCAATAAGCTTCACCTCACAGTTTCTCTGCATATATAATGCGACATGTTTGCCTATCCTGCTTCCTCCGAGTATCATTATACTTTTTACTTCATGGCTCTCCCATCCCGATGTCTTCATCATCTCATCAACCCCTTCGTTGGTGGATATCACAAAAACGAGGTCACCCTCCTGGAATTTCTCATTGCCCCTGGGGATGATTGTCTTATCCTTCCGTTTGATTGCAACTGCCCTGTATTGATCCGACTTCTGCGTAAGCGCTATTTCCCGAAGGCTTTTATTTATAATTGGCGCATCCTCATCAAGTCTCTGAACAAACATGGAGAGTTTACCACCCGAGAACTCCATATATTCAGTTGTACCCGTCTCCTGAAGCAACCCGAGCACCTCACGGGCTGCAATAAGTTCCGGATAAATCAGTGAATCCACACCAAGCGCTTTGAAAAATTCAAGTGTCGATTGTTCAAGATAATTAAGATTATCTATCCGGGCAATGGTTTTTAAAGCACCAAATCGCTTTGCCAGAATCGATGAGGTTATGTTCGTATCCTCATAATGAGTGACGGCAATGAACAGATCAGTTTTTTTCTGAAGTATTTCCTGAAGTATATTTGTTGATGTAGCTGAATCATGATATGTAAGTACATCAAGAGTCGACTCTATTGGTTTAAGACGGTCATCATCAGGATCGATCAGAATAATTTCATGATTTTCATTCGAAAGCATCTTGGCCAGATGCGAACCTACTTCGCCTGCACCGGCAATTACGATTCTCATAAATATTAATGAAAAAACAGCACAAAATAAGAGATAAATACCGTAATACTCAAGTTTTCACAAAATTATTTTATTATGAACTCATAGTATGATGTGAAAAGCACCCTTTTTTCTTACAAAATGTACGGTATCGGTTGTCAGGGAGGTGATCCCCTGGGGAAATCTGAATCGCACCGGGGCCTGAGGAGATACAACAAGTGCTCCCAATGGTTTATCAGGCCGGATGTTTCTATCAATACCGGGTTTTACTCCTGTCATGATCAATATATCAGGGGATACATCATTCAGAAGCGAACCCGTAAGATAGCTGGTGATCAGAATATTCTCATTTCCGGTTTTTATCCAGATGGGGTTTCCTGAAATAACATTTCTTCTTTCCTTCAGGTTAAGCATGGCACAATGCCTGTCCACGTCAGGAATTGATGAAGCTGTGTCAGAAAAGATGTTCAGGATCTTACCTGTTCTGACCCCGACAGTTGTGTATCCTATTGTATTATAAACAATTAGTTCATTGGATTTTCTGAAAGGGATCTCTTTTACTGTGCCTGCCGCAACAAAAAGCAGTAGAGCCGTCAGAGGGTAAAGTACAGATATTGATTTCCGCGAAAGGAGATAGCGTGCAAACAGGAAGATAGTGATGGACAGAAAAATGCATTCATCGACCTGAAGACCTATGTTTTCAATTGTGGAGAATGGGAGGGAGGATGCTTTTTCAGTCAGCATTTCAGTCAGTCCGGTCAGAAAATCAAGTACCCGGGCAAAAATCTGAGATAAGAACCTGATAGGAAAGGTCATAGGTACGAGCACCCCGGTTATCACGACAAGTGAGGAGAGGGGCACTATTATTATATTTGAAAGTATAAACCATGTGGGGAATCTGTTGAAAAGCATTATTGTCAGCGGCAGCGTGCCAGCCTGTGCAATAATTGTAACAGCTGCCGATTGCCAGATCAGGTCGGAAATCCGGTGTTTGAAAATAATCTTAAGATACAGATCGCGGTAGAAGCAGATAATAAAGATGACAGCCGAATATGAGAGGAGGAATCCTGCATCGAATATCACCGAAGGCCTTATAAGTATGAGTATGAATGCTGAAGCGAGAACCGAATTTACCCCGTTGACAGGCCTTTTCATCAGGTTCCCTGCCTGAAGAAACGAAAACATAAGCGTTGCCCTCAGTACGGAAGGAGTGAGCCCGGTAATAAATGCAAATGCCCATAGGATAACTATCGTTAAAATAACCCTTACTACATTTAATCTACCCTTGAGGAAGAAAAGTAACTTGAAAACGAAAATACTCAGTATAACTGCATGAAGTCCCGATACTGCCATAATATGCATCACTCCGGCTTTAATGAAATGTTGCTTCTGTTCCGGATCAAGCATGTTCTTTTGTCCCAGGGTCAATGCTGCGACCAGAGCCAGTCTTTCTCCCTTTATACCCCTTTCATGGAACATATCGATTATCTTTTCCCTGATAATCAATGAACTGTGAACCAATTTCCTTCTTTCGGGTACAGATCGGCTTACAATATCACTGCTGTCGGTAAAGGCATAGTATTTTATTCCCCTGGTTTCCATATAAAACCGGTAATCGAACTCATGAGGATTTCCTTTGCTGGTTATCTTCATTGGAACGCATCTGATAACAAGCCGGTCGCCCGGGAGAAATGATGAAACCTCATCGTCTTTCCTGTGATACAGGACAAGAGATCCTCCGGCTGGAATCTGACTGTATTCTCCTGCAGTACTGTTCAGCTGGTAAGTGAGCTTGAAGGTATTCTCTTTTTCCTCCGGGAAATCATCAAGAATACCAGTGAATACCGTCTCAGTTTGTTCAAGAATTGAAACCCGGTTTTTTTCTTCAGTGTAAAGGAGCAGACCGGCAAGATATAATGCCAGATTCAATGAAATTCCATAAACAATATTAATAAGGTACCGGTTGAATAACAGGCTTATACAAAAACAGATTAACAGAAGTGAAAGTGAAATAATATAGAATCCCTTTCCAGGACTGATGTATAGTCCCGATACTATTCCGGCACACAAAGGCAGGCCGATACGAAGGAATGGAATTTCCTTATGTAGCACAGTCCGCAGCGTTTGAGACTGTATAAAGATAAGAAAAAGTTTTGAGAGTGAGCTAGAGAGAACTAGGCACTTTTCCTCCTCTGATTGAATAACACGGTTCTGTATTCAGCCTCGAATTTCCCTTTACTGATTGCAGCGAGTTTGCCCTTCAGGAGTCGCTTTCTCAGCGGGCTCACCCTGTCGGTGAACAGAATGCCATCGATATGATCATATTCATGCTGGATGATCCTGGCCATGTATTCCTCATAAACCTCATCGTGGAAAACCCAGTTCTCGTCATAGTATTCTATCCGGATATGTGATTCTCTGCTCACCTCCTCCCTCAGGTTCGGAATGCTGAGGCAACCCTCTGACATAGGCTGTAATTTCCCTGATCTTTCAGTCAGATGAGCATTTATGAAAACCTTTTTAAAATCAGCCAGTGCAGGTACATCATCTGCCAGCGGAGCTCCGTCAATTACAAAGATCCTTATCGATTTACCGATCTGCGGAGCAGCAATACCAATCCCCTCCGATATGTACATCGTCTCAAAAAGGTCTGTAATAATCTGCTGAAGATCAGGATAGTCCTTGTCAATCTCTTCTGTGACCTTCCTCAGAGTCGGATGTCCATATATTAAAATGGGGTAAGTCATTTATGTTTTATGTTTCCTTTATTGGCTGATCTGCTTTCAAGCCATGACTGCAGTATTATGGAAGCACTTATTCTGTCGACCATCGACTTATTCCGTCGTTCCATCTTTTTTACTCCTCCTTCTATCATTGCCTTAAATGCCATTTGCGATGTGAATCTCTCATCAACCAGGTGTACCTCTTTATCAGGAAATCTCTTTTTAAGTTTTCTTATAAACGGATCGATGTATTTAACAGATTCGCTTGGTTTATTGTTCAACTGAACCGGATACCCGATTACGAATGCATCCAACTCTTCTGACTGAAGGTATTCGCCAATGAAATCATCAAATTCCTGCGTCCCCACAGTCTTTAGGGGTGATGCTATTATCTGAAGTGGATCTGTCACTGCCAGGCCCACACGTTTCTTACCGTAATCTATTCCTAATATCCGGCCCACTTGTCTACTCCACCTTCGCGAACTCCATCACAGCCAACCGTTGGTACGATTTAAACCTCCACATTGCATTCTCCTCGGCAGCCTTAAAAAGTATTTCAGATTCAGCAGGGAAAGACTTGACAAGTGAAGTGTAACGAACTTCTGATTTGAGGAAATCCTGGAATCTGCTCCAGTCAGGCTCTTTTGAATCAAGGGTGAAAGGATTCTTTCCTTCCTTTTCAAGTAACGGATTATAGCGGTAGAGATGCCAGTAACCCGATTCCACTGCAAATTTTTCCTGGGCTTGTGTTTTGCCCATACCATCGCTTATCCCGTGGTTGATACAAGGTGAATATGCAATTATGAGGGATGGTCCGTGATAAGCTTCAGCTTCTTTTATTGCCTTAAGATACTGAGAGTTACTTGCACCCATGGCAACCTGTGCAACATAAACATAGCCATAACTCATTGCCATCTGCCCAAGGTCTTTCTTCCGGATCTTTTTACCTGATGCTGCAAATTTGGCTACTGCGCCTGCAGGGGTTGACTTTGAAGCCTGCCCTCCCGTATTGGAATAAACCTCAGTATCGAGCACAATAACATTTACATCTTCACCACTGGCAAGAACATGATCAAGTCCTCCGTAACCTATATCATATGCCCATCCATCGCCACCGATAATCCAGTGTGATTTCTTGATAAGATATTGTTTAAGGCTAAGGATCTCTTCTGAAACTTCCGACTTATCTTTTTCACAGGCTGCAATAACTTTTGCTGACGCAATTCTTGAAGGTTCCGCATTATCTTTTTCAATCAACCATTCTTCAAAAGCAGCCTTAGACTCAGCTTTGACTGATCCGTTCTCAATTGCATCCTTCATTCTCAACGCAATCCGGTCTCTGAGTTTATTTGCACCAAGCATTAAACCAAGGCCATATTCAGCATTATCCTCAAAAAGTGAGTTTGCCCATGCCGGTCCGTATCCGTCTTTATTGTGTGTATACGGCATTGATGGTGCCGATCCGCTATAGATTGATGAACAACCTGTGGCATTTGACGCAATCATCCGGTCACCAAAAAGCTGTGTTATTGCCTTGAGATAAGGTGTCTCACCGCAACCCGCACATGCTCCGGAAAATTCAAACAGAGGTTGTGCGAACTGGCTGTTCTTCACATTGACAAATTTATCAACGATATTGTCCTTGTAACCAACCTTTTCATGCATGTATGTCCAGCGGTCAACCTCATCAAGCTGGGTTTCAAGCGGTTTCATGATGAGAGCTTTTTTCTTTGAAGGACAAACATCTGCGCAATTACCGCATCCTGTGCAGTCTAACACGCTGACCTGCATTTTGAATTTATATTGCTTGAGGACGCCGGGAATACCCTGGATGGTCTTCGTACCTGCCGGTGCATTGGTTGCCTCTTCCTCTGTAAGGAGGAAAGGGCGGATAACTGCATGAGGGCAGATATATGAACACTGGTTGCACTGAATACATTCATCGGGTTGCCATTCAGGAACATTTACTGCAATGCCACGTTTTTCGTATGCTGCTGTACCTGAAGGGAATGTCCCATCCTCTCTGCCTATAAAAGCACTTACAGGAAGGTCATCACCTTTCATTGCATTCATCGGCTCCATAATTTCACGGACGAAATCGGGAATATCACGGGTATCTTTTTCTTTTACAACCTTTATATTTGCCCATTCTGCCGGTATTTCAACCTTATGTACTTCGCTGCCTTTGTCGACAGCTGCATAGTTCATATTAACCACTTCTTCCCCTTTTCGACCATAACTCTTCAGAATTGCTGTTTTCATCTGGGACTCGGCTTTTTCATAAGGGATCACATTGGCTACCTTGAAGAAAGCTGCCTGCATGATAGTATTTGTCCGGGTGCCCAGACCAAGCTCCTCTGCTATGGCTGTAGCATTTATTGTGTAGAATTTAATTTTGTTCTCAGCGAGATACTTCTTCATATGGTCAGGAAGGCGTTTTTTTGTCTCTTCTGCATCCCATATTGAATTCAGCAGGAATGTACCCCCTTGTTTTAAGCCTTTCAGCATATCATATTTATTAAGATATGATGGTACATGGCAGGCAACAAAATCAGGAGTATTGACAAGGTATGGTGAACGGATCGGTGAATCACCAAAACGTAAATGTGATGTCGTGACACCACCCGATTTTTTTGAGTCGTAAGCAAAATATGCCTGGCAATATTTATC
>Ga0105106_10003545_pt1 | contig 11129 bp, 10 predicted proteins | sample PPLLaktember2015_5_FD_79109 | JGI IMG/M metagenome (GOLD analysis project Ga0105106, IMG submission 79109) | Freshwater sediment microbial communities from Prairie Pothole Lake near Jamestown, North Dakota, USA - PPLs Lake P8 Core (1) Depth... | ecosystem: Environmental > Aquatic > Freshwater >... | reverse complement strand
GAAGTGGCACTCTAACATACGAAGCTGTAAAACAGTTAACTGATGTTAGCTTAGGACAATCAACTTGTGTGGGAATCGGCGGTGATCCTGTAATCGGTTCTAATTTCACAGATATCATAAAACTTTTTAATGAAGATTCGGAAACAAAAGGAATTGTAATGATAGGCGAAATTGGCGGAACCGCTGAAGAACAAGCCGCTGAGTTCATCAAGAAAAATGTTACTAAACCCGTTGTGGGATTTATTGCAGGAAGAACTGCGCCTCCCGGAAGAAGAATGGGACATGCCGGAGCAATTATTTCAGGCGGAAAAGGAACTGCAGCAGAAAAAATGGCTGCAATGAAAAAAGCAGGAATATTGGTCGTTGAAAGTCCTGCAGAAATCGGTTCCACAATGCTAAAAGCAATAGAAAAGCTTCAACTAAAAAAAGCCACATCAAAGAAGACAGTTAAGAAAGTGAGTTCTAATAAAAGTAAAGCGATAAAACCAAAAGCTGGGAGTTTAAAAAAGAAATTGAAAAGCAAAAAAAAGTAATGCGAATATAAAAACACATTTAAAAACATTTAGAGGTTCATTTTGGGAAATAAAACTTTAGCGATACTCAAACCCGATTCAATTAGAAAAAATTATACAGGCGATATTATTAAAATGATTTTGGCTGCCGGATTTAAAATTAAAGGAATGAAGATGATACGGATGACCACAGAATCTGCAAAAGTATTTTATCTTGTGCATAAGGATCGTTCATTTTATAATGATCTTGTTGAATATATGACTTCGGGTCAATGTGTACCTATGGCATTGGAAAAAGAAAACGCGGTTTTAGAGTTCAGAAAACTTATCGGTGCAACAGACCCTACTCAAGCAGAAGAAGGAACTGTTAGAAAATTATATGCAAAGGACAAAGCGGAGAACGCTGTTCACGGATCTGACTCTGATGAAAATGCAGCAATTGAAATTGCACATTTCTTTTCGACACAAGAACTTATTTGATTTTAATACTTACAAACCCAGTTCCTTAGGTGGTAAAAAGAAACGTTTAGGAACTGGGTTTGTTTTTTACCATTTAGAATAACACAATGAAAAAATTTTCTCTTCTAATTTCTATTTCAATTTTTATTTCTTCAATCATTTGTCAAAACCAAATTAAAGACAATTTCCAATTTGGTGCTGATCAACTTCTAACTGAAAATCTCCATTTAGTTAAGAATAAGAAATTAGGAATAGTTACAAATCATACAGCAGTTTTATCTAATGGTGTTCATTTAGTTGATACACTTCATTCAATAAAGGAGGTGGAGATCACCGCGCTTTTCGGACCTGAACACGGCATTAGAGGAGATAACCCGGCTGGAACAAAGATTGAAAATGGAATTGATTCTAAAACAGGAATTAGAGTTTACTCGCTTTATGGTAAAGATAAAAAACCAACACAAGAAATGCTTAAAGATGTTGATGTTTTAATTTTTGATATTCAAGATGTTGGAGCAAGATTCTATACATATATATCAACATTATTTTACATAGTTCAAGCAGCGGCTGAAAACAATATTCCGTTGATAGTTTTGGATAGACCAAATCCTATAAATGGAATTTACATTGATGGTCCAGAAAGAAAACCAGAATTAAATTCTTTTGTTGGAATTGTACCAATCCCAATAACACACGGAATGACAGTTGGTGAACTCGCAAAATATTTTGTTGGGGAAAAATTAATTGGTGATAATCTTGATGCTGATCTCACAATTATTAAAATGAAAAATTGGGATCGAAATTTATTTTATGACAGTTTTCATTCATCTTGGATTAAACCATCACCAAACATCCCGTCGCTCGATGTGGCAATTATTTATCCCGGTACTTGCTTACTCGAAGGGACTAATGTTTCTGAGGGCAGAGGAACAGATGAACCATTTCTTACAATTGGTGCGCCATTTATAAATTCAAATGAATTAGCTATTGAGTTAGGAAAGCAGAATATTAATGGAGTTACTTTCGAACCGATTACCTTCACACCAATTGAAATTCCCGGAGTCGTGAGCAATCCTAAATACAAAAATGAAAACTGTAATGGAATAAAAATCAATTTGACTGACCTTAATAAATTTGAATCTGTCAAATTTGGAATTAAATTGATTGCATCGCTTTATAAATTATATCCGAATGAATTTAAGTTTAGAGATGATTCTTTTGATAGATTGGCTGGAGATAAATCAGTACGACAAAAAATCATCGAAGGAATTTCAGGGGAAGAGATTATTAAATCTTATCAAAACGAGCTAAATGACTTTAAAGAAATACGCAAAAAATATTTATTGTACTAAAAGGAAAAACAAATGAAACACTTATTGATTTTACTGTCATTCACTTTAATTATTGCCGGCTGTAAAAAGGAAGCTGATAAACCTGTTGATACCAAAGACCTCTATGCAACCGATACAACTGAAATAAAAGCAGTTCCGCTTGAAAATCAGAACGAGCTTTTTTATATAAACTATAAATTGGAAAAAGGCGAAGAGTACAATTACAGATTGACGAACATCGCCGAAAATTCTCAAACTGTGAATGCTAATGACACACTTCTGACACAAAAAGTTAAACAAACTCTAACTTACTTGATCAAGCTGAAGGTTCTTGATATTGATGTTGATAGTATCTACGAGGTAGCATTTAATATTACATCCGTAAAGCTGGAAGCAGATGCAAACGGTCAAAAATTTTACTATGAATCGAGCACTTCCAAGGACTCTATGGATCGGGTGAGATATTCTGAATATGTCTCCGTTCTAAATAATCCATTCAATGTACGTGTTAGCAAAATCGGAGAGGTAGTTGAAATTTATAAAGCTGATAGAATTATAAATGAATTCGTAAAATTGAAGGGTGTCGCTGATTCAATAAGCGCTGCCGAAAAAGATTATCTAAAAAAGGATATGATTGAGCGAGCACTCAAACCATTGGTTGTTCAAGTGTTCCGTCAACTTCCTGATAAAATAATGTCTAAGGATTCTCTCTGGACAAATCCACAGGAACCAACAAAGCTTATGGTTTTTCAAGTGCAGAACACGAGTACTTATAAAGTTAAGAGTCTTGAGTTGTTCAACAATGATAAGATTGCTGTAATAGATGCAGGACTTAAGACTAACATTTCAGGTACTGACAAAGTTACTGAACGCGGGGCAACTTATGTTTTTAACAAGCCATTAACATTCGCCGAAGGAAAAATTTATTTTAATTTGACTAAGGGATGTGTTCAAAAATCTAAAACGAATAGTAGAATTCAAATTTCGTATTCGATGGAAGTACCGACTCCAAAGGGTCTTGAGAAAGGTAAAAAATCTGAGAACGTAGTTAATACAAATATTTTGGAACTGCTGTAATCATACAAAACCTCCGAGGTTTTTGATTCGCTATTAGCCTCCCAAACCTAGGAGGTTTCGGTAAAATTTATTGAAGGATAATATGTCCCAGCTTATCTCTTTTAGTTTTGAGATAGCGCTCATTATTTTTATTTGCGGGCATTTCGATTGGTACACGCTCAACAATTTCAAGTCCATAACCCTTTAGTCCAATAACTTTTTTAGGATTATTCGTGAGCAAGCGAATTTTTCTGACTCCAAGATCAAGCAGTATCTGAGCACCAATTCCGTAGTCCCTAAGATCAGGTTTGAAGCCAAGAGCTTCATTAGCTTCTACGGTATCTTTGCCTTCATCCTGGAGTTTGTAAGCTAATATTTTATTTTCGAGTCCGATTCCCCTTCCCTCCTGCCTCATGTAAACAAGAACACCGATTCCCGCATTTTCAATCTGATCAAGAGCAGAATTTAGCTGGTCATGACAGTCACACCGTAAGGAATTGAAAACATCTCCGGTTAAACATTCCGAGTGCATCCTAACGAGTATTGGTAAAGTTGGATTAATTTTACCTTTAACTAAGGCAATTTGCTTTTTTTGATCGAGTAAATTTTTGTAAAGATAAAGATGAAACTCTCCATGTTTTGTCGGAAAATTAATGTCGGTGATTTTTTCAACTAATCTTTCTTTTGTGATACGGTATGTGATAATATCTTTTACAGTAACGATTTTGAGATTAAACTTTTTTGCAATTTTTATCAGGTCAGGAACACGCGCCATTTCGCCATTATCTTTTAAGATTTCACAAAGAACACCACCTGGAGTCATTTTTGCCAGCTTACACAGATCAACTGCTGCTTCAGTGTGACCTGCTCTTCTTAAAACACCTTCTTCAAAAGCTTTGAGCGGAAATATATGCCCTGGACGTGCAAAGTCAGAGGATGTAGAAGTCGGATCAATTAATTTTTTGATTGTCAACGCCCTGTCAACAACAGAGATTCCTGTTGTGGTACCTTCAATTGAATCAACTGTAACAGTAAATTGAGTTCCGTGAAGTGCAGAATTTTTATCAACCATTAAAGGAAGTCCAAGCTCATCTAATCTTTTACTGTTCAGAGCAACACATAACATTCCTTTACCGTGCGTGACCATAAAGTTCACAATATCGGGAGTTATATATTCAGCGGCACAGACGAAATCGCCTTCGTTTTCACGCTCTTCATCATCTACAATGATGATTACTCTGCCTTCTTTTATTTCTTGAACGGCTTCTTCAACTGTACAAAACATAACAAGCTGCCTGAATGAATGAATGACTGTATGAATGAATGACTGATTGAATTATAAAAATAAATTTAGATTTAGTTAGCTTCCTTCTTTTGAGGAAATTACACTTGCAATTGCTGATTTTTCAAACTTCATTTTGATATTATCACCAACTTGCAAAAGAACTGTCTTTTCATCAAGACCGGCAATAGTACCATGCAAGCCGCCGCTTGTAACAACTTTATCGCCCTTCTGCATGTTAGAAAGCATTTTTTCTCTTTGCTTAGCTCTTTTTTGCTGCGGTCTTATTATCATGAAATAAAAAATTAAAAAGATAGCACCAAACATTATTAATGTGCTGATAAGATTTGCACTTCCACCACCTTGCGGTGCCATTGCTATTAAATGTTCCAATTAGTCCTCCGTGTTATTATTTAAATTTACAGATAGTTTATTAATTATTTCCGATTTCCATTCAGAAAAATTTCCGTTTATAATTTGTGCTCTTGCCGTTCGCATCAGATTAAGATAAAAGAATAAATTGTGAATGCTCGCAAGTTCAAGAGCAAGAATTTCCTTTGCAATAAAAAGGTGTCTAATATAAGCACGAGAATAATTTTTACAAGTGTAACATTCACAGCTATCATCAACAGGATTAAAATCATCTTTGTATCGTGCATTGCGCATCGAAAGAATTCCGTTATAAGTAAACAAATAAGCATTTCTTGCATTTCTTGTCGGCATAACACAATCAAACATATCAATTCCTCTTTCAATTGCCTCAAGAATATTTTCAGGGCGACCAACTCCCATTAAATATCTTGGTTTATAAACAGGCATAAAGTCGGTGGTAAAATCAACCATTTCGTACATTGTTTCAACAGGTTCACCAACAGCTAAGCCGCCTATTGCATATCCGTTAAAATTTAAATAGATAATTTCATTAGCCGAGCGTTCTCTCAAATCTTTGTAAGTGCTTCCTTGAATTATTCCAAAAAGATTTTGATCATAACCATATTTTGGCTTTGAATTTTCGAACGTGTTCTTAGCTCTGGCGGCCCAATCTGAAGTAAGGTTGACAGATTTTTGAGCATACTCGTACTCACATGGAAAAGGAGTACACTCATCAAGAACCATCATGATATCAGAACCAATGCTTCGCTGAATCTCAATCACATTTTGCGGATTAAAAAAATGCTTAGAGCCATCAAGGTGAGATCTAAACTCTACTCCATCATTTTTGAGATGTCTTAAATCCGCAAGCGAAAATATTTGAAATCCTCCACTGTCAGTTAGGATTGTTCTATCCCAATTCATAAGCTTATGCAAGCCGCCGGCTTTTTCAAGAACTTCTGTTCCGGGTCTTAAGTAAAGATGATAAGTATTTGAAAGAACAATTTGAGTGTTAAGATGATTTTTTAAGTAATCTTGATTAACAGCTTTCACACTTCCTTGAGTTCCAACCGGCATGAAAACCGGAGTTTCAACTACTCCGTGTTCTGTTCTAAATAATCCTGCCCTTGCCTTCGTAATTTTATCTTTTGCTGAAATCTCAAAGCTTAACAATAAATCAGATCTTCCGTAATAATTTTCTCAAAAAAAATTATACAAAATTACCTCAAATATTCTCAACTGCCAATTCGTAATTTCTAATTTATTATTTATGATTTATGAAGAAGTATGTCAGAAAGAAATCTATCTATGTTTTCGTCAGTAGGTATTCGACAAGATTCTCTTTTGCCAAACCATTTGTAACGGTTTCGTGCGATAAAATCATAGGTTATATCCCGGATTGGTGCGGGAATGATTGACAAAATATAAATCACTTTCCAAAACCCATCGAGATTTTTTGCGATCTGTAATGCGGCTGAAGATTTAGTGAATATCTTTTCATTCATTATCAAAATGATAGTATCAATTTTCATTGGATCGATATTTTTTTCCTTTAGGATATTTTGTGCAAGATTAGATTGCAATGAAGCGAACTTGAAATATTTTTTCTTATCATGATCAATGATAAAGTTTACCCAGAAATTGCAAAAGTTGCATATACCATCAAAAAGAATGAGTTGCGAATCCATGTGAATGAAATACTATTCCTGGTCAGATTCAACGACGAGCTTGACCATCTCAATATTTTTATTTGATGCTCTTGCGATTAGAAAATTAAAATGATCAATTTTAACATTCTCACCCTGAATTGGAATGCGTCCTAAAGAAGTGATAATGAATCCCGCGATAGTTTCATAATCGCCTGTCGGCAATTTTAGATTATATTTTTCATTAATAAAATCAACTTCAACTTTGCCGCTTATGAGATAAGTATTATCAGCTATCTTTCTGCAAATATCTTCCTCAACGTCGTACTCATCTCTAATTTCACCAAATAGCTCCTCGATAATATCTTCCATAGTGACTAAACCTGCGGTACCGCCGAACTCATCAACAACAACAGCAATGGAAATTTGATTTGCTAAAAATTCATTAAGCATCTCAAAACTTTTCTTCGTTTCCGGAACGAATAAGATTTTTCTTGTTATTGCCTGAACATTTTCCGGAACATTAAAGATATCATATGAATAAATAACACCTTTAATGTTGTCAACACTTTCCTCATAAACAGGTAATTTTGAATAGCCAGAATCAATAATAATTGAAAGTGCTTCATCAATAGTCTGGTTGATCTCTACCCCAACAATTTCCGTACGGGGACGCATTGCTTCATAAACTCTCTGATCACCAAGATTCAATACTTTACTGATGATATCGCTTTCTTTTCTGTCAACAATTCCGGCTTCATGACTTTCTTTTACCAATGAATCTATCGTCTCACGGTTAAATAAACTGGTGATTCCAAAATCATTTAACGGAGTCTGCTTGGTTAAAATTGATGACATCCATGAAATAAATTTTACAAACGGATATAAAATGAACGAAACAGCTCGGAGAGGAATTGAGGATAACAAGTTGAAACGGTCTGCAAACTCACGAGCTAAATATTTTGGGATGAGTTCACCTATAAATAAAAGTACTACTGTGGATAAGATTAAAATTGTAAATTCATCTAGATTAAAAATGGTTGAAAGCAAAACCGCACTTAAGGATGCAAAAGCGATGTTGGAAACATTATTTCCGATGAGCATTGTTGAAAAAAAATTCTGTGGATGCTGACTGAAATACAATGCGTTTTGAGCCGCTAAATTTTTCTTCCTGGCTTTAATCTCCAGCTTAATTTTATTCGAAAGAATGAACGCTATTTCTGATGCAGAGAAAAAGGCGCTCAACACCAAAAGAATAATCAATATTAAAAGATCGTTGATCAATTAGCAAACCTTTTCAACTTTAATGTATTGCACAGATAATTTTAAGCTGTCACTTTCTAGTTGATGCACACAATCTATTCCGATAAACCAAATTACAATTAACAAATTGAACGATAAAGAAAAATTATTCATAAGATATTTATCTATAAATAATCAGCACAACAGTTAAAATGTAAAGCAGCACGTTGATTATCATCGAAAGATCGGATAACAAAAGTTCCGAAGTGTTTTCTCCTTTCTTACCGATGTAGACCAAATACATATATCTGAAAATTCCAAAAACAACAAATGGTGTAGTGTAAATCAACTGTTCAGTTTTAAAGATTGTCACGGTTCTTTGTGAGACAGTATAAAGTGCATAACAAATAATAACTCCAGCAGAGGTTACTGTTGACATCTGATCTATAAAATCAGTGGAATAGTCAACTAAAACTTTGCGAGTTGAAGCGTTATCTTCAGTTACATGTTTAAGCTCGGAGCGTCTTTTCATTACAGCTAAGAAAAGTGAAATGAACATTGTTGTCAGCATTAACCAGCTTGATATTTCAACATTGATAATGAATGCACCGCCTAAGATTCGTAAAATGAAACCGGCGGCAATTGTAAACACATCAAGTATAACAATGTTTTTTAATCCCGCTGAATATAAAACGGTTATTGCAAAATAGGAGAGTACAGTGATACCAAAGTATACATTGGTAAAAGGAAGTAATGAAAATGAAATAACCGCTAGAATTGCAGCGGAAGCAACTGCCTTACTTTTTGAAATTAGTCCGGCGGGTATCGGTCTAAACTTTTTTACAGGATGAACTTTATCTTCATTTATATCAATCAAATCATTAATTATGTAAATGCTGCTGGAGGCAAATGAAAAGATGAGGAATCCGAGAAGAGACAGCATAACATAATTCTGTTCGAATAAGTTTTGAGAGAACACAAGCGGAACAAAAACGAAAAAGTTTTTTATCCATTGAGGAATTCGAAGCAGATTGAAATAAATCTTAAGCATCAGAATACCGCTGACTCTTCATAAACACCAAAAACTTTTTTTAGCTCATCAGTCATTTCTCCAAGTGTTACGTAATTTAATGCTGCATCAACAAATACAGGCATAAGGTTTCTGTTTTCAACTGCTGCTAATCTTATTGTTTCTAAACTTTTTTCAACAGCTTTTTGATTTCGCTTAGATCTTAATGCAATTAATCTTTCTCTCTGCATTTTTTCAACTTTGGGCGAAATTGTGAGAATAGGAATATCAATCTTTTCATTTTCTTCCACGAACTCATTCACTCCAACAATAAATTTTTCTTTCTGTTCGACTTCCCTTTGATAACGATATGCCGCATCGGCAATTTCTTTTTGGAAATAACCAGATTCAATAGCCGGAATGACACCTCCAAAAGCATCTATCTGATCAAATATTTCATTAGCGCCCTTTTCCATTTTATCTGTTAAAGCTTCAACAAAATAACTTCCACCGAGAGGATCAACAGTATTGATTACTCCCGTTTCGTATGCAATGATCTGCTGGGTTCGTAAAGCAATCTTTACAGCTTTTTCACTTGGAAGAGCGAGAGATTCATCCATAGAATTTGTATGTAAAGATTGAGTGCCGCCTAAAACTCCGGCTAATGCTTGGAATGCAGTACGCACAATGTTGTTCTCAGGTTGCTGAGCAGTAAGTGTGCATCCTGCAGTTTGTGTATGAAATCTCAACCACCATGAACGTGGATTTTTTGCTCCGTATCTTTCTTTCATTCTCTTAGCATAAATTTTTCGGGCTGCTCTGAATTTTGCAATCTCTTCAAAAAAATCGAGATGTGAATTGAAGAAAAAAGAAATTCGAGGTGCAAACTTATCTACATCCATTCCGCGTTCGATGCAAGCTTCAATGTAAGCAAAACCATCGGCTAACGTGTAAGCAAGCTCCTGCACTGAAGTTGAACCGGCTTCGCGAATATGATACCCGCTAACAGAAACAGGGTTCCATTGAAGAACATCTTTAGCACAAAATTCAATCATATCAACAATAATTCTCATTGAAGGATGAGGAGGATAAATATATTCCTTCTGAGCAATGTATTCTTTAAGTATATCGTTCTGTAATGTTCCTCTAAGATTTTTATACCCTACATTCTGCTTTTTTGCAACTGCAAGATAAAAAGCAAATATCATTGCAGCAGGTGAATTAATTGTCATTGAGGTAGAGACTTTATCGAGAGGAATTTTATCGAAAAGAATTTCCATATCTTCTAAAGATGAAATCGAAACGCCGCAAATTCCAACTTCACCTTCGCTCATAGGAGAATCAGAATCCCAACCCATCAGTGTAGGCAAATCGAACGCTACAGATAAACCGGTTTGACCATGATTTAACAGGTAATGAAATCGTTTGTTTGTATCTTCAGGCGAACCAAATCCGGCGAATTGCCTCATTGTCCAGATCTTACCTCGATAACCATTAACATGAATTCCACGAGTGAAAGGATACTCACCAGGAAAACCAATTTCACTTAAGTAATTAATATTTTCAATATCATCAGGCCCATAAAACAACTCAATCGGTTCACCACTCACAGTCGTAAACTTCATACCAGAGGTTTTTGTAACCCCAGCTTTTTTCTGGTATGAGTTTCTTCTTTTCTTGTAGTTTGAATCCATTCTTAATCCCTTTTAGAATTTAAAATATTTTACGGTAAAATGATTACTTAAACTTTTTTGTACCATATCTCGGTCTAGGTTCACTAAATATTTCTAATTGTCCATCTTTTGAGATGTAGGGTCTTTTAAGCTTATACTGGACAACTACGTGCTCAGGAATTGGAAGTATGCTCAAATTCCTTGGCTCGACTTTGATTGCTCCTGAACCATAGCTCTTTCCAACAAGCTTTAACTTTTCCAATGTATCAGGATGATTTAATGCTTTCCATAAATTAGTTACGTATTCACTATCAGAATAGATAGGATATACGCACAGAAAACCTGTAAGCGGTAATACTTTAGCTTGGTTTAAAATAAAACGAGTATTTCTCCTTCCGAGGTAAGCAAACAGGATAGGTGGAACATCTCTCTTTTCCATTTTAAACCATGGATTTCTTTGTTTGATTAATGGACCATTTGGAAGCCCCATCTCTTCACCTAACTTTAAATAATTTAAGACAACTTTTGGTATCGATTCATTGCCATT
>Ga0105106_10003544_pt1 | contig 11130 bp, 8 predicted proteins | sample PPLLaktember2015_5_FD_79109 | JGI IMG/M metagenome (GOLD analysis project Ga0105106, IMG submission 79109) | Freshwater sediment microbial communities from Prairie Pothole Lake near Jamestown, North Dakota, USA - PPLs Lake P8 Core (1) Depth... | ecosystem: Environmental > Aquatic > Freshwater >... | reverse complement strand
GTTTCCGCCAATCACATACTTTCCATTGGCAACTTCGCGAATTATGCTGATTAGATTTTGCGGCTGTATATCCTTGGCGCAATACGCCGCTGCGCCAGCATGGGCCGCATGAATGGCCTGCTCAACGTCATCATACCCGGTGAGTAACAAAATTCGAGTGCGCAGTTTTTCCTGGGTTACCTGATGCGTGATTTGCTGACCGTTCATTTCCGGCAGATTCACATCCAAAACGGCAATGTCTGGATCCAAGTCGCGTATCAGTTCCAGAGCGTGTTTGCCATCGGCAGCCTGCCCAACCACGCGAAAACCCTGCTCCAAAGCCAGCGCATCTGAAACGCCCTGCCGGAACAGTGGGTGGTCATCGACGATTAGTAAAGTAATCTCTTTCATCCTCGCCCCAAATCTGGTTTGGTGTTTATTTTAAGAGTATAGCACATGAGTCCTATTACGTGAAACAATTGCAACTTAACGCCAATGAAAAACAACCATATTATTTCCGCCTAATTTTGGCCCAATACCTTCTGTAATATATATTGGCTCTGCCAACTCACTTAGAAGCGGATAGAAATCCGGAAACGCGATCAAGTATGCCGCACCGCTATCGTCCAAGAACTCAGCCAATCTCTCTTCATCGCGGATAAACGGAATCACTTCTGGTGAAACCAGGCCAGCTAAATCGATCAACTTGTGGGTGTCGAAATATCCCAGAGCGCCAATGTCATGCGCCGCAATGATTTCTTCCTCGGGTATGTTTTCCGCCACCCACTTCGCCGATGCAACCATTTCAGTCTCGATCAGGGTGACATCCTGGGCATATGTATTCGCCCCGACCAGCCAAAAAGCCACGCACAAGAGACCAGTAAAAAGATTCCAACCTGTGGAAGCTAGCCAATGATAGCGTCCAAAAAACTTTGCCTGCGCGAATTCCAGCATGGCTGCCAATCCCCACAAAAAGAAAATCGGCATGGCTGGCATGATGTAACGTCCATGCTGATATATGGGCAACTGCTCGACATATAAAAAGAGATACCCTACAAACCACACCATTCCAACCAGCGTGCCCCAAGCGTGTTTTCGTAGAGAAACGACAAACCAACCAATTGCTCCGGGAAGCAAAGCCAAACTGGGCCCCAATAGAAACTGCAAAGACAATTGCCCAAACCGGTCGAAAAACGGACGCGCCTGCCAGGCCGCATATTCTGCCTGCTTGGCATAGAATGTGTTCGGCATGGGCGTCCCAGCCAGGATCAAATTGAATAACAAGTATGGAACGAATAAGGAAGCAAACCCGATGAGGAACAGACTCAAATCCCTCCAACGCTTCTTTCCGGACACTTCGTCTTCGCTCAGTGCAGGCCCGGTGCCTGCCAGCGCATAGACGGCGACCGGCCCGAGCAGCGTGATCCCGTCAGGCCGCACCCAGACGCTTAATCCGGCAAGCAGGCCCAGGGTCATGAAACGACGCGAGCCGCTCATCAGCATGCCCAACACCGTTGTTACGAGCAACGCATGCAACAGCGTCTCCATTCCCGAGGCCGCTGACCAGGCCAGATGCCATTCTAGAATTAGAAACAATCCCACCCAGGGAAAGCGGCTCCGATACGTCGGGCTCACCTGCCGGAGGACCATTTCGCCAAGCAACCCCATTCCCCACAACAGAAGCGCGCCAAGCAAGTACGTCCAAACATAGGGAGCCAGTTTGAGGAAGAACCCGATAGACAACAGCGCTGTCCACAAAGGAGCGGTCGATCCCGCCGAAGGCTTGCCGGGTTGGAAAGCCCACTCACCGTGAACAGCCAGGTTGCGCGCATAGGTCTGGTGTATCCAGGAATCATCGAGCGGGAAACCGACGCGACTATAGAGCGCACTGGCAGCCAGATATGCCAGCATGCTGATAAGGCTGGCCAGCGCCAATTGCCAGATGATTTTTTTATTCGGCAGGGTGAAGTGCATAAATGCGCGCATCACCTACCTCCCCAAGATATTCCAACCCCGGATTCTCTTCATATCGCTCGTAAATCTCCCGGTATTCTTCCAAAATCCCGCCTGGTTCCAAAACGAAATACGATGCGCCATAGCGCTCTGCCAACGCCAGGATGGTTTCAGGCCCGCCTGGAGGCATGACAATGGTCGAACGGCCACTGACAATGTAATATCCCGGTGGGTTGCGTACAATGGCAATTTCCTCCGGGCGTGCGCCCTGTTCAATCAGGAATCGCTCCACCTCAACAGACAACTCCTCCTCTGATAGCCAGCCCGGCTGCAGGATGCGTATCCAGATAATCAGGCCTGTTAACCCAAGGCACATGAGGACAAGCGCACCGCGGAAGATGCCATAGGCGCGCTCATCGAGCAGGTTTCGACGGCGAATGCCGGCCACGATGCGCTCAAGACCCAGTGGCGCAACCGCCCACCAAAAGGATTGAAAGGCTGTACCGGCATGAAAAAAGCCGCCGCGGGCGCCAGCAAAGGGGAATATCAATGTCATCACCACAAACAGAATCAACCAACCGGTCAGGGCTAATCGCGCACGAATGTCCTGCTTGACCTGCCAAAAACCGATCAGAATGAATGGGAATAACAGGACGCCTCCTTGCGCGCCGAAAGCATTCATCAAGTTCATGCCTAAAGCCCATAAGCGGACTTTGAGGGCTGCACCCCAGCCTGCTTCCAACCACGCACCCATATTGACCTGGTCAGCAGGAAAAGCAAAGGTGTCATTGTAATCCGTCAGCCACAGGATACGACTTCCGCCTGGCGCCATCGGCGAACCGAAGATTGTTATATTACGAGCATACCAGGGCCCCATCACCAATAAGTAACCGATAACAACCAGAATGCCAAAAAACACAAAAGATTGAATTCTACTTTTGATAGATCGATTGACTTCGAAAGAACGCCATAAGGACAGCAAACCGGCCAGGCCCAGCCAGAGCAAACCGTCGCTGCGCGCCAAGTTCATCAAGCCTGCCAACAGGCCCATGAACAGGAAAGCCCACCAGCGCTCTTTTTTCGCCAGGATGAAAATCAGTCCGCCAAGCAACATGAAGGGAGCGAAGTTATCGGTAACCGGCATAAAGGGGACGTGATAGATCGAGAAAACGGCCAGCAGGCCTGAGGTCACGGACAGGCCGCGGCGGCCTGTTAGGTCAAACGCCAGGTGGGCAGTCAGCAGCGGGACGAGGGCGGTGATCAAGATAAAAATCAATCGCGCAGCCGCATAAGTCTGCTGACCGGTTACGAACATGCTGATGGCCGCCAAAATAGACGAAAGCGGCAGCCAATACGCGTGCGAGGGGTGCGGCAGGCCAGCCGGATCGTCCAGGTAATTCCACAAGAAAGGCTCAGTAAAGCCTTTCCCCTCTACCAACTGCAACCCACCCACGAAGTAGTAATCCGAATCAAGATAACCGGGTAGCTCCTGCAACGAAGCAATGCCTACAGCAACTGCCAAACCAAGAACGAAAAGAAGGATATAAAGTCGCCAGTTCATTCTCATCCCTTGTGCGGGAAGCTGTCCGCCCAGGTGCGCGGTGGACGGATCATCCACCAGCGCACCCAGTACAGACCAACGACAGTGAAAACGGGCCAGAAAAGGAACAAGAGTTCATCAGCTTGCAACCCAATTCCGAGTGGCGTCCCCTGCGTAAAAAGCAGCCAGGGCAGGCCAAAAAAGAAGATCAAAAGCAAAAAAGCAATCCCATCCCCAAGTTTCTGCCATCGCTCGCGCGAGATCACAACAGTCAGTATGATTGGCATAGTCAGCGGAATAAGTTGATCCATCTCCACGCGATAGCCCAATAAAGGTGTTGCCGCCAACGTCAAGCAAATTACCCAGGTAAAGCGATTGAAATCAGCTCCGCGGGCGGCACGCCATTCGGAACCGAGCGCGACGATCAGGATTGCAGTCAACACCCAGCCGAGTGTGCTGCCAAACTGAGGCCAGAGTCGACTGAGAATATCGTGCACGGAATACCCAAAACCCGCACGGAAACTGTTCCAGGCTGCGCGCAGAAATGGCAACACCCAGCCCGGATACAAAAAAAATGAAACTACTAGTAAGATGAATGCCAGCATACCAGCCCCGATGAACACACGCCAACGTTTTTCCCAGACAACCCAGAAAGTGACAAAGAGCAGAAACGGTCCACCCATTTCCCATTGAAAGGCGGAAAGCACCATCAGTGCGCCCGCCAGTTCGTCAAGCCCAGCGCGCAATGAGACAAGAATCCCAAGATAAGCAAGTCCAAGGATAATAGTCGGAGATCCTTCAAGGAATGAGCGATAGGCATAGAAAGATATGAAACTGGCAATGGCAATCAACACGATAAAGAAATAAGGAATTTTCCGATCCATGATTCGAAAACTAAAATAAATGAATCCTGCCAAAGCAATCTCAGAAAGCGCCATCCAGAAGGCGCGCGCCATAGATGCATCAGGGAACAATCCCAGCGGAAAAAAAGTGATCAGCAGATGGAAAGGGATGTCAAGGATATACAAGTCTTCCCCCGGTACTGCAGAGCGGCCATAAACCTGCTCCTGCACGCGTTCAGGGACACTGGCGCTATACGGTTCAATTCGGTCCAGCAGGAAAGAGCGCCCGCCTGTTCTTAAGAGATAAAACTCCCCGCCATCCGGTAGATTTTCTGCCAGATAATAATTCCCGACTGCCAGCGCATACAGCGCCAAGATGACAATAATCCCGGCAAGTAGAATGAAACCGATTTCACGGGAGGTTAACCTGTTCGGTGCTTTTTGAAATTCCTGAAACGACATCAATCCCCTATGAAAAAGCGCATGATGGGACGGGTTTCCGAACGCCTCGCTACTTCGACAAAACCTGCCCTTTGGAAGGCAGCGGCTGTGCCTGTGTAAATGAAGGGAGCAGGCATATCCTTCTTTGCATCGACAGGATACCCTTCCACGATTTTGCCGCCCTGATTTTTGACATATTCAACGGCAGCTTCGAGTAGTTCCACGGTCAAGCCCTGACGGCGGGCCTGCTTCGCCACAAAAAAACAGGTCACCGACCAGACGTCTGCATCGTCTACTGGCTTGAGTACGCGCGAGTGCGCCAGCCTGGGATAAGCTGCACGCGCTTCGACCGCGATCCAGCCAACAGGTTCACCATCCTGATAAGCCAACAAGCCAGGGACAGCACCTGAATCAACAATGGATTTTTGCATCTGGCGCGCCTGTTCGCCAGTACTCTCTTCGAAGACCTTACCACGCAATTTCCAGAACATGCACCAGCAACCGCCGCAGGCTCCACGCGGGCCAAAGAGGCGTTCGAAATCGGCGAACCGGCTGGAGGTCAAGGGTTGGAACGAGAGGAAAGTTGCGTCTAACATTTAAGGCACGAGCAGTTGTAAGCGTCCAGGCTGGATCGAATAGTCGAAATCCTGTACGTAACCGGGGAATAACTCACCATCCGTGTGTGCCGGTGAAGGATGGTCCAGGTGGATATTCACTTTCGTTGAGTGGACTTCGTACATGCCTTCCATCTCAACATAATTCCCTTCACTTTCCTTGAATGCACGCGGCAAAGCCTGGAACAGGCCCAGTCGGGTGCCGCGGTAGCCGAACGCCAGGGTCAATTTACCATCGGTCAGGTCGGCGTGCGGGGTCATGAAAAAACCGCCCGTGCGCCGGCCGTTCCCAACCGAGACCAGCGAGAGCGGACCGTTATACTCGCCATCATCCCATTTGATATTTCCATTCCACTCAGGCTTGTCCATGATGGCCCACACCGCCGCGACCAGATAACGAACCATACCCTTGATCCATTGGATGCGCTCATGTTTGGTGGTGACATAGGGTTCGAGACCAGCAGCCGAATTATTGATAAAGAAACGCCCGTTCAAGACACCTAGATCGATCGCGCGAGTTTTTCCCGCAGCGATGACTTGAGCCGCCTGGTTCAAATCGGCGGACATATTCGCGTTGAATACAAAATCGTTTGCTGAACCAAGCGGCATGATGCCAAAAGGGCCAAGCAAACCCTTATCGGATGTAGCAGCGCGCGCCATTCCGTTGACCGTCTCACCGATGGTGCCATCACCACCTGCCGCAATAATAGGTGAAAAGCCAGCACGCGCAGCTTCCTCGGCCAACTCCACCACCTGGCCTTTGCACTGCGAGACCGCTAATTCAAACTCCACGCCAGCAGCCTTGAGCGCTGCTTCGGCCTCCGGCCAACGCTGCTGAGATTTCCAACGATTCGAGTAGGGGTTCAGAATGACTTTAGCAACCATACGATTATTTTACTCTGAATTCCCACCCCGTAACTATGTTAATAGTACGCCGCCCAAGATCAACGCGCAACCTGCAATTTGGATCAACGTCATCCTTTCAGACAAGAACAACCATGCGGTTAACACCGCGAAGACGGCTTCCAGGCTCAAGATGAGCGCCGCGTCGGTCGGCGGCGTAAAACGCTGTCCCCAGACCTGCAACGTGTACCCGATACCCACCGAAAACACCGCCGTATAGATTACCGCCCCAATGACCGATCCATTGATCAAAGGCTCCTCCAAGATGAGACCGGCGAACAGATTGAGAAATCCAGCTACGATAAACTGCCCCACTGCAAACGGGATGGATTCGAAGCACAACGCAAATTTACCCAGGAGGACAAGGTGCAATGCCCAGAAGAACGCTCCGGCTAATTCCAGCGCATCACCTTTCTGGACTTTGAAACTGCCAGCCGTTGAAAGCAGGTAGGCTCCTACCCCAGCCATGGCCACTGCTACCACCGCCAACCAGCGCGGACGTTCGCGCCAGCCAATCAGCAGCACAAATGGCACGATGACAACAGACAAACTGGTGATAAAACCAGCATTTCCGGCTGTGGTGTACTGAAGACCCGCCTGCTGTAACGCTGAAGCGATAAATAAGATCGCGCCTGCAATGCTCATCCAAAGCCACTGCTCGCGCGGAACTGTTCTACGCCTCCAAACGAACGGCAACAGGATCAGTGCGCCTAACAAAAACCGCATCCCGTTAAAATAATAGACACTTCCCTGCTCGCCGACAATGCGTTGGAAAACAAAAGCACTTCCCCACAAGATGGACACGAACAAAAGCGTCAGATCCGCTTTGAGGCGCATCCGCCAATTGTACGTCAAATCGTGAGCAACTTCAGATTCTCATCCGTCCTTAACATCTTTTCATCTAAAAAGGGTATACTAACTCCAATACAGGTGCTTCATGAACAATCCTTTCACATCCACAGATACGGTCAAATCTGCGCTTTCGGAACAGAAATACATATCATCGGACGAAATCGCGACCATCGTCTACCTGGCACAAAAATTGGGCAAACCGCTGCTTACAGAAGGTCCCGCCGGAGTAGGAAAAACCGAACTGGCGAAAGCCATCGCCGGAGCGACCGGGCGCGAACTGATCCGCTTGCAATGCTATGAAGGACTGGACGAATCCAAGTCGTTGTACGAATGGGAATACTCCAAGCAATTGCTGTACACTCAGTTGCTGCGCGACAAACTCAATGACACGCTTGGTAAAGCAGAATCCCTGGCCGAGGCCGCAGATAGACTTGCAAATGAAGAGGATGTGTTCTTCTCGAACCGCTTTCTGCTGCAACGCCCGCTGTTGCGCGCCATCCTGAGCGACCAGCCAACCGTGTTGTTGATCGATGAAATCGACCGCGCCGACGCCGAGTTCGAGGCCTTCCTGCTGGAAGTGTTGAGCGACTTCCAGGTGTCCATCCCCGAACTGGGAACGCTGGCCGCGAAGCACAAACCTTTCGTCCTGTTGACCTCCAACAACACGCGTGAACTGTCCGAGGCGCTCAAGCGGCGCTGCCTGTACCTGTTCATTGATTACCCGACCCTCGAAGCCGAACTGTCTGTTGTGCGCTTGAAAGTACCTGATTTGAATCCCAAGCTGGCCCGCCAGGCCGTGGAATTTGTCCAACGCTTGCGCAAAACCGAGATGCGCAAGTCACCATCCATCAGTGAAACGCTGGACTGGGCCAATGCGCTGGTTGCCCTCAACGCGCAGAACATCGACAAGGAAGTCATGGATGAAACCATGTCCGTGCTGCTCAAGCACGAGGCGGATCTGCAAATGGCCAAACGCATCTTGATGTCGCCGCCGCCACAGCAACCACCCTCGAGGCCGCGGCCGGATGAGTTTGGACGATTTTCAGGGAATTGATTGTTTTGTCACCCTGAGGGAGCGTTCGTCGCGACCGAAGGGTCTCCGCCGCTTCGCGGCGGGATTCTTCGCTTCGCTCAGAATGAAATAGAAAAGAGAAGAAGAATGGAATCCCGCATCTTGCAGTTGATCTCCGCCTTACGCGCCAGCGGGGTGCGCGTTTCTCTCGCCGAATCCGCCGAGGCGTTTTCTGCGGTCGATTTGATGGGGATCCAGGATCGCGAGCATTTTCGCCTGTCCCTGCGCGCGACGCTCATCAAGGATGTGCGCGACCTCCCGGTCTTCGACAGGCTCTTCCCACTCTTTTTCGGCTCCGGCCAGCCGCCGGTGATGGGCGGGGATCCGGCGGACGACATGACTCCCGAGGAAGCGCAGATGCTGGCAGAGGCGCTGCGCCAACTGGCCGAGAACCTCCGTCAGCGGGTGGAAAGGCTGATGAACGGCGAGCAATTGTCGAGGTCCGAGTTGGAAGCGCTGGCGCAGATGGTTGGGTTGAACAACACCGAAGACCTGCGTCATCAAAACTGGATGGCGCAACGCATGCTGCGCGCCATGGCGTTCCCCGAAGTGCGCCAGGCCCTGCAAGAGCTAATGGAACAACTGGAACAGATGGGCATGAGCGGCGAACGCATCCAACAGATCCGCGAGCGCATCCAGCAGAATATGCAAGGGATGGAGCAACAGCTCAACCAGTTCGCCGGGGAACGCATCGCCGAGAACCTGAGCAAGAAACCGCCGTCGGAAGGTGTGGATGGGCTGATGAACCGCCCGTTCCACGCGCTGTCGGACGCGGACAAAAAGGCGCTCCAGCACGAGGTCAAACGGCTGGCGGCGGCGCTGCGCACGCGCATTGCCCTGCGCCAGAAACGCGCCAAGAGCGGACAACTCGACCCGAAGGCCACCATCCGCGCTAACCTGAAATATCACGGCGTGCCGATGGAACTGCGCCACCGTGACCGCACGCGCAAGCCCAGGATCGTGGTAATCTGCGATATCAGCACGTCTATGCGATTTTGCTCGGAGTTGATGCTGAGTTTCCTGTTCGCCCTGCAGGGACAGGTGCGCAAGACGCACGCCTTCGCCTTCATCGACCACCTCGAATCTATTTCCAGCGATTTCGCCAGCAGCGACGCGGACGAAGCCGTTGCCAGCGTGCTTCTGCGCATGCCACCCGGCTACTACAGCACCGACCTGGGCTGGTCGTTGAACAACTTTCAAAACGAATATATGGACACGCTCAACGGGCAGACGACTCTCATCATCGTTGGCGATGGACGCAACAACTATCACGACCCGCGCCTGGACATTTTCTCCACCATGTCCCGCCGCGCCGTGCGGACTATCTGGCTGAACCCCGAACCCCCGCACCTGTGGCACGGCGACAGCGACATGCCCAAGTACGCGCCGCTGTGTAGTGACGTGTTGAAGGTGGGGAATTTGAGGGAATTGGCGGAGGCAGTAGACGCTTTGCTTTCAGCATAACAACATTCACGACCGGGGAGTTCAACTGCATGGATTCGGGAAACAGGTAAACGCAGCAAACTCAGAATGCAAGTCAGGCAAAATCCGCCAACCAGCCGACCCTTACAAATTCGTAATATGTTCGGCGGTTTGGTTAAATATCTATATAATTTAGGTTGGTAATGAAACTTAGCTTGAATCATGTAGGGTTTGAATAGAAATCTGCATGGAATTTCAATATACCCCCTATATCATCCCTTTAATAATCGCCGCCGTCATGTCAGACGGGGTGGTAATTTATCTTTGGCCACGCCGCCGGATGCCAAAGATATTTTTTCTAGTACTCCTGGGGCTTGCAGTTGCCGTATGGTCGCTGGGATATGCGCTTGAGATTGCCGGCGCCGACTTAGCCACAAAAATATTTTGGGCAAAAGCCCAATACATTGGCATTTCCATGGTACCGTTTCTATGGATGGCATTTGTAGCACAATACTCCAACTTATCCAGTCAGACCATTAATCGTGGTGCCCCCTTCTTGCTAATAGTATCTCTTATTACGGTCACCCTGGCTTTTACCAACGAACGCCACGGATTGCTCTGGGAAAAGACCTATATCAATCAAGTGGGGAATTTTTCCTCACTGGGGATTTTGCATGGGGCTTGGTTTTGGGTATATATTGCCTATTCTTATGCGCTTCTCGCCATCGGCACTTTCATCGGCGTTCGTTCCATTGGCCGGATGAAAGGACTTTATCGTGGACAGGCAGCGGCCCTGCTCATTGCCGTTGCTGCGCCCTGGATTGGAAATATCCTTTATATTTCGGGCTTAAGCCCGGTTCCCCAACTTGACTTAACGCCCTTTGCTTTTTCCATCAGTGTCATTGCGTTCACATGGGGAGTCACCGGTTTTCATCTGCTGGACCTATCCCCCATCGCCCGCGATATTGTCGTTGAAGAAATGAACAACGGCATGATTGTGCTGAATTCGCAAAACCACATTGTGGACGCCAATACGGCTGCGCTAAAGATGCTCAATCGACGCGCATCACAGGTAATCGGACAAACGATCCCAGTCGTGCTTGGCAATATACCCAATCTGGTCGAGCGTTACATCGATGTTACAGAGACCACCGAGGAGATCGCCATCGGGGAAGGTAATACTCGAAATTGGTACCAAGTGAGCATCTCCCCCATCCGCGATAAAAATAAGACCATCAGCGATAGGGTGGTTACAATCACGGATATAAGCGATCAAAAACGGACGGAAATCTTATTGCAAGAAAGCGAGGCCCGTTACAGGCAAATCGTGGAAAATGCCGGTGACATAATCTATCGTACGGATGCAAATGGCTACTTGACCTATGTCAACCAGACAGCCCTGCACTTGATGAGATTCGGTAACGAGGCGGAGGTTCTCGGTAAGCACTATCTGGATTTTGCTACTCCGGCATTCCGCAATGAACTGAAACGATTCTACGAACGGCAATTTAT
>Ga0105106_10003543_pt1 | contig 11134 bp, 12 predicted proteins | sample PPLLaktember2015_5_FD_79109 | JGI IMG/M metagenome (GOLD analysis project Ga0105106, IMG submission 79109) | Freshwater sediment microbial communities from Prairie Pothole Lake near Jamestown, North Dakota, USA - PPLs Lake P8 Core (1) Depth... | ecosystem: Environmental > Aquatic > Freshwater >... | reverse complement strand
CGATCGCTTTTCGACGGTTTAACCAGGGCGTGCTCATCCGTTTCGGGCACTCCCAGACGGTGAGTATCGGGACCATTGTCCGGTTGAGCATGGACGCGCTCGTCCTAACCATAGGATATTGGCTGCACAATATCCCCGGTGTAGTTGTAGCGACCAGCGCCATTGCCATGGGTGTGATGAGTGAAGCACTATACATCGGTATCGTTGTGCGCAGCGTGATCCGCAGCGAGCTGCGACTTGCTCCGCGCCTGGCTCAGGCCCTCACCTGGACTGATTTCTTCCGTTTCTACCTCCCGCTTGTGATGACTTCTTTACTCACTTTATTGGCGCAACCCATCGGAAGCGCTGCAATCAGCCGCATGCCACAGGCAATCGAATCCCTGGCGGTGTGGCCGGTAATTTCTGGTTTGATCTTTATGTTTCGCAGCCTGGGCTTGGCGTTCAATGAAGTTGTGGTGGCTCTGTTGGATGAGCGACAATCAGCAGCTAATCTGCAACGCTTTGCGGCCTGGCTGGGAGGTCTGATTAGCCTGGCGATGCTGGTTTTGACAGTTTCTCCGTTGGCGGAATTCTGGTTTGGGCGTGTCTCGGCTCTAGCGCCAGATTTAGCCGCGATGGCAAAAACGGGTTTGTGGATCGCTCTACCGATGCCGCTGATGGCGGTATTGCAGAGCTGGTACCAGGGGGTCATCTTGCACGGAAGGAATACGCGCGGGATTACAGAGGCGGTTGTCGTCTACCTGGTTTCGATAGGTGTAATTTTGTTTGCGGGAGCAGCCTGGGGGCGAGCAACGGGCTTATTCGTCGGAATTGCGGCAATATCTATCAGTATGGTCGCCCAAACGATATGGTTGCGCTACCGCAGCCGGGCCCAACTGATCCAAATATTCAAGGAAGACCAAACCGATTTATCACCGCTCGCGCAACCAGTCTCGACCGATTAGCCGAAGAACCTATCTGATATTCTGGAGAATGAGGGGTGGAGCGGGATTTTACGCCGCCACGCACCCCAACACCCTTGAATCTTCCGGATAGATACGAAATTGATTAGGGCAAGATCAGGTGCATGTCGCCGAATTCATGCCAGCGATACCGGTGCTGTACGGCTGCGTCGTAGGCTTTCTGCAGGTGCTTTTCGCCAGCCAGGGCGGCCAACAATGCCAGGTGGGACGAACGCGGTTCGTGAAGACCCGTCAGTAAGCCGCTGACTGCGCGCAATCCACGCTGGGGGGTGATGACCAGATTTGTCCATCCCTCCCCGCCGTGGGGGATGCCATATTCATCGGTCACGCTTTCAATGGCGCGGGCGCTGGTTGTGCCCACAGCAATGACGCGCCGCCCCTCGGCACGCGCGGCCCGAACGAGATTGGCGGTTTCGGCAGGCACACGATAGTATTCCTCATAAGGAGGCTCGTGATCTTCCAGACTGGCGACACCGGTGTGGAGGAGCAAGGGGGCAATTTGAACCCCTTGCGCCACCAGACGGGTGATGATCTCTGTTGTAAACGGGCGCCCTGCAGAGGGCATTTCGGCGCTGCCCATCTCTGTAACGTAAACGGTCTGGTAATATTCTGAAGGCCACTCCTGGCGTACGTATTTATAGCGGATGGGGAATCCATATTGCTGCAGGTAGGTTTCCATGTGTAGGGAAGGATCAAAACTGGCAAGCCACAATCGAACCGTCCCCTTTGCTTGTGGTGTACGTTGGTCCGCGCGGTAGGGAAGCAGTAGTTGAACTTGAGCCTCACCGGGCAGGAGGAGTATCTCACCTGCCTTTCCCTTCAAGAATGGAGCGGTGCCATCCGGCGCGGGCAAGCGGAGCTCAACGATCCACAAGGCGCCGGGTAAGCGGGTTGATAGATGCAGCTCAATGGGGGCGCCATCCGACCGGATGGCATGCAGAGCGGCGTTCAGCGTGCCGCTGGTGTTAACAACCAGGACATCGCCTGCCCTGAGGAATTCAGGCAGGCTTGAAAAGGCAGTGTGCAGGATCGATTCGTGACAAAACTGAGAAACCATCAAACGGACAGCATCACGGCTCAACCCGCGCACTTCTGGAGGCTCGCTGGCTTCGAGTTCGGGGGGCAACTTAAAATCTACCAGGGTCGCTGCTGGCATCTCCCAATCAGACCAGGCAGGCATGCTTCCTTGAGATAAGAGAGCGGGTCTCATCCATTTACCTCGTGGTGTAAAGCGCGCGCCTGATAGCGACCGGATGGGATATCCTGTAACAGTAAGGCAAGAAGCCCTGGAATACTCTCTTCGGGCAGAGGCCGATCACTGATATCTTCTCCTGGAAACGCTTCCTGCTGCATTTGAGTGCGCATATCTCCTGGATCGATCCAATACACCCGCCAGGTGGGATTTTCGGCTGCAAGGATGGCTGACAGGTGTTCCAGAGCGGCTTTGGACGATCCATAGCCGCCCCATCCGGGATAGGCTTCGACGCCGGCGTCGCTGGTGATATTGAGGATACGCGCTCCCGGTTTTAGGGCAGGTCGCAAAGACTGTAGAAGAGCCAGTGGCGCAAAGAGGTTGGTGTGAAACACCTTCTCAAGCACCTGCATTGGATAGTCGAGCAGTTCAGGTTGCGGGCTCGGTCCGAGCATGCTGGCGTTGTTGATCAACGCATCCAGAGCGCCAACATTCTGTGCAGCCCTTACAAGTTGGGCGCGATGATCTGCCTGGGTAATATCTCCAGGGATAGCAACGACGTGAGTGGATTTCGCCAGGCGCTGTTCAACTGCCAGAAGGGCTTGGGTGCCACGCGCATCCAGGATTAAGTTCCAGCCTCGTTCAGCCAGCGCTTCGGCTAATGCCAACCCCAGGCCGCGGGAAGCGCCGGTAATTAAGGCGGTTGGGTGTGTAGAAAGGGACATCGGTAACTCCTAAATCTGGCTAGATAACAGAATTCAGCTCAAATTCTGCCTTCAGCCTGAGAGTATATAAAAAAGACTGCTCAACCGCCACAGGCGGAAGACCAGTCTTCAGGCTGCACGTACGTACAGATTTGCACCTGTACTTGTGTACAGGTTATCGCTTGATCAAACCTTGATGGACAGCCCGGGCTACGGCTTCGGTGCGGTTGGCAGCCCCTAACTTTCGTAGAAGGGCACTGACATGGAACTTGACAGTACGTGGCGTTATTACCAATGCTTCAGCAATTTCCTGGTTGGTTTTTCCCTGGGCTAAAAGATCCAGGACTTCTTTTTCCCGATCGGTAAGATTGGGTTGGTAGGGCTGGGCAGCGACATGCCCCATTAACTTGGAGGCAACCACCGGTTGCAATAACGATCCTCCAAATCGCACGACTCGGATGGCATCGAATATCACTTCGCGCGGCGCCCCCTTGAGCAGGTAACCGCTGGCTCCTGCCTGGACAGCTGCCAAAATGCGCTCGTCGGTGTCGTATGCAGTGAACACAATCGCCTTTATGTCAGGGTATGCTGCCCGCAAGTGGATGAGCGTCTCGACTCCATCCATTTCGGGCATGCCCAGGTCCAACAACACCACCTGCGGCTGGAGAGTTGGGACCAGCTCAAGTGCTTCTTTTCCGGAGGCGGCGTCTCCAACGATCAATAGATCGGGTTGGGTGCTTAAAATCGCCACCAGACCATCCCGCACTACCGGGTGATCATCGACTATCAGAATTCGGATCGGTTTAAAATCTTCCATTTTGTTGATCCAGGACACGAATTAATGGAATGGAATGGAGACTTTCAGGCGAGTGCCTCTTCCCAAACCGCTTTCAAGCTCCATGACGCCGTCTAACAAGCGGGCGCGCTCATTCATGCCCCTCAAACCAAAACGGTCCTGAGGGATATCTTGCGGATCAAAGCCTTTGCCATCATCCAGAATCAACAGCGTGACTTTCTCGGGTTGTATCGATAATTGGATGTTTACTTGCTGCGCCTGGGAATGCTTGAGGATATTGGTGAGTGCCTCCTGTGCGATGCGATACAGACCCGCCTCGAGGCGCGCCGGCAATGGACGTTCATCGCCGCTGACCCGCAGATCAATCTTGAGGGCAGCCTGTCTCCCGATTCCATGGGCAAGTTCAGCCAGAGCAGCAGACAGGCTGCGACCTTCTAATGGGGCTGCTCGCAGGTCCAGTACCGAACGGCGGGCTTCTTCCAGGCTAGAGCGAGTCAAATTAAGTGCCTGTGTCACCGTCCGGTGGATTCGCTCCGTGCTGGCACCCGAATCCAGCAGCGCATCCGCCGATTCGAGCTGCAAGGCGATGCCTGCTAGACCTTGCGCCAGGGTATCGTGAATCTCACGCGCCAGGCGATTGCGCTCTTCGGTGGCACCGAATTCAGCGCTGCGGGCGAACAGCCTGGCGCGCTCGATTGCGATACTGAGCATATCCCCAAAGGTATAAAGCAGGCGCAGATCATCTGGGGTAAGTTCTCGCCAATCTGCGCTGGCGACATTTAAAACACCCAACTCCTTACCATGAGCATACAGGGGAATACTAGCATGGTAGCGCAGCCCATCCGTACCATCGATCAGTTTCTTCAAGCGGCTGCAAGTGATCACATTAATGTTGGCTGCGCCGGCCAGATCTCCTGCCCGGTACGTGTCCAGACAGTAGCATGTGCCTTGCATAAATTCGGGATGGGCGGAAAGACCTGGGGGCAGGTTTTGGGCCGCAGCCAGGTAGGTTTCACCGGTCTCGGGGTGCAGCAACCAGATCCAGCCGGTCTCCAAGTAGAGGAGCTCAGCAGCTTGCGCCAGTGCAGTCCCCAGCGCCTGGTTCAGATCCAGGGTTTTATTCAGAGCTTCGGCAACACTCTTCAGTATGGAAAGCTCTCGGTTGCGGCGTTCAAGCTCGTGAGTGGCATTCTCGCGCTCTATCTTGGAGGGCATAACAAGAATTATAATCGTTTGTGATTTTCCTCAGAAAAAGCAAAGGAGCGTTTTGGCAGGGGTTATTCTCCCGTGCCCAAAACGCTCCGATTTCTACGATCGCCTGGATATTACTTGTCATCCACACTTGCCAGCAAAAAAGCCGCCAGGGCTTCAATCTCGACCTCTTTCAGGCCTAAATTCGGCATCTCCGTTTTTGGCTTAATGGAGGTAGGATCTTTCAGCCAAATGCGCAGGTATTCCAAAGAAGTGGGATAGCTGGTCAGGTCGACTGCAATATTGACGGAATTACCCTGATATCTGCGTTCGATGTTCCGGTTATCATGACAGGTGCCGCAGCCTTTGGCGACAAACAAGGCTTTTCCGTAAGCCACAGCGTCAGTTTTCATTGGAGCTGCGGCTTGATTTTGCGATTGGGCGGAGGTGCGCATATTTCCAGCGCCAAAACCAGCCGCAGCTACCAATAGGCCGGTGATCACCAGACCCAATGCCCAACGTTTACGGAGTATGGCAGCGTACATTAAAGCGCCTGCAGCTACGAGTAGTCCCAGCCAGCTCAAGATCTTGGGGCTTTCAGCAACTGCAGGCAGGCTGGGAACAGCCTCGATCTTTGAAGCGACCGGAGAAGACAAAACCGTCAGATCCGGCATTGCCTGCTTGCCAAAGCCATCGAGATACCATTCCCAGGAGCCGGCAACCGGAAAGGTGATCGTGGCGCTGAATTCACCGGTTGCTTTACCGGGTTTGGCCTGGATTGCCAGGGATTCACCCGACTCGGGATGCCGGGCATTCACATTGGACTCTTCAACCGTTATGGGACGGATACCATGCTGCCGGATGGTGTATCGAATGGTCACTGGTGTGCCAGCGACGATGTCCGATGGCAGCTCTTCCAGGGTAAAGACCGCCCAACCGCCCGCCAACGCCGGAGTAGCCAAAATCATTATGGCACCTATCGTAATTAGGATTGGCAATAACCTTCGGATTCTCATTTTATGTTCTCCTTTAGAATCATCCGCAATTTCTAAACCATTTCTATCCTAATTACACCAATCCAAAGAGAACGGTTCCACCCAACCTTACCCTGGAATTGCCTGTCAAGGAATTTGCGTCAACGATTCGGCAATCTTTACTGCTTCATCCAAAGATAGTTGCCCTTCAAGCCGGTAGGTGATGTTGCCAGCAGACCAAATTAGGACATTTCCATCTACCAGGCGGCGAAATTCCAAACCCTTGGTTTTCAAAACCAGGGGATATGGCCCTCGCGTCCATAAAGCAGGTTCACCATTCACTCGGGTGTGTTCGACCTGGGTGGGGATCCCTTTCTCACCTGCCCAAGATCCTGGACCAATCTGAAACAAACTGAGGCGAACCTGATTGGATAGTTCAGGCTCCATCCAGACAAACACAACAACTGCGCCCGCCATATCTTGGAGGAATACCTTCTGTGGGAGTCCCAATCCTTCCGGATAGCCGGGAAGCAGCAGTTCGAATCCGGCATGTTTCATGGCTTCTTCCAGTGTGGTTTCACCGACCAGATCCAATAGAGATGCAATGTCTACTGGGACCAGCGGCGTTGGGGTGGACGGTTTTGGTGTACGATCATCGGCTGAAGGCATCAAAATGGAACCGGGAAGGGGTGAGGATGTGGGCGTAGGGGCTTCCAGAAATATCCGAATCGCGCCAATTTGCAAGAATTCCAGAACGGCAGCGCGCACACTGGGCACACTGATAAGAACGGCAAACAGTAGCATCAGGACCAGAGCGACAGCCCCAGCCAATCGGAGGGTGGTAGCAATCCGGCGAGGACCTGCATGCGCCAGACGTTGCGTAACGGCTACAGCGATATCCGGTGTAGGCGGGTAGGCAAAAGCCTGCGTGTTTTCTTGCAGGCGCCTGTGCCAGGTTTCAACAGTATGATCGCTCACTCGAGCACTTCCTTCAACCAGGTGAAATCCTTTTCAATTATTTTCCGCAGGCGTTCTAGAGCACGGTGGAGCCGCGATTTCACCGTTCCGGGAGCGACCTGCATGGCTTGGGCAGCCTCTTCTACAGGCATATCCAGGAAAAAACGCAGATAAATTACCTGCTGGTCTGAGGGATTCAACCGTCGAACCGCCTGCCACACTTGATTCGCGTGCCACTTTTGACCACCCTGCTCTTCCGCTCCCTGCCAGATCGCCGGTTCCATCTGGGCTTTGCGGCGTAAGGCCGCAAAGTAACGACCCAAGGAACGGCGTCTGTTGCGAGCCAGGTTAGCGCTGATGCTGAGCAACCAGGGTCGTAGAGGTCTTGTGAGGTCATATCGCTCCAAAGCCCGGTAGGCGCGAATGAAAGCCTCCTGAGCAGCATCATCGGCTTCGTCCGCATCACCTAAAATCAAATAAGCCAGACGAAAAACAGACTCCTGATGTGCACGCATCAGGGTTTCCCAGGCAGCGGAATCACCGCGTCTGGCAAGTAACACCAGCTGCGTTTCGTCCTGGTGATCATCAGCGCCAGGGATAGTGTCCAATGCGACCTCTGCAGAGTGTCTCATTCATAGGATGTACACCTCTCAAAGGGTGTAGGTTCCCGGTGATATAATACCATCTATGTCTGAAATCTATCCGAACCCTGGAAACCGGTACAAGTCTGCTGACATTCGGGTTTGGGTCGGCGTCGAAGAAACAGGATTTTACAGCCCATGAGTGCACATGATTGGAAGGCGCGAGGCATTTCGTTCTTGGCTGGGCTGACTCTGCTCGCCTGCTCGTTTGTTACACGCATCCTCATCCCGCAAGCTAACGATAGCTCGCCCAGTAAGAAGGATTTGATTGCCTTAAGCGGTGTGGATGGAAATATCTACACGGTTGACCCTCTGGGCAATAATCAGATCGCTATCACTCAGGATGCGAACTTGCAGCCCGATGAAGGTGAAATGGGACGTATTTACCAGTATCCGACCTGGGCTCCCGACAGCACAAGGCTGGCATTTCTCGGATTCAGCGGATCCATGGAAACCCAGAGCACTGCCAGCTTATACACCGCACAACCGGATGGTCAGTCATTGGTGCAGGCGTTCCAGAGTGATGATTATCTCCCGTTTTATCTGTATTGGTCTCCCGATAGCAATTTCGTGAGTTTTCTAAGCAATTCTTTAGGAGGTCAGAGCCTGGCACTTCATCTGGCACCTGCCCTGGGTGGAGAAAGCCAGGTGCTCCTGACTGGACAGCCTTTCTATTGGTCCTGGTCGTCTCAAGCTCGGGAAATGGTGATCCATACCGGCGGTGCTGCAGTATTTAACGAATCCGCACGTCTGGCAATCGTGCGCTTGAACGGCGAAGTACAGGTAGATGAATTGAATCTTCGCCCGACACAATTCCAGGCGCCTGCGTGGTCTCCATCTAGCAGTCAATTTGTCCTGGCGGCGGAGAGTCCAGAGGGCAACCAGGCGCTGCTGCTGGTAAATGCCAATGGGACGGTAGAAAGAGAACTCACCCAGATTGATGGCACTGTAGCTTTTGACTGGTCGCCGGATGGTCAACAACTGGCTTACATCTCCTCACTCGGAGGAACCGAGAGCAGTATTTTTCAGGATCTGAGCATTTTGGATATGCGCTCGAACTTGCAGAGATCGGTCGCCCAAGATCGCATTCTGGCGTTCTTTTGGTCTCCGGATGGAAAACAGATCGCCTATCTCTCCATCACGGCGGAACAACCCGGAGGCGCCTTTTTGATCGCGCAGCGTGATACGGATTTCCGAATGGCACTAAAAATCATAGATCTTCAAAGCGGATCGAATCGCACCGTGGCAACATTTATCCCAACCCGTGATTTTTTGGGAGTCTTGCCGTTTTTCGATCAATACCAGCGGTCTGGAACGTTTTGGTCGCCGGATGGTCAGGCTATTGTGTTTGCAGGATTGGATCAAGAGGGGCAAGCGGGGATTTACGTGGTGAATGTGAGTGGGAACGAACCACCTCGGAAAATTGCCGATGGTGAGCTGGCGTTCTGGTCATGGCAATGAGCGCGCCTGGGATGACTTTCGGATGCAGGAATCACCATCGCCCGGATTAGCCGGGCGATGGATTTTACCTGCCGTTTCCTACTCGCTGGGGATGATCAGCCAAAGCAACAGATAAATTAAGATCCCGGGGACGCCGCCGGGTATCAGTGCGATCAAAAAAGCCAGACGAAACCAAAACGCACTGATCCCGAAAAATTCGCCCAGCCCTCCGCAGATTCCGAGAAAAACGCGGTTTCGGCGTGAACGGCGCAACGGTTGCTTTATAGTGTTCATGGTGCCTCCTTGTTCGAACTCATAAGTTTCAGTTAAATTTACGCAACTCGCACCAGAAAGTTTCAATATTGGTTTAATTAACGCCAGTACGGGTGTAAGGTCCTATAATTTCATACCCCTGTTGTCCTGGAAAATCGTACCCCTTCCTTCCCAAAGCGAAGATGATTTTCTCCCACTTATGCGCTTCAACGGAAACAGAAATGAAGGAAATTTCATCGATTTATACAATGACGACTGGCAAATGCAGGATGGCACATGATCTTCAACCGTGTTTTTTCTCTACGAGGGGTACGAATTATCAAGACTTTTGAGGTACGACATTATGAGACCTTACACGGGATAACGGGAAAAAGAAGTAATATGTTGTTGAAGAGGCGGCGAAGCCGCCCTCTTCAACAACAAAATCTCTTATCCCGAACTCACGATTCATTAAGAACCTATCCGAAAAATCGGGAGAGTGGTGTATATGGCAGCGCTTTACGCCGCCGCATACTCCGACACGTTTCATTTTTCGGATAGACACTAAGTAGTCAGTCATAATGAATAAGATGGAATGAAACATGCAACCTTCAGGGCAAAGGAGACCCTGGAGATGCCTAAGAAAAAGTACCTTATCAATTTATCTGACCAAGAACGCCGAAGCCTTGTTGACATGACCCACAAGGGTGTGTTAAAAGCACGAAAATTCAAACGGGCGATGGTGTTACTAAAAGCTGATGAAGGGTTGTCAGACCCACAGATTATGGCGGCTCTAAACGTTAGTCGGCCTTGCGTAGAGCGCATCCGCAAGCGATTTGTATCTGATGGCATCGAGAGGGCGCTGAATGAAGACCCCCGACCCGGACAAAAACGCAAGTTGGATGGACGGGCAGAAGCGACCTTGATCGCCACGGCATGTACAGAAGCTCCGGAAGGGCATAAACACTGGGCTTTGCGTTTATTAGCAGGCAAGCTGGTCGAGTTGGGCGTAGTGGACAGCGTTTCGTATGAGACAGTCCGTCGGACGCTCAAAAAAACGAATTGAAGCCTTGGCAACAGGAGATGTGGTGCATCCCGAAAGCTGGTGGTGAGTACGTTGCCTGTATGGAAGATGTGCTGGATCTTTATGAGCAGCCTTTCGACCCACAACGACCGCTGGTTTGTTACGATGAATGGCGGCGAGCTTTGATCGGGGAAACCCGCACCAGCTTGCCAGCCCAGCCTGGAAGACGGAAGCGAGTGGACTACGAATACCGTCGAAATGGTGTAGCTTATCTGCATATGGCGTTCGAGCCGCTGTTGGGTAAGCGTAACATTCGGGTTACCCCACAGCATACCCATGAAGACTTTGCTCACTGCATGAAGTGGTTGGTGGATGAAGTTCATCCGTCGGTGGAGATCATTCGGATTGTGTTGGATAATCTGCCCACCCATAAACCGGGTGCATTGTACGAAACTTTTTTGCCTGAAGAAGCACGCCGGATATTGAAAAAGTTGGAGTTCCATTACACACCCAAGCACGGCAGTTGGCTCAACATGGCTGAAATCGAATTGAGCGTTTTTGGTAGAACCATGAAGAATTACATCCCAGAACAAACCGCCTTCAGTGATGAAGCGCATGCTTTGGCCAACGAGCGGAATGGCTCGAATGCCAAGGTGAATTGGCAGTTCCGTTCTGCCGATGCTCGTATCAAGTTGTTGCAACTTTATCCATCCATATCAACGTGACTGACTACTAAGCTATTTTGACTGAAATGATCGTTCCATCTCCCGCCGGATAGATTGTGCTGAGGGCGCGCGGCTCAGCGGCAACCCGCCGATTAAAAGCCTGCATCACTTCCGTGTATTCGTCGGGTGTTCCGATGCCAACCACTGTGCCTTTACGAAACGCATTATGCGTGCATATCACGCCCCCCAGGCGAGTATTTTCCAACGCCCAATCATAATAGAGCGGGTAGCCCGACTTTTCTGCGTCGATGAAGATGAAATCAAAAGGTCCTTCAT
>Ga0105106_10003542_pt1 | contig 11135 bp, 8 predicted proteins | sample PPLLaktember2015_5_FD_79109 | JGI IMG/M metagenome (GOLD analysis project Ga0105106, IMG submission 79109) | Freshwater sediment microbial communities from Prairie Pothole Lake near Jamestown, North Dakota, USA - PPLs Lake P8 Core (1) Depth... | ecosystem: Environmental > Aquatic > Freshwater >... | reverse complement strand
CGCCTCCGTAATGCCGTCGCTGTAGAGCACGAACACGTCGCCCGGCTCGATCGTCACGCGGTCGGTGGCGTAGGTCGCCTGCTCGAACATCCCGAGCGCGAGCCCGCTCGTGCCGGGCCCGCCGACGCGTTCGAACCGGCTGTCGCGGCGCCGGAGGATGGGCGGCAGATGACCGGCGTTGACGAACTCCAGGCTGCCGTCCCGCGTATCGTAGAGCCCGGAGAACAGCGTGATGAAGCGCGACGCGGGACTGTGGCGGGCGACCTGGGTGTTGAGCCGCTCGACCAGCCGCGCGGAGTTGAGGCCTTCGTCGGCCAGCGTCCGGAGCATGGCGAGCAGGAGCGCCATCAGGAGGGCCGCCGGGCTGCCCTTGCCGGCGACATCGCCCACGGCGATGGCGATGCGACCGTCCGGCAGCGTCAGGATGTCGTAGAAGTCGCCGCCCACGGTGTTGGCCGGCCGGGTCACCCCGCAGATCACGGCGTCGCCGGCGTCGCGGACGCCCGATGGCAGCATCGCGAGCTGGATGTCGCGCGCGATCTCGAGCTCCCCCTTGAGGGATAGCCGGTCGGCCACTTCCATCAGCATCAGCAGGTTCACGGCGACGAAGCCCAGAATGAGCCACATCGTGCCGTCGACCCACTGCGGCAGCGGCAGATTCACCGTGAAGGGGAACAACAGGAGCGGGACCGGGCCGATCCCGCGGAACAGCATGATCACGCCGAGGAGCGTGGTCGCGAGCCCGAAGGCATAGAGCGCGCGCCGCGCCGGGGACAAGCGCATCGCGAAGCCGGACAGCACCAGCCGCACCTGCGTCGGCCACCGCTTGTACCAGGGCTGCGCGGCCAGTTTCCGGCTGTCCACGTCGCGCGTGAAATACCGGTAGGCCTCGGCTGTGTCGCGGGTGAACAGCCGCTGAAAATCGGCGGACGTCAGGTCGCTGGTGTACTGGTCGAAGAACGACTTCGCGCGACCCGGAGGAGCCATATGGAGATCAATACGATCCTAGATGAGTCCCAGTGCCATGCCGACCTTCTTGAACTTGTCCAGCGCGAACTGAAGCTCGTCCTTCGTGTGGGAGGCGGTGACGATTGTCCGGACGCGGGCCTTGTCGCGCGCCACGGTCGGAAACGCGATGCCCTGCGCGAACACGCCCTCGGCGAACAAGCCGTCGGAGAGCTTCATTGCCAGGCTGCCCTCGCCGGCAATTACCGGCGTGATGGGGCTTTCGCTCAGGCCCGTGTTGAAGCCGAGCGCGCTGAGGCCGGCCTTGAAGAACCGCGTGTTGTCCCAGAGCCGCTCGATGATCTCCGGCTCCTGCTCGAGGACGTCGAGCGCCGCGATGCAGGTGGCGGCCACCGACGGCGGGTGCGACGTGGAGAAGAGGAAGGGCCGCGCGCGGTGATACAGGTACTCGATGAAGGCGCGCGTGCCGGCGACGTACCCGCCCAGCGCGCCGACGGCTTTCGACAGCGTGCCGACCTGGATGTCCACGCGGCCGTGCATGCCGAAGTGATCCACGGTGCCGCGCCCGTTGGCGCCGAACACGCCGCTCGCGTGCGCATCGTCCACCATCATGATGCAGCCGAACTCCTCGGCGAGATCGCACAGCGCGGGAAGCGGACCCAGGTCGCCGTCCATGCTGAACACGCCGTCGGTGATGAGCAGGCGCCGCGGCCCGGCCGGCAGCTCCGAGAGGATCTTGCGTGCCGCTTCGACGTTCTTGTGCGGAAAGACCTTGATCGTCGCGCGGCTCAGCCGGCAGCCATCGATGATGCTCGCGTGGTTCAGCTCGTCGGAGATGACGACGTCCTCTTTCCCGAGGATCGATGACACCGTGCCGGCATTGGCGGTGAAGCCGCTCTGGAACACGACCACGGCCTCGGTCTTCTTGAACGCGGCCAGCCTCCGTTCCAGCTCCATGTGGATCTCCATGGTGCCGGCAATCGTGCGGACGGATCCGGATCCCACGCCGAAGTCCTTGATCGCCTGGATCGCACGCTCGATGAGCTTCGGGTGCGTCGTCAGTCCGAGGTAGTTGTTCGATGACAGGTTGACGACCGTCTTGCCGTCGAAGACCGAGGTGGCCTGCTGGCGGCCTTCGAGGATGCGGAGCGACCGGTAGAGTCCCTGTGTGCGAAGTGTGTCGAGTTCGGTGGAGAGGAAGGCGAGCGGATCCTGGCGCATAGACGCCAAGTATAGTGCGCCGGACCGCCGGGGCGTGCGCGGGGCAGCGGCAGGGAACGGGTGCTATTTCAACCGCAGCAGGCGCATTCGCTCGTGGCTGCCGACCAGCTCCGCGCCGGTCGACAGGAGCCAGTCGGTGACCTCGTGTCCGCGCCCATCCGCGAACGCGCTCTCGTGCACGATGGCGTGCGTGGCATTCGTCGAACGCAGCGCCTTGGTCGCCGCTTCGAGGTCGAAGGGAATCCCGTTCAGGAAGTTCGCGCGGCGCAGGTAGCCTTCCGGGAAGAACCCCGAGTACCCGTTCACGAGCGGCCGCCGATGGTAGCCCGCGTAGAACGTGGAGAGGATCTCGTAGGTCGGCTCGGCGAACGGAAACTCGATGAGGAGGACCTTCTCCGGCGTGTCGCGGATGACGCGGTACAGCGGACTCACGTCGTCGCCCATGCGCAACACGCGCTCGGTGAGTTCGAAGCCGTAGGGTGAGAGCCGCACGTTCGTCGGCATCGGTCCAATCCAGCTCTCCGCGAGGATGGCCACCGATCCGGCTGCGACCAGGACCAGACCCGCGCGCCGGTTCGCGCGGAGGAGCGCTGCCGCGCCGAGTCCCGCCAGCGCCGCGAGAAACAGCGTGACGAGCATCAGGTACCGCGCGGGCACGCGGACGCCGTCGAAGCCCGGGACGTACTGGTAGAGCCAGAAGTACGGTCCCCAGCCAATCCATTGGCCGCCGGCCGTGATGTTGGGTCCGAGCGCGAGGAGCGCCGCGACGATCGCGGCAAGGATGAAGAAGCCGAACGCCGACGCGGCGGCGCCCAGCCACAGGCGCCTGCCGGCTGGAATGGCCGGCAGCGTCACCAGCAGCACGAGGAGCCCGGCGAGCAACGGCCCGGCATCCCTCCAGGGTCGGCCCTCCACGACGAACGGGAGACTGCCCACGGTGAACAGCCGCGCCAGCGCGAGCAGGTCGAGCACGGTCAGCAGACACCACGCGCCGAAAGCGAACCGCTGCCATGGGGGATCGCTGGCGCCAATGGCCTGGAGCCACCCGCGACGCACGCCCCAGACGATGCCGATGCCCGCGAACGCCAGGACGGCGAAGCCTGGGAACCCTTCACCCTCGCCTCTGGGAAACGCGCGCACACGCGTGCCGAGCAAGCGCGAGGATTCTGGGGCGGTGGCGAAGGCAAGGGTGTCCGCGGAGAACTGCGTGGACTCCTCGATCGATCGCACGCCGACGTCGCCGCTGCGCCGTAGCTCCAGGTACGGCGAGACGAACGGCCACGTCACCGCTACGACGCATACGGCGGCGAGCGCGAGCGACCGCCACACGCGCCAGTTGGCGAGCAGCCGGCGATTGACCATCTCGTACAGGCAGTACGCCGCGGCGAAGGGCACGAAGAACAGGAGGTAGTAGCCGCAGGACAGATTCTGCAGGACGAGCGCGGCGCTTGCGCCCGCGAGCGGCCGGATGCGAAGCGGCGCGAGACGGGCGACGTCCGGGGCCGTGCGTTCGATGGAGCCGGCGAAGTAGCGGCGGAACCCGAAGAGCGCGAGGGGCATCCAGTACGTGGACAGCACCTGCAGGTGCGAGATCTGGGAGTACCGGTACGGAGCGTAGGCGAAGGCCACGCCGGCGAGAAATGCGGCGGCCCGTCGTCCCGTGAGTTCGCGCACCAGCAGGTACGTGCCCACGCCGGCCATCACGAACGTCGAGAGGAACAGCAGGTTGTAGGAGAGCACGATGTTGCCGGAGAGCGCATAGACCGGCAGCGTCTGCAGCATCTGCGGCGTCAGATGCTCGGAGTAGGCAATCGTGAGCGGTTCCGGCGCGAAGATGTTTCCGTTCCAATAGTCGTGGATGGCGTTGAAGTCGCCGCCGAGCGTGCGCAGCACCTGCCCGCCCGTCCAGATCATGACCCAGCAATTGAAGACCGGGTCGCCGAGGTCGGAGGCCACTTCGGTGCCCAGCCGCGTGGCCAGCGGCCACGTTATCGCCACCGCCAGCGCGACGTAGGCCAGAACCACATGACGAGTGGCGACGCCGCTCCACGCGCCGCTACTCGTCGTCACGCTCGAGATATTCCTGCAGCACGACCTGGATGATGGCCGCCGTCGGAACGGCGAGGATGGCGCCCACGAAGCCGAGGAGCTCCGAGCCGACGAGAAGAGCCACGAGGATCGTGACCGCGCTGACGCCGACCTGCCGGCCCATGATGTGCGGCACGAGCACGTTGTTCTCGATGAACTGCTGCAACATGAAATAGCCGGCGACGAGCAGTGCCGTGTTTCCAGACACGGTCCACCCGAGGAAGATCGCGGGGATCGCCGCGAGGATCGGACCGATGACCGGGATCGCTTCGCCGACCGCGGCGATGAGGCCGATCACGTAGAAGTAGGGGATGCCCAGCAGCCACATGCCGAGCGCGGCCGTCGCGCCGATGACCAGGCTCAACAGCGCCTGGCCGGTCAGCCACGCGCCCACTTTGTCGGTCACGTCGCGCATGATGCGCCCCGCGAGCGGACGGCTGTCTTCGTTCACGAACCGCAGCAGCGCGCGGCGCAGCTGGTCCGTCTCGAGCAGGAGGTAGAACGGCAGCAGCAGCACGGTGACGATGGCGCCGAGCGCGCCGAGCACGCCCTGCAGCGCGCCCAGCAGACCGGAGAGTGCCACGCTGGGGATCTGCGTGTTCTTGACCAGTTCGCTCCAGGTCCACCGGCGTTCGATGAGTCCGCGTTCCACGAGCGATACCTGCAGCCGATCGACGTACGCCGGCAGGTTCTCCCAGAGTTGATTCAGCTGGCCGATGAGCGGCGGGATCACCAGGCCGAGAATCAGGGCGATGATCGCCAGCCCGCCGACATACAGGACGAGGATGGCGAACCATCGCGGCAGCCGCCGGCGCCGCTCCATGAAACGCTTGCGTTCGAGCCACTGCACCGCCGGCGTGAAGCCGATGGCGAAGAGCAGGCTGATGTAGAGCATCAGCAGCACGCCGCGCAGCAGGTAGAGCCCGTAGAGCGTGACGACGCCCACGAGCGCCATGGTGACGGCGCGGGCGATGACGCGGTTCGTCTCTTGAGTGGACATCGAGCCGCTCGGAGGTTGGTCCGGCCCAGGCTGGCTGCGTCTGCAGGCGCCTCAGGCCTGCACGAAGTCCTGCGTGAATGCGGCCATGTCGTCGTAGATCGCACCCAGTTCGTCGAGCGGCGCGAGGAACACGACGCGGAAGAAGCCCTGGTCGGCAGCCAATCCGAAACCCGAGCCGTACACGCAGAGGATGCCCGTCGCCCGAAGCAGGCCGAGCACGAAGTCCTCGTCGGTCTTGCCTGGAGGGAGGGCGACCTGCGGCATCACGTAGAACGCGGCGCTCGGGGTGACGCATCGCATGCCGGGCATCGTGGCCATGCGCGACGTGGTGAGATCGGCGCGCAGCTTCAGCTGCCGAACGAACTCGCTCTGGTGCGAACGATCGCCGCGCAGCGCCGCCTCGATGGCGTACTGCATCGGACCGGGGCTGCACAGCCGGCCATCGGCGAGTTTCTTGATGGCCGCCAGCGCGTCGTTCAGTCGATCGGACCTGCCGACTGCAAGCCAGCCGGCGCGCCAGCCTGGAGCGATGTACGCCTTGGACAGCGACGAGAAAGAGATGATCGGCGCATCCGGATCGAGCGATCCGAGCAGCGGCACGGGGCCGTTGAAGCCGAGATCCGCGTAGACCTCGTCGGCGAGGATGGGCACGCCGACGCGGTTGGCGAGCTCGATCAGCGCGCGGCGCGTGGCCTCCGGGTACACGGCGCCGGTTGGGTTGTTGGGATCGATCACGACGATGGCGCGCGTGGCGTTCGTCACGAGCCGCGTCACGTCGTCCAGATCCGGCAGCCAGCCGCATGACGGATCGGTACGGTAGTACACAGCGCGGGCGCCAATCTTGGCGAGCACCGCGGTGTAGAGCGGGTACGTGGGCGTGGGCACGAGCACTTCGTCGCCCGTGTCGGCGAGCGCGCCGAGCGCCAGCTCGATGCCCTCGGAGGTCCCCGACGTGAGAATGACGCGATCGGGCGAGACCGGCATGCCGCGCGACGTGTACTCGTCGGCGACGGCCTCGCGTGCCGGCGCGATGCCCACCGAGGCGGTGTAGCCGTTGTGTCCGTCCCGCATCGCGCGCGACACGGCTTCGACGAGGTGAGGCGGCGTCTTGAAGCCGAACGGGATCGGGTCCCCGATGTTGAGGTAGCGCACCCGGCGACCGGCGGCCTCGACCTTCCTGGCTTCAGCCACGATGTTGCGGATTGCGTACGTGAAGCCTTTGATGCGGGCGGATACGCGCACCTGGGTGTCTGTCGCCATGAGGGGAATCTTAGCGTAGGGCGGCCTCGCCATAATGAACAGCTGCCGTCCCGCCGAAACTCCTTGTGCCAGCCCCAGGGAGTCGATCATGCGTACACGATTGCTGTCTGTTTTCGCCTGCGGCGCCCTCCTGCTCGCCTTCGGCCAGCCCGCGTTCGCGCAGGGTTTCGGCCTGGGGCCGCGCATGTCCTTCGTCCGGGGGAATTTGACGACGGGCACGTCCTCGGCCCGACTGATCGGCGGCACGATTCGCATGGGCAGCTCGAAGCACAGCGCGCTCGAGCTCGCCATGGACTACCGGTCCTACCGGAACGAGAACCTGACCCAGCGCGTGCGGGAAACGCCCATCCAGGGATCGCTGCTCATCTTCCCGGTTCGTTCGGCGTTTGCGCCCTACCTGCTGGCGGGCGCCGGCATCTACAACAGGATGACCGACGACCTCGGGGTGGACGGTGCGGTGCTGGCCACGTCCACGGAACGCCGAATCGGGTGGCACATGGGAGTCGGCGCGGAGTTCTTCGTCGCGCGTCATGCCGCCATCTTTGTGGACTACCGGTTCCGGTTCGTGAAGTTCGGCACACCCGAGGACGGATCCGAAGCGATCGACATTCCAGGCAGCTCCCTCATCCCCGGGCTGGGCAAACTGAGGCTCTCCCACGAGGGATCGATGTGGACGAGCGGCATCGCGTTCTACTTCTGACGCGGACTCCTCCGGTTCTGACGCTGGCGTTGCCGGTTGTCAGTTGCCAGTTGCTAGTTGTCAGTTGTTAGTTGCTAGTATGTCCGCATGACCGAGATCGGTCTGATCCTCTTGCGCGTTGCGCTGTCGGTCGTGCTCGTCGCGCATGGCGCCCACAAGCTGTTCGGCATGTGGGGGGGACCGGCTGTCGGCCCTGGCGGCCTCGATCAAACGGCCTTGCAGTTCACGGCGATGCAGCTCGAGCCCGGGTTTCTCATGGCCGTGCTCGCCGGCCTCATCCAGTTCGCCGGCGGCCTGCTCATCGGCGTTGGTTTCCTCACGCGCTACGCGGCAGCGGCGGCGATTGGCTATCTGGCGATCGGCGCGTGGAAGGAGCATCTGCAGTGGGGGTTCTTCCTGAACTGGGTGAACGCGCCTGGCCGGGGGCAGGGCATCGAGTACAACCTCGTGCTGGCCGCGGCGCTCGGGTGTCTCATCCTCGCGGGGCCGGGCGACTGGTCGATCGACGGCTCGCGCGCGAGCCGCGCGGCGTCGCGCGCGGCCGGCCGCGCGCGCTTGCGGCGGGGTTGAGGGCGCGCGCCGCTGAGGGGGTCTGAGCTGTTTTCCACAGAATTGAGCTGAAAAGGGTCAGAGGTCGGCTGGGGCGAGAGCCCAACCCACCTCTGACCCCTTTTGCCTCAATTCTGTGGAAAACAGCTCAGACCCCCTCTTTCAGCGCTTCTATGGCTTGCACCCGTCGCGCGCGCCCGGCGGGCGCAAGCGTCGCGGCCGCGGCCACCACGAGCAGCAGACCGCCAATGCCGGCGAACACCAGCGGATCGCGTGGCGAGGTCTCGAACAGGAGCGGTTCGACGAACCGCCCGAGTGACGCGGCGACCGCTTCTCCGATGAATACGCCCGCAGCCGCCATGACCAGGCCGCCGCGGAGCACGAGCCGCAAGATGTCTCCAGTCTTCGCGCCGAGCGCCAGGCGCACGCTGATCTCGTGCCGCCGGTCGGCGATGAGATACGAAATCACGCTGTAGATACCGATTGCGGCCACCACGAGCGCGAGCAGCCCGGACATGGCGAAGATGCTTGCGCCGAGCTTCCAGGGCCGCATCTGGGGATCGATGCGCGCCTGCACGGTTTCGGCGGCGACGTAGGTGATCGTGCCGTCGAGTGCCGTGAGCAGTGCGCGGATCTCGCCGAGCAGCGGACCGTCCATGTCGCCGGTGCGCACGAGCAGCACGGCTCCTCCGAAGCCGGCCTCTTGCCCGGCCGGGATGTAGTAGTGCATCGACGGCTCCTCCTTGAGACGGCTTCGGCGAGTGTCTTCGGCGACGCCGATTACGCGTGCGCAGGGCGGGGCGCCGTCTCCGATGAGCACGCACTTGCCAAGCGGGTCCTCGCCGGGCCAGATCGTCTGCGCCATGAGCTCGCTCACGATCGCGACGGGCTCCGTGCCGGCCCGGTCGTCCGTCGTGAACGCTCGCCCTCGCCGGACCGCCGTGCCGACCGTGTCGAAGTAGCCGGCGCTCACGGCACTGATGCTCGGGCCGCCCGTGCGAAGCCGCGGCACGGCGTCGAGTCCGGGCACGCGCAGCTTGACCGAGAAGCGGTTCCCGAACGGCATCCCGATCGCCACGCTCGCCTGATCGACGCCGGGCAGTGCGCGCACGCGGTCGAGCGCATCCACGAGGAACTGCCGCCGCCGCAGCCGTTCCGCATCGCGCGCCTGGCCGGCCGGGATCCGGGCCAGGCTCTCGCGCGTGACTTCGACCACGAGGACCTGATCGGGATCGATGCCGAGGTCCAGCGAGCGAATGGTCCACAGGCTCTTCACGAACAATCCGGCGCCGATGAGCAGCAGCACCGACACGGCCGCCTGTGCGATCGTGAGCGCCGCGCGAAGACGCGAGCGGCGTCCACCGCCTTCACGCGCGCCCGTCTTGAGCGCAGCCGTCAGGTCTGCTCGCGTGGCCCGGAGGGCCGGCACTGCGCCGATGAGCAGGCCCGTGGCCATCGCGAAAGCGACCGACATCAGAAGGACTCGCAGATCAACGGGCGACGACGTCCATTCGATTGAGGAGAAGAGCGCACGCCTCGCCATGCCCCCCACACCATAGGCAACGAGCAGGCCCAGCGCGGCGCCTCCCGCCGCGAACAGCACCGACTCGAGCAGGAGCAGCCGGGCGACGCGCAGGCGGCTGGCGCCGAGCGCCGCGCGAATCGCCACTTCGCGGCCGCGGCGCATTCCACGTGCCAGCAGCAGGTTGGCCACGTTGGCACACGCAATCAACAGCACCAGCGCGGCGACGCCAGTGAGCCAGCGCAACACGCGAATCTCCGTGGACTCCGAACCCGACTCGTTCGCACGGAGAGAGGCCACGCTCAGGCGGGCCGTGGCGTCTGCCACTTCCCCTCCGGTGTAGCCGAGACGATGCACGGTTGTGGCGTCCTCCCCGGCCTGCTCGAACGAGACGCCTGGTTTCAGCCGGCCGACAATCTTCAGCCACTGCGCATTCCAGGCGGTGGCCCATCCCGTGGTTATTCTCGCGGCAAGGATGTTGCCCGGCACCCACACATCGACCCGGCCCAGCTCCGGACCCGTGAAGCCGCGCGGCGCGATGCCGATGACGGTGAACGTCTCGTCGTTCATCGTGAAGGTGGTGCCGAGCGCCTGTTCGCTGCTGCCGAACCACTCTCGCCACGCGCCGTCGCCGATCACCGCGACGCGCAACGCGCCGGCCGGCGTGTTTTCCATATCCGAGAAGAAACGTCCCCGCGCCGGCTGGACGCCAAGCAGGGGGAACAGCCCGGCCGACGCGTAGCCCACCTGAATCGGCCGGGCGCCGGCGCCCTGGCCCATCACGCCGGCGTTGATCGCGTAGGTCGCTACGGCGTCGAAGGACTGCGCCCCGGTGCGCAGCAGGTCGTACGTCACGTGGCCGAATCCGTCCGTCGTGAACGCCCGCATTCCGGCCGGCTGCGCGGTGGAGTAAAGGCGCACCACCCGGTCGGCGTCGTGGACATGCGCGGGGCCCCGCAGCAGCAAGCGGTCGGCGATGCCGAACATCGCAGCGTTCGCGCCGATCCCGAGCGCGAGCGTGAGGCACACGAATGCGGTGAACCCCGGCTCGCGGTTCAGGCCACGCGCCGCGAACCGAAGGTCGCGCATCAGAGACTCCATCGGGATCGTCCTCCGGCGAGTCGTGGCGATGCCAGATGCATCGCGCAGGTCCGCGCGCAGGGTGAACGGCGTGACGGCCGCGTCGACGACGGCGCGCAGCGCGCGCCTCGCGCCGCGTGGCCTGTGCCGATCCACCGCCCGGGCGGTGTCGAGCAGCTCCTGACCGAAGCGCTCGCGGAAGTCGCGCGGCAGGAACCGCAGCAGCACGCGGTACAGGCGCTCGATCATGCGCCTACACCAGTCGAGGGCGCTTGCCCTCGGCGGTCAGTCGTGCCGCGCGCACGATGCGCGACATGCGCGCGACTTCCGCCTCCAGCACCTCGCGTCCGAACGCCGTTGGCTGGTAGTACCGGCGTCGTTCGTCATCGGACGCCGCGCCGGGTGGCCGGTCGCATTCCTGAATCAGGCCGTCGGCGAGCAGGCGTCGCAGCATGCGATAGAGCGCGCCGGTCTGGAGGAGAACCTTGCCTTCCGAGCGCACTTCCACGTCGCGCATGATTCCGTAGCCGTGCAGGGGCTCAGCCGCCAGGGCGAGCATGATGAACAACGCATCGGCCGGGAGGGGCAGGAAGTCGGCGGGGTCCGGGTGTTGGTGCACGTGGGCAGCATAGAGGAACTATAGACAATTTGTCTAGAGCTGAGGGGGTCTGAGCTGTTTTCCACAGAATTGAGCTGAAAAGGGTCAGAGGTCGGCTGGGGCGAGAGCCCAACCCACCTCTGACCCCTTT
>Ga0105106_10003540_pt1 | contig 11138 bp, 4 predicted proteins | sample PPLLaktember2015_5_FD_79109 | JGI IMG/M metagenome (GOLD analysis project Ga0105106, IMG submission 79109) | Freshwater sediment microbial communities from Prairie Pothole Lake near Jamestown, North Dakota, USA - PPLs Lake P8 Core (1) Depth... | ecosystem: Environmental > Aquatic > Freshwater >... | reverse complement strand
CAGGCCAGGGTTCTTTATCATTATATCTTATTGAAATTACAGTATCACCTGCGGGATTTGCTAATACAATTTTTTCGCCTGAATTATCCAGAGAACCATCAAATTCATCAAAAGGAGAAAATTTATACCTCATTTCAAAACATTTTTTATTAGAAGCGAGGACAAGGAATTCTTTCGGGTTTAGAGTTGTTCCGTTTGGAAATGAAAATGAAATCCCATCGATAAATTCATAACCGCTTAATGAAATTGAAGCATCGCCTGTATTTTTAATTTCGATAAATTCAAAGTTATTGTCATCAATTGTATCTTCAGGTATAGGGTGATAATGAATTTCAGTTAATTTTAGGTTTTCAATTTCTTCCTGAACTATAAACATTCTTTCATTTAATGCACTCCAAATTTCCCTATAAAAGACACGTGCCTTAATATGTATGCTTTGAGTTAGCTCAATTGGAACTGAGTAAATTAATGCCCCGGGAGAAGGATCGTTTCCTATAACAGGATCACTACCATCTATAGTATAGTATATTTTTCCTCCGGGCTTTTTTATTGAAAGCGTATCACCGGCATGAACAGTATGCTGTAAAAACGGTTCACCGTTAATAAAAAATTGAGGCGCATTAAAAATGGGAAACAAATCAGCTTCTCTTAACTGCCTAATAAACTCAGCGGTCCTTTTGGGAAAATATTCATCTAACATGAAGGATTGTTCTGTCAGCCAGTGCTCTTTTGTGTAAAGATCAAAAGGTCCGCCTGGATATGCCTGATGCACATCTCTTCTGTAATCTCCCCATCGGGCAGATTCAGCGATAATTGCAAGGTCTATTTCATTTGCTCTTTTCATCCATCTTTCTCCGGCAACTTCCGGTGATAAAGCACCGCCATCAAAACAGTGCTTTTGAACTCTATCGGCAAACAAACGACAGAATTCTGAATTTTCCTTAAGAAGGCTGAAAATTTCGGTTGGACGTCCTGAATTTAACACACTAAGCTTATTGCTTGTTACATTTTCAAGTATATGTTCGGCATCCCAGCTAAAAAAATTAAATCCTTTGCCCGGTTCAACACGGTTTCTAACTGCAATCCAATTATGGGAATCCCAATCCCAATTTGCGCCGTAATAATTGATTAGCATATAATCAATAAAATTTTCTATATCAAGATACGCTTCATACTCCGGGTTGTATGAGCCGTCCGGATTTTTTCCTTGAATGCGCTGATAATTAGCATTATCCGCTAAACCTTCTCTTGCCAACTTCATCATATTATTCCATGCAGTAAGATTCCCATTGGCTGCTTCAGGATAATCCTGAATTACATCATAGTTTTCTTTATTACCGCCAAAGTAGGAGTCTCCAAAATCATCATCAATCCTCTCTGTCGGATTATAAATTCCCCAGTAAATACCATTAAGATAAAGATGAACGAAAATTCCGTGACCGGCCGCCTGCCCCATATCCAACTGAGTATCTTTTCCCCAGGTATCGTGAATCAGCTGGGCATGTTTTCTTTCACTGGCGCTCCGGTGCAGCCATGTATTTCCATAGTTTGCACGTAATACAATACTATTAAAGGAAGAAACCGCATCTTCGCCAAAGATCTGATATTTTAATTTTGAATTTCCATATTCACTTCTAAAGTGAAGACGGAATGAATGCTTTGGAGTTTTATCGGGCAGGCGGCTTGCTCCGCCATGAATTCTTAAACCGCAATCAATTTGAAATTCTTTCAAACCGTCCCTACTAAAAAACTCAACAGAAGCCGGACGTTCCCAGTCCCTGCCAATATTATAACCATCTGCACCGGTATAAATATATATTCCACCCTTTTCCGGATCTTGAACATGAGAGAATAAATTATCCTTACCTGTAACAATAGATAATGTCGGTATTTGGAGTAAAGCGTCTTTCAATAAATTAATATAACGGGGATCCAGGGTTATTTCAGGATCCATTTCATAATCTGCAATAGCAGTACCTTCTGATTCAACATATACTCCCCAAAGAGCCGGATATCCGGCAGGATTATTCGTCTGAGCAATTACATCATCCAGAAAAAGAATTGTTGAAGTAGCAATTTTACTTTTTAACCCGTTGGTATTTATTACTACCGCTCTGATAATTGAAGTTGTATCAATCAACAAAGGGGAATTATTAAATATTCCGTTATTGCTGTCTGGTTCACTTCCATCGGCAGTATAATAAATCCGGGCATTTGAAATATCTGATTTCATTTCAAGAAAAAATGGATTTTCATAAAATCCATGCTTATGACTGAATTCCGGCGGAGAAATTAATTGATTAATAGATTGGTTCTCTTCGCCTGGAGTTGGAACGCCATAAAAAATATATTCAACATCAGAATAACCGTAAGATACGTCTGATTGTTGAGCCGGATAAGATTCAAATTCAGTGATAATATTACCTTCCGGATCTATAAGAGCAAGATAGCCTCCGCTGCTGCTCAATTTAAAATTTGTATGAAATTCAAAAACCGGATCAGTTTGATTTTTACCAGAAGCAAAAACGACTAGATATTTATTTGCTTGCAAAACTAATTGCGGAAAAATCCATTTGGATTTATCATCAGGATCATCAGTTAATGCCCACCCGGAAAGATTAATCGGATCTGTCGAAGAATTATAAAGTTCAATCCAGTCTGAATATTCTCCATCCTGATCCGCAAGTGTTGATGAATTTGCTGCCATAAATTCATTTACACGCAAACCTTCATCAGCTGACTGGGCAGTTAATAAAACCGGTAGAAGAAAAGAAATGAGTCCTATTTTTAAAAAGAATTTTAAAGAACAAAATCTTTGTTTGTTCGAACTAGCTTCAATAACTTTTAACCGATCATAAAAGAAATATCTGTTTAACATTAGACTTCCTTCATTGAGCAAAATAAATTTCTTTGTATCCATAAATTAATATCCCCCAAAATTTTCATTTGAGTAATATGAATTTCTTTGTATCCATAAAAACCTGTCCCGAACCTGCCTTGCCGGCAGGCAGGCTTGTTTCAGGATTATTTATTTTAAGCTGATAGAAGTAAACACCGCTTGATAATGGAAAATGGGAAATGGAAAATGGGAAATGGTATTCGCCGGGTGATAATTCCTTTTCTATAACAGTTGCAACTTCATTTCCTAAAATATCATATATCTTTAATGAAACTAATCCATATTCCGAAATCCAAAATTCGAAATTCGTAGTTGGATTAAATGGATTTGGATAATTCTGAGATAATAAGAATTCCCGGGGAATTCTTGTGCTCTCATTTTCATCTATAGAGGTAAGAACAGAATTTAACTTACCGGGAGTACCATGATTTAACGAAGCTTCCCAGTTTTCTGGTAAAGAATTATTGCTGTGTGCATCTATTAATTCCAGTGTTGCACCGCCGCCATCAGCATCAACGAGCCAGGGTAAACTGTCATCATAAGTCAGTGAGTCTATTATTTGTCCTTCGTCATTTACTAATTTCATAAATTCACCGGAACCACTTAATCCAAAACCTGTCTCACTGACGTAATTTTTTATATCCGGAAAACGAGATGTAAATGCACTGTCGTTATCAACTACAACCAGATAACTATCAGGTTCTATTATAGTACCATTGGGGAAAATAAATTTATGGCTGCTGTCACTATCTGAAAAATACCAATTACTAATATCTATCGGTTGATCACTTATGTTATATAATTCAATCCAGTCACCGGAATCAAAATCGTTTGATGGGTTATAATTAATCTCGTTTATGACAATTTCTTTTGCATTTGAAGTATCAATCGAAAAAGAGGCATATAAATTTGTTGAACCGGCAACCGACAGTGCTATTGATTTTTCGGTTGATGTTGCAGATCCAGTCCACCCGTCAAATTTATAACCGGAAGCCGGGATTGCTTTCAGATAAATTTCATTGTCCTGGAAATAAATCCCGCTAAACGGCATATCGGCTGACTGCAGCCTGAGTGTGTTAAGCTGCACCGAACCGCCTTCTGTTGCATTGACTGTAACCGTACCATTATTTCCGCAATTAAAATAATTGCGGACGTGGTCGCGCAAATATGCCGGACGCTGTTGTGCAAATGTTGTCATTTTATTAAGACTTTCACCCGAAATTCCCCATCGTGCTCTGTGTTTTGTTATTTCACTTGATATATGATTTGCAAGCGCATTTATCACTTCGATAACCCGATCACTTTTAAAATTCGTATTCAGCAAATCTGCAATTTGGTTGACGAATCGATTTCGGATGGTCGGGTTTTCGACTAATTTGCGCTGAAGCAATGTCGCCCATGGCAGATTAGAATACCGTGTTTCTACAGGAGAAAACATAAATTGTATATGATCTTCCCATTCGCCATGACCGTAAAGACCGAAGCCGAATTCCAGACCAAAAAGAATCCAGCGCCATTTACCAGGTGTACTTCGCTCCCGCCAAAACTTTATATTGGTTCCGGGCCAATCCATATTATCATAATAAGCCTGCGCCGCTAAGTAGAGGATGCATTCATCCAGATCGATCACCGAATCGAGATAGGCGTATGCGGCATCCGTCGTCATATCATTTGTGCTGATATAATCAATCAACTGCCGGTAACTCAGAGAATCTCCCTGAATGACTGTCATATTGTTTTCCAGCAGATCGATATTATCCGGATCTACTCCATGCCTGTTAGCGATGTAATGCTCATTGATTTTTTCACGGATATTGTAAATCCCCCAATATTCGCCATTGATGAAAGACGTTGCAGGACGATATTCGAGATAATCGATATCCAGATCTTTAACAAGGGTCTGCATTACAGCATCACGAATATGCGTATACTGAAAGTCATTCCCGGCATTCCTAAGAACAAATGCTTTAAACGTGGTAACATCAAAATCAGGGAAAAGCGGATACTCTATATTTGAGACGCCGTAATCATTTTTAAATTTTACCGTAATAGACTTTTGCGGCCATTCTGCGCTCTGACTGCCGTAAATCTCGATCCCGCAATTTTCTGAAAATCCCAGACTTTTATCATCTTCAAAAAATTCCACGTGTGCCGGACGTTCCCAATCCATTGTATAATTGGTATAGATACCGGAATCGGGATCAAAAAGATTATAAGGATCTGAAATCAATGAAATAACCGGCAAATCTGTATCCACATCTATAAAATAAGATCGATAAATGGTAGGCGAAGGGAGATGGTTTTCCTTTTTACTTATTGCTTTAAGAACAGTTGTTTCATTTATGTTTATCGGCCCGGAATATTTTAATGAACCGGAATCCGGATCGCTGCCATCCAGAGTATAAAAAATCTCGCTTGCCCCTGCAGTGAGTTCAACCGATACTGATGATGAATAAAATCCACCCGGTAAAGAAACCGAAACAGAATCTGCATATCCCATTATCTCTGCACCTATATTCTCAGAATCCGGAGATGGATCCTGGAAAACCCACGGAAGAGAACCATCACTAATTCTTGCATAGGAAACATCAGAAATAGAGGCAGGTATATCAACCTGTTCAATAATTGAACTGCTAGTATCACTCAATATTATTTTTTCACCGGATGCAGTTAGCTTGAAATTCGTATGCCAGTATTGAATATTTGTATCTTTATCCGAGGCAAAAACGATCAGGTATTCCCCAGGCTCAATAATTGCATTTCCAAACCGCCATTTATTAATATTCAGTGAATCATCACTAAGAAAATATCCTTCTAAATTTATCTGAAGTGAGCTGTTATTATATAATTCAATCCAGTCCGATGCTTCACCATATTCATCAAAGATTGTAGAATGGTTTGAGGACATTATTTCATTAATCACTATACCCTGCGGGAAAATAAAATACGGAGTAACAAATAATATAAGCAGTAAAAATTTGTTCATGATTTAACCATACCTATCGATTGTTTTTAAATTTTCCGGAATTCAAGTCTATTACTTTCAAAATATTTTTCGGCGATCTTTATAAAAGTAAGCCAATTTCGGGCCAATAGCATGACCGCCGGAATGCTGACGGAAAGCAATATGTGCATTTATCGATGAAGTTCCGTATAAAGTTAATTTTAATGCCGCAGAATTGGCAAGCGGTGTGTATTTCTATCAACTAAAAGCCGGCAATTTTGTTGACACAAAAAAATTAATCCTCATGAAGTAAAAAACTCAGCTATATCGAATCCACAATAACTATAGAACTGACCTTTGTTCTAAGTGGGACGCTAATTTGCAGCGGTGTCAGAGGAATCCAATTATTCCCATTGTTTGTTGAAACGAATAGAGTGTCAGTACGATTAGCCAAAAAAATTTTTGATTCACTTGCAGCCAAAACTCTAATATCAGTATTTGCTAATCCCGAATTAATTGCAATCCAATTTAACCCGTCATCAGTTGATTTGAATATGCCATCATAAGTCCCGGCAAAAATACCACTATCATTTGATGCAAGAGATGTGACATCATACGATGTTAAACCTGAATTTATAGGAATCCAGTTATTACCATAATCATCAGACCGAAACACTCCCGCATAAGTTCCGGCATAAATACTATTATTCCTAGTTATAAGAGAATTCACATAGACATCATTATACCTTAAATCTACGGGATGCCAGCTCAATCCATAATTTGTTGACCGAAAGACACCTTTGTAAAAGTTAGATGCAAATAAAACTGTATCTAAAGTATACAAAACATAAATGCTTTTATCAGGCAAACCTTCATTAATTGGTTCCCAATCTTCTCCATTATTAGTAGAAACAAATACTCCAATACCTGTTCCTGCAAAAATGGAGGAACCTATTACTTCAAAACCATAGATAGTTTCATTTAATATTAGGCTGGATGTTTCCCAATTTTCACCGTTATCTGATGAAATAAAGAGATTTCCGGAAAAAATTATTCCATCTTTGACAACAATAGATCTATTACTGCTTAAGGTTAAGAATGATTCCTCCCAGGTAATTCCATAATCTGTGGAGACAAAAATTCCCTCTATATCAACTACAGCAAATAATTTACCATCGTTTTCAGTAAAATCCATAGTTCCAGCGCTTGAAATTCCGGAAAAAACTTGTATCCAATTCATCCCAAAATCATTAGAACGATAAATTCCACCGGAACTAGTTCCTGCAAATAAAATTGTATCAAAGACTGCAAGCGAATAGATACGTGTTTTTTCTGGAATACCCTCACCTGAAGAATTCCAACTTTCTCCATTATTTGTTGAAATAAATAATACCTTTTCGGTGCCTGCAAAAATTGTGTCTCCTATAACTAAAAGTGATAAAACACTTAAATCAGGTAAATTAGAATTAATTGATTCCCAACTTTTATCCTGATCTGTAGATAGAAAAACACCTCTGCTTCCAGATCCAGTGTAAAATTTTTCTTTATTACCTGCAAAACAACTGGCAACAGTACCTCCCCACGGACCATTCGTTTTTTCCCACTGCGCAAAAGAAGAATTTGTATTTAAGGAAAGAAATAGTGCTAATATGAAGAGCTGTAAAAGTTTTTTCATTGTTTATATTTCCGCCTTTTCATTAAAAATTGATCAATAAATAACTGAACGCATATTACTGCATATTATCAGTTTGTATGAATGTAAAGGATAAAGTTAAGGTTTGTTCAGCATTTCCCCATTCCCTTTTTTTTAAAGCAGTTCTTTAAAAGATTTAACCAAAATTTAAAATTAAGTTAAAAAATGATTCCGAAAATTGCAACGATATTTTATTGACTGAAACATGATTTGAGTTATATTTAATCCGTAACAATTTATTGCTAATTTATCATTATGTTCATATCCGCTTTACTAAAATATCTGAAAGCCTGCCTCCCGTATTTCTTATCAAGCCTGAGTACATATTCTTTAAAAGTTCTCAGCTCTTTGATTCCATCCGGCTGTTCTCCAAAAGTTAATTTTATGATCCATCCTTCTTTTTTTAATCCGCCCAGCGGAGTCAACCAGCCTTTATCAACCAGAGGAATAATTTCACAATATAAACCGTATTTTTTCAGCTCGTTAAAATTTTCAAGTAGTTTATTATACATGCCGCCGATCCTTTGAGATAAAAATGTTTTTGCGTCTAATTCTAAATAATTGCCGGTTTTAACAGTCCCGTAAAAAATTATTGTCCACAATATTTTTAACAATTGTTCTCTCTTTCCTTCAAGGGTCTGCAGCATGGCGTAGGGAATATTCTTTTCAATGTACACTGTGGTTAAAAAAGAATAAAGTAGTTTTAAGTTTTTAAGATCATCCGGTAAAGGAACAAATTTATTTTTCACGGAGAATCTTTTATAGTCTTTGTAATCCTTTACGCTCAAGTTTTTTCTGATCATATTTAAACGAAAAAGCCCGGCGTACGGCTCTATAAAAAGTTTATAATCTTTTTCTGAAATTTCTTTCCCGGTTTTATTAGTGTACTCGCTTCTGCTGTTTATCTTTTGAAGACTGTGTGCCTTTAGCAGCTCGCCGCAAGGAAAGGCCGTACAGAATGCACAATTCTCAACACCGTTAATCATTGCGCACTTGCGGATTTTACAATTCAGGTAATAAGTTTTTCTTTTAGAATCGGGGATTGAACAGCCGTCGCATGGTTTCAGCTTTTGAGGACTAAGTTTAATACCGATAAATTTTTCCCAGCCGGCGCTGCACTTTTTTCTATCGCCGATCGTCCTAATATTATTTTTAAAAGTAGGACACTTTTTGCAATCGCATCCGCACTTCCCAATGTCGGTATTCATGTTTTAGATGTTTGTTTTAAGTTTAAGAAAATTTTTATTTACAAATCAAAATGATCTATTTATTAACTGCAAAATGAATAGCATCTTTATTCCATGCCGAAGCATTATGTATTGCATCAATTACTTCTTCAGGCTCCTTAACAAATGTCCACATTTGCAAATGTTTCTTATGCATAAAATTTTCACTTACACATTTTTCGAGCATCTGTATAAGAGGATTGTAAAAATCATTTGTGTTCAGGATGATAATCGGCTTAGTAAATTGTCCGAGTCTTTTTAATGTAATAGCTTCCAGGAGCTCTTCAAGCGTTCCTGTTCCGCCCGGAAGTGCAACAAGAGCATCAACACCCTGCAGAAACTTAGTTTTTCTTTCATGCATTGTTTCCGTTATCTCTAAATCTGAAACGCCTTTATGAGCCCATTCTACTTCGTTCATGAACCTGGGTATTATCCCTTTTATTTTTCCTCCGTTTGCAATGATGGTATCGGCAATCTTTCCCATTAGACCGACTGCTCCGCCTCCGAATACAACCTCAATTTTTTCTTTAATGAAAAGCCGGGCAAGATTTTCGGCAGCTTTAAAATATGATTTATCAATTTTTGCACTGGAAGCGCAGTAAACACAAATTTTCATATGAAATTAAATTTTAATTGGATTATTAAGTTAGTAAATTAATTTTTATCCATTTGACTTTCCCGAAATTTTTATATTCTCCGATATCTCCTGAACATTTAAATCCTTTCTTTTCCCATCTGGAGAAATTCCCGCAGCACGATCAAACTTAATTTTCCTTCCGGCTGAAAATTCAATTTGAAGTATCCATTCCTCCTTTGCAGAATCGTTTCAATCTACTCTTTCAATATTAGTATGAGTATAAGACGCTTTTACATTCCCATCTTTACCGATAAGAAAAAGTGCTGCCCGGCCCGGATCAAGAGTTGTCTTAAAAGATTTTCCGCTTAACAAGTCTTTAAAGATTATCGGATCTTTTGAAGCAGTTTCCGAGGTTATAACATACAGTGTTGCATCAGTCAGCATTGTCGGAGAAATCAGTACACCCGGATCTTCAATTGAAGTTTCGTATGCAGTTTTCGCACCGGATTTTTTAACAGCATATTTATAAATTTTTCCAATTTCATCCAGTTGATCTGCTGTTTCAAGAGGTAAAGAAAAATATAATATTTTCCCTTTACCTAGAGAGATCTCGGCAAAGGTCTTATCATTCTCCAGGAAGCCGCATTCAGCGTATGTTGTTTTATCACCGGAAAAACTGAGACGAACTTTCCCTTCCGGCCAGATTACTTCAGCTTCACGTGTACCAAGTAAACCGCTGGAATAATTTATATTCAAATCACGGATACGATTGATATCGGATAACCAGTGTTCGTCCGCATCTATTCTTCCGGAAATAAGAAGCACTGCGCCGGCTTTTACTTTGTTCATTAATGTACTCCATGCTTCACGGGAAAAAACCCAGGGTGCAGGTACAATAATAAGTTTAGCTTCCGGCATTTTTTCAAGCTGATACTCGCTTATGGTGAATGCGCTTGCACGGGCAAACTGGTATAATGCTCTTACAGATTTCTGCTGGACTTCTATTCCCAAGCCGCTGCCGAATGTTGAGAGCTGCAGCGAGTGGGGGAGTACAAGAGCAATTTCGGGAAGCCGCGCATCATTTATATATGAATGTGCATTATGAGCGAATGCTGCAATTCCTTTAAGAAGTTTCATCCATTTTTTGTATGAGCCGTCCCGGCGTAAAAGTCCGTAAGTATCGCTGCGGGTCCAATCCCAGTAAAGTACGCCGGCATTTGCATTAGCAAAACAAAGAGCAAGTTTCCTTTCGAGCAGAGGTGTTCCCTTTATTTCATCCCATCGCCATGTACCGTCCATCGACCATACAGGCTGAATCCCTGTCTCACCGATAAGATTTGGTTTAAAAGGTGTTTTGGCCGCGACCGAACCCCAAAGCAAAGCATCATCGCGCCACCAGGTATGATTGCTTGTATAGGCTGCTTCAGTTTTCGCCCAGAAATGATTTAATAAACGGTCGGCAACGCCTCCTTCATCCTGCCCTACAGTTACAAGCTGTCTTCCCCCGGCAGTACGGATAGCTTTGATTATACTATTTACCCAATCAGCAAATGCATCCTGAGCGAAATTGTTAAAATCTACTGCGCGGATGGTTTTCTGATTACCGGAACGTACAAGTTCCAAATCTTCAAAAGCCGGAAGCGGTACTTTATCGAATGATCCTAATTCAGAAGAAGGCATTCGCCATGCCATTGATAGACTATCAATCGTACCGTAATGAAGTTTCAGCCAGTTCTGCCATGCTGATAGTTCAATGGGATCTCCGCTCGGTGAATTTCCTCTCCATAAACGTTTAGGAT
>Ga0105106_10003539_pt1 | contig 11142 bp, 11 predicted proteins | sample PPLLaktember2015_5_FD_79109 | JGI IMG/M metagenome (GOLD analysis project Ga0105106, IMG submission 79109) | Freshwater sediment microbial communities from Prairie Pothole Lake near Jamestown, North Dakota, USA - PPLs Lake P8 Core (1) Depth... | ecosystem: Environmental > Aquatic > Freshwater >... | reverse complement strand
TTCATCCGGGGTTGCGCCCCCAGAATCGCGATCCTGCGTGTGTCCGGCGACGCGACGCATTTCGTGATGGACGCCTGCAAGCTCTGCAAGGCGATTGCCGCCATGGAGGAAGGATCGGCGATGCTCGATGCCGTTTGCGCTCTTGCACAAGGCGGAGCGAGCGGCGCATTGGACGCGCGCCGGAACGGAAGTCATTCCCGCCTGAAAAGAATCTGCCGTCCAGTGCGCCACCGAACAGACTCACCTTGCCGGGCCACGCAGACTGCCTCCATCGTGTCGGTGCATGACCGACGACACGACGCACGACGGAACCACCGTCTCGCAAAACCCACAACCCTCGGAGAGATAGATGACCAACAAGATTCTTGATCGCGACGAAACCACCGGCACGCTCGGGTCCCACCCCATCGGAACCGGAGTCGGCGCTGCCGCGGGCGGCCTCGCTGGGGCGGCCGCAGCGGGCGCCATTGTCGGGACAGCGGTCGGCCCGGTCGGCACGGTCGTCGGCGCGGTCGCAGGCGCGGTGATCGGCGGACTCGCCGGCAAAGGCGTTGCCGCGGCGATCGACCCGGTGGCCGAAGACGCGTACTGGAGGGACAACTATTCCAGCCGCCCTTACGCAACCGGTGGAACCTACGACGACTACGGCCCCGCCTATCGCTACGGGGTCGACGGCTACGGACAGTACCAGGGCCGCAAGTTCGACGAAGTGGAATCCGAGTTGTCGCGTGACTGGGAGCGTGCCAAGGGCTCGTCCAATCTCACCTGGGACAACGCCAAGCATGCGACCCGCGACTCATGGCAGCGTGTAAGCGATGCCGTCGAGCGCGCGGTGCCCGGCGATTCCGACCGCGACGGCAAGTAGTCGCGTCCAACGCTGGTCAGAGCCACGCTAAAACCAAAAATAGGAGGGACCATGAACTTTCTGATATGGCTTTTGGTAGGAGGCATCCTTGGCTGGATTGCAAGTCTCGTGATGAAGACTGACGGCCAGCAGGGCATCATCCTCAACGTCGTCGTTGGCATCGTGGGCGCGCTGATTGCCGGCTACATCATCGCACCGATGTTCGGTACCGGCACGATCAACACCAACGATTTCAGCGTCTCGGGACTGCTCGTATCGTTCGTCGGGGCCGCGATCCTGTTGGCGATTGTCAACTTGTTCCGCCGCGGCAGCGTCCGCTAGCACCCCGGCACAGCGCCCGACGCCCGGAATGGTTGCCTCGCGGACACGCGTCCGCACAGGGCGGCCGTTCCGGGCGTCGCCGCTTTCTCCACACCCGTTTCACTTCGCTCGAGGTCCCAAAGGCTACGAAACCGATCAAAGCGTCGACGACCAAGGCCGTCGATGCCATCAACCTGCTCATGGCCGATCACACGGCTGTCAAGACTCTGTTCAAGGCGTTCGAGAAGCTGACGAAGGACGACGACGCCGACGAGCAGAAGGACGCATTCGTACGGCAGATATGCGACGAACTGACCGTGCACATGCAGGTCGAGGAGGAGATTTTCTATACCGCCGTGCGCGCAGCAATCGAAGACGACGCTTTCCTCGACGAAGCGGACGTCGAGCATGCGAGCGCGAAGGATCTCATCGCCGAGCTGCAGCAGATGCTGCCGGCCGACAACCTCTACGATGCGAAATTGAAGGTGCTCTCGGAGTACATCGATCACTATGTGAAGGAAGGGGAAGACGAGATGTTTCCCAAAGCTCGCAAGGCCAACCTCGACCTGAAGGTTCTGGGCCGGAACGTCGCAGCGCGCAAGGAAGCATTGATGGAGGATCTGGAGATGTCCGAGGAGGACGTACCCCCGCCGCCGCGAGCAAGGGCCGCTAACGGCTCGAAGTGGGCGTCGAAGTCAGGCATGTGATGCGTTCGGCCATGGTCCCTTGGCGCGTCGCTGGCGGCCACGACGTCACGACCACGAGCGCGCGGGATAGCGCGGGGAACTGCGGGTGGAGACCTGGATCGTCCATGGCGCAGGACACGGCTGGTTCGAGGACCTTTGCCACATTGCCTGCTTTCTTGATGAAGCCCAGGGGGGAAAGTGGGCATCCGCGCAAGCGCTGCGGCCGGGGATCGTGGTCGAGGTCGAGGGCGAGCCGACGTCGGATCTGAAGCCAAAATTCATTTGGGTCGAAAGGAGTACGATGCCGGAATCATGCGTGCCATTCTGACCGGCGTACTGGTGCTTGCCGCCACTTCCGCGTGGGCAGAGTGGGTGAAGGTCACCGAGACCAATGACACCGTTTCCTACGTTGACCCCGCCACCATTGTCAACAAGGGCAGCTTTCGGCAGGTATCGGTCATACAGGACTACGCTACACAAGGGCCCGGCGGCGTTCGCTCCCGGCAGGTGTTGTACGAAATCGACTGCACCGGGGAGCGGCTGAGAAGCCTTTCGGTCACGGAACATTCAGAACCGATGGCGCGGGGGGAACGTGTGAATTCCTGGGAAAGAGAATCGGAGTGGCTGTACGTCGCCCCGAGAACGGGGAGCAACATTCCGGCAAGAGGGACGTACAGGACGATTCTCAGGTTCGTCTGCTCCCGGTAGGGCGTCCACACCGGGCCGATAGAAATATCCCGCGAACCCAGTTTTCTAGGACTACTCAGGACAGAGTTCGCGAACGTCCGCTACTTCCGAGTTCGGGCGTCGGCATTGGGTCGAACTGGGACCGTCGACGAACAGGCCGCTCGCGGCGGACCGCTACGCGTTTGTCCAGGATGCGCAAGCGATCAATCGTGCGCAAAGTCATTTCCCGGTCGCCTTCAACGGCCACGCGTGCCCGAGTCAAGGCCGACGGTGATTCGATCCTGCGAACCGGCGATACGATGGGTCTTCTCGACCTCATCAACGACGACGGCTCTGCCGAGGGGACCCACGAATCGGGTTGAACGGCGATGTCATTTGCCGGGCTTTCCGTCCCCGCGCTTCTCGAAGTCGGGCGTCGAATGATCATTGGCCTGCCCCGGCAAGGGCATACGCTGGTCCTTCTCGCGCGACGTCACATCGGATTTCCCTGCGGTTGCCGGGAGACCGTCGCCCGACTTTGGCGCCGGTGCGGCGTCTGCAGGCGGAACGGAAGCGTCACCCGCTGGCGGCGTCGGCGCCTCCGTCGGCGCGGTTGCCGCGGGTGCGACCTGCGTCATCGAAGTACGCGGCATCTCGGCCGATCGCTCGCAGGCAACCAGCGCTGCCGCAGCTGCTGCAACCATCACCCATTCCAGCGCAGTCTGTCTCATCCATTGCTCCTCGTGGCTGTTGTTGGAGCTGGTACTGTCAATGATGCGATGGTAGGCGAGCCGTGTTCGCGCCTCCATCAGTCTTCCGCTGATTTCACTGTCAGCGGGACCCTACTCCCGGAAAGCCGCGGCGCGATCGACGACAATGCCCCTTTCTCCCAGGATGCGTCGTCCGGACGACACGCTCGCAGCGACAGAACCGGTTCTGAACAATGTGGGCCGGGTGCAGCACCCGCCCAGTGGGGTCCCGAATGAAGTGCTCGCGGGCCAAGGAACAGTCCCGCGAAGAGGACTGGAAGGAGACATGTCACTTGTGATAGCGGGCCTTGGCGTTGCTGACGCAGGAGGCCTTCGCCGCATCCGCAAGTGCATCGCACCTCTCCAGCGCGACTCTGTAATCGGCATCCCGCTTTTCTTCCGCCGCGCTGGTACGGGCGTCGGCAATTTTCTCGGCCGCGTTCGCGTCGGCCTTAGCCTTGGTTTCCGCCGCCTTTGCTTCCTTGATGCAGACATCCTTGTCGTTGCCGACCCTGGCGCCGCACTTCGCTTTCGCCACGTCGTAGTCGGCTTCCGCCGCCTCGACGCGAGCGTCGCGACGCGCCCTGTCGGTGTTCTTGTACTTCGCCTCGGCTCCGGCACTCGCCTTCCTCTCCGCGGCCTTCGCCTCGGCGATGCATACGTCCTTCGGATTGCCCGACATATTGTCGCAGTGCGCCTTCGCCATCTTGTATTCGGCCGACGCCCGCTCCTTGACCGCGCTGTACTCGCTCGCAGTCATTACCGCCCCGATGGCGTACGTCGGCATGGCCAGACCGATGACCATAGCTTCCAGCAGTCGATTCACGGTGCGCATTCTCATGATCAGTGCCTCATGGTCTATTGCGGCCGGGAAGGGGTGCCTGTCGTCGGCGGGTCGCCATCCGGCTCCCAGTCGCGAAATCGCTCCTCGAAGCTCTTGACCTGGCGCTCCGCTTCGTCCTTGCTGACGCCGTAGGCTTCCTGAATCTTCCCGGCGAGCTGATCGCGCTTGCCGGCGATCACGTCGATTTGATCGTTGGTCAGCCTGCCCCACTGCTCCCTCACGTTGCCCTTGAATTGCCTCCAGTTTCCTGCGACACGGTCCCAGTTCATTTCGATCTCCTAGGAAATGGCGTAGAGCTGAATGCCCTCAGCGCCTGCTTCCCTGGAGCATCGGGCATGCCATCGTGCCAATCATTGGAAAACAGCGACTTACGCGACCGAATTGCCACGACCATTGCAGAAGATCCCGGAACATTGGAAGTTTTTTCCTGGTGCCGCGAGCGACTGACGAGGCAACGGGAACCGGTGCGAATGATGCAAGCGTCAGCCGAGGGGTCGTCGACGACTTCGCACGGAGTGCTTTGTACGAGGTACGAAGACCGAGGAACCCAGCCTTGGGTGCGGCGTTCCGCACTGGCTACACTGGTCGACGACTGGGACAGGACATCGCCGGTGCTCGATCGAGTCGTGCAGTGCCTGCGAACGGACGAGGACGCGGCCGTGCGCAAGAGCGCCGCGACGGCGATGGGCGGCATCGGCCAGACACCAGGGCTCGCCTCGGGCGCGATGATCTTCGTCGTTTCGCCCGGAGGCGGTCCGGGAACGCACTGAACCGGCCAGCAGACGCCGGCCATGCACGGCCTAACGGCAGGCCTCGCCCTGATCATGGTGTTCGACAAGACGCTCGTCCGGTCGCGGCCTGCCTGTCCGCGGCGCCAGCGCGCACGTCTACAATACCGGCCGCGACGAGGTCATCCGGCCCGTCCGACCTGTGAAGGGAATGTCCGTGACCGAAGATACCGAGAAGATCGATGTGCATCGCGGCTTGAAGGGCGTGTATTTCGATCGCTCGCGCGTCTGCTTCATCGACGGTCGCGCGGGGGAGCTCCTCTACCGCGGCTACTCGATCCACGACTTGGCCGAGCACTCGACGTTCGAGGAAACCTGCTACCTGCTCCTCAACGGCGAGTTGCCGACACGCGCGGAGCTGGAAGCCTTCGACGCGCAGTTGAAGGCCGCGCGGGCGTTGCCCGCCGCGGCGTACGACATCATCCGCACGCTCGCGGGCGCCCATCCGATGGACGTGTTGCGGACGACGGTCTCGGCGCTCGCGGCCTTCGACCCCGAGGTCGCCGGCAACACGCCTGCGGCCACACTGCGCAAGGGCATCCGGCTCACGTCGCAGGTACCGATGATCGTCGCCGCGCACGACCACATCCGCAACGGCCGCGCCGCCGTGGCGCCCGATCCGGATCTGGGCCATGCCGCCAACTTCCTGTACATGCTGAAAGGGAAGCGCCCGACGGCGGGAGCGTCGCGCCTGATGGATATGGACATGATCCTGCATGCCGAGCACGGCTCGAACGCATCGGCGTTCGCCGCACGTGTGGTCGCCGGCACCGAGGCGAACCTCCACGCGGCGATCACCGCCGCGATCGCCGCGCTTTCCGGACCGGCGCACGGCGGCGCGGCGGAAAACGTGATGCGGATGGCGCATGAGATCGGCGATCCGGCGGGAGCCGCCGAGTACGTGAAGCGCAAGCGCGCCGCCAAGGAAGCAGTCATGGGCTTCGGCCATCGCGTGTACCGCACCGAGGATCCGCGCGCACGCCACATGCGCGCCGGGGTCGAGCGGCTGTCGCGCGAGATGGGACAACCGCAGTGGTACCGAATCCTCGCGGCGGTGGTCGAGGCGATGAAGCCCTACGCGCGCCACGGCGTGAACGTGAACGTCGACTTCTACGCCGGCGTGGTCTATTTCCTCAACGGCATCGCCGAGGACCTGTTCGTGCCGATCTTCGCCATCGGCCGCGTGCCGGGCTGGACCGTGCAGGTGCAGGAGCAGATGGAGAACAACATCTTGATTCGGCCGCTGACGCACTACAACGGCCCCGAGCCGCGCGCGTACCTGCCGATCGAGCGGCGCTGAGTCGCGACTAGACCTGCGCGAGCACGATCGCCGTCGTGGCTACAATGTCGTCGACGCTCGCGCCGCGCGACAGGTCCGACAGCGGCCGCGCAAAACCCTGCAGCACCGGCCCGATCGCCTGCGCTCCGCCGAGATGCTGGACGAGCTTGTAGGCGATGTTGCCGGCGTCGAGGTCGGGGAACACGAGCACGTTCGCCCGCCCGGCGACCTCCCCAATCACTTGCAGCTTCTTCGCGGCCACCGCGGGGACGAGCGCGGCGTCGGCCTGGAGTTCCCCGTCGATCGCGAGTGAGGGCGCGCGCTCGCGCGCGATCTCGAGTGCACGAATCATCTTGTCGGCGCGCGCGTGTTTTGCGCTACCCTTGGTCGAGAAGGAGAGCAGCGCGACGCGCGGTTCCTCGCGCAGCAGGTGCCGGCAGCTTTTCGCCGAGGCGAGCGCGATGTCCGCGACCTCCTCCGCCGTGGGGTCGGCGTTCACCGCGCAGTCGGCGAACACCACGGCCCGGTCAGCCGTGATCATCAGGAAGAAACTCGATGGCGTCGCGATGCCTGGCGCCAGCCCGACCGTCATCAGCCCGGCCTCGATCACGCGCGCGGTCGTGTTCGACGCACCGGCGACGAAGGCGTCTGCGTCACCGGCCTTGACCATGAGCCCGGCGTGAAACAGCGGTTTCGCGGCGAGACGCCGCGCGACCTTCGAATTCGCGTCGGGCCGGCCTTCGACGTAGAGCGCAGCGTAGGCGTCGAGCCGCTGGCTCGCTTCCGGGTGGTCGAGCAATATCGGCTCAGCGAGCGACAGATCCTGCAGCCGTTTCGCCGCGGCAACGATGCGCTCGTCGCCGGCTTCAGGAAACACGACCCGCAGGCCCCGGTCGCGGATCTGCTGGAAACACGTCTCGATGATGTTCGGCACGTCGAATTTCGTTGAATTGCAGATGGGTATTTCCATTGCATGTGGCTGAGTATTCAGGGATCAGTCGTGTGGGTCAGCCGCCGATTGTCGGCGGCGACTGGCTGATCCGGACACCTGTCGCAGGATTTCCGCGTTGGCATGTCAGCACCCGATCATTCCAGCGGTGGCCGCGGCACGCAGCACTTCGTTCGGCGTTCCTGGTACCCGGTGCATCCCACCTTGTGCTCTGGGCCGGGTAGTATGCGCGGCGATACATTGCAGCGAGGGCCTCTTGCGATTCGCGCTCCGCGCCCGCTGTACGAAAGCCGCCGCATCGTGTACGCGGCTCGATAAGGCGGTGTATCGAGCGCCTTCTGGTTACGGAGCACCTGGAACGGCGTGCAAAGTACTCAGTTAGCATCGGCATCGCGCACGTGGTACCGTCGCCACGGTGCTCGATGACGCGACGACTCAGGGCGTATCAGTCCTGATGTTGCGGCCGCATCCCGTGCTTCGCTGGGCGTTCCATCCCCGTCCGCATTGCTTAAGAAGCCATGGCAGTCCATATGAGCGTGGGCACAAGCATTGTAGCGACATTCTGCTTTGTCGACATAGCGGGATATACCGCGCTGACCGACACCCACGGTGAACTTGCCGCCGCTGATCTCGTCGACGAATTTGCGGAGTTGGTGCGGACATCCGTCCAGGCGTCAGGACTGCTGCAATCGCTTGTTGGTGATTGCGCGTTCATTATCTTCCCGGGCCCACTTGCTGCGGCAGTTGCGCTGTCGGTCCTTTACAAATCGATCGCCGACCGCCAGGACTTTCCAGTTGTTCGTGCCGGTTTGCATCATGGCTCGGCACTTCTTCGAGGGAACAATCACTTTGGCTCGGCAGTGAATATCGCGGCGCGCGTCGCGGCTCGGGCCACGGGCGGTCAAATCTTGTGCACAAAGTATGTCGCGGAGACCCTCGCCCGGTCGCGACTCTCAGAGATCGAAATCGAGCACCATGGGTTGGTTTCGCTCAAGAACCTGCCTCAGCCCATGGATCTGTATGAAGTAGTCCTATCGAGCTGTTCGCGCGAGTACGCGATTGATCCCGTCTGCAAGATGCAGGTGGATACCAGGCATGCCGCTGGAGATCTTCACTTCAGCGGCAGGACATATTGGTTTTGCTCGCTTTCGTGCGTCGAGCGGTTTGCCAAGCAACCCCTGTCGTATATTTGACCCTCGCAGTGCAAGCGTTGACGATGTCCTGCCTGACACCGCACGAATTCGCGCAGCAAGGTCCGCAGGAGCGGATCAACGAAAACGGCAATTGCTTGCTTTGAGCCGTCTGAAGACGAGGCCAACGTCGCCCGCCAGAAAAGTCCAGCTGTTGCTGTCTACGAGGAGGGGGAGATCACGTCGGCACTTCGTACTCGGTTCAAAGCACAAGGAAGCTGACCGAACAGCCTGACGGTGAGGGAGCCCGTCGCGGCCGACGGGGAGCGAAGCTCGACGATTTCGTACGAAAGTCTTTGTGCGAGGTACGAAGAGCCATGTTCTCCGGCGGCGCGCGTCGAGCGCGAGACCGCCGTGGGGATCGCGCAGTGATCGGCAAGCGCCGGCGCCCCGCTTTCAACTCCTCGGCGCTTTCAACCCCCTGACCCGATAGGCGATCACCGGGCGCCGGAAGCCCTTCAGGGTCAGCGCGTCCTGGGGCTCGACTTCGACGAGCGTCTCGACCCCCGCGTACACGCGCTGAGAGATCAGAATCTGCTCCCCCAGCGCCTCGCCGCACAAGCGCGCGGCCAGATTGGTAACGGTCCCGATCGCGCTGTAGTCCCAGCGGCCCTCGAAGCCGATCGCGCCAATCGTCGCAAAGCCCTGCGCGATGCCGATGCCCAAGCTCAGCTCGTAGCCGCGCTTGCCCCAGGACTCCGCCATACGGCCAACGCGCTCGCGAATCGCAAGCGCCATGCGCACCGCGCGCTCAGCGGGATTCGGGATCGGCACCGGATCGTTGAACAGAACCGTTATCCCGTCGCCGGTAAAATGCTCGAGCGTGCCTTCGTATTCGAGGATCAGCTTGCCGGCGACCTGGTGGAACTCGCGCAGCACGCCCATCACCTCCTCGGGCTCCGCGACCTCGGCGAAGGCGGTGAAGCCGCGCAGGTCGAGGAACACAACCGTGATTTCGCGGCGATGGCTCTTCAGCGGATCGTCGGTGCCGCCGTTTACGATGAGCTCCGCTAGCTGCGGCGAGAAAAAGCGCCGCAGGCGGCCGACGCGCTCGAGCTCGCCGACCTGCTCGGCGACTCGCCGCTCCAATGATGCGTTCCACTCCTTCATTTCGGCGGCAAGTGTCTCGACCGTATCGTGCAGGCGTTTGATGCGGAGCATCGAGCGCACGCGGGCAGCCAGTGCGGCCTGGTCCACCGGCTTGGACAGGTATTCGTCGCCGCCGGCCTCGAGCCCCGCGATCACGTCCTTCGAATCCGCCATCGCCGTCACCAGGATGATCGGCGTGAACGGAAACGCGGCGTCGGCACGCAGGCGTCGACACACCTCGAAGCCGTCGAGCTTGGGCATCATCACGTCGAGCAGAATCAGGTCGGGAGTGTGCTGCCGGGCGGCAGCCAGCCCTTCCTCGCCGTCGGCCGCCGTGACGATTTCGTAGCCTTCCGAAGCCAGGCGCGTCTGGAGGATCTTGACGTTCGCCGGGTTGTCGTCGACGATGAGGATGCGAGGAGGTGTTCTCACCGTCGACTGTCCCAGTGGACTCGATAGTATACGGCTCGTCTGGCGATGCACAAGGGCAGAACGGCGGCAGAAACGGCGTGAATTCCTCACTCGAAAATTCGTCGTCGGCGGAGCATCCGGAAATCAAGATCGAACAGCTCGCCGAGCTCGTCCAGAGTCGAACGCCGCTGCGCCTGCTGGTGCGCTGGGTGGCGGGCATCCGCGCGTCGGTCCACACCAAGCTGCTTGCCGCGTTTCTCATCGTCACGTCGGTCTTCATCGCGATGGCACTGGTGAGCCTGCAGACCATTGTCAGCGCTACGCATGACACCACGCTGCTCGACGAAGCGCACGAACTGGTCAGTCTGGCGCAGCAAGGCGAGCACGCGCTGGCCAGGCAAATGCATTTCACCGACCTCGCGCTCCTTTCGCAGGACGAGGTGGCGATCTCCAAGATCCTGCGCGAGAGCAATCGATTCAATGACATGCTCGCCAAGGTGGAAGCGGCGGGAACAGCCGAACCGGGCCTGGTCGAGCGGATACGATCACTGCAGGACGAGGCGATGGCGGTGGTGGCCGACATGGCCAATGCGATCCGTGACGGCAAACTCGGTTCGGTGACCGGCGCGCTGTTGCACCGCCAGGAGCGGCTCGATGACGAAATTACGGCGCGGGTGGGCCAGCTGGTCGCAACGCAGCAAGATCGAATGGCGCGACTGCGCGGCAACATCATGGCCGCGAACCGCAGGTCGCTGATTCTGACGAGCGCCTTCGCGGTGAGCGCGGTGATATTCGCACTGCTCTGCGGTTTCGTGATCTCCTGGTCATTCATCCTGCCGGTGCGCGAAGCGCATGGCTTCCTCGACAAGGTCGCGGCGGGCAGCTTTGGCGGACGCATCAACGTACCCAATCGCGACGAGTTTGGCGTGCTGGCGGAGCGGATGAACCACATGAGCCAGGAGCTGCATCGCTTCGACGCCGAGCAGCGCCGCGTGGCCGGCGAGCTCGGTCGCCTGAACCAGCAACTGGCACAGGCGAGCAAGGCAAAGTCGGAATTTCTCGCCAACATGAGCCACGAGCTGCGTACACCGATGAACGCCATCCTCGGGTTCACCGAGATGGTTCTCGACGGGCTTTACGGCGATGTGCCGGCCGACCTGAAGGAACCGCTTGCCGACATCCAGGTCAACGGCCGCCATCTGCTGCGCCTGATCAACGACGTTCTGGATCTGTCGAAAATCGAAGCCGGACGCATGCAGCTCGCACTCGATGACTATTCGGTCCGCGAGGTCGTCGACGTCGTTCACGTGTCATTGCGTTCGCTGG